>Ga0209501_10000109_pt1 | contig 106036 bp, 110 predicted proteins | sample ArcticOcean_MG_C_4_FD_187434 | JGI IMG/M metagenome (GOLD analysis project Ga0209501, IMG submission 187434) | Marine microbial communities from western Arctic Ocean - ArcticOcean_MG_CB4_134 (SPAdes) (version 2) | ecosystem: Environmental > Aquatic > Marine > Oceanic | place: Arctic Ocean... | reverse complement strand
TGCCTCGAATTCTTTCCCTTGCAATATTACAAATTGAACAGAAATGGACACACTAACAAATACATTGTCTTCAGTTTTTGTTTCGACTGGTACATCTAACTGCCTAATACGCATACTTTCTGGGCTACTAGTTTTATCTACAAATGGGATTTTTATACTAAGACCAGGTCCAGCTATCCGTTTATATTTACCAAATCTTTCAACTACTTTGAAAGTTTGTTGCTGAACCGTGAATAATGTATTAAATAATAATAATCCTATGACAGGCAACAATATTATAAACTCCATGATTCTCCCTCGTTAATTATATTATAACTAATACGTTTACTATTAATTATTTGCATTGTAGGTTACTTAATATAACTATACAATAAAATACAAATTGAATACTAACAAACTTGTTCCAGAATATCAAAATTAGCTTAAATGGAAGGTTTAATAAAATATGAAAATTTGGTACGATAAAATTTATGTGAAAGATGCCGCTTCTTATCTTGGAGCAATCATTTTAGGTACAATGATTGGCTTAGCTATTTGTAAGCTAATATAATAGTTGACTTTAGCAAAACACCTTACTCAAACGCTTAATTCCTTCTTCGATTTCATCTTTTTCATATAATGTATATGTAAGTCTTAGGAAACTATCATAATCACTTGAGTGTGAGAAAAAATTTCCTGGACGATATGAGACTCCCATTTTTTCAGCCTTCGATAAATACTTTGACGTATCTAATATATTTATTAATTTAATCCAATAATAATACCCCCCTAGCGGTATATTATATTCGATGGATTGGCCAAAATATTTTAAAAGAGAATTGTGCATAACAGTTGATCTTTCTAAATACTCTTTGTTTAATTCTAGTATATGCGGTTCAAGTAATTTCATTTCAATCAATTCTCTTACTATTGTTGATGTAAAATGATTTAAACCACCACCACTAAAAGCAAGTGGAGCATCAGTAAAATTTCTTATAGTAGTGGGATTTGAATGAATCCACCCAAGTCTTAATCCAGGCGATAATATTTTTGAAAACGAACCTAAAGATATAACTTTTCCTTGTGTATCAAAGTCAATTATAGACGGAGGTGGTCTATTATTAAAATAAATAAATTGGTATACCTCGTCTGAAAGAATATAGAAATCAAACTTATTAGCTAAATAAATTAATCTTTTCCTGTTTTGTATTGGCATAGTTACGCCTGTGGGATTATGGAAAACAGGAATAGTATATATAAATTTAGGCCTTAGTCCATTGTTTAATTTGTATTCAAGCTCATCTAAATCTAACCCATCATCATTAGAAGATACGGCAACAACATTTAAATTGTGACTTTTAAGCATACTTTCTACAACAAAATAAGTAGGATCTTCTACAATAACACTATCACCTGTTTTAGTATAAAGTGTGCATATAAAATCTATCGCTTGAGATGCCCCTGAAGTTATAAATAATTGTTGCGGCAAAACTTTCTTTGTTGAATACCCTTTTTGTTGCGACAAAAAAGTAGCCAATGTTTCTATAAAAGGACCATATCCTTGAGATGCACCATACTGCAAAGATTCTGCATGATCATATCCAAACATACGTTGAGCAGACATTTTAATTTTTTCTAATGGGTGCAATCTGGCAGATGGGTGTCCCCATCCCAAATCGATAACACCTTCTTTGATATCTAATAGTAATTTTGGTAAATTTGAACTCATGTTTTTTCTGAAATTAAATTTGTCATTCTCACTATATCATCTTTTGTAAAAGTTGCTCCTCTTACTATTGATCTGATTTTTATTCTTATCAACACAAACTGAAATCAAAATAATAAAAGGAGGGTCAAGCAGTGTGTCTAATATATTTCCCAGCTAATATTTCAGATTGAATTTAAAAATACAATTTTATCAAAATTTTTATGTCTACAAGTCTATAAGATTGATTAATTAATTCATAGAAATATTCTATACCATGCAATAAAAGCGTTAATATTACATTACAAAGGTCAAAATATGCTTGATGTGTCGATTAAATACGTATTATTCTGGCTAAAATAAATACAAATAACCTTATTAACAATTACTAATTTAGGAGAGAAATAATGGTAGAAACATCCTATATCATCTATACCAAAACTGATGAAGCACCAGCAATTGGTACATATTCATTAATGCCAATTGTGCAAGCATTTACCAAGCATGCAAGTATTGAAATTAAAGAATGGGATATCTCACTAACAGGAAGAATCCTTGCTAACTTCCCCGATAAACTGACTGATGAACAGAAAATCCCTGATTATTTAACAATGGCAGGGAAACTTTGTTTAGATTCAAAGGCTAATATTATTAAGTTGCCAAATATTAGTGCATCTATACCTCAATTAAAATCAGCAATTAAAGAACTTCAAGATAAAGGTTATAATATTCCCAATTACCCTGACGAACCTAAAAACGATGAAGAACGAATAATATTTAATGGTTACTCAAAAGTATTAGGAAGTGCAGTAAATCCTGTGTTGCGAGAAGGGAATTCAGATAGAAGATCATCTACTGCGGTTAAAAAGCATGGCAAACGAAACCCACATAAAATGATGCGAGATTGGCCAACAATTTCTAAAACACGGGTGGCTCATATGCCAGATGGTGATTTTTATGGAAGTGAAAAATCTGTAACAATTCCTAATTCAGGAACAGGAGTGATTGAATTTGAGTCAAAGGACGGAAATATAACTACTCTAAAAGATGATATAAAATTAGTCGCTGATGAAATTGTCGACAGTTCTGTTATGAACGTTAAAGCGTTACGAAAATTTTATGCTGATGAAATGGAAAAAGCTAAATCTGAAGGTATTCTTCTTTCATTACACGTAAAAACCACGATGATGCGAATATCAGACCCGATTATTTTTGGGCACTGTGTTTCAGTCTACTATGAAAGTGTATTAAATAAATATGCAAAAGTATTTAATGATCTAGGCGTAAATCCCGATAATGGTATTGCTGAGTTGTATTCTAAAATACAATCTTTACCAGAAAGCGAACGTGTGGAAATTGAGTCAGATATAGAAAACACATATAATATTCGACCAGAACTAGCTATGGTCAATTCTAGTAGAGGTATCACAAATTTTCATGTACCAAGCGATATGATCATCGATGCTACAATGCCTGTTATCATCCGTGATGGAGGTCAGATGTGGGGCCCAGATAATGAGTTGCATGACACTATAGCGATAATCCCAGACCGGGCTTATGCAACTATTTATCAGGCAGCTATTGAAGACTGTCAACAAAATGGTGCCTTTAACCCTGCAACTATTGGTAGTGTATCTAATGTTGGGCTTATGGCAGCTCAAGCAGAAGAATATGGTTCTCATAACAAAACATTTAAGTCTCCAGGTAATGGTCTGATCAGAGTAAAAGATGAAAATGGCACGACAATAATGGAACAACAAGTTGAAGAAAATGATATTTTCCGTATGTGCCAAACAAAAGATATAGCGATTCAAGATTGGGTAAAATTAGCGGTTAATAGAGCAAGAATTACTGGTTCTCCAACAATATTTTGGCTTGATTCAAAACGACCACATGATGCAGAAGAAATAAAAAAAGTTAATGAATATTTACCGAATCACGATACAAATGGATTAGATATACAAATTATGTCTCCAGTTGAAGCTATGAATTATACTCTCGTACGAAGTAGGGAAGATAAGGATACAATTTCAGTAACTGGGAACGTTCTCCGAGATTATCTTACAGACCTTTTCCCTATTTTAGAATTAGGTACTAGTGCAAAAATGCTCTCTGTAGTTCCATTACTTGCTGGGGGTGGATTATTTGAAACAGGTGCAGGGGGATCTGCTCCAAGACATGTTCAACAATTTGTAGAAGAAGGGCATTTAAGATGGGACTCATTAGGAGAATTTTGTGCTTTAGTTGCATCCTTTGAACATTTTGCACAAGTTCACAAAAATGAACGAGCACAAATAATAGCAAAAACATTAGACGAAGCTATCGGAGAGCACTTAGAGAACCAACGTGAACCATCAAGAAGTGTCAATGAATTAGATACAAGAGGGAGCCATTTTTATTTAGCCTTTTATTGGGCAAAAGCTCTTGCCAAACAAACACAAGATTCTGAACTTCAAAAGATATTTATAAACGTTGCTGACCAAATTTCAAATAATGAAGATAAAATTGTTTCGGAATTAATTGATATCCAAGGCAAATCCGTAGATATTGGAGGATATTATCAACCGGACGAGGAACTAACTTCGAAATCAATGCGACCAAGTAGTACTCTAAACTCAATACTTGATCAAATATAAGTTTTATGTGCGATAAACCAAACATAATAATTTTTTCCACAGATGATTTAGGTTATGGAGATCTAGGTTGCCTAGGTTCCGAATATATTAAAACTCCTAATATCGATTCTTTAGGGTCAGAAGGTATACAATTCAATAATTGGTATTCAAATAGTCCAGTATGTAGTCCATCGAGAGCATCATTATTAACCGGTAAATATCCTGGTAATACAGGAGTCCGATCTATTCTTAGAGGTCATAGAACTTCTCCTGGTCTTCCTAGTACCAATTTAACTATCGCGTCTATCTTAAAAGATATGGGGTATGATACTTATATGGCAGGGAAATGGCATCTTGGAGTATCAGAAGAAAATCGTCCGCACAATCATGGTTTTGACAATTGGTTCGGCCATTTAGCTGGATGTATAGATTATTACTCTCACATTTGGTACTACGCAAGCGGTAGAAATGCAAACAATCAACGTTTAAATCCAGTTCATGATCTTTGGGAAAATAATGTAGAAGTCTGGAAAAATGGAGAATACTTCACAGAGCTAATCACAAAAAAATCTATGGAATATCTTCATTCCTCAATACAAAAATCCAATCCTTTTTTCCTTTATGTTCCCTACAATGCGCCACATTACCCCATGCATGCGCCACAAAAATATGTAGATAGATATCCTGATTTACCTTGGGATAACCAAATTATGGCTGCAATGATTAGTGCTGTTGACGACTCTGTGGGAGAAATAATCACCTTTCTAAAAAAGAATAACTTGTTTGAGAATACAATAATTATGTTCACTTCTGATAACGGACCTTCAAGAGAAACAAGAAACTGGTTAGATGGGACATTAGATCACTATTATGGTGGAACATCTGGGCAATTAAAAGGTCATAAATTTAGTCTTTTTGATGGAGGAATCAAAGTACCAAATATAATAAGTTTTCCTAATAAAATTTCTGGTAATTGGGTATCTAATGAATCATGTATAGCAATGGATTTTCTACCTACAATTCTTGATTTTTTGAATGTCGATCTAAATCTATATAAACTTGACGGTATCAGTATAAAATCACATTTACAAAATAAAACTCCCGTTTTAAATCGTAGTCTATATTGGGAACAAGATAGCTTTCAAAGTGGTCCAAGTAATCAAACTGCAATATTGAAAGATAATTGGAAACTAGTATTGAACGGAAGATTAGTTGAATTTGAAGAACCTATAGCAGATATATATTTAAGTAATTTAACAAATGATATCTCTGAATCAAATAACCTAAAAGATGAATATCCCGAAGTAGTAACCGATTTAAAAAATGAAGCATTAAACTGGAGAAAAGAGATCGAAAAAAATCCCAGATTTGATGGTAGATAGATATTTAGGTAATGATGAATTGCTGTACACCCGAAAACACAAATCAAGATAAAAGTCTTTATAAGCAATTAATTAATCCCTATGATTTAAATCCAAATCTTACTAATATGATTTCAGTACCAGCAGGCTCATTCGTAATGGGTACAAATTCAGATATTGGATTTCCAGATGACGGGGAAGGTCCTGAAAAGACTATTAATTTAAATCAGTTTCATATTGATATATATTCAGTTACAAATTCCGAATTTGAAAAGTTCATCACTGAAACAAAATATATTACAGAAGCTGAACAATATGGTTGGTCATTTGTCTTCTATAAATTATTATCAAAAGTAACTTTAGCAAAAATTGAATATAAAGTAACCTCTACTCCATGGTGGTGTGTTGTTAAAAATGCTTACTGGCGCAGACCTGAAGGCCCGAAATCTAATATAAAAAATAGAGGAGACCATCCTGTAGTACATATATCATGGAATGATGCTGTAAATTACTGTACTTGGGCAAATAAACGATTACCTACAGAAGCTGAATGGGAGTATGCAGCCCAAGGGGGGTTGGAAAATTCTATTTATCCTTGGGGCAATGAACTAATCCCTAATAATGAACATCAATGTAATATTTGGCAAGGAGAATTTCCCAAAGAAAATTCGTTAGAGGATGGATATTTATCTACAGCTCCAGTGAATTCTTATAAATCAAATGGATATGGACTATACAACATTGTAGGCAATGTATGGGAATGGACACAAGACTGGTTTAGTACTTCATATCCCAAAATTCGAGATACTAATAATCCGCTAGGTCCTGGCACAGGTGAATCAAAAGTAATAAAAGGTGGATCGTTTTTGTGTCATAAATCATATTGTAATCGATATAGAATTGCTGCTAGGTCAAGTAACACGACTAATAGTTCAACTAGTAATCTCGGATTTAGATGCGTCACCTAAATCCGAGATAAATATTTTCCACATCCAGCAATCATCAAAGTACGCAGATTTCGCCAATAAAGCGATAAATATTTACAAAAAGTGTTTCATTCGTTCAACAAACATTTTAGGCCTACCTTTATAAATAAAGAAAGAATCAGCCTCACAGCTATAATTAGTACATATATATTAAATATAATTATTGTGTTATTTGTTCGTTACGAATTATTACTTTATTTGGCAATGCAGATTTAAGTTTTTGAAATGAAATAGTTAAAATACCATTAAGAAGTAATGCATCAGTAGTAGTAATATCATACATATTAGGAATATTAATTATCTTACGAAAATCATAAATAAGTTTGTCTTTAGTAGATTCTATTCTTATAGTATTTTCCTTAGTTGTAACTGATAACTGATCTAAAGAAAAACCTGGCGCCAATATGTGAACGACTAATTCGTGGTCATTTTCTTCAAACTTAACTGGATAATTTTGAGCATTAGACCAAAATTTTTCGGCTGACATTGAGTAATTATTACTCAAATGACCAAACAAATCTCTTTTCAATAAAGAAACATTTCTCAACATAACTTTCTCCTTTAATGTGATTTTAACAATAAAGTAACACAGCACTATTATATAAGTTAACACCGTGTTGTCAAGTTATATAATATACATGCATATAATAATATTGACAATATGCATAATATAAATTATAATTTCTGTATGAACAAAGATTACTACGACATACTTGGTGTACCAAGATCATCATCAGAAAAAGAAATTAAGCAAGCTTATAGGAAATTAGCACGGCAATACCATCCTGATGTAAACAAAAATGATAAAGGTTCCGAAGAAAAATTCAAACAAATTAACGAAGCATATGAAGTTTTATCTGAACCAAGCAAAAGAAAACTTTATGATTCCTACGGATCCAAATGGAAACAAGCAGAAAACCTCAATAACGATGGAGTCAACCCTTTCTCGCACAACAATACGGGATTTAATTTTGGTGGATTTCAAAATATGAATCTTGGGAATATGTTTGATGGTTTTTTGGGCAATAGAAGTCAAAATTCCCGCTCATCTTTTACTCAAACGAAACCAAAACCTTCGGAAATATCTGTTGAAGTTAGTCTTATTGAATCATTTTCTGGTTGTCAAAGAATTATAAAAACTCCTTCAAATTCAAAATCTGTGGAAGTGAAAATACCTCCTGGAGTAGATAACGGGTCCAAAATACATATTAATCTTTCAGGAATGGAAATTTACCTTAATATTAAAGTTATAACACATCATCAATTTCTTAGAAAAGGTAATAATATTTATGGAGATTTAGCAATACCCTACTATGACGCAATAATTGGATGCGAAAAAGAAGTTACCACTCTATCAAAAAAAGTAATGCTTAAAGTTCCGCCTGAAAGTCAAAATGATCAGGTTTTCAAACTGCAAGGGTTAGGAATGCCTATTATTGGAGATGAACAAAAGCATGGAGATTTTTTTGTACAACTAAAATCTATTCTTCCTACTGGTTTATCCGATAAAGAAAAAGAAATATTCTCTTCATTAAAATCTCTTAGAGAAAAACTTGGGACCCAAAATGAATGAAAGATTAGATGAACCAATTTTCGTTATAAGTGTTGCAGCAAAAATGATTGGAGTACACGCTCAAACATTAAGGTATTACGAAAGAGCAGGGCTCGTAGATCCAAGTAGATCAGAAGGCAATAGGCGATATTATTCTCAAAGAGATTTAGAAAGATTAAAACAAATTAAAACCTTAATTGACGATTTAGGTGTAAATCTAGCAGGGGCTGAAATTGCATTAAAGCTTATGGATAAAATAGAAAAATTAGAAGATTCTGTATCTCAAATGAGATACCAACTCAATATTCTTGAAACTCGATCAAATCCAAGAGTGTTAGGCGATGGGACAAAATCTATATAATCATCAGTATTATATCGGGAGAATAAAATAATGCTAAAACCAGAAAATTTTACAGAACAAGCCCAAGAAATGCTTTCTGAAAGTCAAGATTTAGTTAGAAGATATAAACATTCAAACTGGGATGTTGAACATATATTATTAGCTTTAGTCAACACGGAAGATGGACTAACTTCAACAATTTTGTCATCTCTTGGGGTTGATAAGAATGCCATACGACAAGAAATAGAAAATAGTCTTGCAAAAAGAACCTATCTTGTATCAATGGACAAGCCCAAAGTTAGCAATACTCAAATTTATGCAACACAACGAGCTATTGAATCTATAGAAAAGGCTCAAGAAGAATCAAAACGCCTAAATGATGAATTTATAGGTACAGAGCATATCCTTATTGGAATTATCTCAATTGAAGACGGTGATTCTTTTAAAATATTTCAACAATTTAATATTGATCAAGAAAAAATATATGTATCTCTACAACAAATTCGTGGAAATTCAAGAGTCACAGATCAGCGTGCAGAATCAAAATACCGTTCTTTAGAAAAATATACTGTTGATTTAACTCATCTTGCCCAAATGAATAAACTTGATCCTGTTATTGGGAGAGATAGTGAAATAAGAAGGGTCATTCAAACTATTACACGAAGAACCAAAAACAATCCTGTTCTTATAGGCAACGCAGGTGTAGGCAAAACTGCTATTGCAGAAGGTTTAGCCCAGCGAATAATATCAAATGATGTACCAGATACTCTAAAAAACAAGAAAATACTTTCTTTAGATATGGGGGCTTTAATTGCTGGTGCAAAATTTAGAGGAGAATTTGAAGAAAGATTAAAAGCTGTGATGGATGAAGTTAAAAATGCAAAAGGGCAAGTTATATTGTTTATAGATGAACTTCACAATGTTGTAGGAGCTGGTGCTGCAGAAGGTGCAATTGATGCAAGCAATTTAATGAAGCCAGCATTGGCAAGAGGAGAATTACAATGTATCGGGGCAACCACCCCTGAAGAATATCGCGCTAATATAGAACAAGATTCAGCATTAGAACGTAGATTTCACCCAGTATGGGTTGAAGAACCTGATGTTGAAACGACTATTGAAATGCTGAATATTTTACGTCCAAAATATGAGGCTCATCATAAAGTAAAAATTTACGACGAAGCATTAATTGCAGCAAGTAAGCTTGGTGATAGGTATTTAACAGAACGTCATCTCCCAGATAAAGCAATTGACTTAATTGATGAAGCAGCAAGTAAAGTTAGAATTGATACGCAAAGCATGCCAAAAGATCTTCGATTATTACAGGATAAAATAAGGCAACTAAATGATGAAGAATTTGCCGCAGCAGAAACTTCAGATTATGAAAAGGTTGCAAAATTAAAAATGGAAAGACTTCAAACAGAAGGAACATATCATAAAGAAAGAAAAATTTGGCTAAAAAAAGAAAAGATAACAACTAATGTTGAAAAGGAAACCATTGCCGAAATTATTGCAAGTTGGACAGGAATTCCTGTTTCACAAATTGTTCAAGATGAATCAAATAAACTCCTCGATATGGAAAAAATAATGGCAACCAAGGTGATCGGTCAAGATAGTGCTATATCAGTAATTTCTGATGCAATTCGACGATCGAGATCAGGAATACAAGATCCAAAAAGACCAATTGGAAGCTTTATGTTTCTTGGGCCTACTGGCGTTGGAAAAACTGAACTCGCAAAAACATTAGCAGAGTTTATGTTCAACGACCGAGACAACATGGTCAGAATTGATATGTCAGAATATATGGAAAAACATTCTGTTTCTAGACTTATTGGTTCACCTCCTGGTTATGTAGGATATGATGAAGGAGGCCAATTGACAGAGCTTGTGCGAAGAAGACCTTACCAATTGATATTATTTGATGAAATAGAAAAAGCGCATCCAGATGTGTTTAATATATTACTTCAAATTCTTGAAGACGGTAGATTAACTGACGGTAGTGGAAGAACAGTCAATTTTACAAATACAATTATTATAATGACAAGTAATCTAGGAACAACAGATAGTCCAAAAGACAACATAGGTTTTAAACGATTAAATGACGAGACCACTGATACCGAAAAGTTAACAGCCTCAATTGAATCTGCACTGAAATCAACATTTCGGCCTGAATTAATTAATAGAATTGATGAAATTGTAGTATTTAACAAATTGAATGAAAATCAAATGGGCGGGATAATACAACTAATCATCGAAGAAGTGAATTCTCGTCTAAGTGACAAAGAAATCAAAGTTGTTTTATCAAAATCTTCTACCCGGTGGTTAGTAGAAAATGGATTTGATAAAGATTATGGAGCAAGGCCACTTAAAAGAATTATTCAACGAAAAATAGAAAACCCTTTGTCAAAAGAGATTTTATTACATAACTACAAAAAAGGTGACATAATAAAAATTGATATGAAAAATGGAACCTTGATATTTAGTAAATTAATACATGAAAAGACCCAAAAGCTAAAAAGAGTGAAGCAGGCAGTATCCTAATTTAAAAAAATACTCGACCTATTGACAAAAATGTAATAGAATATTACCTTTGTGGCTCTGATAAATTCAAACCTATAATTCAATCGGAAGCTTCTTCTTTTGGAGGATTCAAGAAAAATGGAATATGCAGTAGTAAAAACTGGCGGTAAACAATATAAAGTATCACCTGGTGATATATTGGATGTCGATCGTATAAATGAAATAGCTGAAGGCGAAAACATCAATTTAGAAAATGTTTTAATGATGTGCGACTCTAAAGGAGAAGTTACTTATGGAAATCCCATCATAAAGGGAGCAAAAGTATCGGTCACAGTTGAAAAACATTTGCGTGGGGACAAAATAATAGTCTTTCGATTCAAAAATAAAACTAGATCTGGCACAAAAACTGGTCATAGACAAGAATTAACACGTATAAAAATTGATAAATTAACAAAACGTCAGGCACAAAAAACAAAAGCTGAAGAAAACCCTGAGGAAGAAATTGCGCCTAAAACACGTAAATCTAAGCCTAAATCTGAATCAGAATCGGAGAACTAGATATGGCGCATAAAAAAGGTGGCGGTAGTAGTAAAAATGGTCGTGACAGTAATTCACAACGATTAGGGGTGAAGAAATACGGAGGCAACCTTGTATCAGCAGGTACTATTTTAGTTAGACAAAGAGGTACTAGGATCAAACCTGGCATAAATGTTGGTATAGGAAGAGACTTTACGCTATATGCAAAGATCGATGGTGAAGTCGTATTCGATAATGCTACTAAATTAAGAAAAAGAGTTAATATACAGGCTAAATAAACTATTATGAAACAAGATATACATCCAAAATATTTTAATAATGCAACAATCGTCTGTGCTTGTGGTTCCACTCGAATAACTGGAAGTACTAAAGAGGAAGTTCGCGTAGAAATCTGTAGTTCTTGTCATCCATTTTTTACTGGGGAACAACGTATTGTGGACACCGAAGGACGTGTTGAGAGAATAAAAAGAAGGTACGGTATTTAATATATATTAAATACTTGCATCTAATATATAATGAACTCAAACGGAATCAAACCCACATCTCCAGAACAACAATTTTATTACGGTGGTCAAGCTCTAATTGAAGGAGTCATGATTCGTGGTAGTAAACATTTATCTGTCTCTGTAAGAAAACCTGATGGAGCTATTGAATCTAAAACAACGGTAATAAATCAATTATTTACTGGATCAATTAAAAAAATTCCTTTTATTCGAGGTTCCTTGCTCTTACTAGAAACTATGTTTTTAGGAATAAAATCCCTAATATATTCAGCCAATATAAGTGCGGGAGAAGAAGAAGAAGAAATAGGCAACCTAGGTATTGCAGTAAGCTTAAGCATATCTTTAGCATTTACTATTTTGGTTTTTTTTATTTTACCTTTAGTAGTAGTAGAAATTTTAGATAGAACTATTTTAAGTGCTGAAACACCTGTTATATCCTTTATCAGTAATATGATTGAGGGAATTATTAGACTATGCTTTTTCGTTTTATACATATGGCTTATCGGGTTTATGCCCGATATTAAACGAGTATTTCAATACCATGGAGCTGAGCATATGACTGTAAAGGCATATGAAGCAGATCTTCCTTTAAACATCACAAATATACGTCAATTTTCCACAGCACATCCACGATGTGGAACAGCTTTCCTTCTATTAGTGATGATTATTTCAGTTATAACATTTGCTTTTTTGGGAAGACCAGATCTATGGCTTAGGTTATCATCCAGAATATTTTTAATTCCACTAATTGCTGGTATTGCTTACGAAATTTTGAGGTTCACTGGTAAACATAGTAATAATATATTTGTAAAATGTTTAATTATTCCTAATATGGCCTTGCAGCGGCTAACAACAAATCAACCAGAAGATGATCAAATTGAAATAGCTATCGATGCTATGCAAAATGCAATAACAGCAGATCAAAAAAAATAGGCACTTAAGCACACGACAGTTTTCAGACGTGGGTGCAATTTGTTACAATAACTATGAGGAATATAAATTGATTACTACAAATAAAAAGATTTATTTTTCAGTCACAATTTTAATATTAACTATAATATATTTTGTGGTTTTAGCATTTGACAGCTCAACAGTATTTTATTATAAAATAGAAGAACTATCACAAGCAAATATAAAATCTACAGAAACTGTAAGAGTAGTTGGCACTTTAGTAGATGATTCTTTTGACAGAGAGTCAAATTCCACATCGGTCTCATTCAGTATATCAAGTGAAGACGGGAAAAATACCTTGAGTGCTCAGTATCAGGGTATAGTGCCTGAATTATTTTTCAATGAACAATCTGAGATAGTTTTAGAAGGTAAACTAGCAAACATCCACAGTTCAGAAGACAAAATTTTCAATGCGGAAAATATAATAGTGAAATGTCCTTCTAAATATGAAGAAGTCATAACTGAAAAAACTCAAACCATATAATTACAATTGGAATTTAAAAATCATAATCTGAAAGTAAATCAGATATATCCCTTATCTTAACTATTTCTTTTACTCTATTATTTTCAGCAGTAAAAGAAGGTCGAGAAGTGTCCTCATATATTATTCCTAGTGGTATACCACTAGAATTTAAAAGATCCTCGGCTGCTAAGCGATCTGTTCTATCGTATTCTTCAGGGATATCATAAATAGTTGGAGCTATGCCTTTTTTAGCATTTCCTTTAAGAATTTCATAGGTATCATTATAAGTCGTACAAGGTGACTGAACATGAATTACTGCAAATCCAGCATGTTCCATACCTGCTTGTATTAACTTAGCCAAATCTCTTGGTTTACTTGAATATCCAGATGCGATAAAAGTCGCTCCTATAGTTAAATAATACTTTAACGGATCTATACTAGATTCAACCTTACCATAAGGAGTGGAAGAAGTTTTAACTCCATACTCAGTAGTTGGAGAACTTTGTCCTTTAGTTAGTCCATAAACTCCATTATCCATAACTACAGAACATATATCTAAATTACGAGTTGCTTGTGGGGCAATGTGTTCCATTCCTATACTTAAAAAGTCTCCATCTCCTGCTACTGTTAATACATTTAAGTCGGGGTTAGCCATTTTTACACCAAAAGCAATTGGCAATGATCTTCCATGAATACCATGAATACCAAAAGGTTGAGGGCCTTCTAGTAAATGAACAAGGTTTCCTGAGCATCCTATACCAGCAACCACAACGGTGTTTTCGATAATTTCTTCAGTTTCTTTTAGCCGATCACTCAGTGCAAATTCAACCGCCCTACGAACACCAAAATCCCCACAGCCTGGACACCATTTGAAATCATATTCAGGATTTTTTGCACTCACTTTATCACCACCTTATTTGATTCATTGATAATATCAGTAATACTAGAAACGAGTTTTCCAACTTTAAATGGCAGACCAGTATATTGTGTTATAGATTTAGCTTTAACGCCATGCGATCTTAAAAGAGAAGAAAATTGGCCTTGGTAATTTAACTCCGGTACGATTACCAAATCTTTTGATCTCAATTTATTTAATAAGTCTTCAGGAAGAGGGTTAAGATACATTGTGTAATGCCATCCAATGTCCATTCCAGATTCGCGTAGTTTATTATATGCCTCCATCACAGGACCTTTTGAACCACCCCACGGCATAACAATTATCGAAGAGTCCCCATGCTCTTCTTCAAAGTCTTCATTTCTTAAAAGATCTAATTTACCAAATCTTCGTTCTGTCATTTGAACATGACGACTAGGTAAGTGAGTTGTATCTCCAACTGAATCATGTTCACTACCATTAGCTACATAAGAACCTGGTTTCCCAGGTATCGGCATAGGAGACAGCTCATAACCATCATATCTTTGGTATCCATTATTTCCTTCATAGACAATTCTATTTTCTACATTGATGTTATCTAAATCAGGTTTCTTAATATTTTGAACCCTCTCCGCAATGGCCATTTCAGTCAGTAAAATTACTGGGCCTTGATATCGTTCTGCCCAATTAAGTGCCATAACACCAGCTGTGAAGCATTCTTCAACTGTACCTGGGGCTATAACTGGTAGAGATACATCTCCGTGCGCTGGGTTAATAGATGCAAATAAATCAGATTGTTCGGTTTTTGTAGGAAGTCCTGTAGCAGGCCCACCTCGTTGAACATCAACGACAACTAATGGAATCTCTGCCATCCATGCTAAACCTAAGCCTTCACTCATTAAAGAAAATCCAGGTCCTGCAGTTGCTGTCATAGATTTTTTACCGGCATAACCTCCGCCAATAATTGCATTGATTGATTCGATTTCAGAACTTGCTTGATAAACAAACCGTCCATCACCAAAAAGATTCCGTTCCATATAAAGCAATATAGTTGTAGCTGGTGATATTGGATAGCCAACATAAAAGTTTAAACCGGCTCGTATCGCTCCTAATGCTATAGCATCATTACCTTTCATCATAACTTGTTTATAGTCAGGAGAATTTGGTTCATCAAGTTCACCCAAATTAAACTTACTCTCAGAAGCTTTTTCTATACCTAAATCAATAGCTCTAAAGTTCGCATCCACAATCTCTTGTCCTCTTGAAAGAAATCTTTTTTCGATAAAGTCTTTCAAATATTTTTCTGGCATTTCAACTAAGGATGCTAATGCGCCCATCATTACCATATTAGCTGTTCGAGCATCCCCTGCTTCTTTAGCAAGGTCGTCAAAAGGCATGCCAATAGCCTTTTCGTTACCCGAAGGTGTGAAAGAGGAATCATATAGAACAATCCCACCTTCTGCTAATTCTTCTTTGTGAGTTTCATAAGCCTCTTCATTGAGTGCAACTAAAACATTTAATGAATCTCCTGGGCTTAAAACTGGAGATGTGGAAATCCTTGCCTGAGTATAGGTTGGACCTCCCATTATTTGAGAAGGGAATGTTGCAAAAGTTAATGAATAATAGCCTACTTCTGAGGCTATTCTAGCTAAAGCTTCAGATGCAGTTACTACACCTTGACCACCTTCTCCGGCAAACCTAACAACGAAATCTTTTCTTTTAGACATGTATCCTCCCATAGGAACATGTTGTAATATTAAAATTAGTCTAATAATAAGCTTGATTTTCAAAGGACAAATAGAACCAATCGAAGCTACTATAATGACCATAGAAACTGTAGCACTCTATTCCATTTACTGTCAATATAAGATTAGTAAAAAACATATATATAAACTGGCATTTTTTCTTTTATCAAAACAATTGTCAGTAATATAGAAAAATTTCTTTTTTATGAAAAATTTAAATGCGCAATTAAAAAATATAATTCAACACAAAGGTCCTATAACATTTGAAAAATATATGGATCTCTGTCTATATTGGCCAAATGGTGGATTTTATACAAATGAGAATAAAATAATTAAAAATGACTATTATACTTCACCCATGGCTCATCCAACATTTGGGGCATTAATTGCCCTATACCTTCAGTCATTATGGGCAACTATAAAAAATCAAAAAACATTCATGGTTCTTGAAATCGGTGCTGGGAATTTTCAACTAGCAAAAGATATTACAAGTTATTCAAAAAACCTATTACCTCAATTCAATGATTCTCTTGAATACATCACTCTTGATATACGAAAACCTCAACAAGATTTCAATAATAAATTTTCAACAATATTAAGCAATGAAATACCTTTCAATAAGTTTGAAGGGGTAATCATTTTAAATGAAGTTTTTGATGCTTTTCCTTTCCATAGAATCACTAAAAGCAACCAAGAGCTCAAAGAAATATATGTCGATATGATTGATGGTCAGTTTGTTGAAATACATGGTCCCATTTCAACAGAAAACATAACTACGTTTATTAATCAACAAGATATAACATTAGAAGAAAACCAAACAATCGAAATATCACTAAAAAGTAATGCGTATCTCAAAAGCTTAGCAACAATATTGAATAGCGGAATAATCTTAAATATAGATTACGGGGATACCTCTAGAAATCTTTTATCTAAATTTAAAAACGGTTCTCTCTCTTGTTATTATCAACATACAATGTCCAAAAATCCTTATATTAATCCTGGATATCAAGATATTACTTCTCATGTTAATTTCACAGGATTAATTAACACAGCTAAAGAAAATAATTTAGAATCAAGTGACATGATTACCCAAAGAGAGTTTTTATACAATCTTGGTTTTGAGAAATTTATTTCTGGACTCGGTAATTTGCCTCTCACACAATCTGAAATCCACTCCAACAGGATGGGTATGTTGAATCTTGTAGATCCAAATGGTTTAGGAAACTTTAAAACACTAATTCACTCAAAAAATATTGATATCTCTAACATTAATGTTCTTAAAACAAATACAGAACTTAATAATATTGTTGAAAAGTATCCAATCCCATTATTAAAAGATTATCATATTGATTTATTTCAGGCTAAATATCCTTACCAAAATCAAAATTGGGATGATTTATTTGAGATCAATTAGCTTTTTCAATATCCAAATACTCTTTGACATCATCTATCTTGCGATTAATGACAAATAAATATCCAAAATATACTACCCAAGTTATCGCAAAAACTGCAAATAAATAATTCATTTAAACCTCTTTTATATGTAAATTATCTACTCAATTGCTCTAATTGTTGTATTTGGAATCGTCTTACAAGTAAAAATATTCCTAGAACAGTAAAGGCAAATGTAGAATAAATAAGTATAAAACCCATAGATACAGTTAGTCCTGCATCAGATTCTTTTAATGGACCAATAATCATCTCTGGATGTACTGTTCTCCACCAAACTGAAGCCATATAAACAATAGGTACATTGATAAATGATATTACACCTAAAACTGATGCATACGTTGCACCCTGTCGTTGATTTGAAGAGTATGCTCTTAACATAAGATACCCTATGTACATTAACCACATTATTAAGGAAGTGGTTAATTTGGGATCCCAAGTCCACCATACTCCCCAAACTGGTTTTGCCCAAATAGCACCGCTAATAACCATTATTGTGGTGGTAACCACACCAATCTCACCAGCTGATTGACCAAAGTAATCCCAACGAATATCTTTTGTTATTAAATACATAACTGATGCAATAAATACAAAGAAAAAAAATAAGAAACCAACCCATGCGTTTGGTACATGAATATATAAAATTTTCTGGACATCTCCCATAATAATTTCTGTTGGAGCAAATAAGGTAATCAGTGCAATGTCAAATAAAATTATTATTCCTGTAAGAAATAGATAATATTTACTATTAATATTCATACATCTCCTAAATATATTATTAATAATCTTTCATTACGTGTGTAAATAAAAATGAACAAACTATACTAAATATTATATCAATAATAGCTAATAATTGAACCCATTTGCCATATACAGCCCATTCTTCTCCTCTAAGGACAGCCCCTGTAACTTCTATCGCTGCTAGTAAAATCGGAAAAATCAGTGGGAATAATAAAATAGGCAATAAGGTTTCTCTCACGTCTGTATTTGAAGTCATAGACCCAATAATTATACCCAATACAGAAATTCCAAATGTTGCTAGTATCGAAATAAGAATAATAGAAATGTTTATTATGTTTAAGTTGAACACAACAGAAAATAAGGGAAATATCAATATTTCAACAATAGTCATAAAGAAAAATAAAGTTGTAACCTTACCTAAGAACAAGATATCTCTTGAAATCGGTAGAAGTAGTAAGGATTCAAAATTACCGCTATCTCTTTCTACTGATAAAAATCTATTTAATCCTAAAACCGCGGTAAAGAAGATCGTAACCCATAAAATCCCTGGTAAGACTCGGATATATGCTTGTGCTGAAACATCGATTGCTATATTGAAGATCACAACACAAGTAATGGCAAAGATTGTAGTAAGGGTTAATAATTCTTTCTTTTTTAATTCAACCTGAATATCTTTTGCGGAAATATACCATATATATAAGAAATAATTTTTCATGATTGGTTTGTATCCATAGATTTATATTTCTTAATGATTTCTAGAAACTGATTTGCTACTCGAGTTTCAAATCCAATTTGGCCCTGATGTAATATACCAATAACACTAGCTATAGATATTGCCAATTCAGTATTATGTGTTGTCATAAAAACTGTAATATTTCTACTTACTAAGTCAGGAAAAAAACTATTCCTTAGATTATCAAGAGAGTTAGAGTCCAATCCTGCATCAGGCTCATCCATAATCAAAATTGAAGGATTTGTAATCATAGCTTTCATGATTGAAACCCTCTTCCGCTCCCCATGCGATAATTTGTTAACTTTTTGATTTATTAAATGAGATAAATTTAATAAATGAGATAAATAATCAAACTGTTTTTCAAAATCAAATTTAGGATAAAAATTACTAAAGAATCGTAAATTATCATATGCACTCAAATCTCCATAAAGCAAAGAATTATGTCCAACATAACCAATAAATGAACGAATATGTTCAGCATCTTTTATACTATCATTGCCATTTAATAAAATTTTCCCTTTATCAGGCACATGCAAAGTTGTAAGTAATTTAGCAAGAGTAGTTTTACCAGAACCATTAGATCCTAATAAGACATATCTCTCAGACGATTTTATTGTCATTAATAAATCATTTAATATCTTCTTCGAACCAAATGATTTATTAACATTGCTAATTTCGATCGCACTTTTAGAAATCAATTGTTATACTTTCTATAACTTATACTTATAGTAAATAGGATACAACAAATATTCGTTTCATTCTAATCAAGCAAGAGCCAATTATTTATGTATAAAAATAATCAAAATAGTGATTTATATACCTCACAAGAGAATTTATCTCAAAGAATTCCTCCCGGGCAAAAATTAACTGAAAAGTTTCCTGTTCTAACATATGGAGATATACCTGATATTCAAACTAAAGATTGGACTTTTACAATTGAGGGTTTGGTAAAGGTTAAGACTATTTATAATTGGAATGAAATGATGTCAATTGAACAAATTGCTCTCACCAAAGATTTTCATTGTGTAACGCAATGGAGTAGACTTGATAATATATGGGAAGGAATAAAAGTAAAAGACCTTATCAATAAGGCAGGGTTACTACCAAATGCAAAATTTGCTTTAATATATTGCTATGGAGGGTACACCACTAATCTTCCGACCAAAGTCTTACTAGACGAAGATGTTCTATTAGCGCACAAGCATGACGGCAACGCTCTCTTACCTGAGCATGGAGGTCCAATAAGGCTTATTGTACCTAAACTCTATGCATGGAAAAGTGCTAAATGGATTAAAGGAATTAAGCTTATTGAAACAGAAGAATTGGGGTTTTGGGAAAATTTAGGATATCATTCATATGGTGATCCTTGGAAAGAACAACGATTTAAATTTTAATATTAGAAAATCATAGTGTTAAAGAAAGTACAAATTTAACTGAGAGAAAAACATGAAAATAAAATTATTATTACTGTCAATTCTACTAATAAATGTGTTTATATCTTGTTCAAATGATAGTCAAGACGCTGTGCAAAATATACGCCAAAAAGTAGGAGATGCAATTGCTGGAGAACCAACTCCAACACCAGAACTACCAGTAACAACCACAATAGAAGCTGAACCAACTCCAACACCAGAACTACCAGTAACAACCACAATAGAAGCTGAGCCAACCGCCACTCCTGAACCAGAAAATTGTGCTCCAGGCAAGTGTAGCAAAAACCCCGTGGATGAAATGCTAAGAGTTACTTTTGACGAGGATGGTTTTTACACAAAAGTAATATATGGTACTTCAAATTTTAATTTAGAGATCAACAATATCAGCAGTGTTCAATTACATATTGAAATCACTCCTACTCTCCAAGGAATAAGCAATACTATAATAATATTACCGAATGAGCTAAAAGATATTGATTTAGATAAATCAAAGCAATCTCCCGATTACAATAGGAATATAAATGTAAAAGGCTCTTGGAAAATTTCAGGATCTGACACTTTATCCCAGTCTCTTAAATTAAAAATTGTAGAACTATATTGACATGAACTGTATCAAGTTTTATAATATAACCAATATCATATAACTACTCAGGATTTACGAAATACTACAAATAATAATTCATGCGAAATACTACAAATAATAATTCAAGAGTAAAGCAATTAGACCTACGAGATATAAATAAATCTGAAGCTCGAAGATCTGCAAATGAATCATATCAAAAAGCGTTATCCAATAACAAATTAAATATTGATGGCTCGCCTGAAGAATCTGAAGGTGTTTATATTATTAGTGTAGCTGCTAAAATATTGGCAATGCATCCACAAACATTGCGTAAGTATGAACGCACAGGACTTATTTCCCCATCTAGAACTACAGGAATGTTAAGATTATATTCTGTACAAGATATTGATAAAATAAAATTAATTAAATACTTAGTTGATGATATAGGCATGAATTTATCTGGAGTAGGATTTGTTTTAGACACTTTTGATGAATTATATAAGGCAAAAAAATCTATATCCAATATATATAATAGCCCTAACAGTTCACAATTTCATCCAGAACTTCAACACCTCTTATCAATAGTTAATAAGCCTTTTAGTAACATTAAACAATCAGCTGGTAAGTTTTATGAATAAATCAGACGAAAATGAACAACTTAATACTGATGATGAAAATAAAGAGATATTAGAAATAGATAATGGCCAAACAATAACTGATGAGATTGATACGGTTCTAAAAGAACGTGATCACTACAAAAATATTGCTCAACGTGCTCAAGCAGACCTTGTGAACTTTAAAAATAGGGTAGCAGAAGAACGCGAGTCAACATATGTAATAATAGTATCTAGATTCGTCTCAAATTTACTTCCAATACTCGATAATTTTAATAGAGCCGTAACCAGTATGCCTACAGATGATTTATGGTTTCAAGGTTTTCAAATGATAGAAAAAAGCTTACACGACTTAATTGAATCTGAAGGAATTACAAAAACTGCAACACCTGGTATAGAATTCGATCCAAACCTCCATGAAGCTATTATGGCCATTGAAGATAATACTAAAAAGGATGGAACCATAGCAGATATAATAGCTCAAGGATATAAATTAAAAGATCGAATTATTAGACCTGCTCAAGTTACCGTTATCAGAAATAAAGCAAAAGAAGACGATATTATCGAAGAAGAAAATCAAAGTAATTCTAGCAAAGATGAAGGAGAAAATAATAATGGCTAAAATTATCGGAATCGATCTTGGAACAACTAACTCCTGTGTAGCTGTTATGGAAGGCGGTGAGCCAACCGTTCTTGAAAACAGTGAGGGGGGAAGAACTACTCCTTCAGTGGTTGGGGTTAATGCGAAGAGTGATGAAAGATATGTTGGGCAAGCTGCTAAAAGGCAAGCTGTTACCAACCCTGAAAATACAGTATTTTCAATCAAACGTTTTATGGGTAGAAAGCATAGTGAAACCAAGTCTGAATCTACGCAGTACCCTTACGAATTAAAGGCAGCAAAAAATGGCGATGTGTCTGTAGTTTTAGGAGGAAAACCAATGTCTCCTCCCGAAGTATCCGCAATGGTACTTAGAAAAATTAAAGAAGATGCTGAGTCCAAGCTGGGAGAAACAATAACTCAAGCAGTAATAACAGTACCCGCATATTTTAATGATAGCCAAAGAAACGCAACTAAAGACGCTGGAAAAATAGCTGGTTTAGAAGTTTTACGAATTATTAATGAACCAACAGCTGCCGCATTGGCTTATGGACTAGATAAACAAGGAGATCAAACCATTGCTGTTTATGACCTTGGAGGAGGCACTTTTGATGTTTCAGTACTTCAAATTGGCGAAGGTGTTTTTGAAGTAAAAGCTACAAATGGTGATACTCATTTAGGTGGTGATGATTTTGATCAAAGAATTATTGATTGGATTATTGAAGAGTTTAAAAAAGACCAAAGTATTGACCTAAAAAGTGACAATATGGCATTACAAAGATTAAAAGAAGCTGCTGAAAAAGCAAAAATCGAACTATCCAATGTTATGCAAAGTGAGATCAATCTTCCATTTATTACAGCTGATTCTACAGGGCCAAAACATCTAGCAATGAGCTTAACTCGCGCAAAACTCGAACAACTAGTTGAGGATTTAATTGCGAGGACTGTTGAACCATGCAAAAAAGCTATTCAGGATGCAGGAATTAAAGCTAGTGAAATCGATGAAATTATTTTAGTTGGAGGTATGACAAGAATGCCTGCAGTTCAAGATAAAGTAAAAGAGCTTTTTGAAAAAGAACCTCATAAAGGTGTAAATCCTGATGAGGTCGTTGCAATTGGTGCTGCCATACAAGCAGGAGTTTTACAAGGAGATGTCAGAGATGTTCTTCTTTTGGATGTTACACCTTTATCGCTTGGGATCGAAACATTAGGTGGGGTAATGACTCCATTAATACCTAGAAATACAACCATACCAACAGCAAAAAGTGAGGTTTTTAGTACTGCTGCTGATAATCAAGATAAAGTAGAAATACACGTTTTACAGGGTGAAAGAAGTATGGCTACAGAAAATAATTCCATCGGAAAGTTTGTTCTAGATGGAATATTACCCGCACAAAGGGGCATACCACAAGTTGAAGTCACATTTGACCTTGATGCAAATGGTATATTAAATGTTTCTGCTAAAGATAAAGGTACAGGGAAAGAACAAAAAATTACCATTACTGCAAGTTCGGGTTTGTCTCAAGAAGATGTTGAAAAACTAGTACAAGAAGCAGAAGCAAATGCAGATGAAGATCGACAAAAGAAAGAATCAGTTGAAACTCGAAATATTGCTGATAATCTTATATATACAACTGAAAAAACGCTCTCCGAAAATGCTGATAAAGTACCTGAAGAACTAAAAACTCAAATAGAATCCAAAGTTACTGGATTAAAAGAGGCACTTGAAGCAAATAATGATGAATTAATTAAGTCTTCCCTAGATGACCTGCAACAAACCCTACAAGAATTAGGGAATGCAATTTATAGTCAAGAAGCACCTAATGAAACTGAAGATTCTAACACAGAAGAAAATAAATCTGATGACGATGATACGGTAGAAGGGGAGTATCGAGAAGTATAACAATATGAAAAGGAGATTCTATGCAAATGCATACTCTTATATTGGGAGAAAAATATACAAATGAAATTGAGGAATACTCCAAACTAACAGAGATTCTATTTTCAGCCAAGGATAAAACTATTGTTGGTATTAATGTTAAAGGTACTAGAAAAAGTCCTCTTACGTTTATACCGTTTCAACCTGATTTGAAAAACAAAAAAACAAATCAAAAAGGTACTATACATTTTTCCAGGAAAACTATAATTCATTCTGAAAATGTTATAAAAACTGAATCTGCGAGTTTAATTCAAAAAATGATGCTACATTTGCCACTGATAGGTCAAATTTATTTTACTTCAAGAAAACTGATTGAATCTGTTTTTCGAAGTAAAGATAAAGAGTTTAAATTTGCAGGAATGTTAATTGATACAAATACCTTAAAACCAAATTACTTTCTGATAAGAAATAGACGCAAAATATTAAGTATTCATCATACTCAGTTAGCAAATATTAGTTCAGGAGCACCAACTTTAGATACAAACATAAATTTCAATGAAGTACCTGTATATCTTTCTGATCAATTAGCTACAAAAGAAGCAAATTATGCGTTAAAGAAATTTTTTGAATCTAATTATTCTTCTATATCGAACGTCAAAATAAAGGTAACATCAGGAACAGCTGTTATTAATGGGGTTTGCCAATTTCAAAATCAAAAGTTATCAATTGAAAACTTTCTTAAAGATATGGATGGGATTATATCGATTGAAAATAATATAGTATGTGATATTGAACTTGAAATACAGATAGCCAAAAAGATTGCTGAAGCTGGAATATATCAACATGGAATAGTTTCGATAAAGTCATATCAGAACAAGATTTCACTAACGGGGAATCTTTCATCACGAAAACATATAGACTCTGTACTATCTATTATCTATAAAATACAACCTGAAAAGATAATAGATAACAAAATTTCAGTAATAACATAAAGTGTTTTTTTTAATGAAATAGTGTATTTTTAGTTATGCAAAAAAATAACTACGTAGTTGATGCCTAAGTTTATTTGAGAGGATATGAAATTGAACTACAATATCAATGACAGTTCGGTGATAGTTCCTGAAGTTGTTGTGCAAAGAATCCCACACTACTTAAATATCTTGAGTATCCTGCAACTTGAAAAAACAAAAATTGTTAGTTCTGAACAACTTGGGTATTTGGCACAAATAACTCCTGCGCAAATTCGAAAAGATTTAAGTTATTTTGGAAAATTTGGCAAACAAGGTAAGGGATATACTGTAAATATACTGGTAACAAGATTACGAGAAATACTTGGAGTGAATATACAATGGGAAGTTTGCTTAATTGGAGTTGGTCGGCTAGGTAGGGCTCTTTTAAATTATCCAGGATTTGCGCCTGAAGGATTTAATATAGTTGCTGCTTTTGATTCTGACCCTCAACAAATCGGACAACAACATAGTGAAATTATAATTCAAAATATTCAAAATATTAGTGACTTTTTAAAAAGAAGTAAGATTAAAATAGCAATTGTCGCAGTACCAGCTAATGTAACAAAAGACATATTAAATTTGCTTTATGACTCTGGTATTAAAGCTGTTTTAAACTATGCCCCATTTACTCCTCTTGATCACAAAGACATGATAATTCGAAATATAGACCCTGTTGCCTCATTACAATCTTTGACCTACTACTTAAAATGAAATCCTTAAGAATTAGAAGGTGTTCTATTAGAAGATTTTCTTCTTTGTACTATCTTTAAACGTATTTGATCTTTTCTCATAGATGCGAGAGTATTTGCTAAATCAATGCCAGATTGACCTGTATTTAGTTGTTCCTCTGCTTGTTGTATTGCTTCTTGAACTTTAGATTCTTCTATTTCTTCTACACGTTCAGCAGCGTCAGCTAAAATGGTAACGTGATTCCCTAAAACTTCTATAAAGCCACCAGATAAATATAAAAAAGTATCTTCATCACTATTTTTAATGATTCGAACTTCTCCTGGCTGAAGGGAAGTTAACAAAGGAGCATGATTATCGAGAATCGCTATCTCTCCTTCTATACTTGGTGCAACTACTGCACTAACCTCATCAGAATAAATATTTTTTTCAGCAGAAACGATTTCTAATCTCATTAGGAAGATGTCTCCTATTTATTTAACTATTTACTGAAGCTCTTGCTTCTTCTATATCACCGACCATGTAAAAGGCTTGCTCAGGTAAATCATCATGCTTGCCTTCAAGAATTTCTTTAAATCCCCGAATTGTATCTTGTATTGGAACATACCTACCTTCACGACCAGTAAACTGCGTTGCAACATAAAATGGCTGAGAAAAAAATCTTTGTAGTTTTCTAGCTCTAGATACAGTTAACTTATCTTCTTCTGATAATTCTTCCATTCCCAAAATAGCTATCACATCTTGTAGGTCTTTATACCTTTGTAAATATTCTTGTACTCCACGGGCTACTTGATAATGTTCTTCTCCAACAATTAATGGATCTAAAATTCTTGAGTTTGATGCAAGTGGGTCCACAGCTGGATATATTCCTTGTTCTGAAATTGCCCTATCCAGTGATATATTTGCATCCAAGTGACCAAATGTTGTAGAAACTCCAGGATCAGTATAGTCATCAGCAGGAACATACACAGCTTGAAAAGAAGTAATTGAACCATTCTTTGTCGAGGTGATACGTTCTTGTAATGCTCCCATTTCTGTAGCCAAAGTTGGCTGGTATCCCACAGCAGAAGGCATTCTACCTAAAAGAGCAGAAACTTCCATACCTGCAAGGGTATATCTAAAAATATTATCAATAAATAAAAGAACATCTTGGTTTTCTTGATCTCTGAAATATTCAGCCATTGTTAATCCCGTCAAACTAATCCTATATCTTACTCCAGGAGGTTCATTCATTTGACCAAAAACAAGCGCAGTATTTTGCAAAACTCCTGATTCAGACATTTCATTCCACAGATCATTTCCTTCTCTAGACCTTTCTCCGACACCAGCAAAAACTGAATAGCCTTTATGGACTTGAGCAATATTTCGAATTAATTCCATAATAATAACTGTCTTACCAGTTCCAGCACCACCAAAGGCACCAATTTTACCTCCCTTAGTAAAAGGTGCTATCAAATCTATAACCTTAACCCCAGTCTCAAGCATTTCAGTACTAGAGCTTTGTTCTTCAAAACTTGGAGCTGATCGATGAATAGGCCAATACTCTTCAGCAGTAACTTCCCCAAGGCCATCTAATGCCTTTCCTGTGACATTGAATAACCTACCTAGTGCGCCTTTTCCTACGGGAACTGCAATAGGTTGTCCAGTATTAGTAACTTCCATTCCTCTAGCTAGTCCTTCCGTTGCGCCCATTGCTAAACAACGGACCCAGTTATTTCCAACATGTTGCTCAACTTCAAGAACTAGTTCTTCTCCGTTATGGTCGAGTATCAAGCTATTATATATTTCCGGTAAGTTGCCAGGAGGAAACTCCACATCAACTACAGTACCTATGATTTGTACAATTTTACCTTTATTTTCTGCCATTTCATTCCACCTTTTTTAAATTAATTAAGAGCAGCTACTCCGCCTACTATATCTAATAATTCAGTAGTTATAGCTTCTTGCCTTACTTTATTCATAAGTAGAGTTAACGAATCTATCATGTCATTAGCACTTTCAGTTGCATTCCTCATAGCGACCATTCTGGCAGAATGTTCACACGCTCTGGCTTCTAATAATGAATGATATATCTCTGTTTCTATATACCTTGGTAACAACAATTCAATTAAATCTAAACTTGATGGTTCGTATATATACCCTACGGTTTCGTTACTAGATAATTCAGCCGGTACAATAGGTAGTAATTGTTTAATCGCTGGAGTTTGAATAGTAACATTTACAAATTGAGGATAACTCAATACTACTTTATCAATACTACCGTCCATATAGCCATCAATAACAAGTTTGGCAATAGGAAGTATATTTTCCACAGTTGCTTTATCAGGTAAATCAGTAAACACTGCAGAAAGATTATTTCCAGTTCTTGCTAAAAAATCACGTCCTTTTTTACCAATCGCTACGGCAGATACAGTTGAATTTTGATTTAAAATAAAATCGCCACAAGATCTATTTAGATTTCCAGGTAATCCACCGCACAAACCTTTATCCGGAGTAATATGAATAATTACAGTATTATTTATATCACGTTGAACTAATAACGGATGAATGTCTTCACCTTCGATTGGTTGTGCTGCTAAATCTGATAAAATATGTTCTATCTTTTCAGCATAAGGACGACCATCAATAGTAGCGAGCTGTGCGAATCTCATTTTTGAAGCTGCAATCATTTGCATAGCTTTAGTTATCTTTGAAGTACTCTGCACACTTCTTATCCTTCTTCTAATTGTTCTTACATTTGCCATTATAAATCCCTAAAAATATTTTACGCTAGGTTTACTTTATTAAATGTCTCAATAGCTTCCTTTAATTTGTTTTCAGTCTCTTCATTAATATCTGAGTTTGTTGTAATGCTCTCTAAAACATCACTATGACTTGCTGATATAAAAGCAAGAAAATCTGTTTCCCATTTTTTTACTGATTCCACAGGCACTTGATCCATAAAGCCGTTAATTGCAGCATATAAAACAACAACCTGGCTTGTCATAGACATTGGTGCGTATTGTGGTTGTTTAAGAACTTCACTAATTCTCTGACCGCGTTCTAGACGAGTCCGAGTAGCTTCGTCCAAATCTGAAGTTCCAAATTGAGCAAACGTTACCAATTCTCGATATTGAGCTAAATCTAATCTCAATTGACCTGCAACCTTACGCATAGCTCTTGATTGAGCTGAACCCCCTACCCTAGATACAGATAAACCAACATTAACCGCAGGTCTCGTGCCCGAATTAAATAAATCTGTTTCGAGATAAATCTGTCCATCAGTAATTGAAATAACATTAGTTGGGATATAAGCCGAAACGTCACCAGCTTGGGTTTCAATAATAGGTAACGCAGTAATTGAGCCTCCTCCTAATTCTGGACTAAGACGAGCTGCACGTTCTAATAAACGGCTATGTAGGTAAAAAATGTCTCCTGGATAAGCTTCACGACCAGGAGGTCTTTTAAGTAATAGTGAAAGTTGACGATAAGCCCAAGCATGTTTTGAAAGGTCATCGTAAATAATCAAAACGTCTTTCCCTTGATCCATAAAATATTCACCAATTGCACATCCTGTATATGGTGCTAAATACTGTAGTGCAACCGGATCAGACGCATTAGCAGCAACAACAATGGTATGATCCATTGCACCATATAAATCAAGAGTTGCAACAGTGGCAGCAACTTTAGCCACACGCTGACCTATGGAAACATAAATGCATATTAGGTCGCCACCTTTTTGATTAATAATAGTATCAATAGCTATAGCGCTCTTACCAGTTGATCTATCGCCAATAATTAATTCTCGCTGTCCTCTACCAATAGGAATCATACTATCAATTGCTTTAATACCAGTTTGCATAGGAGTATTTACAGACTGACGACTCACTACATTTGGTGCAACTTTTTCAACTGGTCTAGATTCCGAACTTGCTATTGCACCTTTAGCATCAATTGGTTCACCTAAGGCATTCATAACACGACCAATAACAGCATCACCTACAGGTACTTCGGCAATTCTTCCTGTAGACCGAACTTCGTTCCCTTCTGCTATTCCCTTATCTTCTCCTAAAATAACTGCAGAAACAGAATCCTCTTCAAGGTTCATAGCCATACCAATGACGCCACTAGGAAATTCAAGAAGTTCTGTCAATTTAACTCCTGAAAGGCCATGTATATTAGCAATCGCATCACCAATTTCTGTTACAACACCAACATTAACCATACTGGCTGAGGAACCATATCCCTCTATTTGTTTTTTTATAACTGACGCTATATCCTGTCCCCTAGTCGTCATAAATTCACCTCAAACAATCTTCTTATCATTGTTTTTTTTAAATAAAAATTATTTACTAATTTGACGTTTTAAACCAATCAATTTTTGTCGTATACTTCCATCAATAACTAAATCATCCACTCTAACTACAATGCCTCCGATTAGTTCAGGGTCCATATGATAGGAAGCTTGAATTTCTCTACTTAAGCCTTTTGATACAACTTGTTGGATATTTAATTCTTGATTTTTATCTATATCGACAGCTGTGTAAATATCAGCTCTAGCGACACCGCTTGATTCATCAACAAGTTTATTAAATTCTACCGAAATGGGGTTAATTAAATTCATTGAATTCCTTATAGAAAGTAAACAAACAAGATTTACAACAAGTGGATTAAATGCTGCGATAGCACTACTTAATATAGTAAGTTTCTCTTGTAATGGGACTTTTGCTGAGCTTACAAAAGAATACACAGATTCATTTTCCATCAAGAAAGACAAATCCGTTAATTGGCTAGCCCATTCATTCAAATTACCTTCTGTAATTGCAATTTGAAAAGATGCTTCTGCGTACCTTTTTGCTTTAGGTCCTTTAGACATGTATTCTACGACTCCTCAGTTTGATCAGTAAAAGCACTCTCAAGAACATTATCAATAATATCTTTATGAGAATCTTCATCAAGAGATCGTTGGATAATTTGCTCAGCAGCACTAACTGCCAAGCCACCAAAGTTAGAACGAAGTTCATCCATAGCTGCATTACGTTCACGTTCTATGTCGTTTTTAGCTTTGGTTAAAAACTCTTCAGCTTCTTTCTTTGTTTTTTCGCGTTCTTGGTCGCTAAGTTTTTCGGCAGCAGAGCGAGCTTCTTCTATAATTGTTTGCCCTTGCTTTCTAGCTTCAAGTAATTGATCATCTATCTGAGCCTGTTGCTGAGCACTTTCTTCGCGAACTTTGTCAGCCAATTCCAAACTATTTTTTATATTAGACGATCTCTCATCAAGTACTTTTAAAATAGGTTTGTAGGCAAACATATACAAAACTATCATTAGTATAGAAAAGTTTAGCAAGTAAGCTATCAAACTTGGCAAGTGAAAACCTAAATCTGCCATATGTAACTCCAATATTCTATATGATTAAAAACCATGCTTATGAAACTAAGCAACTAAGGCAAGTATTACACCAATAATTAGAGCATAAATACCAAGTGCTTCAGCAAAAGCAATTGCTAAAATCATGTTAGTAGCAATAGGACCCCTTGCTTCAGGATTCCTACTTAAAGCATTCAAAGCACCTGAGCCTATCATTCCTATACCTATACCAGGACCTATCATTCCTACACCTACGGCAAGACCTGCGCCTATGAATTTGTAATTTGTGATCACTGCTGCAATTTCACCTTCCATTAAAAACCCCCTAGTTAAATTATGTATACAAAGTTTCAATTACACTATTTTTCAATGGTCTTCGCCTCCATGAGGTTCAATAGCCATTGTTACGAAAACCAATGTTAAGGCTGAAAAGATTAATGCCTGAATTACGCCTACTAATAACTCGAGGCCATAGAATGGTAATGAAAATGCAAACGGGATAAGAAAAGATGTTATAAGTAGTAAAATTTCTCCTGCTGTCATATTCCCAAATAAACGGAATGTGAAACTAACTAGTCGAATAAATTCACTGAGCAACTCTAATAAACCAACAAAAAGATCAACAATACCTTCAAATATTTTTCCTTTTAAAAGCGCACCAAATCTAAAAAATTTGCTAAAATAACCAAATCCTAAAGTTTTGATACCCCAAAATTCAACAAAAAAGAAAGATACTATAGCTAATGCTAAAGGCATATTTAAATCAGTTCCAGCTGGCCTGAGAAGATGGCCTGTTACATGGCCTTCTGTTCTAAAAAAAGCACCTGGAGTATCCCAGGTTGAAAGACTTTGAAAAATCGGGATCAAACCCAACCAAGCGTTTACTAAAACAAAAAAGAAGATCGTAGCAAAAAGAGGAAAGAATTTTCGTGCATTTTCTCCAGCTACGCCTTCGACAAATCCATACATAGTCGAAATAATTGCTTCGATAATGTTATATAGACCAGTGGGTTCACGATCAGATCTTCCTCCCCTAGCACCTATAACTAATAGAATAATTAATAATAATGTAGCTATCCATGATGATATTAATGTATTAGTTATTACGAAGTGATTAGGTAGCCCATGATGTTCCTTTTTAGCAGAATCGCCGTGAGTTTCATTTTCTTTGGATTGAGTATCGCGATCAGTATTTAAGTGTGTTTCAGAAAGGAACGGATCATATATTAATTGAGGAGCTAAATGAACTTCAGGTTTATCTAAGAAAGGCTCGTTAGGTGTAAATTTTGATCCTATAGCACCAACAATAAACCCTACTACAAACAGGATCAAAACTGCGACTCCAAAACCATAGACTAAACTCTTACTCAAGCTCAATTACTATATTCCCTTCAAGTGTCTTGTTATAATTTATAAGTATGAGAAAATAGATTTCAACATTTTATAGGTTCCATATGAAGCAATTATCGCACCTAATAATGTTCCAAAAATCATTAAAAAAGGACCCGTACCCAATCTTTGGTCTAACCATATACCTGCGAAGGCCCCAATCAGTATACTTATGGACACGTACCAACCCAGTCCCATAATCCTTGCTGTCAACAACAAGTTGTCTTTCATAGTTCACAAAACCTCGTGAAGTTTATCACAAGCAATAAACAGGGTCAATCACCCTATTGCTGATTATCTGAATTGCCTAAACCTTCAAAATCTAAATCATTAATAAATTCAGAAAAAGCTGACATACTATTTAATTCATCGGACGATAAATCTTTCTTTTCAATAGTACCAGGGCTCTCATTTTTGGTTGTTTTATTAAGGGGATTCCCTTCTTCATCTAAGAAAACACCTGCTTTGTCTAACACTTTATCAGCAACATATATTGGAACCTCTGCACGAACCGCTAAAGCAATAGCATCACTAGGACGTGCATCTAATTCAATTTCTTTACCTTTGGAACTAAAAACTAATTTTGCAAAAAATGTTTCTTCTTCTAAATCAGTCACATTTATACATTGTAATTCACCACCAAATATTTCAATCATTGATTGCATTAGATCGTGGGTTAAAGGGCGAGGAACAGAAACTCCTTGAAGTTTGACTGCTATAGAATCTGCTTCGGCAGAACCAATCCAGATAGGAATAGATTTACCAGAAGATTTATCTTTTAAAATAACTACTCGCTGATAATTTACTAAGCTAACTCTAATACTATCGACATTCACTTCATGCATTTCTAAGTAACCTAAAGGAATTGGTTGAAACTAACTTATAAAATTATCTGATTTTGAATACAACCATGTCAATATAGAAAAAGCGGATATTAACGAAAATTAAATCAATATAATCCTAATCGTCTTAAATTTAAACATCTTATCTATTTTAAACTATGATTATTTTATTTATTTAAATCAATGTTTTGATAATCTGTTGTATCTCTAAACGTAAATATTCAGCTTTATTGCGAGCAATTTCAGGAAAGTTTGATTCTGATGAAGCATATAATATTCCGCGTGAAGAATTTATAATTGATCTCTTTGTTAATTGATTCACACTCATTTGTAGTGATTCTTTCAATGCACCGGATTGCGAACCTACTCCAGGTATTAACAAAGGACAATATGGAGCTAGTTTTCGTGCCACACCTAGCTCAATTGGGTATGTCGCTCCTACTACTATTCCCAAGTTATCATGATGATTCCATTGAATTATTTCTTTAATCATGTGTTCATATAAGAGCTCTGGTTTTTCGCTTGTATTTAATTCTAGACTATTAACAATTAAGTCTTGAAATGTTTTTCCATCGGGATTTGAAGATTTCACCCATGCAAAAACACCTCTATCTGAATATGATAGAAAAGGTTGTACAGAATCAAATCCAGCAAAAGGATTTATTGTTATTGCATCAAAATCCCAAAACTTGAATAAAGCATCAGCATAAGCCTGGGCAGTATGGCCAATATCACCACGTTTTGCATCGCCAATAATAACAATATCATTATTCGTAGATTTTATATGTGAAATTGTTTTTTCTAAAGCACGCAAGCCTTCAATGCCAGCTGCTTCGTAAAAAGCAAAATTAGGCTTATAAGCACAAACTAAATCAGCTGTATAATCAACTATTAACTGATTAAATTTAAAAATATCATCAATGGGCATATTTTCTTTAATCGGATCTAGTCCAATACATAATAAACTTTGATTATTCTCGATAATATTGTCTAATTTCTCATAAAATTTCAAATTCTCACACTTACAATTTCATTGAATAATAAAAATTTACAACAAAAACCTAGGGGCATTTACGTCATTTACGAAAGAATAGTAATTGTTATGTTCTGGTACATCTCTAAAATAATCTTCAAAAGATTTGACATTATAGTTTTGATTAACATTAGACAAATTTTCTATGGCTGCTCTTGCTGTATCAAGAGAAGTAAAAGATGGTATACGACGTTCAACAGCATTTCTTCTAATTTCAAATCCATCTTTTATAACAGCAGTCAAGCTTGATTCAGTATTAATTACAATATCAACTGTACCATCTTGAATTACATCAACTACATTGGGGTGGCCTTCAGCTATACGTTTAGTAATCATTTTTACTTTTAGACCTAATGCTTCTATCATTGCACCGGTTCCTTCTGTGGCATATAAATCACAACCAAACTCAGCAAGTTTTTTCATTAAATCTATTGCCTCAGGTTTATCACGATCAGAAATACTAACTAAAATAGAATTCCCAGGTTGAATGGTTAACCCTCCAGCAAGTAAAGCCTTATATATAGCAGAAGGAATATTATAATCAATACCCATAACTTCGCCCGTAGATTTCATTTCAGGGCCTAGATAAGTATCTACTCCGGCTAATTTAGACATCGAAAAAACTGGTGCTTTTACGCCGTAGAGTCCATTATGTTCATGCAAACCAGTCGTATACCCTAATTCAGATAATGTTTTTCCAAGCATAATTTTAGTAGCTAATGAAACCATAGGAATACCTGTTATTTTGGACATAAAAGGAACAGTTCTACTCGATCTAGGATTTGCCTCAATTATGTATACTATAGGCTTTTTGTCGTGTTTTTCATCATGTTCAATTACAAATTGAATATTAATTAAGCCTTGAGTTTTTAGACCTAAAGCAATCTTTATAGTATATTCCGTGATAACTTTAATAATGTCAGCATCTAAAGTGATGCCTGGGTAAACAGCCATAGAATCTCCACTATGAACACCTGCACGTTCAATATGTTCCATTATCCCTGGAATTAACACATCAACACCATCACAAATAGCATCAACCTCAACCTCTCTACCAAAAACATACTTATCAATCAACACATTATTACTCGCACCTACCTTAGTAGCTTCTGTTAAATATCTAATTAACTCAGAAGCATTCTGAACAACTTCCATAGCTCGCCCTCCCAAAACATAGCTAGGGCGAACTAAGACTGGATATCCTATCCTTTCAGCAGTTTTAATCCCGTCTTCAATAGTAGAAACAACTGCTCCAGGTGGTTGAGGAATATTTAATGAATCAAGAAATTTCTCGAATTTTTCTCGATCTGATGCTATATCAATTGCTTCAGCAGAAGAGCCTAAAATAGGCAAACCATGACTACCTAAGTTTTGTGATAAATTAATCGCTGTTTGTCCTCCAAACTGTACTACGCAAGGTAAGATACTATTAATATCTGACTCTATAGATTCATTATCAATGATATCTAAAATACTCTCTTCATCGAGAGGTTCAAAATATAAACGATTACTTGTATCAAAATCTGTTGAAACAGTCTCGGGATTAGAATTGACTATAATGCTTGCAGTTCCCTCTTCCTGCAAAGCCCAGGCCGCATGAACACTACAATAATCAAATTCTATACCTTGCCCAATTCTTATAGGACCACTGCCTATAACTAATGCTTTTTTCCCCTTTAATGCTTTAGCTTCATTTTCTTGCTCGTATGTACTATAAAAATAAGGAGTTTCAGCCTCAAATTCTGCTGCACACGTATCAACCATTTTATAAACAGGAACAATATTCATATCTTTTCGTTTCTCACGTATCTGGCTTGCCATCGCACCTGTTAATGTTGCTATTTGATCATCAGAAAACCCCATTTTCTTTGATCTCTTTAATAAATCAAAATCAAGAGTTTCTGACATAAGTGTTCTTTCCATTTTAACTATTACATTACAAGAATTTAAAAACCATGGATCAATTCCAGTTATTAATGAGAGATCTTCAACCGATACTTCTCTGCGAAGTGCAGCAAATATAGCCCATAATCTATTATCGTTAGAATGAAGTGGTAATTTATCTATGGAAAATCCTTCCTGACTCCAATCAGGACTTTCCCACAAGAGTGACCGTCCACTTATTTCAAGAGACCTAATTGCTTTTTGTAAAGCAGCTGTAAATGTTCGGTCAATAGCCATAACTTCGCCTGTTGCTTTCATTTGAATTCCTAAATTCCTATCCCCGGTTGGAAATTTATCAAAAGGCCATCGAGGAATTTTGACAACACAATAGTCTAAAGAAGGTTCAAATGCTGCGGATGTTTTACCTGTAATAGGGTTACTTATTTCATCCAATGTTTTACCTATAGCTACTTTAGATGCAACTCTAGCTATAGGATAGCCAGTAGCCTTGCTAGCTAGCGCAGAGCTTCTACTAACTCGAGGATTGACTTCTATAACATAATAATCAGATTCATATTCTAATAAATCAATATTATCTGGTTGAGTTGATGGATTTGGTTTCAATGCAAATTGAACATTACAACCACCTTGGACTCCCAAACTCTTTATTATATTTTGACTAGCTGAACGCAATAATTGATATTCTTTATCTGATAAAGTCTGGCTTGGAGCTACCACTATACTGTCTCCAGTATGCACACCCATTGGGTCTAAATTTTCCATAACACAAATAACCAAACAGTTATCATCTGCATCACGCATTATTTCATACTCAATTTCCTTCCATCCCAATAAATAACTTTCAATAAGAACTTGACTAACTGGACTCGCTTTCAATCCATCATTTACTGCTTCTTCAAAGTCATTCCAATCATAAACCACTCCACCTCCTGTACCACCTAGCGTAAATGCAGGTCTTATCACCAATGGTAATGCCATATGTTCCACCTTAGACTTTGACCCTTCCAGAGAGGTAATACTGACACTTGGAAGAACAGGTTCGCCAATATCTATTAATAATTCACGAAATTGATCCCTATCTTCAGCTTTTTTTATAGTCTCAATAGGTGTTCCTAATAAACGTACTCCATATTTTTCCAAAATTCCCGCATCAGATAATTGGACAGCTAAATTCAAGCCAGTTTGGCCACCAAGAGTTGGTAATAAACCATCAGGTTTTTCTTTTTGAATAATTTTTGTAATCACTTCCACTGTTAAAGGTTCTATGTAGATGTGGTCAGCTATACCAGTATCTGTCATAATAGTAGCAGGATTTGAGTTAATTAAAATTGTTTCTATTCCTTCTTCTTTTATTGATCTACAAGCCTGTGAACCCGCATAGTCAAATTCTGCTGCTTGCCCAATAACTATTGGGCCTGATCCAATTATTAATACTTTTTTTATTTCCTTATCTACTTGCATCTAATTCCTTATATATAATATATATTTCTTTTTTAAATCTTCTTTATGTTAATATAATACTATTGTACTTAAAGCCTTCTATATACTTGACTTAATTACATATAATGCAATCCAAGATGCAATTAATAACCAAGGAATCGCACTCCAAACCCATCGATCTGAAATAAAACCTGGCAGCCATGAAAATGATTCGGGATTAGTGCTTAGATTTACTAAATCTATTTCTAATTCGTCATCACCATCTGCAATTTTTCGTGCAAGATTTGAAGATTTTCGAGGACCAGATTTTTGATTCTGACGTAAAAATGTTAAATATAGACTAGATCTCATACCCAATTCTTTTTCTATTTCATTTCGTCTAATTTCTGCAATTTGTTGCCCGGAGAACATTCTTCTTAATAGTAGCCACCATCCTATCGCAAGTAATGAAGCGACTATAGCAATAAGCCCAACACTATTAGTTGTTTGTGGTCTTGTTGGGTCCATTACAGTCAACAAAAATACAATCCCTACCATAGATAAACTTACTAAAACTAATCCACTCATCCATACACGTTGTTGAAGTTGTGACCAATATGCATCTAATAATTCATACTCAATAAGTAAAACTTGCCAACGACCTCTAGAAGACGAGTTATTCACATTAGTTTTTCCATCTTCATTAACCATTTTTTCCCTCCTTAATTTTATCAATGAACCTATCAAATAAATATGTATTATCTAAAGGTCCCGGAGAGGCTTCAGAATGAAACTGTATGCCCATCACTGGTAAATATTTATGTTCTATTCCTTCAATAGTTCCATCAATAAGATTTAGATGGCTTACTAACAAATCATTAGGTAAAGTATTTTGATCAATAGCAAACCCATGGTTTTGTGATGTTATTGTCACATGGCCGCTTCTTATATCTTTAACAGGATGATTTGCTCCATGATGTCCAAACTTTAATTTAAATGTACTTGCTCCAAGAGATCTAGCTATTAGCTGATTCCCTAAGCAAATTCCAAATATAGGTTTCACATTGATTAATTTTCGAACAGTATTTGTTAATTCATTAAGTATAGAAGGATCTCCAGGCCCTGGAGAAATTACAATTCCATCTGGTGAATTTTCTAAAATTTCTTCTAGAGAAGCGCTAACAGGATAGACTTCCACACTACATCCGCGAGAAGATAAGCTTCTAAGAATATTAAATTTAACTCCACAATCTATAACAGCAATTCTCAATTGAAGTACCGAATTATTTTCACTTGTTTCCCAATTATACTTTTCTTTTGATGAAACAGATAAAACGTGATTTACATCTAAATAATGAGGTTCGTTGACTAATTTCTCTAACTCTTCCTCAGGATTAGGATTATTAGTAATACATCCCATCATAGATCCAGTAGACCTCAATTTTTTAGTTACTGCCCTCGTATCAATATCAAAAATTCCCGGGACATCATTATTTAATAAATAATGATGCAAATCCAATTCAGAATCGAAATGACTAGGAAATTCACAGTATTCTCTTACTACATACCCTTTTACCTGGATTTGTGATGACTCAAAATCGATATTGTTAATGCCATAATTCCCTATTAAGGGGTATGTGGCTACTACAATTTGACCTGAATAAGATGGATCTGTCAAAATTTCTTGGTAACCAGTCATACTAGTATTGAATACGACTTCTCCGTATGTTGTACGAGATAAGCCAAAATTATTTCCTTCAAAAATTGAACCATCTTCCAATATTAAATATGCTTTTTGCATTATTTGTCACCATTCATACCCATCTAAATATTATTTTCTTTGTAAACAATGGAACCATTAGCCATGGTCATAACAACTTTACCTTTAAATTCCATACCCTCTAAAGGAGTTAGTTTACTTTTTGAAATAAAATCACTCCCTTTAATCAAAAAATTCGCACTTAAATCTATCAACACTAAATCTGCTGAAGATCCGACTTTTATTCCGTTTGGTTTTTCAATGGAATTATTAATAACATTATATGGTCCAATAGTTAAACAATCTAAAATATTTACGATATCTATATGTCCAGTGTTATATAAACTTAACAGAAGAGTAAGTGCAGTTTCTAATCCATTTATTCCATATGCCGCATCATCTAAAGTTGTTATTTTATCTTGAAGTGCATGTGGTGCGTGATCTGTTGCTATTGCGTCAATAACACCTTCTTTAAGACCATTTATTAAAGCTTCAACATCAGTTTTTGTTCTTAATGGAGGGTTAACCTTTAAATTCGAGTCATAAGCTTTACTGCCAAGGCTTGAAAACTCATTTAAATCCTTTTGATGACCTAATAGCCAACTATCTGTCATAGTTAAATGATGAGGAGTAACTTCAGCCGTAATTGAAACCCCTAAAGTTTTTGCATCTTTTATTAATTGGACAGAGCGTGCTGTACTTACATGGGCAATATGTAAATGACCTCCATACTTTCTTGCCAGCTCAATATCTCTTGCAACCATAATATCTTCAGCCTGATTAGGCCATCCAGACAATCCTAGTCTATTCGAAATTTTGCCTTCATTTACTGAAGAGTATTTTGATAATTGCAAATCTTCACAATGATTAATAATTGGAAGCCCTAAATGTTCACTGTATTGAAGTGCAGTTTGCATAACCTCAGGATTATATATTGGGTCCCCATCATCACTAAAACCTACACAACCTGATTCTTTCAAATCCCAAAGCTCAGCTAGTTGTTTTCCCAACCTGCCTTTTGTAACACATCCGATGGGTAATACCTTAATCAAATTAAACTTACTTGCCTGATCGAGAACATATTTCACAACAGTTGAATTATCTATGGGAGGGTTTGTATTTGGCATAGAGCATATCGTAGTAAAACCACCTTTAGCAGCAGCTAACATGCCTGTTTCAATTGTTTCTTTATGTTCTTCCCCAGGATCCCTAAGATGCGTATGTAAATCAATAAAGCCTGGGCTTATTACTTTTTGAGTTCCATCAATAATTTGAATATCACTATATTTGTTTTTTAAAAACAAGCCATCAGCAATATTTGATATAATTCCATTTTCTATAACAATATCAGTAATTTTATCTACATTATTATATGAGTCAATTATTCGGATATTATTAATTCCAAAACTAGGTTTATTCATTTGAAGCCTCTCTATTATCATCTTTTAGCATCAAATAAAGTAAACCCATTCTTATAGCGACTCCATATCTTACCTGATCTTCAATTTTCGACCTATCACTATGAGCAATTTCGGAACTTATCTCTACACCTTCATTTATAGGACCTGGATGCATAACAATTGCATTAGGTTTAGCATATGTTAATGTTCGATCATTAATTTGAAATCGCGATGAATATTCTCGTGTAGAGGGAAATCCTGAAACTTCACCTAATCTTTCTTGCTGAATACGCAAGGGCATAACAACATCTGAATTAGTTAAAGCTTTTTCTAAATCATATTCAATTCTGACGTTATTATAAGGATCGGTAGGGTCAAGATTAGATGAATCTACAAATGTTGTTGGGATCAAACTTTTGGGTGCACATAATGTAACATTCGCACCTACTTTTTGAAAAGCAATAATATCAGAACGAGCAACCCTACTATGTAAGATATCTCCAATAATAGTAATGTTCAAACCTTTTAATTTCTCAAAACTTTGTTTGATAGTAAAAATATCAATTAGCGCTTGTGTAGGATGCGCATGCCAACCATCTCCAGCGTTAATAATTTTAGTATTAGCTAAGTACTTAGCCATGAAATTTGGAGCTCCTGCATGGGGGTGCCTTACTACAATCAGATCTGTATGAGCAGATTGCAAAGTAAGACAAGTATTTAATAAAGATTCACCTTTATCTATGCTAGTACCACTACCAGACATATTGATTACGTCTGCCCCTAAAAGTTTACCTGCTTCTTCAAATGAAACCCTAGTACGAGTACTTGCCTCATAAAACATTGTAACAATAGTATTACCTTTGAGTAATGAAGATTTCTTATTTTTATTGACAAGAAAAGAATCAATAATTTTAGTTATCGAAAAAATGGTTTCAATATCAGCTTTTGTTAATTGATCAATATCTAATAAATTTTTAATTGAGTCTGATAATTTATAATTATAATTCTTTAAAGATTCTATACCTTGTAGATCGTTCATAACTGAAGTCCTCGAAGGTTTAGATTAATAAAAGATGAGATCAAAAAGGACGAGAATCGCCCAGTATTTTCTCTTCCTTGCATATTGATTTGAGTGCTTGTGATCAAAAAAAAAACCCCTGCCTAAGACTAGCAAGAGTTTGTTAATAAAGAAACCAAAGGGGTTCGTTACCGCCTCACCAGTCTCAACGAATTGATTTCAAAGTGTCTCCAAAATATTAAAAATCAAAACTAACACTTTAAAATTACCTTCTACAATGTATCATTTGTTTAAATCATTTACAAGGATAAATTAATATATTTTAAATTAATATTAAGTAATGATTTATTGCTTTCGAAAAAATAGAAGTTTATAATGGGCCCACTACCTGTTTTCAAATTTGCTAGAACTGGAGAGAAAATGAAGCCTTTTGAATATTTTGCACCGAAATCCTTAAATGAAGCAGTATCCATCTTTGATGATGCCAAAAAAGTAGGTGACACAAGAGGATTAATTGGGGGAAGTGACCTTATAGATCAGGTGAGAAACGGTAGAAGAGAACCACAAAGAGTAGTGAATTTAAAAGGTATTCCAGAAACAAATCGAATTGAATGGATTGAAGGGGATGGTTTACATTTGGGTTCAGCGGTTTCATGTACTGACACAGCTCATTTTTCAAAGATAAAAGAAAGATATTACGGTCTGTTCCAAGCATGTCAACTTGTTGGATCAGTTCAAATACAAAATAGAGCTAGTGTTGCTGGAAATGTGTGTAACTCAACACCATCTGCTGATACAGTTCCGAGCTTATTAACATACAACGCGAAAGCATTACTGGTTAGTAGTAAAGGGGAAAGAATTGTTGATCTAAGTGAATTCTTTACTGGCCCAGGAAGAAATATTATGGAGGCTAATGAATTTTTAGTAGAGATAATTTTGCCTGACCTAGGAACGAATACTTACAGTAGATACCAAAGATTTATTCCAAGAAACGAAATGGATATAGCAGTTGTTGGAGTTGCTAGTTTTGTGAAACTAGATGATAAAAAAAATTGTCTGTCATCGGGTATATCTCTTGCTTCAGTGGCGGCAACACCTGTTAATGCTAAAGATGCAGCAGAATTCTTGATTGATAAAGAATTCAACAAAGAATCAATAGAAGGAGCATCTAACTTAGCTCCAAACTCCGCAACACCAATATCTGATGTCAGAGGTACTTCAGAATATAGAAAAAAACTTGTCCGAGTTTTAACTAACAGAACATTAAACGAATGTTTACAAGATTCCCTATAAATCAAAATCATAGATAATACGGAGGAAATTGTGTCTAAGATCCCTGTTAAATTTCAAGTCAATAATGAAAATAAAGAGTTATTGGTAGAGCCTTGGGAAACCTTACTTGAAGCTTTACGAGATAATATTGGCTTAACTGGTACAAAAGAAGGATGTAGTAACGGTAATTGTGGGGCCTGTACAGTCTTATTAGAAGGAAAAGCAATCGTTTCTTGCTGTACACTTGCTGTGGAAATGGAAGGTCAGGCAGTGACGACTATTGAAGGCCTTGCATCAACAGATGGTTTAGACCCATTACAAGAAGCTTTTGTTGAATATGGTAGTTTACAGTGTGGTTTCTGTACTCCAGGATTTCTTATGTCTGCAAAAGCGTTGCTAAATGAAAACCCTAAACCCACAGAAGAAGAAATCCGTTTAGCCATTGCTGGTAACTTATGTCGATGTACAGGTTATGATAAAATAGTTAAAGCAATTCAAGCTGTAGCGTATTACAAATAAAAATAATAAAAGGAGCAAATTAAAATATTAAACCCTTTAAATTGAGGGGGAGCTTGTGATTAGCACAGGCTGAGAGGCTCTATCAATGAGCGACCCTTGTACCTGATCTGGATAATACCAGCGTAGGAAGTCCTAGTTAATAATTGGAACCGCTGGTAAAAAATATGAGCGGTTTTTTTATTTCCAGTAATTTATGGATCCAATAATAAATATAAAGAATCTAACAAAAAGTTTTTTCGATATACTAACTAATGATTATACAGTCATTTTAAATGATATCGATTTCTATATAAATGAAGGTGAAATTGTAAGCCTGATAGGGCCAAGTGGTTGTGGTAAAAGCACTCTTCTTAATATTATATCTGGTTTAGAAGATCCTGATAGAGGTGAAATAGCAATTACAAATATTGATGTTGATAATCGCCTAGGTGAATTAAGTTATATGCAACAAAAAGATTTACTTTTACCATGGAAAACAGTACTTGGAAACTCAATACTTGGTTTAGAAATACTAAATAAAGACAAATCTTTATCAGAACAAAAAGCATTAGCTCTTATGGATACTTTTGGTTTAAAAGGGTATGAGAACTATTTCCCAAACCAAATTTCCGGGGGTATGCGGCAGAGGGCATCCTTTTTGAGAACAATCTTAACAGATAAAAAGATTTTATTACTTGATGAACCTTTTAGTTCATTAGACTCAATAACAAGGCTACAAATGCAACAATGGTTATTAGAGTTATGGAGAAAATTCAATAAAACTATTCTTTTAGTCACACATGATATTGATGAAGCAATATTTTTATCAGATAGAATTTATGTTATGAAAAGTCATCTATCAACTTCAATTAATGTAATTAAAGTTGATCTCCGTAGACCTCGAAATCGAGAAGTCGTATTGGAACAATCATTTTTAAATATTAAAAAACAAATTTTGCCAATGCTAGGTAATGAATATGGATAAGAAAATCAAACAACTTCTTGCCAAATTAATAAATGAAAGTAATAAATGGCTTCCTGCTTTTATTTTAATTGTCATATTATTATTTATATGGCAAATAATTTGTATATTAGCGAGTATTCCCAAATGGTTGTTACCTATGCCAACAGACATATTAATTGAACTATACCAACATTGGGATTTACTATTAAAGCATTCATTTGTGACATTATATGAAATAGTAATTGGCTTTTCTTTTTCAATTATAACTGGACTTATTATCGGTGGATTTATAGCCTATTCAAAAACATTAGAAAAATCACTATACCCCATTATTATTTCGTCGCAAACCATACCAATTATTGCAATAGCTCCTATATTACTTGTGTGGTTTGGATATGGTCTTTTGCCTAAGGTCTTAGTAGTGGGTCTAATCGCTTTTTTCCCAATAGCTGTAAATACTATTGATGGTCTAAAAACTATTGATGAAGACATTATTAATATGATGAAAACCTTAGGAGCTTCAAAGTCACAAATTTTCAAAAAAATACAGATTCCAAATTCACTGCCTTCTATATTTACAGGCCTAAGAATTGGTATGGCATCGAGTGTAATTGGAGCAGTTATCAGCGAATGGGTTGGATCAAGTGAAGGGTTAGGGTATTTAATGATAAGGTCAAAACCACAATTTCTAACAGAAAGAGTGTTTGCAGCTATTTTTTTATTATCAGTAATTGGTTTATTATTGTTTCTGTTTGTAAATTATTGTGAAAAAAAAATAGTGTATTGGAAAACTACCAGCAATTTATAAAAAAGACAGGAAGGGAAGTATGAAATTTAAAAGAATTTCTCTATTAACAGTAATTATAAGCTGTATATGGTTACTAAGTTGTAGTACAAATACAGAAATGACTAAGGTTAAATTAGCTTTAGATTGGTACCCAAATGCTAATCATACAGGTTTATATATAGCATTAGATAAAGGGTATTTTAGTGATGAAAATATCGAGTTAGAGATTTACACACCATCTGACCCATCTACTGTATTACAAACCGTAGGGGCAGGGCAAGATGATTTTGGCATTAGTTATCAACCAGATTTAATATTAGCAAAGTCAAAAAATATACCTGTTAAATCTGTACTTGCATTTGTACAACATCCCCTAAATATCATCATGACATTAAAAGAATCCGGTATAACTAGACCTTCTGATCTCAAAGGGAAAAAAATAGCATATCCTGGGATCCCATTAAATGAAAATTTACTTGACACTTTACTCAAATCTGATGGATTGAATGGTAAAGAAGACGTAGAATTAATAAACACAGGTTATGATTTAGTACCACCTCTTATTGGCAAAACTGTTGATGCGTGTTTAGGTTGTTATTTAAGTCATGAAACTATTATGGCAGAAAACGAAGGATTCCCAGTAGAAATTATGAGGATGGAAAAATGGGGAGTTCCTGACTACTATGAATTAATTTTAGTAGCTAGTGATGAAATGATTAATAATGATAAAGACCTTATTAATCGAATGACGCGAGCAATATCAAAGGGATATAATGATGCAATTTCTGATCCCAAAAAGGGTGTTGATATCTTGATTGAATCAACTAACGAAGAAATAGACCCAGCAATAGAATACCCCGGAGTTATGTTATTAGCACCACTTTGGGTTGATAATTATGGTAAATTTGGAGTACAAACAGAAGAAAAGTGGTCTCAATTTACCAAATGGTTATATGATACCAATCAAATAGAATCAATACCTGAAACAACAACCTTATTCACTAACGAATTTGTTAAATAATAGGAGAAGTACATGGCTATACCAGTAAGTTTGACTATTGCAGGATCAGACTCAGGTGGTGGTGCGGGTATACAAGCTGATATAAAAACTTTTTCAGCACTTGGCACATTTGGATGTTCGGTTATTACTGCCGTCACAGCACAAAACACTACTGGAGTATATGGTATACATGAAATACCATTGGATATAGTTGAATCTCAAATTGATGCGGTATTAACTGATTTAAACCCTAACGCAATCAAAACTGGAATGCTTGCATCAATTGAAGTCATAGAGCTTATTGCTAGAAAAATAAAATCTTCTAATACAAAACATATTGTTGTTGATCCTGTCATGATTGCTAAAGGTGGTGATAAATTGATACAAGATAATGCAATAAGTCATTTAATAGCTGACTTGCTTCCATTAGCAACGGTTGTCACCCCCAATATTCCAGAAGCCGAAGTGTTAAGTAAAATATCTATTACAAATAATGCAGATATTGAAAATGCTGCAAAAATCATACATTCCATGGGTCCTAAGTATGTTGTCATAAAAGGTGGCCATTCTACAGGTACACAATCAAATGACACTATATATGATGGTCAAAACTTTATAATCTTAGAAGCAGAACGTATACCCACTAAAAATACTCACGGTACAGGTTGTACTTATGCATCTGCAATAGCTGCTAGTTTAGCAAAAAATAATACTATTCAAGCAAGTATTGAAAATGCAAAAAACTACGTTACTAGTGCTATAAAAAACGAACCGGGATTAGGAAATGGTCATGGCCCTTTAAATCATTTTTTTATGATCAATTAAACTATCTGGATCTATGAAATCATCATCAAATCCACTAAGTGCTAAATAAATACCCACTAAGATTAAAGAGGCACCTAAATACCAATAAATTGACGGAATTTCTTCAAGAAAGATTACAGCTAAAATTGTTGCAATTATTGGTTCAGCCATAATACTAATTGTTACTAATACTGCAGTAGCAAATCCTAAAACCCAATTAAGCAATGAATGCCCAACAACTTGAGGAATTAAAGCTACTAAAAATAGCATACTGTATGTATATGTACTAAATCCCCATAGTTCAACTCTGAATATGATTGCTAGAAAGAACAAGAAAAAAGTGGCTATAGAATAAACATACAAATTATAGGTTATTATATTCATTTCTTTTCTTAAACTACGCCCACATAAAATATATGGAACCACGCAAAAAGAACCTACTATTGCTAACAGATCACCAATAGCATTATTACTGAATTTCGAATCACCCAACAAAATTATAATGCCACCAACTAATCCAATTAACATACCTACTACCATTTTTAGACGTATAGGATGGGACCATATAATCCAAGAAAATAATAGTACGATAAATGGATTTGTTGTAACTAAAAGTACTGAGCTTGCCACTGAAGTATAGCTCAAAGACCAGACCCAAAACCAAAAATGCAAAGCTAAGCCCAAACTACTGATAATGATTCTTTTAATTTGATTCTTGTTGATTTTGAAAACATTTTTGTAGTGTGAATTATTTTGTCTATATATAATGGCAATAGCTAACAAAATTAATGAGCTAAAAAACATTCTATGTAGGGCTATTGCTAAATAATGGGCCTCGGATGCTAATTTAATAAATATTGCTGCTGTCGAAACTGTAATAACACCAACAATTAAACAAAATCTAACTTTATATTCTAAATTAAAATATTTTGACAAATTAATTAGTCTTCTATTTGAATTCTAAGGCGTTTATTAATTTTACCCTTACTCTCATGACCTACAACTGAAATATGTCCAACTTCTTTAGTACTACTAACATGTGTGCCGCCATCGGCTTGAAGATCTAAACTTGAAATATCAACAATACGTAATTCGGAAATATTTTTCGGCAATAAATCTATTTTCGTTCTGATAAGATCGGGAATTTGCAATGCTTCTTCACGAGCCAGCATTTTTATTTCTATTTCATGGTCATTTATAACTTCTTGATTTATTTTTTCCTCTACCAAGTCTGCAAAATCAGAGCTCATACTTTCTAATTCAAAATCCATCCTTGCTTTTAATGGTTCCATATTCCCACCTGTAACTAATGCGCCAAAATCTCGCCACACAACCCCACATAAGATATGTAAAGCTGTATGAGTTCTCATAAGCTGGTACCTTCTATCCCAATCAAGAATACCTATTAAGGTATCGCCTGGATTCAAGCCTTCAAATGATACTTTATGAATAATAGTTCCATCAAAATATTGGACTTTCTCAACCTGATAATTGACCCCATTGAATATTAACTGGCCTAAATCACACGGTTGTCCTCCACCTCCAGGATAAAAAGCTGTTTGGTCCAAAACAACACCTTCGGGTAGTATTTTCTCCACCGTTGCCTCAAACTCTTTCAAGTAAGAATCTATGTGATACAATTGTTTTACCATATCTATACTCTATTTGAGGGACAATTCTGTTTTAATGTCGTTTAGTACTTGGTCCCAAGATCTATTCTGCCATCTTACTCTCTGATTGATAGGTACGTTTTCAATTTCAGGATTAATCTTAAGATGAATAAATACGGGACCGTCTTGTGACAATATTTCAGAGATCTTTTGATCAAAATCCTCAAGATTGTCAATAAAGTATGTTGAGCCATACCCCATACTCTTAGCTAATCCTGTGTAATCAACCTTTTGAGCGTTAGGAACAGGTTGGCCTCCAGTAGTAGCATAACATTCATTATCTAACAGAAAGTGATAGAAGTTTTTAGGAGCTAAATCAGCGATAGTAGCCAGTGCTCCTGTATTCATTAATAAATCACCTTCTGAATCAAAAAGTATTACCGTTTCATCAGGAATCGCTAAAGCTAAACCAAATGCATATGATGCATGGCCTCCCATAGCAGGATCTCCAAGTGGGATATCTCGGGATGGATTATCAGATAATTTTACCCAATGTTTCCCCCCTCTACCTGGTATTACAACACTCTTGCCTCGATAACTCTTAAATATTTTTAGCATTTCTAATGTATCTATCATCAGTTTTCCTACCTAATATGTTTTATAAATAAGCTACTAATTCCAACTAGAATATTCGTCACCAACTAATACCGCAACAGGTTTACTATTTTCTCGTGCTTCATCAAAAGCATATGAAATCCTATCGATATCACCATCATTTTCAACTAAGTAGTAATTAATCCCCATTGCAATAAGAAACGGTTCAGTAAATTTAGCTACATCATGGAAAGCATTTTTACCATGTCTAGTCCATCCTCGGTATCCTATGAGCATGACTACTGGTGTTTTAAGTCCTATTCCCCAACCCCTAAGAGAATCACCAGACTCAAGCAAGCCTGTATTTTGAATTAATATTACTGGTTTTTTTCCACCTGTGGATAAGCCAGCAGCAACAGAAAATGCTTGCCCTTCTCTACTTACAGGGACTAATTCAATAGTTGGTTCATCTTTCATTAATAAATAGAGCCAATTTGTTTCACTATCGGGAAGCCATACTACATGAGTGATATTATTCGATTTCAATTGTGATAAAACAGACTCTGGGTTTAAACTACCATCATTTGACATCTTGACCATCCTCAAATTTATTCAAAGTAAAAGATATAAGAACATAAAAACTATATCAATATTATATTAATTAATCGATGAAAAGATTGACAGTATATGTAAATCAAAAGAAAATTATACAAATGTCTTCAAATAAATCATCTTCTAAAGTTATTTTTTCATCTATAGGGCCTTCATTTTCAGGGCTTAATAACCCTGGTGAAGATCTAGAAACTGCAAATTTACACATCTCTTCTTATCCAAACAGTATTAAATCGTGGATAGAAAAAGGAAATTCTCTAAAACTTTTACAACGATTTTCTGATTCATTAGATGCTTTTAGACAAGTTCCTACACTAATTTCAAAGTTTCCTTCATCAGAAGAATTAAGTTTATTAGCTTGTGCCTTTTACAATATTGGAAATATAGAATCTTCAATATTAAAGTATTCTGATTACAAAAAGAACTATATGAAATCGATCCATTTTGGAATTCGTTCAAAACATCCACTTGGTCTTATGTTTTGTTCAATGGGGTGCTTTGAATTAGGGCTTTGGTATAACCAAGAAAATAATTACAAATCTTCTATACACATGCATTTTCGTGCAGCTAAAATAGGCAATCTTTCAAAAACACCTGAGGGATTATATATATCAAGCAGGGCATATTTTAATATAGCAAATTTTGAAGGTCGCTCAGAAAATTATAGTAATTTTAAGCATCTAATGGAAAAAAGCATAGAATTTGGCACTAATTCAAAAACTATCTCAGGACTACAAACTTCAATACAAGCTTACCAAAGTTTGATATCTTGGTACCAAACAAAAAATGAAACTATTCAATCTGGGAAATATATACAAAAAGTACATGATCTTGAAATAGACTTATTTAATACAGCAGAAACGCATAAATGTATAATGGAAGGTCAGAAATTTGAAGATGTAGGTGAAATAGATAAAGCTCGAATTTCATATCGTAAAGCCATTGATCTCTCGCGCTCACTAAATAACATAATTGCAAAAGAATTGGGAACAAAAGCAACTATAAACCTAGCTCAAGTTATAAGAAAAAATTCAAAATCGACAAACCTTATCGAAAAATCCTACACACAAATTATTGAATTTGGGGAAGATACTTCAACTCCATGGTCACTTGATCAAGCAGCGTTTGCAGCACTTGGACTTGGATCATATCTAGATCAAAAAGGAAAATCAATTAAGGCAGTTACGTATTATAACAAAGCAGCATCATTAGCAACAAAAAGCGGAACGAATCAAGGAAAAAGAATATTAGGTTTTGCTGATTCTTACAAATCAATGAGAAATTAATTAAGGATATTGTTCTATAGCTTGATCAAGAATTTTCACACCATCTAAATCATTGTCAGCAAGTTTATAGCAGCGTTCAATGTAAAGTTGTATAACTTTACTCGAATTTAACGAATAATTTTTCACTAGTTGCAAAATTACTCCAATTTTATATTCTTCAGTAAAATATGAAGATATGTTATTTATTTCAAATTCTGTTTCTTTAACCTGGTCAATATCATTACCTTCAACTGCAAATTGTAATTTACCAATAAGCTTAGAGATTTCACCTAATCTGTCTTTTTCTGATAATAAAGATAACATTACATTATGTACATCTAAATCTTCTGATGTTTCAGATATGTAGGTTGAATTTGATTCTTGAGATGTTTTATATAAATTTGAATAACTTTCAACCTGGCTATTTACTGATTGAGCGGTCTCTATAAGATTTGATTCATTAATCCCTCCTCCATAAATTAAATCATCACTACGAGTAACAGCAATATTTTTAATAAATTCGTAACCATCAGAAATCTCTTCAGGCACTGGAGGTAAAGCAAATGCTGAAAATCCAGCCATATCTTCAGCATTTATTTGGGATGATATAACTGGTGGCATAAACTTAGTAAAATCAAATGCTATCGGAATAATAACTATATATGCCATATAATATTTCAAACCTGAAGTGTAGTATATGACCGCGTGCCCTTTAGGGCTATATTCATCACCAATTTCAAAAGATAAGCTCATTTACTAACACCTTCTATTAATCATTTATATTTCTAACAATTTTACCATGATGGTCTTCAATTAATACATTTTCTTGTAAAGCCAAATGACCATTTACTAAAACATATTTAATTCCTTCAGCATACTGATGAGGATTATTAAAAGTAGATTTATCTTCAATAGTTTGAGAATCAAATACTACTATATCTGCCCAGTTATTTACCAATAGAGTTCCGCGTTTACTCAAAGAAAGTCTGCTTGCTGGCAATGAGGTCATTTTACGTATAGCTTCCTGCATAGTTAGCATTTTTTTATCAATAACATATTGTTTAATAAATCTTGGAAAAGTTCCGTAGCTTCTTGGATGAGGAGACCCTACTGACAAAGGACCTTCAGTACGGATTGAACTACCATCACTTCCGACGCACACGGAAGGATGACAAGCAATTTTATCCACATCATCTTGTTTTAAAGAGTGAGCTATTACATGAACAGTTCCTCCTCTGAATAGATTAATGGCAGCATCTTCTGTTTCACATTGCATTACATCAGCTATCTCTTCTAAATTTAATCCATCAAATTCGCGGTTATCAGGGCATTGGGCAATTGTAATTGAACCTGCTCCACCCCTTCGATAAAAATTCCTTGATATATCATTTTTTAGTCTGTCATATAATACAGAATCATCGATCCTGTTTAATGCTTCTCGCCTTCCTCCAGCCTGAACCCATCTAGGGAAAATAGCACCAGCTAACATGGTACTACTACCTGTGTAAGGATACTGATCTGCTATAACGTCATATCCATCGCGTCGCATTTCATCAATTCTAGATAATAATTCATTAGCATGCCCCCATGTAGCAGGACCTATACATTTTAAATGAGATATCTGTGTCCTTACTCCAGAAATTTGAGCAATACTCATTGTTTCTTCAATAGATCCTCGCAAACCAATCGAATAATCACTTTCATCGCGCATATGAGTAGAGTAAATTTTATTTTTATCTGCAGCAATATTGCACAACTTAATTATTTCTTCAGTTCTAGAATAACTTCCTGGAGCGTAATAAAGACCAGTTGAAAAACCCATAGCTCCTTGATCTAGACATTCTGCTAAAAGTGATGCCATTGTATCTAATTCTTCTAGACTCGGATTAATGTCCCCAGAGCCTATCACGCTAGTTCTCAGGGTGCCGTGTCCAATTTGCCCAGCTATATTAATTAATGTACCTCTTTGTTGAAGTAGATCAAGGTATTCGCCATAGTTGCCAGTCAAACTAAAGTTAGGTGTAAATCCTAAAGTTTCTAATCTTTCGCTTGTTAGATCAAATGCTTCCCCCATGAGTGGGCCACCATCACTTCTACCACAATTTCCAATCAGCTCAAAGGTACATCCTTGCCTGAGTTTACTATCTGCTAGAGGATCAATAAGAAATGACAAATCGCTGTGAGTATGTAAATCTATAAAACCCGGAGCAACAGATAATCCAGAAGCATCTATAGTATTCAATGATTCACCTTCTATTTTACCTATAGATACAACAACTCCATTTGATACTGCAATATCAGCAACATACGGATTAGTGCCTGAACCGTCATAAATCAACCCATTAACTATCACAACATCGTACATATTTCTTCTTTCTAATAAAATAAAACTGCTAATTAAATATTGCAGCCTCTAATAAAATTTAAGTTTTAATAGTTAATGCTAATGTGGCGGCATCCATAATATGATTTACATTAGTTTGGTTTTCTAAATCCATTACTAAATTTAGAAGAGTATCGACTTGAGTAGGAGAAATAACTGCTCCAGCTAATGCTTGAAATTTATCTATTACCTGTATATTAGTATATGGCCCATAAGTATCACCATGTCCAGGAACTCTTGTATTTATAAGGCTCCCATTCTTTAAAGTAACTGTTACATCCCACCAAGATTCTCCCCCAATTGTACGATTTGGACGTTCAGCAATTGTTACTTCTTGGGTTATGTTAACCTTTTCTAACATTGATTGAAGTTCTGGTCTATTTGCGGAATCATCAGTAAAACTTTGCAAATCCAATCGACCATTATCAACAATCAATGAAGCTACTGTATACCAAGTTGAAAATTTACCCTGTAATCCACTTTTGGGCCATCGTAAATTTGGAGCCATACAAGATGGGTTATCAGTTGTAACAATATCCACTGATTCTACGTCTTCATATTTGAATGAATATTCATTGAGTAACTGAATAATTGCTGTATTAGAACCATGTGTACCACCACAGCAAGGCCATATTTTAATATCAATGCCGTTAGCCACTTCTTTACCCGTACCCATTATTGCCCAAGGATAGCCTAAATGACGTGTCATATTCCCAAGTTGTACCATTTCTTCCCCCATGCACGCAGCATAACCAAATCTATCTTCCATAATATTGGGATTAGATTCATAACCTTTTCCTGCCATTTTTGCTGCTATAATTCCACTTTGAGATGCTCTTCCAGGATGGAAAGGTTTTGTCATCGTCCCAAAGTTACCACGTAACCCTGATGCTTGTGTAGCGCCTAAACCTATTGCCATACGTGTCTGCATTTCATCTAGGCCCAATGCTTTAGCTGCTACAGCTGTTGAACCTAAAGTTCCAACACTTGATGTGGAATGCCATCCTTTTGCATAATGATCAGGCCCCATATTTAAAGCAACATTTGCAAAAATATCAAAACCTACCAAATAAGAAGTCAAAACGTCTTTTCCATTTAAACCTAACTCTTCAGCTAAGGCTAATGCTACTGGCATCAATACAACAGCTTGGTGTCCCCCGGAACCCATATCATCAAAATCTTCAGAATGTCCAAGAGTTCCATTAGCTAATGCAGCATTCGCAGCATTAGTCTTAATAGAAGTCCCAAGAACTCTTGATTGAGGTGTACCACCCATTTCATCAACTAATTCAGTTATGATTTTACCGAGAGGTCTTGTAGTACCATAAATTGCACACGCTATTGAATCTAATATACATAATTTAGCCGCATATATAGCTGGTTCAGGAATATCTGTATAATTTGCCTCAGTAATAAATCTTGCCATTTGTTGAGTAGTGCCCATTAAAGTACCTCCTAAATAACTAAACAAAAAAGAATCTAGTTCTTTCATAAATAAATTCATTAAAACAACTTAGGAGAATTTTAGAAACATATAATACCAAAGTCAATATTGTTAATGAGGATACAACTATGAATAAGAAATTATAGAAAAAAGATCTATATCTTTTAACATATCTCTTCCATGTAAAAAATTTAGCTCTATTATTACAGCTATTCCATGTATATGAGCTTCAAATTGATTAATTAAGTCTACACAAGCACCCAATGTACCACCGGTAGCAATTAAATCATCAATTAATAATATCCTATCATTTTCTTTTATTGAATCTTCATGTATCTCTATAGTATTACTACCATATTCTAAATCATAACTTGCTGATTTTGTTTTATATGGGAGTTTATCGCTTTTTCGAAAAAGAACCAAGGGTTTATTCATTTTATAAGCTATAGGAGCAGCAAGTATAAACCCACGAGATTCTATACCAGCTATTATATCAATTCCACTAAAATCATAATTACTGATAATTAAGTTTATTGTTTCTTGAAAAGCTTCAGAATTAGCTAATAAAGGAGTTATATCCTTAAAAATAACACCTTTTACAGGAAAATCAGGAACATCTCTTATATACCTACTTAAATCCATAAGTCTCTTTAAAATATATCCAAGGCAAAACTAATGCCATCTGGAGTTTCTTTAAAATCAAAAATTACCTTTTCATATTGAGTCAATAATTGTTCATTTATCAACAATACTGTTACTTCATTAAATTCTATCTTAGTATCAAAATCTTGCTCCGTATCTAATACTATTCCAAAATCTCCAGGTCCTGTCCATGAAGGTGGAGTCGTCAGTCTTAAATACTGACCTTCTTCTAAATTCAACCTATGGAGTGTTTTAGATAATTCAATTTTGGCACTATCTGTTACCTCAATACTCATACTTTTTTCCAATCTAACTACTATTGTCACTATAACTAGTAAATGCTAACATTAACTTTCTCTATAATTTCTATTGATTTAATAATACATCAAATATATGACAAACAGAATAAAAAAAACTTTTGAAAATTTACAGTTGAATGATAAAAAAGGAATTATTTTATATTTAACAACTGGTATTCCTGATAATCAAACAACGGCAAGTTTAGCGTTGGAATTATTTGAACAGGGTGCAGATATAATTGAACTGGGGATTCCATTTAGTGATCCTATAGCAGACGGAGTCACCATTCAACAATCAAGTCAAAAAGCTTTAGAACTTGGTGTAAATGTCGATATATGTTTTGATGTCTGCTCTATAATCAGAGAAAAGAATGATAAAAACCCTATTGTCCTAATGGGATACTACAATCCAATACTCCAATATGGCTTAGCTAATTTCATATCCAAAGCTAAGTCTTGTGGAGTTGACGGAATAATAGTACCAGATTTACCTTTAGAAGAATCTCTGAACTTATTAGAAAAATGCACATTTGCAGATATAAATCTAATATATTTAATTGCTCCTACAACTTCCACTAAAAGAATAAAAGAGATATGTAAAAATGCTAATGGTTTTTTATACTGTGTTAGTGTAGCAGGCATTACTGGTGCAAGAAATACAGTCAGTACTGAAGGTATCGATTTAGTTCAAGTAGTTAAACAATATACTAAAGTTCCTGTGGCTTTAGGTTTTGGTATATCAACGAAATCACAACTAGAGGAAGTCAATAAACATGCAGATGCAGGGATTATTGGTAGTGCTTTAGTAAATATTATTCTAAATTCAAATACAAATGATGTGGTTAATAATGCTACAAATTTTCTAAAAGATTTGCAATAGATTAGGAAGGAGATCAAATGGCACAAATAGCATGTCGTGGAATACGTGGAGCAACTACTTCAGATGCAAATGATAGAGATTCAATTATTGATGCAACAAAAGAACTGTTAGAAGTTATTGTTGAACAAAATAATTTAAAAAAAGAACAAATTGCAGCTGCCTTTTTTTCTACTACTCTCGATTTAAATGCAGAATATCCTGCGGTAGCTGCAAGACGATCGCTAGGATGGACTGATATAGCATTATTCAATACTCATGAAATGCAAGTACCAAATGACATAGCAAAATGTATTCGAGTTCTTATACTTGCCAATATAGAACAAACACAGTCTGAAATTAATAATATATACCTAAAAGATGCTGAGAATCTGCGCAATCGAGGATCAGATATAGATTAATATTGAAAAGTCCTTAATTGACCAATTTACAAAAAAGATACATAATACCTGCCTTAGATATATATAAAATGCACTTTTTATAGAGGGAAAATGAATGAGATAGAAAAAGATAATCCTGATCTATATGACGCTAATATCATCAAAACACAGCCATTACCAACTCCAATAGATCTAATCAAAGAATATCCTTTATCAAATGAATTAAGCACTTTTATAAGAAATGGAAGAAATCAATTACACGATATTCTTTCTGGTGAAGATGATCGATTCGTTATAATTGTTGGGCCATGCTCTATACATGATACTAAAGCAGGGTTAGATTATGCAAAAAGGCTTAAACCTTTAGCAGAAAAATATAGCGACAAACTTATAGTTTTAATGAGAGTTTATTTTGAAAAACCAAGGACTACAGTCGGTTGGAAAGGTTTAGTTTATGATCCAGATTTAAATGGCACCTTTGATATGATTAGTGGATTAAAAAAAGCTAGGAAATTTTTACTAGATATTGCCGAAATTGGTTTATTATCCGGTACGGAATTTTTAGATCCAATAACTCCACAATATTTTGGAGATCTTATATCATGGGGAGCTATTGGAGCCAGAACATCAGAAAGTCAAACTCATCGTCAATTAGCAAGTGGATTAAGTATGCCCATAGGATTTAAAAATGGTACAGGAGGAAGTATTCAATTAGCTGTAGACGGTATTATTTCTTCTAATTCTAAACACGGTTTTCTAGGAGTTGATCGATCAGGTAAAGCTTCTATAATTACCACAAGTGGAAATAAAGATGCACACCTCATTCTTAGAGGTGGTAGTGACAAACCAAATTATGATAAACAATCAGTTTCTGACGCAGTTACAAAACTTCGAGATTCAGGAGCAAATACAAGTATAATTATTGATTGTTCACATGCAAATTCTTTTAAAGATCATACCAAACAACCAAGTGTATTTAATGAAATTATAAATCAACGTATTAGCGGAAATAAAAATATAATCGGCCTGATGTTAGAAAGTAATATCTATCCAGGAAATCAAAAACTAGACGAATCAAACCCAAAAAACTTAGAATACGGTATATCAATTACTGATGCTTGTATTGAATGGGAAGAAACAGAAAAATTACTAGAAGAAGCATACACGAATATCAAGTAAAGGATAAAAATAACAACGTGTATCATTTGGTGCTATGGACAAATTAAGAACTGAATTAGACTCTTACAAAATCCAAAAGAACACAATTTTTTCTATTGGAATGTTCGATGGTATTCATTTGGGCCACCAACATCTGCTTAAAAAATTATGCGATGTAGCGATGAGTAAATCCTATAAGTCAGGTATTATAACATTCACTGATCACCCTAGAAAACTTTTTGATCCCTCTACCCTAATTCCTTTAATTACAACTATAGATGATAAAAAGTCCTTTATCCAAAATTTAGGTATCGATTATGTCGTACCAATAATATTCGACAAATCTATATCTGAATTAACATTTGAACAATTTATAAAAACCATCAAAGATTGTGCTAATTTAAAGGGTCTAGTTTTAGGACCAGATACGGCAATTGGACACAAAAGACAAGGTACTCCAGAAAAATTGATTGAGTTAGGTAATAAATTAGACTATAAAGTTTACAATGTTGACCAATTAGATTTTGATAACAAACGTATAAGCAGTAGCTTAGTAAGAGAAGCAATTTCAGAGGGAAATATGGATCTTACAAGTAAATATTTAGGGCGAGATTATTCAATTTCGGGAACAGTAGTTAAAGGCAAAGGAATTGGCAATTCTGTATTAGGGTACCCAACTGCAAATATTGATATATCTTCTATAAACACAATTCTTCCTGCTAATGGTATCTATGCTACAAAAATTAATGTAGATAGTGATGAATTTTATGGAGCGACAAGTATTGGTTTCAATCCGACATTTAACAATGTGCAAATATCTATCGAATCCTATTTAATAGATTTTAATGGGGATTTATATGGTAAAGAGATTGATATCTCTTTTATAAAATGGATAAGAGCAGAAGAGTCATTTGCAAATACAGTTGAATTACAAAAACAAATGTCCGATGATATTAATCAAATTATAATACTTTTCAATAAAAGTAAGGAAGCAAATTGAGCTTAATCGACAAAAAAATAATAGACAGTATTACAAAAAGAGGTGTTGAAGAAATAATAATAGAGGCAGAATTTGTTAAGCTTCTAGAATTAAACAAACCCCTTCGATTAAAAATGGGTTTTGATCCAAGTAGTTCAGACATTCATATAGGGCATGCTGTAGGTTTGAAAAAAATGCGCCAATTACAAAACTTAGGTCATAAGTGTGTTTTAATTATAGGAGATTGGACTGCAAGAATAGGTGATCCTACAGGAGTTTCAGCTACTAGAAAAATGCTTTCACAATCTGAAGTCGAAAGTAATGCAAAAACTTATTTAGAGCAGTTTTTCAAAATTGTTGATATTGACCAAACAGAGGTAGTTTATCAAAGTGAATGGTACGGTGACTTTAGGCTAGAAAATATAATAGAACTTACAAGTAAGTTTACAGTGGCCCAATTTCTAGCTCGAGAAGATTTTAATAATCGATACAAACAGGGTAAACCTATAGCAATAACAGAATTCCTCTATCCTTTATTACAAGCTTATGATTCTGTTGCTATAAATTCTGATGTGGAATTTGGTGGAATTGATCAGAAATTTAATTTATTAATTGGAAGACAACTACAATCAATGAATGGGATGAAACCACAACAATGTCTTATGGTTCCATTACTAGTAGGAACTGACGGATCAAATAAAATGAGTAAAAGCCTTAATAACTACATAGGAATAGCTGAAAAACCAGAAGATATCTACGGAAAAATTATGTCAATTCCAGATAATTTAATAATCAATTATTTAGAATTACTTAGCGAATTTAGCACTGATGAAATTAATCAAATGACACAAGCTATGAACTTAGGAAATGAAAATCCTATGAACTTTAAAAAAGAACTCGCAAAAGATATCGTATCTCAATTCCATACAAAGCAAGATGCTATAAATTCAGAAGCAAATTTTCAACTGGTTATACAAAATAATGAAATTCCGGAAAATCTAGAAAGTCATAATTTAGCGGATATTATCAACAATAAACTAAGTACAATACTCGTTCAAACTTCTATGGCAAAAAGTAACAGTGAAGCCAAGCGTTTAATTAATCAAGGTGCTATAGAAATAAATGGGGTAAAAATAACCAAAGATACCCAAATGAATTCATTGAAACAAGGTGATATTTTTAAAATTGGCAAACAAAAATACTTTCAAGTATGTCAGAAAACGTAGTATATATAATTACGTTTCGTTAATTATTAGTCTAAAATGTATTTAGTTTACTTTTAGAAATTGATATAATGTGAATTAATTCACAAATTAACAAGGAGAAAAAATTGGATTCTAATCTTCGAACTCCCGGACCCACGCCTGTTCCTCATGATATTTTAAAGGCATCGGCTGCTCAAATGATTAACCATCGTGGCCCTGAATTTAAGGCACTAATCGAAAGTATAACATCAAAAATTCAAGATGTTTTTCAAACAACTAATGATTTATATATTCTTACATCATCTGGTACTGGAGCTTTAGAATCGGCTGTTGTTAATACAGTTTCTCCAGATGACTCAGTACTATGTATCAGTGTCGGTGTATTCGGAGACCGCTTTTCACAGATAGCACATATGTACGGTGCTAAAGTCACTGACCTCAAAGTAGAAGCTGGAAAAGCAGTAGATCCAGAACAAATAAGAAAAGAACTAAATTCAGACCCGGCTATAAAAACTGTTATTGTTACCCACAACGAAACTTCCACTGGAATAACAAATGATCTAGAAAGTATTGCTAAAGTAGTTAAAGGAGAATTTAACAAGCTTCTTTTGGTAGATAGTGTAAGTGGTATGGGATCTATCCCGTGCCCAGTTGATAGCTGGGATTTAGATGTAGTAGCAAGTGGTTCACAAAAAGGCTGGATGGCTCCACCAGGACTTGCATTTATAAGTGTCAGTAAAGAAGCATGGGTCGCTCAATCAAGCGCAACAACTCCTCGTTTTTATTTTGATTGGGAAAAAGCAGAACAATACTTACAAAGAGGTCAAAACCCTTGGACTCCGGCAATTTCTGTAATGTATGCTATGGAAAAGTCATTATCAATGATTCTTTCTGAAGGATTAGGAGCTGTTTATGAACGACATCAGACAATTGCAACCAAAACTCGTGAATCTATCAAATCCATTGGTTTAGAACTTTTTGCTGATGAAAAATATGCCTCTAATACTGTAACAGCTGTAAAATCTCCAGAAGGAGTTAATTGTGCTGAATTACTTTCTAACCTACGTACTAAATACAACATTGTACTTGCAGGCGGACAAGCTTACTTAGAAGGTACAATGTTTAGAATTGGACACTTAGGATTTGTTCATGAAAAAGAAATAGATGAAGTAATTGAAGCACTAAAAAAAGAACTTAATCGATAAATTCCGGTAGTAAAATGAAACCTAAAATTCTAATAGCTGATCGTATTAATGATAAAGGTATTGAAATACTTAATAAAGTTAGTCGTACTGATGTTATTACGGGTTTGAAAGAAGCGGACCTTGTTAATAAAATACCTGAATATGAAGCATTAATTGTTAGAAGCGAAACCAAAGTCACGAAAGCTATAATCGAATCAGGGATAAACCTAAAAGTTATTGGACGAGCTGGAGTTGGTGTAGATAACATTGATATAGAGGCAGCCACTAGCAAAGGTATAGCTGTTGTGAATTCCCCTACCGGTAATACTATTGCTGCAGCAGAACATGCATTTGCCTTAATGCTCAGCCTTTCAAGAAGAATCCCTGAAGCAAATCAGACAATGAAAGAAGGTAAGTGGAATCGTAGCTCGTTTATGGGAACTCAAATTCAAGATAAAACTCTAGGAATTATCGGATTAGGAAAAGTTGGAGTGGAGGTAGTAAAAAGAGCAAATGCTTTTGGTATGAAAATATTGGGATATGACCCATATATATCTAATGAACTTGCTAATAGCCTATCAGTAAACCTTGTAGAGTTAGATGTAATATATAAAGAATCAGACTTCATCACTTTACATATCCCCTTACTTGAATCTACAAAAGGGTTGATCAGTCACAAAGAACTAAAAATGATGAAACCAACAACACAAATAATTAATGCTGCACGTGGTGGTTTAATTGATGAAGATGCCTTATACGAAGCATTAAGTAATAATTTAATTTCTGGTGCGGCAGTAGATGTTTTTGTAGATGAACCCACAAAAAATCAAAAATTAATAAATCTTCCAAATTTAGTTTCAACACCCCACTTAGGAGCTTCTACTAGTGAAGCTCAAGTTGAAGTTGCTTTAGAAGTTGTTCAAGAAGTTTTAGATGTGCTTAATGGTAAATTTGCAAAATCTACTGTCAACTTACCTTTTTTACCTGCTGAAGCTCAAAAAGTATTAACACCATATTTTAATACAGCAGAAATTCTAGGACAAATTATAACTCAATTATCAGAAGGTCAGTTCAAATCATTAAAGATTATATATAACGGAGAGTTATCAAAATATGATACTAATACAATAAAATCTTCAGTATTAGTAGGTGTATTAAATGCATCTTCTGATGAAAAAGTAAATATTATCAGTGCTCCATTTATAGCACAAAATCGTGGGCTCCATATTATTGAAGAAAAAAATCCTGCTTCTGATTTATTTAGTTCAGTATTAACCCTCGAACTCACAACAGAAACTGGGAATTTTACTGTTAGTGGTGTAAATATTGAAAACGAAACCCATATTGTAAAAGTAAACGAACGATCTCTCGACTTTACTCCCTATACACCCTACTTACTCTTTATTGAAAACCTTGATAGACCTGGAACAATTGGTAAAGTTGGCACAGTTGCTGGAGAATATGACATAAATATTGCATTTATGACTGTTGGTAGAAATGCACCAAGAGATACAGCAATTATGATAGTTGGAATAGATGATGCACCTAACCTTGAGTTCATAAATGCAATGAGAGAAATAAAAAATATAGTGAGTATTAAAGGTGTTAGTTTAAATATTTCTTAAATATTTTCACTGAGGGAATTATATACAAAACCTGTAGGAACTTTTGGATGAAAATAGGTTGACTTAGGTGGAAGTTTTAACCCCAAATCCACTATTTCTTCAAACAAATCTAAAGGAAAGGGTTTTACTAAAAACAATACTTGTATTTTATCGTTTTCCCAAGCCTCGGTAATATCATGGAAGTAAACAACCTTTTGTTCTATGTGATTAGAAAAGCAGCTTTTGAAAACACCTTCATATAACACCCATCCTTCACATCGAACAAACAAATTGGGATCTAAATCTGTTTCCACATTCGCTAAATCAATATTCTGTCTAACTTTAAATAGTTTAATATTATTATTAACTCTGTTGATATACACCATTGAGGGAAAATCGTATTGAGAGACTAATCGCTCAAATTGATAAGGATCATTTTCTTCTATCAAAGATTGAGGTAAAGGAATTTCTTGAAAATATTCAGCAAGGCTCTTTTCTAATGTGTTAACATCTTCAACCGTTAATGATTGCAAACCACGATGGTAGGGTAAAAGACAAAGCCCAGGATCTTGAATATCTATACAATTTACCATTATAAATTTATTTCCATTTTCATTCTCGTCTATATGTTGATCTCTATATGTTAAAGCAGTTTCATACCGGTGATGGCCATCAGCGATGAGTAAGGGTAATTTACCTATTCCTTTAGTGATTTGCTGAATTATATCCTCATCCTCTATGACCCACATATAAACTTTTTCCTGTGAACTTATTTCAGCCATTATGGTCTCAGTAGTTTGAGCAATATTATTTATAATATTACTCACTTCATATTCCTGGTCTCTATATAACATCATTATTGGGCTGAGATTTACCTTTGTTGATTCCATTAATTTCAAACGATCAATTTTAGGGCCAGATCTGGTTTCTTCATGAGGTAAAACAATTCCAGAGTTTAATGATTCCAATTCGAGGACTGCATAAATAGCGAGCCTTGAAATAATTTTATTGTTAACTGGAAATTCATGTTTGGTAAGATATAAACAGGATTTTTGATCTTGAGCTATTACCCCTTTATTTATCCATCCTAAAAATAAATCATTAGCTCGTGTATAATCATCCTCTTCAACACCAGGGAGTTCTAATCGTACAGCATTATAATCACTTCTGTTTTCTAATTGATACTTCTCTTCTGGGGTAATAACATCATAAGGAGGACAAACAAGAAGTGTTAAATCTTTTTCCTCAAGATTATATCTAAGACCTTTAAAGGGAAGTATGTTTGGCATATGACTCCTGTAAATTAATTATTATAGTTAGACTTCAATGATATAATGAGCTTAAACAATTTTCTATATTAAATACTAATAATTATAATAAATAAATGAAGGGAATTGAAATTGAGAATTGGATTTCTAGGAGGGACAGGTCCAGAAGGTAAAGGCCTAGCATTGAGATTCGCTATGGCAGGTCATGAAATTTATATTGGATCAAGAGATATAAACAAAAGCCAAGAAGCATCGTCACAAATACTAAAAGAATTAAAACCTCTTATGCCAATTTTACCCGTAATTCGGGGTGAATCTAATGAAAACACTTGTCGCTATTCTGAAGTATTATTTATCACTGTTCCTTTTAATGCACAAAGTGAATTAGTAGGAGGATTAAAATACTTACTTGCTAATCAAATAATTGTTAGTACTGTGGTGCCAATGATTTTTAAAAATGGCAAACCATCAACCATAGCTGTAGAGGAAGGATCTGCAGCAGAACAGATTCAAAAAATAATTCCAACTAAAAAAATTATTTCTGCTTTCCATAGTGTCAGTGCAGTTGAACTTTTAAATCCGCATTCTATAATTGAAGGTGATGTTGTAATTTGCGGAGATGATCAAAAAGCAAAAGATGTAATAATAGAGCTTACTAAGAACATTAAAGACCTTAGAGCAATTGACGGAGGAGATTTGGATAGTTCTTCAATTATTGAAAATATTACTGTATTATTATTAACTATAAATAAAAAATACAAAACGCGAACTAATATTCAAATTAAAGGAATAGATAATGGCTAATCAAACTCAAAACAAAGTATATGAATGTACTAAATGTAACCATACAGACTATCGAACAGAAGAAATTAGAGCAACGGGTTCGGGTTTTAGTCGATTTTTGAATATACAAAATAAACGATTTACTGGGGTGATATGTGCCCAATGTGGATATACCGAATTTTACTCTTCTGGCAGAAGTGGTTTAGGCGCAAACATTCTTGACATGTTCACCGGATAAATACAAGAAAGAATACTGAATATTATGTACCTAATAGCTCTTTCAATGATATTTTCCACCCTTTTAATAACAGCAAATATCACTGCGGTGAAAATAATTGAATTTGGGCCTGGCGGAATAGATGCAGGTATAGTTGCATATCCTTTAACTTTCCTTATATCTGATGTTATTTCTGAAGTTTATGGGAAAAAGACAGCAACAAAAATAATCTGGTTAGGATTCTTAACAAGTATATTAATGACTTCAATGATATATATTGCTGGACAAATACCACCTGCCAGCTTTTGGGAAGATCAATCATCATATGACACAATATTAGGTGCAGTTCCAAGAATAGTTATTGCTTCAATGATTGCATATCTAATAAGCCAACATCATGACGTTTTTGCTTTTGACATGTGGAAAAAATATACTAATGGAAAATACCTTTGGTTGAGAAATAATGCCTCTACTATAATTTCTCAAGCAATGGATACAATAATATTTGTTACAATAGCATTCATAGGTGTATACAATAATAGCGAACTATGGGATATGATTTGGATGACATATATTATAAAATTAGGCGTGGCCATAATTGACACTCCATTACTTTACTTAATCATATGGAAAATAAAACAAAACAAAATATAATTTAAGGAGTTAGCATTGAAAACCGGACTACAAGGAAAAACTGTTTTTATCTCAGGAGCAAGCAGAAACATAGGTAAAGAGACTGCTATTCTTATGGCAGAAGAAGGAGCTAATCTAGTTTTAAGCACCCAAAGAAGCCTTGAACCTTTAAAGGAAACTGCAAAACAACTTGAACAATTAGGAGCAAATGTAATTGCTGAACTTTGTGATGTTACTAATCAAGAACAAGTTAACAAACTTGTTGAAAAGGCAGTAGATAAATTTGGCTCAGTTGATGTATTGATAAACAATGCAGTTTTTCGTTCTCAGCACGCAGTATTGGAAACAATTGATGAAGAATGGGATAGAAATATAGAAGTTAATCTTACTGGTCCTTTTAAAACAACAAGAGCTGTGCTTCCACATATGATAAAAAATAATTGGGGGCGTATTATTAACTACTCAGGTATAGCACCGTTTCTAGGAGCTGGGGCAGCTAAAGCAATGGTTAAACTTGGAATAGTAGGATATACAAGAGGGCTTGCTAAAGAAGTTGGGAAAAATAATATTACTGCTAACTGTATCGGTCCAGGCTCAATTGATGTAGAAAGAGATTCTGGATTAGGAGATGTTGGAACAAGAATACACGAAACTCTTGGCATCCCTGTTGGACGACAAGGAACACCAGAAGAAATTGCCTCCCTTGCTGTATACCTATCTAGTGAAATGGCTGGCTATATTACCGGTCAATGTTATCTTGCAAACGGTGGGGCATATTTTCAATAAAATGCTTATCCATATTCAACAATCGGTTGAGCTATCATCCACAAACTAAGCATTGTATACAATACCATGAGTACCATCATTGGATATTGACTTAATAAGGCTATTTTATAATCTTTGAATTTTTGTGCTGCAGCGACATGAGATAAATATGCTGCTGAAATATGCCCTATCACAATAAACACTATTGATGCATACCAAGCAAATCGGGCATCAATAATACCAATATTAGGTTTATAATTTGCTGTTCCAAAAATATCCCATCCTAGGCCTGCCGGGTCTGAAATAAGTGGAATTATCATTTGGCCTTGGATCAATAAAAATCCTAAATAATGAGCTAAGTGATAAGCAATTGATATGGGAACTAATGACAATATGAAAGTTTTAGCTAATTCTGAAATTGTAGTAGTCTTACCTGTAATAGTATGAATGCAAAACATTACAATCATATACACTAACAAAAAAAATAAAGGGAACGTCCCTAGTAACAAACTTTTTATTACTAAAACAGCATTAGACCCTAATCCTTCAACTAATGGGTATACGTTAACTAATAATTCCCCCCATATAGGTGTCGCAGAAAAGCCATCAAATGCTATAACAGAAAGAATTGATAAATGAGTCATTACTAACGACATTCTTACTTCACGATTATCTTTTAATCCCATTCCAAAAAATCTCAGGACAATGGTTTTACGATCAGGAAGAAAAACAACAGAACTAAATCGATTAAATAAATCAAATACAACATTAAATATCTCACCATACTTCAACCATACCGTCCTACCAAACGCCAACATACCTATTATTGTAATAATTGAATATACAATCAAAATGCGAGATAAAGCAGAAGGTAAGGCTGCATAAGGATACACTAATTCTATCCATGCTAAAATCCACATAAAGATTGCTGCTGGCCACCAACCCCACGATTTTGGATATTCAAACCAAGGGTTCACCTTAGACTTTGTAAATAATATTGCAGAATTTTCATATATCAAATAAATATTGTTCCACGGATTAACGATATTATGAATATTGAAAATTAAAGCAGAAATATAAGCAATGCCCACCCACCATATAATCCAAAAAAATGTTGGGAAAATATTATTAGAAGGTTGTTGATCTCCATAAAACCCGGAAAAAATACAAATGATAAAAACTAGTATGGAAAGTACCCGCACTAATGTAACAAATAGAAATGATAACTTAGTTGAAAAATAAGTACTGACATGAATTTCAGAATATTCAAAACTGCTATCTATTTTCTTGAGTATAAAAGAAATAAAAAAAATAGAAATTGCAACTGTCAAACCACCACCTAGAACGTAAAGATACAAAGGAATTGGTAAGTCGTATCTTTCTCCAAATCCATGAGCAAAGGCTGCAGTCGGACTTATTACCCATACCACTAGTACAAATAATGTTAAAAGATTATGTCTGTTGAGCACTAAATCTCCTAAGGGTATACTTTCAAAGAACCAATAATATTTTCACCACCATCTCCCTGACCATCATGAGAGTGTTCATCATCTACTGAATGTAATGCCATATCAAACTTTCCTGTAGCATTTGCTTCAAAAGATAATACTTTGTTATTATTACCTTTTTGTAATTCAACCTCAAGATCATACCCATGTAAATGCAAAACGTATGAACTATCACTTTTAATATTAAGGGTAATTCTATCCCCTTTATTTGCTTCAAACTTTTGCTTATCATCTAATTTTCCATGTTGTATATCCAAATCAAATGATAGATCCTTCACCTCTCCTCCACCACATCCTATTATCATTATCAAAATGAATGAAGTGATGATCAATTTCATATTCACCCTCCTCTATAAATAGATCGAATCCAAATTATGGACATAGGTAATACCAAAAGTATAATTGTTAAAATGCCAGCAATCAAACCCCAATTAATGACCATACTTACTATTTCTACTTGAGTATTCACAGTTGTTTTACCCAAAGGACCATCAATTATTATATTCAATTTCCAAATCCCAATTTGATCTAATAAAATATCAGAATCGTATGAAATACGATCATCTTGTATACCTAAGGTCGATGTCGGGTCTTCAATGTATCCCATTACTGGACTTAAACTTTGTCCATTAGGTGATACTGCTGTGTAAATGACATTTAAATTATCAAGGTTTTCATTTTTTGTAGTTTCAGAAACATAAATACTAAAATGAGCTGAGCCTTTAGGTAATTTTTTTGCATAGCTTTTGACCTCAACTTTATATGGGCCTGATACACCATCAACTAAGACAGCACCTAAACTACCATTAGCATAAGCTACAAAAGTAGAACCAAAAATATGAAAAAACAATACAATTAGTAGTAGTACTTTTTTAATTCTATTTGTAATCATTCAGTATCAATGTCAGATTTATCTTGCTGTTGACTATACATTTTTATTTGTTCTTGAATAAATCCATCTAACCATCTTCTGAAATCATGCAACGCAGGTGGACTAACATGTATAACTTCAATGTCTTCTGAAAATTCAATGTTGTGATTTTCACTCATAAGTAATAAACCTATTTCATCTGATTTTAGCTTAGAATCAATTGAATTTTTTATAGTAGAAAATCTTTTTTCAGCAACTTCAGAATACCAGTTTTCTATTTTTGTCCGAACACCTTCAGATGAAAATGGAATATTGGATATTCGTTGTAAATCAATCATTTCAGTTAATGATTCAGCATTTTCTGTAACTTCTATCTCCGCACCAGATTCCCATTGTCCTAGAACAAACGGATACGTTTTAGAATTCATGCTTTTTAATTGCTCTAAACCTTCGTGTCCACCTACTGAAAGAGTTTCATGGAAAATATGTTTAATAGTACCAAGAGATTGAGTCAAACTATTTATTTGATTTCTCACCTGATTCCAATATTTTGTTATAAGGATTTCTGCATCCTTATTTGTTTCAAAAGGAGTAAAAATAATTGGAACTAAAAATAATTTTCTCTTATTTTTATAATCTTCTGTATTTGCTTTATCTATTTTACCTAATTCTTGAGACATTTTAATTTCCTATAAAAAATATTCTATATTATATACGACTTATAGGTACATTATACAGGTTTAGAGTCCCGTTGACATGCGGAACAGGACCCAACTTAAAACCTATATATTTATCACATAAGTAGATTTGGCGTTGGTAGTGATAAAAACGCAAGCGTGATTATGCTCGCACGAGAGGGAAGGTTGTAAACGCTGTTATAATATATTTGATAGCCTCTATATTTATGCCAAATTTGAAAGGAATCTATCTGTTTCTTTCTGGTCGGATTCTGGTCGATGTAGTGGCTATTCTTATTATGACAGTCAGAGCATGATATATTATTTCCATTGTATCTAAATTAATAGGAGTTTCTAATAAGTAGAAAACCTAATTCGGATTATGATACATTTGTTAAAGATATTCAGGAATCTAAAATTACAGCAATGATAGCAAGATTATTAAACTGTATATTGTATGCCTTTATAGGTTTTTTATTTGCCCATGCAATTGACAAAATGTTTTTTATACCCGAAATCAATGTAATAAGTCTTATAACTTCGCCACTCTTTGGATATTTGGGTTTCCGTATATACACCTATTGGAAAACACCAGCAGGGAAAGCATTCTATATAGGTATCCCATTTATTACTTTATGGGTACATAGCATCTATGTGTCTATGGATGCTGTATTATTATTTCTTTTTGGATAGTTGGGTGGCTACAACCCAGTTAAATCTTCACCCTCTGCAGGTTTATAGCAAAGAGTTTTCCCACCTGAAACATTTTTAAAATCATTGTTAATAGAAGGTGTAAAGATATTAGGGCAATGAAAACCACCTGATAACTTTGATGAAACATGAAAATGAATATGTGTTGAATCACTTTTAGCATCAGGTTTATAGAGCTTTGCGATCACATCACCTTTTTTAACACTTTGACCTTTTACTACAAAAATATACTGCTTGTAATAATCTTTATCATCTTGACACAAATAACCACCAAATGGCTCTAAACTTAAACTTAAACTCACTTTACTTCCTTCATGTGTAGCAAAAGCTAAAACCATTCCATACTTGTCATTACCATTTCCTAAATCATAACAATTTTGGATATTTGAAATCGTTCCATCAGCCGGGGCATAAATATTCACAAGATAAGGGGTGCTCTCTGTTGAGAAATTCAAGTGAGCCCCTGCATGAGCACTAGGCTCGTTACCTCCAATAAATGGGGAAGCTCTTGAAACCTTTGTTAGTCCATCTGAATCAATAATAAACTGGTCGCTTGGATTAGATATAATTTCAGCAAGTTCTACAGGAGCAAAAAGAACTGAATCAAAAGTAACAGAACCAGTTGGAGTGAATGTTATAGGTGTAGACGTGGGTTCAGGAGTAGCTGTAGCAGTTGGGGTTGGTATAGGAGCAGCTGTAGCTTCTGGCTTTTCTTTTAAATCTTTTGTTATTCCAGCATCAATTGTTGCCTGCACGTCAATAGTAACTTCAGGTGATTCATCAGTAGAACCACCACAAGCAGCTAATGTTAATACAGCTATTAATAATATTATCACCTTATACATTTGGGGCGATTATAGCATATCCACTCGAGGCCTAAATCTTATGCTAAACTACCAGTAGTTATAGTGGTTCTGAAAGTTGGTCGCAACCTAACCCTCTAAAAGACCCATGATTTGAACCTAAAACAGGGAGAAACACGACTACTATATAAACAAAATATTTAATATAAACTGGAGCTATCATATGGACAATTCAAATTTATGGGATTTCATAAATTCAAATGCTCTCATAGTATATAGTATACTCCTTACATTAACCTTTATTTTTACTATAAATAGATATAATAAACTCAAATCAAAAATTACCAATTTAGATAGTAATTTACGAAGTAACGCAGTAAGACAAGGATTAACCTTAGAACAATGGATCCCTATGTCAGAGAATTATCCATGGGATCACAGAAACTTTAGATTTTTAGGAGATCCAATTGATGGAATACAATTTGAAGACGAAAAAATACTCTTAGTAGAATTCAAATCAGGTAATAGCAGGATGTCTAATAAACAAAAAGCTATTCAACAGTTAGTTGAAAATGGAAAAGTGGAATTTGTTGAGATTAAAACCAATTAAATTCTACCAAGTATTATTTTCAACTTTAGATAGAAATTCATCAATCAACTGATTAAATAATGAAGGTTCCTCTAAATTTACTGTGTGCCCAGTTTTAGGTACAAAAACAAGGCCAGCATTCTTCATTTTATTTTTTAAAAATATACCTGGGTTTATACAAGGTTCATCTTCATCGCCTACTATTATGAGTGAAGGTATATCAATTTTTTCTATTTCCTTTTCTAATTCATATATAGTTTTTCGTTTACCTTGTACATTTTTAAAAGTACTAGCCGATCCAAGTGGAGAATGTTCAATAAGTGCATCTCTAAATATATTCCATCCTTTTAGATCTTTAGATTTATATTGTAGTCGTTGTGGTCCATTTGCATATGAATCTGCCCAAGATGTAAATTCCTTTTCCATCAAATATGCCTGATTATTAACTGACTCTTTCCAATTATCTGAATTATCTGATCCGCTGCCAGCTCCAGCAATAATAAGTGCTTTAGCAATTTCTGGATATTTAATACCAAAACTTACAGCTAAGCCTCCACCCATTGATAAACCAGCTATATATGCTTGTTCTATGTCTAAATATTTCAATAATCCATATAAATCTTCTAAAGATTTTTCTTGTGAATAATTATCATCTCCTTCTGGTACTGATGATGGAGGGTATCCTCGGTCATTATATGTAATTACCTTATACTTTCTAGAAAAATAATTTACCTGAGGCATCCAGCTTTGAGAATCTCCAGCAAATTCATGCGAAAAAATAATTGGGAATCCTTCACCATATATTTCATAATATATATTTACTCCGTTTATTGACGCTATACTCATCCTAATCTCCTACTAATAAAATTTAACGATCAATTATTATTCTACTTCTATAACTCTATCTGGGTCAGGTATTATCACAACTTCTTCTTCTAAATTATCATTATTATAAAAAAGAACCTCAGTTTTATTAATCATAGTAGTGAAAATTCTAAGTTTTCTTAGATTCATACTAGAAAATGATTTGGTATGTTTCTGTGCAAAGAATCTTGCTTTTTCTTCGTTTAATGTCCAACTTAATCCACTAGGGCTACCTCCACGATAAATTCTCATTAATAAGTTATCATCTGGCAATTCACGTTTATATAACTCATTAGGTTTTCTCAAACCCAACATTATTAACCAGCTTTGAAAATCTTCTCGAATTGTCTCAACACTTTTCCAGGTATTTAGAATTAATTCCCACACTTCTTCATCATTTAAACTAAGCTTTTTGAGGTATTTCTCCTCTATCAAATAGTCTTCAAAAGCTAAATATGCAAAACCATCTTTATTTGGCGATCTTAACCACATATGTAAATTATCAATAAATCTAGAATTGCCTCTATCCAGCCAAGTATCGAACTGATTTCTTAGCCCCTGATTCATTTCAGCATCTAAAAAGAAAAACAAAACTTCAGGTCTCATTTGACTTGGAAGTGAAAGGAGAATTTTTTGCAACTCATTTTTCGAATACGACATTATGGAATAATTTCAAGTGCCTTTTCTTCACCACCAGCTATAAATAAATCAAACTCATCAATCAAATCATCAGAGGATTGATTAAAGTGTTTTTTAAATGAGCCCTCAAATCCTAATGAATTAAGATCTTGATAAAAATCCACCCTTACTGTTTCTTCTCCAAATTGATGTACCAAATAAGCAATAAACCATGTTCCTACATTAGGTGCACTAATTGAATCATTGTAAGATAATTCTTTAAGATTTTTACCAGAAGACAAATATTCATTAATTGAATAATAATTGCGTCGCATTGAATCTTTAACGTAGTTTGGATTTACATTTGGTTGTCGTAAATATAATAGTTGTGCCATATATTCAGCTGTTCCTTCCGCAAACCAAGGTTTTCCCTCTCCACCTTGCTTAGCCCTTCTGACGGATTGATCATCTCCAATTTGTATATCTTCTATATGGGCATGTTGGTACACATGAAAATATTCATGTAAAACCGTTTTCTTATAATCTTCTTCATCAGGAAAAGGATATTTTGATGCCATAATCAACATCATAAAATGATAATCGATATAGTCTCTTCTAAAATCACTGACCGCTGCTCCACCTTCTTCAACATAATTTGTAAAAATTTTATATCGATCATTTGCGCAATCCCAGTCGCTCCATCGAGAATCTAATTTCTTATGTCTATCGCAAAAATCATCTTCAAGAGTTTTTGCAGCCTGCTCATTTGTGCCTATTATATAAAGTTCCACTGGACCATAATTCCCCCAAGCATCAACTGCAATGTTATACCATTTATTATTGAGGTCTATTAAACTCTGATCTACATCAGAGGTAGCAAATACTTGTGGTTGATCGGAGATAATTTTCCCCCAAGTAGAAGGTTTTGACTCAAAGGTCTTCTCTGGTTCAGCAGTGGAATCACCATCGCCACAGGAAACTGATACTATTCCTGCAATTATAAAAAGTATTGTTAAAAGAATTGTTTTTTTATAATACATATTTTGCTCATTTCAGATCAAGAAAAATGAAATCAAAAAGTTTGTTGATTTAGAAATATATTTCTTGAATTTAGTTTATATTGGTGGAGCTGAGGAGGCTCGAACTCCTGACCTCTTCAATGCCATTGAAGCGCTCTCCCAGCTGAGCTACAGCCCCATTGCAAAATACAATAATTCATATTTATATCGAATGCAACTAAACATGTTTTTCAAAGACTATAACTACCTGAAAGAATTGACCAACAATTATGTTAACAATTGGGTATAATTGCCTCTGTTACCAATATATGTATAATTACTGGAGTCGTACTATATGTTATTGAATTTGGGATTAGTTTTGATCCCAACAGAGATTTCATCTATTGAATTTATAATACTTTGTTTGATTAGTTTTTTTGCATCCGCGCTTTCTGCCTCTATAGGTTTAGGGGGTGGAATAATGACTATTACAGCATTTGTATATTTAATAAACCCACTAGCAATAATACCTGTACATGCAGTCACACAAGCAAATTCTAATTTCTTCCGAGCTCTCATCATGAGGAAAGATATAAGTTTTACCTGGATTAAACCTTTTGTAATTGGGTCTATATTAGGTGTAACAATTGGAGGGCAACTTGCATTTAACATGCCCAAACATTTACTTGAAGGAATTATTGGTATATTTGTAATCTATTCATTATGGGGTCCAAAATCGATTAATATTACTAAACCAACAAATTTAATATCTCTATATACAGGTCTAATCACATCTTTTGCTACTATGTTTGTTGGCGGCACAGGTCCCTTAGTTGCACCTTTTGTCAAATCTACTACAAATGATCGAAAATCCACAGTAGCAACTCAAGGTGCCTACATGTCTATTCAACACGGTCTAAAGATTTTAATGTTCGGGATATTAGGCTTTAATTTTGGCCCATACATAATCTTAATAATTTCTATTGTTATATTTGGAATATTAGGAACATGGTTTGGTAAATACCTCCTTAATCTTATGCCAGAACGATTATTTACTATAGGATTTAATTCAATTATTACTGGTCTAGCAATAAAATTGATCTATTCTCCAATTAAAGAGTGGTTTTTCTAAGTAAACTTACATTATGAAAGGATACCCCAAAATGGGTTTTTCACTAGAGTTTTTAAAAAACCCAATTCAAATAGGCTCTCCTTTTCCTTCATCTCAATCTTTTGCAAAACTAATGGTAGATTCTGCTAAATTAGATAGTAAATCCACAATAATAGAACCTAGGCGTGGAACGGGAAGTTTAATTAGTGAAATAATAGAACAATTACCTTCAAATGTTCTTTTGATACAATTTAAATCAATGGAATACTTTACAAGTAGTTTTAATAAAATTATCCCGAAACTATTTATTACCAGGGTTCAGCTGGTGAAGTAAAAAATTACCTAATTGAGTGAAATCATCAATACAATGAGCAACTATATCAAACATTTCGCAAGAACAATTATTATCAGAGATATATGAGGTGTTAAGGCAGGTGAGATATTTCTTACTATTCCACTATTCATAGGAACGTTTTGCACTCAAAGTAAACGATTAAAAGAATTGGATGAGAAATTTAAATCAGTTAATAAAACTCCTGTAATTTGGAAGAACTTTCCAGCAGACGCTACCCAATTTAAAAAAAAATAAATTTTATTTCAATAAAAATTGAGAAATATCTTCAAAACTTTCTACAACAATATCAAATCTAGATAAATCTCCAAAATCTTCACGTATCCCTGTTCCAAATTCATTTGGTCTATTGACATAACATGTTCTCATACCTGCACTGCTAGCACCGTCCAAATCATGCGCATGTGATGCTACCATCAGAGATTCTTGAGGCTGTACTTCTAACAACTTGATTGCACCTAAATAAACTTTAGGGTCAGGTTTGTATGTGCCAAAAAACTCCGTAGATAAAATAGAATCCCAAGGAATTTTAGAATTTTTAGACAATTTGACCAACATAGATAAATTACCGTTAGAAAGAGCAGAAATTGTGAAATCATGCTTTAATTCAATCAACCCTGATATAGAATCCTTCCAAGGAGCTAACCTATGCCAAGCTTGGTTAAGATCAATTAATTGATCTTTATTTATATGCTTTATATCGAGATCATTCAATAGTTCGGTAAGAACTTCCATATGAATAGCATCCATAGATAAATAATCTCTCTCTCCAGTAACAACTTTTGATTGTAGAAATCTAAATCCAGCCCTCCATTTGTTAGTAAAAATCGACTCATCAAAGGATAATTTATATTGTTTGGCAAAAGTTTCCGTTTCTAAATATATCGATTTATGCCAATCAAAAGTAGTTCCAAAAACATCGAAAAAAATAGCTTTTACTCCTTGAATTGTTTTCATGATTTATGGCTCTTAAAATTACAAACCTAAACGATTTGATTCTTCATGTACTTTGTCTAAATATTGCTTTGCCCCAGATATTAATAATCGATTGACAGAACTATGAAAATATCTAACACCAAATTCTAACCACATAGTAGTTTGATCTTCTGGACAACTGCATCCAGCCCATTTACCTGCATCAAGTACCTTGCCCAGAGCTTTTTTACCCGCTTCAACGACCTTTGTATGAGTCATTTGGCCTGGATAGCCCATAGAAGTAGACAAATCACCATGTCCAACAAAAACAACATCAACGCCTTCGACCTTTGCTATTTCTTCTGCGTTCCCAATACCTTGTGGTGTTTCAATCATAATACAGACTAAAGTTTCTTCATTACCATGATTGAGATAATCTGGTGCAGACATTCCTAGGCCAAACTTATTATTTCTATTTGCAACAAAATAGCCTCTTTTACCTTTAGGTGGGTATTTAACAGCATCAACAATAATTTTTGCCTCTTCAGCAGTCTGGACTTGAGGTGCTTGGATACCATGTGCTCCTAAATCTAGAAAAGGTCGTATAATTTCAGGGGTATTCCCTATAGGTCTTACAATCGGTGTGATGTTAGACGATTCGCAACTTTGAACGCATTGAGGAAATACCTGTGTTGTTATATGGCCATGCTCATTATCAAGTAGAAGCCAATCAAATCCCAAATGACCAAAAATTTCTAGTGCGCTAATAGAATAATCATAAACCATTGCACCCCAAACAGCTTGACCATTTTTTAACTTTTCTTTGGTTGTATTTTTGAACATTGCAGAACCCCACTAATTTCAATTATTATTAATTGTAATTATTATATATGAAGTTGTGTAATTGAAAATCATTAAACTACTTTGTATACTGCAAATACTTTAATATAAAGCAATTTATATTTTTATATTTTAAAATCTAGAAAGTTTTTTTATGGCTATAGCCAAAAGATCAGTACAATTTAGTTTTAATCCGAGCCAGTTAGATCGAAAATGGCAAGATAAATGGGCTGTAGATAAACTCTATCATGTAAATGACACGGATGAAAAACAAAACTGGTTTGAAATGACCATGTATCCTTACCCTTCCGGTGATACACACATCGGTCATTGGTATGCTATGGCTCCCTCTGATGCTCATGCACGTTTTCGTAGAATGCAAGGATATAATGTTTTACACCCTATGGGTTTTGATGCATTTGGTTTACCCGCTGAAAATGCCGCTATTAAAAGAGGTATCCATCCATATAAGTGGACTATGGATAATATTGCTAATATGAAAAAACAATTTTATTCAATGGGAACAATTTATGACTGGGAAAGAGAAGTAATCACATGCCAACCAGACTACTACAAATGGAATCAATGGTTCTTTTTAAAACTTTATGAAAACGGTTTAGCATATAAGGCAAATGCACCTGTGAACTGGTGTAATCAATGTCAAACTGTTCTTGCTAATGAACAAGTAATAAATGGAAAGTGTGATCGCTGTGAAAGTGTGGTAATTCATAGAGACTTAGAACAGTGGTTTTTCAAAATCACAGACTATGCAGAAGAGCTTTTGAAGTTTGATAAAGTTATTGATTGGCCTGAAAAAATAAAAACTCTCCAAGAAAACTGGATAGGTAAAAGTTTTGGTGTACAGGTAAAGTTTGACTTATCCGATTTGCAAATTTCTACCAATGAAATAGAAACTTTTACTACTCGGATTGACACTCTTTTTGGAGTAACATTTATTGTGTTAGCTCCAGAACATAATCTAGTATCTGAACTAACAACACCTGATCAAAAACAAAAAGTGCAAGAATATATCAAATCTGCCAGAGAGTATTCTGAAATAGAAAGATTATCCACAGAAAGAGATAAAACGGGGGTTTTTACAGGCTCATATGCAATTAACACGATAAACGGAAATAAAGTTCCGGTTTTTATTGCTGATTATGTCTTGGTGCAATATGGAACAGGAGCTGTCATGGGTGTACCTGCTCATGACCAAAGAGATTTTGAATTTGCAAAAAAATACAATTTAGATATAACCAGAGTTATTGCAAAAAATATAAATGATACCAGTACACTTCAAGAAGCCTACACTGAATCCGGTATTCTAACCAACTCAGGTGACTTTAATAATATTAACAATGAAGAAGCTAAAATAAAAATAGCGGAGCATCTTGAAAAAAACGCCCTAGGTTTGCGTACAATTACTTATAGACTAAGAGATTGGCTTATTTCAAGACAACGTTATTGGGGAACTCCAATACCAATAATTTATTGTGTGGATTGTGGCACTTTACCTGTACCAGAAAAAGATTTACCTGTAATACTACCACCAGATGCAGAATTCAAACCTACGGGGGAATCTCCTTTAAAATATCATCCCGAATTCATTAACTGTAAATGTCCAAATTGTGGTAAAGACGCCGAACGAGAAACAGATACTATGGATACTTTTGTTGACTCATCTTGGTATTTTCTTCGTTATCCAAATCCTAATTACGATAATGCTCCTTTTGATTTGGACAAACTAAAACTATGGAATCCAGTAGACCAATATACAGGAGGTGCTGAACATGCCGTATTACATCTTATGTACTCCCGATTTTTTGTAAAAGCGCTTAGGGACATTGGGCTATTTAAATTCGATGAACCATTTTTAAGGTTATATAACCAAGGAATGATAATCGCGAACCATCAAAAAATGAGTAAATCAAGAGGGAATGTTATAGCTCCTGACAACTACGTTCTGGAATTTGGAGCTGATGTCGTAAGAATTTACTTAATGTTTCTTGGACCTTGGGATCAAGGAGGAGACTGGAGTGATAGTGGAATTAATGGTATGGCAAGATGGGTAAATAGAGTATGGAATATAAGTATAGTTGATACTAAGAAATTCACACAAACCACTGAAAACCTTGATCTTACTAGAGCAATACACAAACTAATTAAAAATGTTACTGAAGATATTGATCGTTTTAAATTCAATACTGCATTAGCATTTATGATGGAATTCACAAATTATTTAAACCAAATTTCTGGAAGTAATAATACCACACATGAACAATGGGATTTTGCCATCAAAAGTTTATTACTTTTATTAGCTCCAATTGCCCCCCATATTACTGAAGAGTTATGGGAATTAACTGGTAATCAATATAGCATTCACAATCAATCAATTCCTTCTTTTGATCCTATCCTTATTGAAGATAAAACAACAACGTTAGTCATACAAGTAAATGGCAAAGTTCGTGATACTATTGAAATATCTGTAGAAACTAAAAAAGAAAAGGCCGAAAAAATCGCTCTTTCAAGCGAAAAAATTCAGCCATATCTTTTAGATCAAACTATAATCAAAATCATCTATGTACCAGATAAATTAATAAATATAGTAATTAAGTAAACTAACTTATGCTGACAGTACCTAATAAATCACGGATTTTTGAACTACCATCTGCATTCCACCATGAGTCAATCGCACTACCAATTCGTTCTTTTGGCAAAGTTAATATAGCACAGTTATAAAACTTCTCTTTAAATTCTTCCTCAGATAATGGGTCAGCTTGTGTACCATGCATCACATGCCTATTAGTATCTTCCTGCAATAAAGTACCATCCTTCAATTTTATCCTTACAGGATTTGAAACCATAATACCGTCTCTGCTGGTGTCCCATTCTGATCTTATTTTAATATCAATTTTATCTATAGCTTCTCGGTATTCTGATCGTTCCAAATTTTCATCTTTAAAACTATCCATATCGATTTTCTTATCAACCAAAGCTGTAGCTACGTTATAGTGGATACTAAATTTTCCTTGAAATCCGTAAGTTGGTTTTGGATACAAAAGTACATGACTTATTGATGAAAAGTTATCTACCTCTACTTCGTCTATATCAGATAAGCCTAATTCATTTGAATTTAACAAACTTAACAGAGAATCTAGTGAACTGTGATTAGATCCACAACATGGGTACTTTTTAATCACGATAGATGTAGGACACAACCATGTTTTTCCTAAATCATTTACCATAGCCTGTGGGTCGAAATTACCCGCCCCTAAATAAGCAGAGGCCCAACCAACTTTACTTTCAAGGAAGTCATCAGTAGCTTTCCATCCATCTTTTGCTAAGTATCCTGCCATTATTCCATTACGAGAAGTCATACCTGCATGAAGAGGTTTCGTATAAGTGCCAAAATTTTGCAATATACCACTTGGCATTGATCCTGCCATACCTAATGCAGTCAAAGTTTGTTCTTTATCTAATCCTAACAAACGAGCTGCAACTGCTGCTGCTCCCATTGTTCCAAATATTGCAGTAGAGTGAAATCCAGTCGTACCTTGAGGGGAACTAGATCCTCTAGACAAATGTGCTGCAGTCTCAAAACCTATAATATACGCTGTAAGTAAATCATTAACTGTTAGGTCCAAATCCTCAGCTATAGCTAAAGCAGGAGGAAGTAAAGCAACACTCGGATGACCAAACCCTCCCATATCATCATAATCCAATGCATGCCCAAGTGTTCCATTACCTAAAGCTGCCATATATTGGGAAGTTCTTGTTGTAGAACCAACTATAGTACAGGGTCCAGATCCTCCTTGGTCTGAAACAAATTTTTGAATCATCTTACCTAATGGTTGATCAGCCCCGGCAAGCATAACGCCTATACAGTCAAATATAGCTTCGCGAGCAGCGCGATATGCTTCAGCTGGTATATTCTCTGATTTAGTATCAACTATAAAATCTGCTAATTTTTCTTCTGAAATCCCCATTTATTGCCTCCTTTTATTTATCAAGATAAATGACACCAAGGTCATTTGCGTTAACAATTTTAGTATCAAACTCTAAATTCATCTCAGTGATACGATCAATTATATCTTCAGCTACTTCTCCATGTGCCGGAACGGGCCTTCCTTGAATACCTCTGCTCCGAACGTTAAATATTGAAACGTTCTGACTACTAGTAGTTACTGGATGTACGATTATCTTAACACATTCTTTTTTCCCCACTGTAGAGAAACATAAGTACTTCCATACACTTTGTGATTATATTTATCAGAAAACAATCCAATATTAAACCTTTTTACATGCTCTAAATTAAAGAATTTAATCATTGACACTGTATATAGGCAATGATAAAGTTTTAATACACATTTAATTAACTTAGCAGGAGTAAACATGTCTTTTAATATCGTAGTATTAGCAAAACAAGTTATCGACCCTGAAGCTCCAAGTGCAAGCTATAGAATTGATGGGGGCGCAGGCAAACTAGAAGTTGATTCCTCACAAAAAATTGCTCCCGTTATTAATGGTTTTTGTGAAAATGCTATTGAAGCAGCACTTCAAATCAAAGAAGCAGTTGGAGACGCAACTGTAAACGTAATTTCGGCAGGTTCAGATTTTGTAATGGATGTTATGAAAAAAGCACTCTCTATGGGATCAGACGAAATGTATCTTCTACAAGATGAAAAATTTAGTAATCTTAATGATAGTTCCATTACAGCAAAGCTTTTAGCAACTGCAATAAAGAAAATTGGAGAATATGATCTCATTATCGCTGGAATGCAAGCTTCAGACTGGGATCAAGCTCAAGTTCCTTTAGGTATAGCAGAAATTCTGGGTGTGCCTTGTGTGCCTATTGCTAGAAAAATTGAAATTAAAGACGGGAGAGCAATTTGTGAAAGAGCAACTGACTCTGGTTATGAAAAAGTTTCAGCTCCACTTCCATCTGTTATCACAGTAAATAATGAGTTTGGGCAACCACGATATCCAACCTTGCGTAATATAATGGCTGCTGCGCGTAAAACTCCAATTACTTGGGATGCAGCTGAACTTGGTTTATCCGACGATGATCTTTCTCCTAGAATCAAAATTGTAGATCTTTTCATACCTCAGAAACAATCCCAATGTGAAATTATTGAAGGTGAAGATGAAGCAGAAATGGGAAGAAATTTAGCAATGAAAATGCGTGAAGCAAAATTAATATAGGAGTTTAAACAATGTCAGAAATATTAGTTGTAGGTGAGGTAAATAATGAAAATTTGGCCGATTCAACTGCCGAATTACTAGCTCATGGAAAACCTGTAGCAGAATCTTTAGGTGCATCAATTTCAGTTGCTATACTAGATCAAAATACTACCTCTGCTGCTCAAGATGCTATTACTAAGGGAGCAGATAAGATATATAATATTAAAGATCCTTTGCTTGCCTCATATCAAACAGACGCATATTTAGCAAGTTTAGCTAAATTAATTCAAGAAATAAATCCAATTGCGGTACTGATTTCTAAAACAGAAATTGGTGCAGACATAGGAGCTAGGCTAGCCTTTAGAGTTGATACAGGCATTGTACAAGATTGTATAGAAATATCAGCTAATGCAGACAATAAAATCCAAGCAAATCGTCCTTGCTTTGGTGGTAACTGTATAGCAACCGTAGTCTGCGAATCAAATCCAATGATGGCACTAATTCGTCCTAAAACAAAAGAGCCGTTAGAACTAGATTCTGCGCGATCTGGTGAAATTGTTGATTTTAATCCAGGTCTTGATGAGTCAGTAATAAAAAATCAGGTTGTTGAAAAAGTTGAAGAAGTTCAAGAAGGTATTCGTTTAGAAGATGCCACCAGAATAGTTGGTGGAGGTCGAGGATTGAATGGCCCAGAACCTTTTGATAACGAACTGAAGGATCTTGCAGATACGATGGGTGCAGCAATAGGCGCAAGTAGAGCAGCTGTGGATATAGGATGGGTTCCATATTCATACCAAATTGGATTGACCGGCAAAAAAGTAGCTCCTGATCTATATCTAATGGTCGGTATATCTGGAGCCAGCCAACATATGGCCGGTTGCAGTGGATCAAAAAACATTGTAGCAATAAACAAAGATCCTGATGCAAATATATTTAAAGATGCAAGGTTTGGCGTAGTTGGAGACTGGGAAAAAGTACTTCCTGCCCTCACACAACAACTAAAAGAATTGATGTAATTTCAAAGAAATTAAATAAACAAAACCTCTGAAAATTCAGGGGTTTTGTCTTGTTTGGGGTAGGCTCAGTAAAAACTTTATGAATAATATGTTCTTGTCATTCAAATATTCTGCTTTTCGGTATTTATGGTTAGGCCAAGTAACTCATGCTGCAGGAATGTGGATAGATATGGTGACTTTGCCACTAATGGTAATAAGTTTATTTGATACCCTAGAAGAAGCTGCAATAAATGTTGGATTAGTCATGTTCGTAAGAACTATGCCTCATTTTACTTTAGGACTTTTCGCTGGTGTATTTGCAGATAACTTCAATCGTAAAACACTTTTAGTAACAACAAAGACTTTAGTGGTGTTTATCCAAATTATTTTTGTACTGATTGTGTTTATGGACTATTTATCAATGTTATGGATACTTTTATATTGTTTTTGCCGTGGTTCTACTATGGCATTTGATCAACCAGCAAGAAGAGCTATGATAACTAATGTTGTTCCGGCAGAACTTTATACAAATGCAATGGCTCTAAGTATGGGAACAGTACAAGCTACGAGAATACTTGCAGCAGCAGCAGCAGGTTGGATTATCGCATGGACAAGTGGTTCAGGCAGATTAACAGAAATTGATTATGGCTTTCAATTCCCTGTGTCTATAATTTTGATACTCTATATATTTGCTACTATCTTTTCCTACCTAATCAGTTATTCACATGAGGTAGCTAATAATAAAGGGAAAAATAAAAAAACGATATCATATGTTATATCTGAGTTAATGGAAGGTTTACGTTTTTCATGGTCGCGTAAGGATATTCGTTCAATAGTAATTATGGCTGCTTGTTTCTTCTTGTTTGGTATGGTATTCATGCATGTATTTGCTCCATTATTTGCTGTGCTCCTTGGTATCGGTGAAAGAGGATTAGGGACACTTTTATCACTTAGTGGTGTTGGTGGAGCTACAGGAGCTGTATTTTTAGCTTATATAAATCCAAACACAAAACGAGGGATTTGGATTTTAGTTTCTCAAATTGCTCTAGGTATATCCTTAGTATTATTTGCTATGTCTATATCAATGAATAACATGGTTATAGTTTATATAATGGCCATTTTAATTGGATTAACTCAATCTATTATTTTTCCTCTCATAAACTCAGTTCTTATGAGTCTTACACCTGATCACCTAAGAGGTAGGGCAATGGGACTCTTAAGTCTAGATAGAGCTTTCGTATCATTTGGAGCAGCAATTGCAGGCCCTACTGCTGCATACATAGGAGTTCCTGATGCACAAATGGTTTTTGGTATAGGATGTATAATAAGTGGTATTTTGCTTTGGTTATTTGGTAGTACTCTCAGAAAATTAGATTAAATAGTATAGTTATCACATAGATAACAATCCTTAGATAAAAGCAAATACTGGAACAATGATTTCCTTAAATAAACGCGTTTTAAAATCAATTTTATTAGTAGTATTAATATCCTGCTTGGTGTTAATACCAATTAACTTTTCTGGTGGACAAACAGTAAGCCATGTAATATCACATGAAAAACATAGTTTATTATTATGGGAATTAAAATTTTTACCAAAAAAAATCTTGTATTCAATATCTGAAATAATCTTTCCGTTTGATAATAAAAATATACAAATAAAAAAATCTATTGAAATCATAAATGACTATATTGAAATTAATGAGCAAGTTAGAAAATATAATAGAGAATACGAATATACTATTATAAGTAATATTAATGTTGAAACAAATGACGATAGAAAAGAAAAAATCCAAGTTTATATTAATCAATTAGAACAAAAACAATTAGTTACTGAAAATGCATTAGAAGAAATAGTAAGTAAAGCTATTAAGAAACACGATATTTCTATATTTCCCAAAATACTATTCCCCCCGGTACTCATAAGTTTAGAACAACCACCTTCACTTCTGATATTATCGCCTAGAAATGAAATAAAATTAGATAAAACAATACTACTGAAATCAAATAACTCTATACCAGATAAATACGAAATAGAAGAAACAATTGAAGATATTGAAAATAAGTCAGCCCTTATTACTGACATTGGTGGATTATCTACTTTTCCTGCAATTGTTAAGGTAAAAAACTTAGAATCCACACTGAATACAACAGCTCATGAATGGTTCCATAATTACATGATATTCAAACCTCTTGGAAGAAGTTATTTTAAAAATGATAAATTAAAAACAATAAATGAAACTGCAGCTAGTATTTTTGGCAATGAAATAGCTAAATATATATTAGCTATTAAACAGGATAAAAACACAGAGAATTCAGATCTTTCAGAACCGTGTTCAAAACCTGATTTTTGTTTTGGATTTGAAATGAATGAGACTAGAACCACAGCAGAAAATTATCTAAATAATGGAAAAATTTCTGCTGCGGAAAACTATATGAAAGAACGACAAAAATTATTTCTCAAAAAAGGATATGTTATACGTAAGCTTAACCAAGCCTACTTTGCTTTTCATGGAATATATGCGGACAGCCCATCATCCAAAAGTACCGTATTTGAAGAACTGACAAATATCAGAAACCAGTCTGAATCTTTATCAGATTTCATAAAGAAAATAGAAAACATAAGCACTGAAAATGATTATGAGAAACTTATTTAATGATTGATTTTAGAAATCATTCCCCAACCAAGGTTAATCACCCAAAGTGTATAAACTATATCGCAAATACCATCAATCATAGCCATTGTAGTTGATTGATTAGTCGCCAATAATGAAACTTGGGCAATAATCACTACAACTACTGCTACTGCTACTGCTGAAAAAGCTGCTATATTTGCAAATGTAGAGTTAAGATCATCTCTGGTCGAAGCGCCTAAAGCAATAAAGAATCCACTTACCCCAAATAAAAAAGTACATAAGCCACCTAAAGTATAGCCAATAGTTGCTAGTTCACGATCTCATGATAAAGTTATCGTTGCAACTCCAGCACCTAAACCAGGACCAATAGTCCAACCAACTACTGCTATAAATACCATCGGCAATCCAAATCTTGCCAAGGCATAGCCATTGCCACCTTCAAGACTTTTTACAAAATACATAAGACCAGAAAGCATTGTAATGAGAGCAACCGGTATAAACATTGAAGTAAGGATTCCGTTGGTTTGCAAGTCACCAGTCCAAAGTTTAATCACTGCTTCGGGGCCTGTTGGATCAGATTGTCCTCCAATACCTAATACGTCTCCTGGTTGAATAAAATAAATTAACACAGCCACGATTGGGCCTATTATTAGGCAATATCCAGTCATCTTATTAACAAAAATCGTGCCCATTTTATTTCCTCCTTATTAAATATATAAGTTAGGCTCTTATTAATAAAAAATTAAGCAGATTTATAAATAAATTTTATTGACTTGTAATGGATATATGAATATACTCACCCTAATTTACTAGCTCTTCTCTTGATGTATTTGTTTACAAATTGAGAATTATATTTTGTTATAGGAGGTTTATAATGGGCGCAACCGAAAAATTAGCAAGATTTGTTATTGAGACACCTTCGGAAAAGATTAGTGATGAAGCCATTGAACGAGCCACAGCTGGCTTGATGGATGCAGTAGGAACTGCTCTTGTTGCTAATACAAATGAAATAGGTAGGATAATAACAGAATTTACAGAAGAATTAGGAGGTAATCCTGTTTCTCGAGTAATTGGTACAAATATTAAAACATCTTCTCCAAATGCAGCTTTAGCTAATGGAACACTTGGTCATGCTGATGACTATGATGATGTTGGTGGTTTCGGTCACCCTGCAGTCATATTGATGCCTACGGTTTTAGCTTTAGGAGAACAACTTGGTAAAACCGGACGCGAGATTTTAGACGCGTATGTCCTTGGATTTGATGTAGGAGCACGATTAGCACAAGGTATTGGTGTAGATCACTATGAGAGAGGTTGGCATTCAACTGTAACTCTCGGAACCTTAGCATCTGCTGCTGCCGCTTCAAGACTCATGGGACTAACAGTTGATCAAACTCGACACGCTTTAGGTATTGCCGCATCTCATGCCGCAGGTATGCAAGCAAATTTTGGTACTATGACCAAACCATTGCATCCTGGAAATGGAGCAAGAAGTGGTATAACTGCAGCTATCTTAGCTTCTAAGGGATATACAGCAAACCAAAATATAATTGAAGCACCTTTAGGGTATGTGGCTGTATTTGGCGATAAACAAGCCAATATAAATGCAATGACACATCAATTAGGTGATTCACAATGGCAAATAGTTAACCCAGGATTCAAAATAAAAGAATGGCCTTGTTGCTATGGAAACCATGGTGCTGTTCCAATGTTAATAGATTTAGTACACAAATATGAAATTCAACCAGAACAAGTTGAAAGTGTTGAATTTATTGGTGGTATGGGAGCTGCTGGTTTCTTAAATAGACCTGATACTGATACTTATTTTGGTGGCAAATTCAGTTTACAGTTCAACATTGCTGCTGCAGTAGTTGATGGAGCTATGTCTTATGACACATTTACTGATGAAAAAGTAAACAGCCCTGAGATACGTGACATGATGTCAAGAGTAGTTCTTAAAGACGACATTATGACTAAGGACTTACCAGACCGTATTCACAGCCAACATAAAGATCAGACTGTCGTCATCAATATGAAAGATGGACGAAGTGTGAGTGATAGTATCGAGACAGCTACAAACACACTTGTGGGCCATGAAATTGATGTTAAGTTTGAAGCAAATGCTAGCAAAGTCCTTTCTTCAGAAAAAGTAGAACGTGCCCTATCCCTTTTGAAAGATCTTAAAAATGTTAAAGATATAAGTGAAGTTTTAGACGCGGTTACTATTTAACGATAAAGAAAGAATAAAAAAGAGGGGTTGAATTCAACCCCTCTTTTTTTATAATAGTAAAATGAATAAATTACCACTATCGGGTATAAAAGTTATTGAAATAGCTCATATTGTTGCTGGACCAACTGCTGGTCTTATTTTAGGAGATCTAGGAGCAGAAGTAATTAAAGTTGAGCCTCCTAATGCTCTTGATGCAAGCCGTATTGGATCAAGCAGAAATGGTAGTTTCTTTTTCGTTAACAGGAATAAAAGCAGTATAGTTATAGATCTTAAAAGTACAAAAGGCCTAGAAGTACTTCATAAAATTTTAGAGGATACTGATGTTTTAATAGAAAATATGGCCCCAGGAACAATGAGTAGGCTTGGAATTGGTTATAATCAATTAAGTTCAAAATACCCAGAATTAATTTATTTGAGTGTGAAAGGATTCTTAAGTGGACCTTATAGTAATCAAACTTCTCTTGATGAATTAGCACAAATGGGTTCTGGTCTTGCGTATATGACTGGGCGTGCAGGAGATCCAATTCGTGCTGGAGCTAGTATTGTAGATATGGGAGCAGCCATGCATGGAGTAATTGGGGTGCTCTCTGCTTTATATACAAGATACAATACAAAAATGGGTCAAGAAATAACCTCAGGGTTATTTGAAACTGCCTTATTTTTTGTAGGACAACATATGGCATTCAATCAACACACTGGCAATACAAATGTTCCCTTACCTGAGCGCCATCACGGTTGGGGCGTTTATGACAAGTTTGAATGCAATGATGGCAAACTAGTTTTTATTGGAGTAACTAGTAATAATCAATGGAATTCCTTTTGTAAAATTTTAAAATTAAACAACTTAGCAAATAACGAAGAATTAAAAGATAACCCTGGAAGAATAGCTAATAGACCGTTAATCTTAAAAACAGTAACTCCGATAATAGAAAGTATGGCTAGTAATCAAATTCTTGATTTACTAAGGGAAAATGGTATTTCTGCAACTCTCGTACATACTCCAGACACAGTAATAAATGATCCACATGTAAATTCTGATAAGCGTTTATTTAAATTCAATTCGGACGGTAAAGATTTTGCTCTACCAAAATTACCTTATGAAAGTAGTCAATATAACTTTGATAAATTATTACCTGCCCCTGATAAACCTGGATTACAAACAAATTTAATATTAACAAATTTGGGATATACGGACTCTGAGATCAGTAAGTTTTTTGAAGATAATATTGTACAATAAAGTTATGGATACCATAATTATTGATGTTAATATTTTGGATGATTTTGTTGAGAAAATCTCAGCTGATTTTATAGAAAAGATATCAAAAAACACTATGACTTTCGGCCTAATTTCATTGGAAACTAATTCTATGCACGAATATAAATCTTTAGGTGTAACCATTGCAGATGATATAACAATTCAAGAACTTAATTGTGTTTATAGAGGACTTGATGAAATAACTGATGTATTGGCTTTCTCTACTAACTATCCAGGGGAATATTATGGTAATACACAAAACGTATTGTCATCAACAGAACATTTCCCAAATGAGACTGGATATGCAGGAGAAATCGTTTTATCATATCCCCAATGCGAAAGGCAATCTAAGGAAAATAACATTCCTATCGATAAAGAATTAGCTACTTTGATTTCCCATGGAATACTTCACTTAATCGGTTATGATCATACAAATGAATCTGAAATGAACATTATGAAAAAAATTCAGTCTGATTCTATAAAACACTTAGTGGATGGTTAATTTAATATGAATAACTACGTTTTGTATAGAAAATGGAGACCACAAAGTTTTTCGGAATTAGTTGGGCAAACAGCTATCAAAAAAACCCTAGTTAATGCTATATCCCAAAATCGTATTGCACATGCATACTTGTTTAGTGGTCCAAGAGGTACAGGTAAAACTAGTACTGCAAGAATTCTAGCGAAAGCTATTAACTGTAAAACTGAAAATATTGAAGATAGGCTAAATTGTAATTCTTGTGAAAACTGTGTAGATATTAATTCTTCTAATTCTTTAGATCTTATTGAAATTGATGCTGCAAGTAACCGTGGGATAGATGAAATAAGGAGTATTCGGGATAAAAGTAATTACTCACCAACCAAAAGTTTATATAAGGTTTACGTATTAGATGAAGCACATATGCTAACTAAAGATGCATCTAATGCATTACTTAAAACACTAGAAGAACCTCCCCCTCATGTGGTTTTCATTTTAGCTACTACTGAATCTGATAAAATGGAATCTACTATCCTTTCAAGATGCCAAAGATTTGATTTTAAACGAATAGATAATAACGATATTGTTTTGCGGTTAATACAAATATCAAATGATGAAAATATAAATATCGCAGAATCGGCTATTCTACGTATTGCTGAGATTTCTGAAGGAAGCTTGAGGGATGCGGAAAGCTTTTTAGAGCAAGTCATATTATCGAATGAACAAGAATATATAAATACAGATGAAATAAATAAAATTCTAGGAATAACTGATAGCAGCCAAGTGGGATTTCTCCAAGAATCAATTTTATTAGGGAATATTAATGAAACTTTGAAAATAATTAATGATTGTGTTTTAAATAACTCTAGTATAAAACAATTACACAACAGTTTAATTATATCTATGCGACAATCATTAATTAATGAATCAAAACTAACAAATTACAATAAGGATATTATTCTTCATATAGCAAAATGCCTTAAAATATTAGTTAATTTAGATTTTTCAAAATCGTTAAATCACGCATCTAGCCTTGAAATAGCTGCAATTGAAGCATCTATAGTAAATGAAAATACCAATTATAAACCAGTACAACAAACTAATAAAATAGATGTTGAAAATAATAAACAAGAAATACAGCCAATCATTCCAATTGTAAAAAACAATATAAATAAGGAAGAAGATATAATAAATCCTACATCTATAGATGGGCCAAACATTCAAAAGGGAGTCGTCTCAGCTGAAATTTCAATGGATAAAAATACTGATGACGCTAATAACAATACAATACAATCAGAATCATGGCAGGTAATTCTTGAAAAATTTGCCAAAATTAAAGGAGAACGGTTTTCTATTGGAGCATTGTTGAGAGATTGCAAACCTCCATCAATATCTGGAAATAATTTATATTTAAGTTTCAAAAGTAATTCAAACCAAGATCGTTTCACCGGGGAAATAGAACATGGTAGTATTAAAATAGATTTACTAGAATCTATATCAGAAATTTTACAAATACCTACTCTTGGTGAAATTATTTATGATGAGAACGAAAGGAAAAATAATTCACATGATAATGGGGTAAATTTATCAGTTATGAAAGCCCTGAACTGGGGTGGTCAAATTATTGAAGAAGAGGTCCAAAACAATGAATAAAAATATGCTAAAACAAGCACAACAGCTTCAACAAAAATTATTAGAAGAACAACAAAAACTTGAATCTGAATCTGTTATAGGAACATCAGGAGGTGGTGCAATTCAAATAACCGTTAATGGTAAATATCAAGTGACAGAAGTGAAAATCGATCCTGAAGCAATAGATGCTGAAAATGTTGAAATGCTGGAAGATTTAATTACTGCAGGTTTTAATGAAGCGATTGAAAAAATACAACAATTAAGTTCTTCTAGACTCTCCTCCTTAACAGGTGGGTTTAAACTACCTGGGATTTCTTAATAAATTTAATTGCGAAAGTATTCTATAATGCAAATTCCTGAACAGCATCATACCGTTAATATAATATCTAAACTTATAAATGAATTATCGAAACTTCCTGGGATTGGATCAAAAAGTGCTCAAAGACTCGTCTATCATTTCGTGAAATTACCTAAATCCGAAGTTTTGGAATTATCTACAGCATTGGTAGAGCTTAAAGAAAAAATTATTTATTGTGACATTTGCCAAAACCTTACTGATGAAAACCCATGCTTTATTTGTTCAAATAATCAACGCGACCAGAAACTTATCTGTGTTATTGAAGAACCATTAGATATTCTTGCATTTGAGAGAACAAGGTATTATAACGGTCTCTATCATGTACTACATGGGGTTATATCACCTATAAACGGAGTTGGTCCTAATAATCTTAAAATTAAGGAATTATTAAATCGATTAAAATTTAATGAAGTTGAAGAAATTATCTTAGCTACAAACCCTAGTATCGAAGGAGAAAGTACTGCAATGTATCTTCAAGAAATTCTTCGAGATTTAGTCCCTAAGGTTACTAGACTTGCGAGAGGGCTGCCAGTTGGCGGAGATATAGAATATGCAGATCAAATGACTATAATGCGAGCCCTACAAGGACGGCAAGAGATATAAACTCTTTTTTCTAATAGAATCTCTCTCGGTTAATTAGTGAAAATGAGGATTTAAGTGGTAAGTAGAGAACATAGTTATAAAACTGAAGCAATTGTTTTAAATTCAAAAAGTTTTGGCGAATCAGGTCATATATATACTATTTTTACCCCAAATCTTGGGAAGCTTAGTATAAATGCCAATGGAACAAAAAAACCTAAGAGTAAATTGGCAGGACATTTACAAATCACAAATCGTTGCAATCTTATAATTAGTAAGGGTCGAAATATTGACACTATTACGGGTGCAGAAACCACTGAATTATTTCCCAAAATAAGGGGGGATTTTGCATTAATAAATAATGTTTTTTATATTATAGAATTATTTGATGTGTTTAACCCTATTAACGAATCTAATATAAATTCTTATGAACTTTTACTACAATCTTTACGTGATTTAAACGATGATAATAATAATACAAGTCTTTTAATCTTATATATAAGAATTAATATTTTGAAAATTAGTGGTTGGGGTTTAAATTTTTCCGTATGTAATATATGCTTTGCTGAATCCAAAGAAAATTTAAGCGCAATAAATACATTGTATGGTGGAGCACTTTGTAACAAATGTGCAGTAACAACAACAAACTCACTTTCAATTGATTCGCAATCTATAAAAATAATGAACTATATTTCAATTGCCCCTCAAGAAAAGATATTATCTCTAGAGCTAGATATACCTGTATTAAAAAGATGTTTAGCTGTTAGTGAATATCTTATCAATGATAACTTAGGATTTAATTTAAAAACTAAACTATTATTATAAAAATTGTTTAAAGAAGAACTTAAACAGCATTTTGTTAACAGAAAATATCTTCAGTTTGTAATAGAATACTAACCGATTATGAATAATACTATTAAACCATTTAAGAAAATACTTATAGCAAATCGTGGCGAAATTGCGTGCAGAGTGATTAATACCTGTAAAAAAATCGGTATTGAAACAGTTGCTATTTATTCTGAAGCTGATAAAGAATCCCTTCACGTTAAATTAGCTGACCAATCGAGCCCCCTTGGTGGATTAACGCCTGCTGAAAGTTACCTCAATATAGAAAAGATTATTGAAATTGCCATTAGTACTAATTCAGAAGCTATTCATCCAGGGTATGGCTTCTTGTCAGAAAATATAGATTTCGCTAAAGCTTGCCTTGTAAACAATATTATATTTATAGGGCCATCAATTGAATCAATTGAAAAAATGGGAGATAAAGTCACAGCCATACAAACTGCTATAAAAGCCGGTGTACCTTGTTTACCAGGAACATACGCTCCGGTTACTTATAACAAGGCAAAAAGCATTTGTGAGGAAATTGGGTACCCTGTTATGGTTAAAGCCTCTGCTGGCGGTGGTGGTATAGGTATAAGAAAAGTAGATTCACCTGAAGACTTGGAAGAATCTTTTCAACAAGCTAAATCTCTTGCTGAAAGTTCATTTGGAAATTCAAAGTTATATGTTGAGAAATATATGTCTAATGCATCTCATGTGGAAGTGCAAATTTTAGCTGATTTGCATGGGAATGCAATTCATCTTTATGAACGAGATTGCTCTATTCAAAGAAGAAATCAAAAGATAATAGAAGAAACCCCTTGTGTGAAACTTAGTAAAAACAAAAGAAAAGAACTTTGGGATTCTGCACTTGATTTAGTTAAGCATATTAATTATACCAATGCAGGTACAGTAGAATTTTTAGTAGATGAAGACTCGAATTTTTATTTTTTAGAAATGAATACTAGGCTACAAGTTGAACATCCAGTAACCGAAATGACTACCAAATTAGATATAGTTGATTTACAAATCAGAATAGCAGCAGGTGAAAAGTTAACAATATCCCAAAATGATGTGCAACAATTTGGCCATTCAATTGAAGCACGAATTTATCCAGAAAATCCCAAAACTTTTTTACCAACAATAGGTACAATTACAACTCTAAAATTGCCTGTGAAAGAAAATATTCGAATTGATGCATCTATTTTTGAAGGCTATGAAGTCTCACCGTATTATGAACCTATGCTTGGGAAATTTATCGCATGGGGGAAAAATAGAAAAGAGTGTATATTAAATTTTATAAAGTATTTAGAATCAATAGAAATTAATGGGATTATTCATAATATTCCCTTAATAATTGAAATTCTAAAATCTGATGAATTTCAAAAGTCTAAATTTTCTACAAATTTTTTAAGTGACGTTTTTAACCAAACTAATTTGGATACAAGTGACGAAGAAATAGTTGCAGCAATCACCATCGCTTTAAATGAAATATTTGGTTCCAAAACTTCATCTCCAAGTAAAAATAATTGGAGAGTACAGGGAAGAATATCACAAATGAACCAAAATAGCTTTGGTGGATATCAATGGTAAAAAAACAAATAACTGTACTAGTTAATGGAAAATCACATATAGTTGAAATTGAAAACACGAATTCTTACCCATTTGAAATGTATGTAAACGGTAAAAAAATGAGTGTTTCTATTGAGCACACACCAATTAATAAATCAATCAATCCTATTAATAACCCGGGGTTATTTGAAGTAACTAATGGACTTAAAGGCCTAACCCAAAATGGGGAAAAACTTATCCGAGCACCAATGCCTGGAAAAGTAATTTCAGTACCTATAAAAGTCTGGGATATTCTTGAAGAAGGGTCACCAATTTGTGTTATAGAATCTATGAAGATGCAACAAAATTTATTGTCAGGTAAATCAGGAATAGTACGAGCAGTTTTTATAAAAGATGGCGACTCGGTGAATACCGGAGATGCCATCATACAAATACAGTAAATTGTTATAGTCTATTTTGAATATTGGCCCAAATAGCGTCATGGATTCCATCTATTGATTGACCACCATCAAAAGTTAACCAAGTATTATCATTACTCATGTTAATATAACCTTGGTACACTCGTTTATGAAAATTGATTGATTCGAGTTCGAAACGCCTACTACCTTCTTGATCTAATCTTGGATAATCTTTTGCCTCAGTATTTGTAATCCCGTCCAATAATGATAATTGTGAATTAACTCTTTTTAATGCATTATGAGGCTCGATATTTAATAAAATTGTCAAATCTGGTTTAATGCCATGTGTGCTAAAGTTAATTATATTTTTTACTATATCTAAATCTATTTGGCGTCCATAGCCTTGGTAAGCAATTGTGGATGCAATAAAACGATCACAAATAATAATTGTGTCTTTATCCAGATTAGGTATAATAACTTTCTCAATTAACTCACTTCTAGCAGAAGAGAAAAGAAAAAGTTCAGTTAGAGAATTCATTGTAGCATTTTTTTTATGTGCCGATTTCTTTTTGCCTGAACCGCGTTCTGCTAATAAAATCCGGCGCACTTCTTCACCGACAAACGTGCCGCCCGGTTCATGTAATAATAAGGCTGATAAACCACTAGCAATTATTCGCTCGTAAAGTAGTTTTGATTGTGTTGATTTACCACAACCTTCACCACCTTCAAATGCTATAAATAGTCCCATTACCAACCTTTTTCTGTTTTTTTAAAAACTTTAATATATCGATCAGGTTCTTTACCATAGCTTATAGAAACTAAAGAGCTGCTATTTAATAGTTGGTGTTGTAATTTGCGAGTATATGCATCTTGTGGTTCTAATTGCACGCCTGAAGAACCATTGTTGATCTGTAGAATTGCATTTTCAGCATCTTCTAATGCTTGTTGAATAGAGGATTTTACTTTTTTATATGAATCTATATTCTTAATAAATTCAGAAATTTGCGAAACAGTATTTTTTCTTAAAATATGCACTGGAATACCATCTAATTCTGCAATTGTTATAATTTTAGGGGTCCGGCGATATTGGCTTTTGGTAGTAACTATTATCTGTGCATCTTTAACATTCTCTACAATTTTCATATTGGTCTTATAAAAATCAGCCAATTGCCGAATAGTACTTTTACTTATACCAAAAGGTAAGATTGCCGTGAATTCTCTATCATCATCATATTCAAGGTCGCCATTCGTTTTAATCGGATATTTTTGATAACTATTATCACTAGAGTCATCTTCTAATTGATTTTTTACAGGTAAGTCTAAATGTTTGCCAAGTTCAGGCAATGAAAACTCTTTTTGCTTTAGTAGTTCTCCCGAGTTATCTAGCCATCTGATTTCCGGATTAGGTTTAATTGATTTTAAAATATTATCAACTACTCTACCAACCTCTTCATGAACTGCCATTTTTTCTCTGTTTCTAATTTCTAAAACAATTTCAAATGTCGGAGGAAGCTTTCTTTCAGTTACAGTTTTCTGACTAGCTCTTTTTCTCGCTTCTTCGTCTCCTAATATAACTGTTTGAACTCCGCCAACTAAATCAGAAAGAGTCGGATTCATTAATAAACTTTCTAAGTCATTCCCATGAGCTGTAGCAATTAATTGAACACCTCTTTCTGCAATAGTTCTTGCGGCTTTTGCCTCAAGTTCAGTACCCATTTCATCAATAATAATGACTTCAGGCATGTGATTCTCCACAGCTTCAATCATAATATCGTGCTGTAATTCAGGGCGCGCAACTTGCATTCTACGAGCTTTTCCTATACCTGGATGTGGTATAAACCCATCCCCTCCAATTTCATTGGAAGTGTCCACAATAATAACCCTTTTAGCTAAGTCGACAGACAAAACTCTTGCTAATTCCCTCAATATAGTAGTTTTACCAACGCCAGGCTTGCCTAATAACAACATACTTTTATCTTCATTTACCAAGTCAGCTATGGCTTTTGTCGTACCTTTAACAGATCGTCCAACTCTACATGTAACACCTATAACAGTTCTATCACGAGCCCTTATGGCTGAAAAACGGTGCAATGTTTTCTCTACTCCTGCTCTATTATCGTTTCCAAAACTACCTATTCTTTCGGTTAATTCATCGAGTTCATCAAATGTAATGATATCCAAATCCATTTCTTCATCACGGTCAAAAAATCTAAATTGAGGTTTACGGCCCAAATCTAAAATAACTTCAATTAAAGATTGAAGATTATTATTTTGTATTAAATGTTCACGAATTTTAGACGGTAAAACGTCTAAAAAGCTATTAAGATCATCGATTCTGGTATCTGGTAACATTCAATTCCCCTTTTTAAAATTAGATACTATCTTCAAGCTTCGATAGCTACACTTATACTAGAAGTCTTCTTACTAAAAATTTTAGTTTGAGATTGGTAAACTAGTGTATAGAAAGAAACTTGGTTTATCAAACCTATAGATTGAAGATTATCCAACAAGTCTTTATCTTCAGTTCTTACTATCCAATAAAGTTGTTTTCTTTTAGCAATTTGATAAATATGAAATATAAATTCTGGAAGTTTATTAATATATTTGCTTAATATATTAATGCTCACTGAGCAGGTTTTACGATAATCGATCTTAGATAAAGAACCAAGTAAGTTGTCTCCTTCAAGATATATCCACTCCTTAGCTAAAACATCTACCATACTACATAATTGTACTAACTCCTCATCGTAATAGGTCAAATTTTTCTTAACAAAAAAATCAAATGTATTTTCGTGAAGTTGAAATAAATCCGATTTATATTTTGAATTATTTACTTTTAATAAATAAGAAGAAGAAGGTTTATATATAGAATATTGCCCTCCAAGGGTTAAGATAATATTTTGTGTAGCAATCTTAAATTCAGCACTTATAGCACTATTAATCAATTGCCAGTTATTTGGGATTTTTAACAATATACCATAGAATCTTTGTTGTGCTATATATAAAGTAGCACTATCGAAAATTTGTTTTAATAAATTAAAATCTAATTTGTCTAACAATAAATGATTAATATGCCAATATTTTGTGTTATTGATTCTATACAAAGAAATAAAACCATTTATTGAATTATTATTTTTTGAAATAAACGTAATTAGTCTAGGATTATATCTAAATAAATTCAAAAATATTAACAATCTATCCATAAATTTAAGTGGTTTACCAATATGATCAGGTCTTGTAACAGAAAAATCCGGCATATCACTCTTTAACACAGAAAATATGTCAAAAAAACCAAGTTTTTTTATCATCTAATACCTAACTATAAACTAAATCAATAAAATATTTATGAAATCTATTATCCGGAGTTAATTCTGGATGAAAAGAAGTACCAATACTTTTCCCTTCTCTTACTCCTACCACTTCACCATTATCTAAAGTACTAATTACCTCTACATTTTGCCCGATGGTAACAATTTTAGGTGCTCTGATAAACACACCAGGAAAAGGATGATTTTGATCAAACGAAAAATTAATGGAATCCTTAAAACTATCAACTTGGCGCCCGTATGCATTGCGACTTACTTTAATATCAATAAGATCTAGCGGGCAAGGAATATCCTCTAAAAGTGTATTTGCCATCAATATTAGACCAGCACAAGTACCCCAGATAGGTAAATTAGATAAAGCAGAATCCTGTATTGCTGATCTTATATTATATAAGTCCATTAAATAAGAAATCGTGGTGCTTTCTCCGCCTGGTATAACCAAACCATCCAAATCTGAAATTTGGCTAGCTTTTCTTATCTCATGTGAAGGTGTTCCTAAAAGAGAAAACATTTTTATGTGTTCTCTATAATCACCTTGTAGTGCCAAAACTCCAATTCCAGGCAATCTCTACCATCCTCTTGTGGCTAATTGTTCCTCTTCTGGCATTGTACGAACATCTAACCCTCTCATCGCATCACCCAAACCTGAAGAAACTTCAGCAATAATATCAGGGTCATTAAAATGAGTAGTAGCTTTAACAATAGCTTTCGCCATTGCAGAAGGATTTGAAGATTTAAATATGCCAGATCCTACAAAAACGCCTTCAACACCTAGTTGCATCATAAGTGCAGCGTCAGCAGGGGTTGCTATTCCTCCCGCTGCAAAATTTACGACGGGCAATTTACCTGTCTCATGAATACCTAATACCAATTCATACGGAGCTTGTAAATCTCTCGCTGTAGACATTAATTCAGTTGGGTCTAAATTTGTTATTCTAGTAATTTCTCCAAGTACAGATCGTGCATGCCTAACAGCTTCTACCACATTTCCGGTACCTGCTTCACCTTTTGTTCTAATCATAGCTGCGCCTTCTCCGATTCTTCTTAGTGCCTCACCTAAATTTCTACAACCACACACAAATGGAACCTTAAAGTCATGCTTACTTATATGATTATTTTCATCAGCTGGAGTTAAAACTTCTGATTCATCAATATAATCAACTCCTAATGCTTGAAGTACTTGTGCTTCGACCAAATGACCTATTCTAGCTTTAGCCATAACTGGTATGGTAACTGCTTTAATAATCCCTGTAATCATATCAGGATCTGACATTCTAGCAACACCACCAGCAGTTCTAATATCTGAAGGAACTCTTTCTAAAGCCATCACCGCACAAGCGCCCGCATCTTCTGCAATTTTTGCCTGTTCGGGCGTAACTACATCCATTATTACTCCACCTTTTAGCATTTGAGCAAGTCCGGTTTTTAAATCCCATGTATTTTTCTCTACCATAAAGCAATCTCCTAGCAGCTTAATTTAGCTTATAGCTGATTTACATATAAAGGTTATCTGAAGTATACTCCTTTAACTATATACTATGCAATTTAAATAATTGTACTAGTAAATCTTTGAGATACATTCCCTAACTTTGAGAATTAATTCGCATGGAACCATTAAGTAATTTAAACCACCAGTAACGATGAACTAATAAAGGATTTTCATGGTCAAGAAAAAAATCTACCGTGGCTGGTATGTTATAACTGCAATATTTTTTGCTAATTGGATGGGCGGAGGAATTGGTGTTCCAATTTATGGATTATTTTACGTACCGATAAGAAACTCATTGTCTCTATCTAACTTAATGTTATCTCTACCCCCAGTTATTAGAAATTTATCTTCACACTTTCTTGGGCCTATTGTAGGCCCTTTAGTGGATAAATATGGGCCTCGTTATCTAATGACAATAGGTGCATTAATTGCAGGAATAAGTACATATCTTATGAGTTCAGTTGATAGCTTTTGGGAAATAATTTTATATTTTTCAATTATAGGGGCAACAGGACATGCTTGTTTAAGTCATATTGTTACTAATACTACTCTTGCAAGATGGTTTATAAAAAAACGAGGTAGGGCAACTGGAATCGCAACAACAGGTATAAATGTTGGCGAGGCAATTATGGCCCCATTGATTCAACTATTAATTACCTATGTAGGCTGGAGACAAACATGGCAATTTATGGCTTTGATTCCATGGTTAATTGTTGCTCCTACAAGTTATTTATTCATGAGAAGAGCTCCTGAAGATTTAGGGCTAAATCCTGATGGAGAAGAAAATGAAGAAGAAAATGAGTCGACATCAAAAAAATTACCTCATAATGCTGAAGAAATATGGACCCCTAAGGACGCATTCAAAACTGTATCATTATGGGCTTTAGTATTTTCGACAAACCTTGCATCTATTGCAGTAATCGGTGTCGTTTTACACCAAATACCATTTATGCAAGATCAAGGATTATCTCCAGGAATAGCTGCATTAAGCCTTACAACTTATGCAATATTCGCAATCCCATCAAAGTTAGTGTGGGGATTTCTATCCGAAAAAGTGGCAATCAAATATTTAACTGCTGCATCGCTTTTAGGGTCCGCAGTTGGTTTATTAATCCTCATACAAGCTAACACTATTAAAGGCGTTTTATTATTTGGTATGGTTTATGGCCTAACAAGAGGAGCATGGGCAGTTGTGCAATCATTAATTTGGGCAGATTACTTTGGTCGAGCTTTTCTTGGTTCAATAAGAGGATTTGTTTCTCCAATTCAAGGCCTATCTGCAATATTTGGCCCTTTATTTGCAGGTTGGCTAAGAGATGTTACAAATAGTTACCAAATACCTTTTTATACATTTGTTTGCTTATACATTGTAAGTGCTATTATTATCCTGATTATTCCCAAACCTACTTTGAAAAATAAAATTGTGATAAAAACATAATTAATAATTAATGGTAAAATAGTAAAAAAATGTAGGATTTACAATGGAACCACAAAATATTGTTGTTAAAGGTGCTCGCCAACATAATTTAAAAAACGTATCAGTAGATATACCTCGAAACAAATTTGTAGTTATAACTGGCGTATCTGGATCAGGAAAATCAACTCTCGCGTTTGATACTATTTATGCTGAGGGACAAAGACGTTATGTTGAATCTTTGTCATCTTATGCACGCCAATTTTTAGGGCGAATGGACAAACCAGATGTTGACTATATAGAAGGATTAAGTCCATCAATTTCAATTGATCAAAAAAACTCTTCTCAAAACCCTCGTTCAACTGTTGGAACAACAACAGAAATTTATGATTATCTAAGGTTGTTGTTTGCAAGAGTTGGTGTTCCACACTGCTACAAATGTGGGAATATAGTTAAAAAACAAACTATTCCACAAATTATTGATACCATTCAAAATCTCGATAAAAATGCAAGAATCATGGTTCTTGCTCCTAAAGTTATTCATAAAAAAGGAGAACATAAACAAATATTTGAACAAGTCAAAAAAGATGGTTTTGTACGTGTTAGGGTGAATAATGAAGTACGTGAATTAAGCGAAAATATTGAACTTAATAAACATAAATGGCATACGATAGAACTTATTGTAGACAGACTAACATCAGGTTATTCTACAGATGTTAGCCGTATTCACAATTCAGTTGAAACAGCATTAAATCAGGGCAATGGAAGAATGACAATATTAAACGTTGAGAACAATGAGGAAACAACAATTTCGGAGGATCTTGCATGTGTACAATGTGGTATAAATTTTATAGAAATTGAACCAAGAACTTTTAGTTTTAATTCACCCCACGGTGCTTGTACAAGATGTTCAGGAATTGGGTATCATCTAGAAGTAGATCCTGACTTAGTTATCCCTGACTATAAACTATCAATGGGCAATGGTGGCATTTTACCATGGTCGTCATCAGGACGCTTATCACAATGGGGTCGTAGTATTCTAGGCTCATTAGCAGAAAAATATAATTTCACAATTAATGAACCTTTAATTAATCTTTCTGATGAAATAATAGATATTCTTCTTTATGGAGATAAGGGCCATATAAATATAACTCATGTTACCAAAAGAGGAATGAGATACCAATGGAATCGTAAATTTGAAGGTCTTATACCCAACCTTGAAAGAAGATACCGAAATACTGAATCTGATTATTCAAAAAAAGAAATTGAAAAGTACATGTCAAAGGTTGAGTGTCCTGAATGCAATGGAAATAGATTAAAACCCACATCATTAGCTGTAAAAATTGGCAAACAAAATATTATATCTCTAACGAATATGTCAATAAAACAAACTTGGGAGTGGGCATCAATACAATTGGGGTTTACAAAAACAAAATCTGTCATTTCCAAAAGAGATTTTCCTATAGCTGAACCTATTATTAAAGAAATAAAAAGTAGGCTCGAATTCCTCATAGATATCGGTCTCGATTATATAAGTTTAGATAGACCAACATCAACGTTATCAGGTGGTGAATCACAAAGAATTCGTCTTGCAACACAAATCGGATCTGGTTTAGTTGGAGTATTATATGTTTGTGATGAACCCTCAATTGGATTACACCCAGCAGATGGTAGCATGTTAATAGCAACTCTTAAAAAATTAAGGGATTTAGGAAATTCATTACTAGTTGTTGAACATGATGAAGCAGTAATGGAATCGGCAGATCACATAATAGATCTCGGACCAGGTGCTGGAGAAGACGGAGGATACATAATTGCTGAAGGCCCTTTAAAAAAGATCATGGCAACACCTGAATCTTTAACTGGTTCATATCTTAGCGGTCGAAATGTTATTCCTGTACCATATGTACGTAGGAAAAATAACGGCAATATAATAACAATTACTGGAGCAAGGGAAAATAATCTGAAAAATATCACTGTGGAAATACCTCTTGGGAATTTAGTCTGTATAACAGGTGTTTCTGGGTCTGGTAAATCTACACTTATTAATGAGGTACTCTATAAAAAATTAAACCAGACTCTAAATAAAGCTCGGTCCAAAGCTGGTGATTGTGACTCAATTGAGGGATTTGAAAATATAACAAAAATTATTAATATTGATCAATCTGCTATTGGTAGAACCCCTAGAAGTAACCCTGCAACATATTGCGGGGTATTTACGCCAATTCGTGAATTATTTTCAATGCTTCCTGAAGCTAAAGTTAGAGGATACGCTCCAGGCAGATTCTCTTTCAATGTTAAAGGAGGAAGATGTGAATCTTGTTCTGGTGAAGGTTCTATTGAAATTGAAATGCAATTTCTAGCTAACGTAACAATACCATGTGAAATTTGTGAAGGAGCCCGATACAATTCTGAAGCGCTAACAGTTCTTTATAATAACCACTCTATATCAGATATATTAAAATCAACCGTGGACCAGGCAATTAATTTATTTTCTAATATACCCAAGATAGTAAACAAATTAATAGTTATGAAAGAAGTAGGGCTAGGGTATATAAAACTAGGTCAACCAGCAACAACGTTGTCTGGGGGGGAAGCACAAAGAGTCAAGCTCGCAACTGAACTTTCTAAGAGAACTTTAGGTCATACTTTATATATTTTAGATGAACCTACAACAGGATTATCGCTATATGATTGTGAATACTTGCTCCAAGTGTTACAAAAGTTAGTAGATAAAAATAATACAGTTATACTGATTGAACATCACCTAGATTTAATTAAAAATGCTGACTGGATAATAGATCTTGGGCCTAGAGCAGGTGAAAATGGAGGTTATATTATAGCTACAGGTACTCCTGAGTTTATATCTAAACAAGATGAATCAATAACTGGTAAATATCTTATTTCGAAATTAAAAAAAGAAGAATATAATATTCTACAACCATCAATTAAAAAATAAAAAGTTATCTTATTATGAAGCAAGATGAAGAATTACTCCCACAAAACTTTTCAGAAATGTTCGGATTTGAAATAGTTCATAAAGATGAAACAAAATGCATTGTTAAAATGGAAATCGAGCAAAGACATCTTCAAGGTGCAGGATTTGTTCAAGGAGGAATAATTGCAACTATTGCTGATGCTGCAATATCAATGGCATTGGGTGTTATCAAAGCTGATGATACCACACTCTTTACTGTTGAAATGAAAATTAACTACATATCACCCGCATCAATAAAATCAAAATACTTACTTGCTGATGGTAAAATATCACATAAAGGCAACTTGCTTTCACTTGGGGAATGTATAGTATACGATGGAAATGAGAAAAAAATAGCTCAAGTTTTAGGAACCTGGATTACCGTTAAAAATAATAACTAACAAAATTATGAAACCAATAATTACCTCAGAGGAAGCGGTTAGTGAAATTAAAGATGGATCCTCTATTATGATTGGAGGATTTGGTGGCCCTGCAGATATGCCGACAAATCTTATACTTGCTCTTAGCAATACAAATGCGTCTAATCTAACAATTATTAGTAACACGGGTGGGTTACCTGGGTTTGGATTATCCCAAAATGAAGCACCTCCTATAAATCACGATATTTTAATTAAGAACAGGCAAGTTAGTAAAATTATTTCATC
>Ga0209501_10000103_pt1 | contig 107535 bp, 101 predicted proteins | sample ArcticOcean_MG_C_4_FD_187434 | JGI IMG/M metagenome (GOLD analysis project Ga0209501, IMG submission 187434) | Marine microbial communities from western Arctic Ocean - ArcticOcean_MG_CB4_134 (SPAdes) (version 2) | ecosystem: Environmental > Aquatic > Marine > Oceanic | place: Arctic Ocean... | reverse complement strand
GTACCTCTTGCGCCAATTATAGTATGTTGCATCGCTGATGCCTGCTGATCGGCAAGCCATCTCTACACTGCTACCAGACGCCAGACTGAGCTCTATCTGACGCAGCAGGTTCAATACATCTTCATCGCAATATCGCTTCCTTGCCATCCAAATACCTCCACACCTTCGTAAAATATCACGAATTACGTGGCACAGTTATAGGGGGGCAGGACAACGAAACCTTGGGCCAAGACAAGCCAGCCAGCCAAATCTATCAGTGGGCGCAGCTTCTGAGCCCCAACGACCAAGACATCGCCGAGCGCCATGGCGATGCCGCTACCCAAGCCGGGCAGCTGGACCGTGCGTTTCCTGCCTATCTCGCGGCGTTCGCAGACACCCCGATCGCCGCGAAACAAGCCTATAAACTGTTTGATACGCTACGCCTTCTGCGGACCAAGGCGAGCACACCGGTTTTCTTCGCCTCTGCTGTGCGCCCGCGGATCGCGCTGGTTACCGCCGCCGACGCGGGGTATGCGCCCTATTTGCGGGGCATGATCGAAACTGTCATGCTCCATGCTGGACCACACCCGCCGGCGATTTGCGTGCTTGATCTTGGGCTCGACCAAGCGAGCTTGGTCTGGCTAGCCTCGCTCTCGGCGACGGTCATACAGCCGGGATGGGATCTCGACTTCCCGGACCGCGATACGACGCCGGAAACCTTCAAGGCAATGACGGCAAGACCGTTTCTGCCAAAGCATTTTCCAGGCTTCGATCTGTACCTGTGGATGGACGCCGATACCTGGGTCCAGGACCCTCGCTGGCTCGACGATTTCCTGCTCTCCGCTCTGCTCGGCCGGCTGGCCGTGGTGCCGGAAATCTCGCCGGCCTATCTGCGCCAATATCAGACCTTAGCCGATAACAGCAAACGGGTCGACGAGCAGACTTGGCGGCGCCGCGCCTACGCTCTCTGTTATGACGAGAGCACGGCGGAGGCCCTGGCGGATCGACCAACCTTGAACTCCGGCGTCTTTGCGTTACGGGCAGATGCCGCTCATTGGCAGGCCTGGCAGCAATCCTTGGAGCAGGCCTTGGCCAAGATCCGCTATTCCCTGGTCGAACAGACGGCCTTTAATCACGCCGTCTATACAAAGCGGTTGCTGACAACGCCCTTGCCGGCGACGGCGAATTGGCAGACCCATCGGCGTCTACCGTTCATTGATCCACGCACCGATCTGTTGTGCGAGCCTTATCCGCCACACGAGCCACTCGGCATCATCCATGTCACCGGACCGAATAAACAGCGTCGTCACACGGTGCTGCGGCTTGACGGCACCCAAGTGAGCCGATCGATGTTGTACGAAGTACAGAGCTCTTAGAGCATTACCGGTTACTCCCGGAAGGCTTTGTGCCGTACCCAGTCGCCCTTGGCGATGCCTAGCCGGGCCACCGTCCCGCCGCGTAGTTCAAGCACCGCCAACACCCGCCCATGCGAAGAAATCATATCCAGTGATTGCGGTACCGCGCGCTCGTGGATATGGGAAATGTGCCCATCACGGCGAATAAACAGCATGTCGAGAGGGATCATCGTGTTCTTCATCCACATCGCCTGCCTCAGCTCCTTAGGGTAGACGAAGAGCATACCGGCATTAGCCGCCAGGGCATCCCGGTACATGAGCCCCCGCGCCTTCTCCTCGAAGCTCCAGGCGATCTCCACCTGGAATTTAAGCTTGGTGCCGGCGGCGGTGACGATCGACAGCGGCTCATTCGATAGGCTCTGCGTCTGCGCCCGCGTCCCGACAGCACCGACCGACGCGAGCAACAGCGCCAAGCTGAACAATATCGTTCTGATCATAACCTTCCCACCTCCGCGATAACCCCACGAACCTCGGATCGGACCGACCCCCAATTCGGTGCATCGGTCAGGGTCGAGAACCAATGCTCAGGCGGGTTCCGCCCCTTAGAATGGTTCCAGCTAAGCGCCCGCAGAACGGTCTGTCCGGCGAACGAAAGACTGTCCGGTGGGGTGATCTGATTCAACCGCGCCCAAATTCCAGTCCAGGCCCTTGTCACTGCCCAGGGATTATAACCGCCGCCGCCGATGACCAGAACCCGAGGCGCCAGGGTGGAAACCTGCTCCACCGCCCGCCAAAGCGCCCCGTTCGACAGAGCCAGCTTGCTCTGCGGGTCATCGGCGAGGCCATCGCAGCCGGATTGAATGATCACGGCGCTCGGCTTGAAGGAGACCCCCAACGGCAGCACCGCCTCGGCGATCACGGCATCCAGCTCGCTGTCATTGAATTGCGGCGGTACCGGCAGGTTCCGCGCCATCCCTCCGGCCCGATCATTGAGCGGCCCAGTTTGCGGCCAGCGCCCGTCCTCATGCACCGAGATGGTCAGCACCCGATCCTGGTCATGAAAAGCGTCCTGCACCCCGTCGCCGTGATGCGCGTCGAGATCCACATAGAGCACCCGCTCAAGCCCGTCATCAAGCATCGCCAGGATCGCCAACACCGGGTCATTGAAGAAGCAGAAGCCAGAGGCCATCGCCGGGCGGCCATGATGGGTGCCGCCGGCCAGAGAGTGGATCACCCCACGCTCCACCCCGGCTAATGCGCGAGCGGCCAGGATGCTGGCGCCGCAAGCCGTGGCCGGCCGGGAAAAGATCTCCGGAAAGATCGGGTTGCCGTTCCGGCCAATATTATAGCGCTCCTTTACCATCTCGCTCACCCGGCCATCGCGCTCAGCCTGCTGGATCGCTGCCACATAGTCCGGGTCATGAAACCGGGTCAGCATCTCGGGCGTCGCGATTGGACTTTCAACGAAGACCGCATCATCCAGCCAGCCAAGCGCCCTTGTCAGATCCATCACCGGCGTCACCCGGTGGATCGACAGCGGATGGCGTTGGCCGTAGCGCGAGCTGCGATAGATTTCGCTGCCAATCATGATCGGGCGGTTGGGAAAGGTCGGAGGAACCATCAGCCAACACGTAGCCCAGCACGACGGACTTGCCAAGTAATGCGGGTGGGCCAGGATGCAAACGGCCGCAGTCTCAGCCCGCCGGCAATTCCGCCATCGTACCGCCGACGCCATACAACGCGTGCGCCCGAGACTCAAACGCCCCGACCATCCGCTTTACCGCCTGGTTGAACAAAGTGGCAATAATCCTTTGCAGCAAGGCCGACCGGAATTCGAAATCGACATGGAAATCGATTAGACAACCATCAGGATGCTGTTTGAAGATCCAATGATTGTGGAGGTATTTGAAAGGTCCGTCGGCATATTCGACATCGATCCGGCAGCCCACCCGATCCAATTTCACCTTCGAGGTGAACCGTTCCCGGACCAGTTTATAGCCAATCATCAAGTCGGCGACGACCAACTCGTCGCTGGCCTGGCGGATCCGGGCGCCAACGCACCAGGGCAGGAATTTGGGATAATGACGTACATCGGCGACCAGATCGAAGATCAGTTCCGGGCGAAACGGGATCACCCGCTGTTCTGAATAGACGGTCATCCTGCTCTCTACCGCTAAAGCACAGAAGTGGCCATGCGGGCCAGCCCCTCAAGGCGGGTTCCACCGGCGGCCGGCTTGTTTTTCCGGGCCGCTCGTAGTCGAGTAAAATCATCACCGGCGTGATACGAAGACCGGGTCAACGGCGCAGCCGAAACCATTAGGAATCCCTTGCCAAACGCGGTTCGCTCATAGCCAGCGAACTCATCTGGTTCAACGAAGCGATCAACACCGTGGTGCTTTACGGTTGGCTGCAGATATTGGCCGATAGTCAGAAAATCGATATCCGCCGAGCGCATGTCGTCCATCACCTGATGCACTTCCTCGCGGGTCTCGCCGAGGCCAACCATCAGGCCCGACTTGGTGAACATCGTCGGGTCCAATTCTTTGACCCGGTCGAGCAACCGCAGGGAATGAAAATAGCGTGAGCCGGGCCGCACCTCGGTATAGAGCCGGGGCACGGTTTCCAGATTATGATTGAAGACATCAGGGCGAGCCTCTACCACGACCTCAAGCGCGCCGTCCTTCTTCAGGAAATCTGGCGTCAGGATCTCGATCGTCGTGCCGGGGGAAGCCCGCCGGATCGCCCGAATGGTCTCGGCGAAATGGCTTGCGCCGCCATCGGCCAAATCATCGCGATCGACCGAGGTGATGACGATATGCTCCAGCCCTAGCCTCGCCACCGCATGGCCGACATTTTCCGGTTCTTGCGGGTCGAGGGCGCCGGGCTTTCCGGTCGCCACATTGCAAAAAGCGCAGGCTCGGGTGCAGATCGCGCCCATGATCATCATCGTCGCGTGTTTCTTGGCCCAGCATTCGCCTATATTCGGGCAGGCTGCTTCCTCGCAGACCGTGTGCAGGTTCCACTCGCGCATCAACGCACGGGTCTGGTGATAGGCCGGCGAGGTCGGCGCCTTGACCCTGATCCACGCTGGCTTGCGCTTGATCGGGTTGTCCGGCTTATGCGCCTTTTCCGGGTGGCGTTCGGCGCCGACGCGGGGAGGTGCCTCAGTCATTTTATTTGTGCGCCTCCGTCATGCCGGCGCACGTAGAGCACCAAGCTTTCAACTTTATCAGGCGTCCGTCCTACCGTTCGCCAGGACGACAATGGAATTTTCCCGGCCAGCGGTATGTTTATTCCCGAATGACGCCTTATGATCAAAAATGAACCGCCCGGCCATAAGCATCAAGCACGGATTCATGCATCATTTCCGACAAGGTCGGGTGCGGGAACACCGTGTGCATCAGCTCGGCCTCGGTTGACTCCAAGCCACGGGCGATGGTGTAGCCCTGGATCATCTCAGTCACTTCGGTGCCGATCATATGGGCGCCAAGCAGCTCGCCCGTCTTGGCGTCGAACACCGTTTTGACCAGCCCCTCCGGCTCGCCCAGCGCGATCGCCTTGCCATTACCCATGAATGGGAAGCGGCCGACCTTGACGGCGTGGCCCGCCGCCTTGGCTGCCGCCTCCGTCATACCAACGCTGGCGACCTGCGGGCGGCAATAGGTGCAACCGGGGATATTGCCGACATCAAGCGGCTTCACACCCTTCACTCCGGCGATTTTCTCGACGCAGATCACCCCTTCATGGCTCGCCTTATGGGCCAGCCAAGGCGGGCCAACCAGATCACCAATGGCATAGATCCCCGGCTCACCGGTTTGGCACCACTGATCAATCTCCACATGGGTACGGTCGACCTTGATCTTGGTGCCCTCAAGGCCGATATCCTCAACATTGCCGACGATGCCGACGGCGAGGATCACTTTGTCGACCTCGATCACCAGCGACTTACCGCCAGCCTCGACGGTCACCGCCGCCCCCTTGGCGGAGGCCTTAACCGCGGCAACCTTGGCCCCCGTCATCAGCTTCATGCCTTGCTTGGTGAAAGCCTTGTGCGCGAAGGCGGAGATTTCTTCGTCCTCGACCGGCAGGACCCTATCCAGCAACTCAACCACGGTCACATCGGCGCCCATGTCGCCGTAGAAGCTGGCGAACTCGATGCCAATAGCGCCGGAGCCGATCACCAACAGAGATTTTGGCATCGCGTCAGGCACCATGGCCTCTCGATAGGTCCAGATCGTCTTGCCATCAGGTTCCATGCCAGGAAGCGTGCGGGCCCGCGCGCCAGTGGCCAGAATGATGTGCTTGCCAACCAGACCCGCAACCTTCTTGCCGTCCTTCGTGACCAGCAGTTTCCGCGCGCCGACAGCGCCGCCGTTGAGCTTACCGTGACCGTCGAAGACGATGACCTTGTTCTTCTTCAGCAGATGACCAATGCCACCGGAAAGTTGCTTGGCGACACCGCGCGAACGTTTAACCACTTTATCAAGATCGAACGATATATCCTTGGCAACTAATCCATATTGATCAAGATTCTGCAGGGTATGGTAGATCTCCGAGGAGCGCAGAAGCGCCTTAGTCGGGATACAACCCCAGTTCAAACAGATGCCGCCAAGATGTGCCCGCTCGACCACCGCCGCCTTCAGCCCAAGCTGTGCCGCTCGGATCGCCGCGACATAGCCGCCGGGACCACCGCCAACGACGATAACATCGAAATTGGTATCGGCCATCGGTACCTCCTACAGCAGCATCGTCAGGGGGTCTTCGATCAGTTTCTTGAACGTCACCAAAAATTCGGCCCCGATTGCGCCATCGACAACCCGGTGATCGACCGAGAGGGTGCAGCTCATCACCGTTGCGATGGCCAGCGCGCCGTCCTTGACCACCGCACGCTGGGCGCCGGCGCCAACCGCCAGGATCGCGCCTTGCGGCGGATTAATGACGGCAGCGAATTCCTTAACCCCGAACATACCAAGGTTGGAGATTGAGAAGGTACCGCCCTGGTATTCCTCGGGCATCAGCTTGCCGTCACGGGCTCGGGCTGCCAGATCCTTCATTTCGGACGCTATCTCGGCCAGCCCCTTGTTCTGAGCACCGCGAATGACCGGGGTAATCAGCCCACCTTCGATCGCCACGGCGACCGAGATGTCGACGGAGTGATAGACACGGGTCTCGGATTCGGTCCACGAAGCGTTAGCCGCCGGCACCTGTTTAAGCGCGATGGCGGTCGCCTTGATAACCAGATCATTCACCGAGACCTTGCCGTCGGCGAGCTTCTCATTGAGCGTCTTGCGGGTTGCGAGCAGGGCGTCGATCTCACAATCCACGGTCATGTAGAAATGCGGTGCGAACTGCTTGGACTCCGTCAGACGGCGGGCGATGACCTTGCGCATCATGGTGTTCGGTATCGCGTCATAGGTTGGCAAGCCCGGCACGTCGGCGCTTGGCGGGGTGGCGGTAAAGGTGGCCGGCCCTTGCTCGCCCGGATCAGGCGCGGCGGAAGTCCGCGGCCCACTGGCAATCACCGCCTCGACATCCATTTTGACAACCCGCCCGTTCGGACCACTGCCGGCAACCCCTGATAGATCCACCCCGGCTTGCTCGGCCATCCGGCGAGCCAACGGGCTAGCGAAAATCCGACCTCCCGCAGCAGCGCCAACTGGAGCCGGAGCCACCGGCGCGACAGGAGCCGCTGGGATTGGGGCGGTTGAAGTTGGGACCGTTGGGGCCGGAGCAGCGTCGGCCGTTCGGCTCATGTCTATATCGCCAGCGCTTTCTCCGTCTTCAAGCACGATCGCGATCAGAGCGTTGACCGGGACACCCTCGGTGCCTGTGGCAACCAGGATCTTGCCCATGATTCCTTCATCGATCGCCTCGATTTCCATCGTCGCCTTATCGGTTTCGATCTCAGCGATCACATCGCCTGGCGTGATTGCATCGCCTTCCTGCTTGTGCCAAACGACGAGCTTGCCCTCGGTCATGGTTGGCGAAAGCGCGGGCATCAAAATCTGAATGGTCATGGCATTTCCCTCTCACCCGCGATAGCAGACGGATTTTACCGCCGCGACGATCGTAGCCACTTGTGGCAACGCCAGTTTCTCTAGATTGGCCGCATAGGGCATCGGCACGTCCTCGCCAGCGACCCGAATGACCGGTGCGTCGAGATGATCAAACGCCTGCTCCATCACCAGCGCAGCGATCTCCGAGCCCATGCCGCAGGTCGGCCAACCCTCTTCCACCGAGACGATCCGGTTGGTTTTCTTGACCGACGCGACAATGGTCGCACCATCCAAAGGCCGGATCGAGCGTAAATCGATCACTTCGACCTCGATCCCCTCGGCGGCCAGTGCTTCGGCCGCTTCCAACGCCTTACCAACCATGACCGAAAACGCGGTGATGGTCACGTTGGTGCCGGCACGGACGATTTTCGCCTTGCCGATCGGCACCGTGAATTCGGGATCGGTGGGCACTTCAAAGCTCTGCCCGTAAAGCGCCTCGTTTTCCAGTACGATGACCGGGTTTGGGTCCCGGATCGCCGATTTAAGCAGGCCCTTGGCGTCCGCCGCCGACCAGGGCGCTACGACCTTCAGGCCCGGGCAATGGGCATACCAACTGGTGTAATCCTGGGAATGCTGGGCGCCAACCCGCGAGGCAGCGCCATTCGGGCCGCGAAAGACGATCGGGCAACCCATCTGGCCACCGGACATGTATAAGGTCTTGGCCGCGGAATTTATAATGTGGTCCATCGCCTGCATGGCGAAGTTAAAGGTCATGAATTCAATCACCGGCTTCAGATCGCCAAAGGCCGCACCAACGCCCAGTCCGGCGAAACCATGCTCCGTGATCGGCGTATCGATCACCCGACGGTCACCAAACTCCTGCAGCAGGCCCTGGGTGACCTTATAAGCACCCTGATACTCTCCCACCTCTTCGCCCATCACAAAGACCGTCTCGTCGCGGCGCATTTCCTCGGCCATCGCGTCACGCAGGGCTTCGCGCACGGTCTGTGTCTTGGTGTCGGCGAAAAACCGAGCATCGTCAACATCAACGATGGCGGCGGCGGGTGGCCTGGAAACAATAGCCGGCGCGGCCAGCGGTTCAGCCAACGGCGCGGCGCCAGCCGATATGGGAGCCGTCGGTACAGGTGCAGCGACGGCGTCCAGGGCCGAGGCATCTTCGCCCTCTTCAAGCAGAATCGCGATCGGCGTATTTACCGGCACGTTCTCCGTCCCTCCGGCCACCAGGATCCGGCCCAGCGTGCCTTCCTCGACCGCCTCGATCTCCATGGTCGCCTTATCGGTCTCGATTTCGGCGATCACATCACCCGGGGCGACGGCATCCCCCTCGGCCTTCAGCCATTGAGTCAGCTTTCCCTCGGTCATCGTCGGCGAGAGAGCCGGCATTAGAATCTGGATCGGCATTCCAAGTCCCCCTTGATTCTACAGCTGCATCCAACAGCTGGGCTCCAACGGCAGACGTTCACCAACGCCGAAGCGTCTGGCGGGCCGCCGTTGAGTGCATCCGTAGTTCAGGCCTCAACCAAGATGTCCGTATAAAGCTCGCCAGGACCCGGCTCCGGACTGGACTGCGCGAAATCGGCGGCTTCGGTCACCACGGATCGTATATCGCGATCCATCCCCTTCAGCTCATCATCGCCTACCCCAGCCTCGGCCAGACGGGCGCAAAGGTTGTCGATTGGGTCATTCTCCTGACGCATCCGGTTGACTTCGTCCTTGGTGCGATACTTAGCCGGATCAGACATTGAATGACCGCGATAGCGATAGGTCTTCATCTCCAAGATATAAGGACCCTTGCCGGCGCTGGCATGGGCCACTGCCTTTTCGCCCGCCGCCTTGACCGCCAGGACGTCCATGCCATCAACCTCGATCCCGGGAATGCCGTAAGCCGCGCCCCGCTGCGCCAGCGAGTCCCCGGCCGCGCCCCGGTTCACCGAGGTGCCCATGGCGTATTTATTATTCTCAATCACATAAATGCAGGGCAGCTTCCAGAGCGCCGCCATGTTGAAGCTTTCATACACCTGCCCCTGGTTGGCCGCGCCATCACCGAGATAGGTCAAGCAAACTGCGTTCTCGCCCTTATATTTATGGGCGAAAGCCAAGCCAGTGCCGATCGGAACCTGGGCTGCGACAATGCCGTGGCCGCCAAAGAAATTCTTCTCGCGGCTGAACATGTGCATGCTGCCACCCTTGCCTTTGGAATAGCCACCAATGCGCCCGGTCAATTCCGCCATGACGCCGCGTGCCTCCATGCCGGTTGCCAGCATGTGGCCGTGATCGCGATAGCTGGTCACCACCGTCGAGGCCTCGTTGATCGCCGCCTGCATACCGACCACAACCGCTTCCTGGCCGATATAGAGATGGCAGAAACCGCCGATCAGCCCCATGCCATACATCTGCCCGGCTTTCTCCTCGAAACGCCGGATCAACAGCATGTCGCCGTAATATTTCAGCAACTCGTCACGCGATGCAGCGACGATCTTGCCGGGCCTTACCAATTTGCCACCCTTTCGGGCCGCCGGCCGCCGAGTTGCGGCTTTGCTAGCGGGTTTTGCCATGGCTTCCTCTTCATACCTTCCGGAGCGACGCTGCCAGATCGAGGTCCAAGAAATCAGAACCATACAGAAATAAGCCAAAAACCATTATTTTTCAAGAACTCTAAGTCAATGAAAACACTTCAATAAAACTATATTAACCATAAAATGGGTAAGGTTGCTTTAAGCAAAGTCACCAAGTCGAGCATTATTGTCGAAACGCGGCTCGGATTACTTGGAAAGCAACAGGACGACGTCATCGGGATGGCTGAAGTTCAGCAGTCGACGCCCCTGCTCTTCAACCATGTCGGCGTCAAGGCTTTCCGAGCGCAGCATCCGCACCCGACGCTCCAAACCCTCCCGCCGGTCATCAAGAGACCCGCGCGAGACCTCGGCCTCAGTGATCAACTGGTCCAGCTGCCGCCAAGCTAACATGCCACGATCACCTTGGATCGAGTGATAGACAAAATAGGCGACGAGCAAACAGCCGAGCATCGGGCCGATCATGTGGCGCGCCCGTCGTTTGATAGCTGTATTCGCCATGGTTCTCTCCGGATGTGGCTAATTGAATCACCACCGATTCGCCGGGTCAACGTGAACGAAACAGGAATCAATCCGTAAAAATTTTCGAATTACCGACAAGATTGGCTAATTCGACAGCGATACGGATTTGAATACGTGAAATCGAAAGACCGCGCGGCACAAAGCTCGCATCGCGCATCATCCTGATAAAATAAACCGATGAAATTGGAATCATTCGCTTCTTCGTACCGAGGTCTGCTTTCAATCATCGGTTTTACGACGGTTTTAGTCGTCGCCAGCGTTGTCACGTTCTCCCTGGCCCACCCGGCCAATCTCTCCAACAATGCCTACTTCCAAATAGGCGCGTCCGTTGCCCAACGAACCCAGCCATTCAACCTGCCGAATGGCTGGAAACGCAGATCGGTGGACAAGCGCATGACGCCAAAGGGCGACTCGTTCTTTTTCGTTCTGCAAAGCAACGCCCAAAACTCGCCTGTGGAAACCATCGCTTTTGCTTTTCAAGACGCTCCGGCCGCCAATCTCACAAAATTAATTTAGCAACGTCTGATAGAGGTGCGTCGGTGGTGTCCCGGTTATATCGATGAACTGGTAGCGTCGAGGCTGCCCAATCTCACTGCCGGCACCACCTTCATGGTGCTGCTGAACTAACCGTCGCCAACGGGGGTGAGGCTGATGATCTTCAAACAAGCCACCGGCGGCATGTTGACCATCGAACGGGCGGCCATGCACCAAGCCGGGACGAGGTATTTAGATCAACAATCCGCATTGGTTGCTGGCTTCTCTGGGCCGACACCCTCACCATCGCACCGGATTTATGAAGCCGCCTCGCCTACCCTTTAAGCGTGCTGCGCCCGGCATAGGCTGCCGCCGGACCCAACTCTTCCTCAATGCGGATCAATTGGTTGTATTTCGCAGTCCGGTCGGACCGTGAAAGCGAGCCGGTCTTGATTTGTCCGGCGTTCACCGCGACCGCTAAGTCGGCGATGGTCGTGTCCTCGGTCTCGCCGGAGCGGTGCGAAATCACCGTCGAATAGCCGCCCCGGTGCGCGGTCGAGATAGCCTCCAAGGTCTCGGTCAGAGTGCCTATCTGGTTGACCTTGACCAGTATTGAGTTGCCGGCGCCCATCGCGATTCCCCGGCGCAAGCGGACGGGATTGGTGACGAACAGGTCATCACCGACGATCTGCACCTTATCGCCGATTTCCGCCGTCAGCGCGATGAAGCCGTCCCAATCGTCCTCGGCCAGCGCATCTTCGATCGAGACGATCGGATACCGGGCGCACAAATCGGCGTAGAGCTTTATCATACCTCCGGAATTCAGAGTTCGGCCCTCACCGGCCAGCACGTATTGACCATTCTTGAAAAACTCGCTCGAGGCCGGGTCGAGTGCAATCGCAACATCCTCCCCGGGCCGATACCCCGCCGCCTCGATCGCCTTCATCACAAACCCGAGCGCCTCGTCGGCATCGGAAAGGTTGGGTGCGAACCCACCCTCGTCACCGACATTGGTGTTGTGCCCGGCATCCTTCAGCGCCGCCCTGAGCGCATGAAAAACCTCGGAGCCGGTGCGAACCGCATCTGCCATCGTCTCGGCGGAGACCGGCATGATCATGAATTCCTGAAAGTCGATCGGATTATCGGCATGGGCGCCGCCATTAATGATGTTCATCATCGGCGTGGGCAGCACATGGGCGAAGGCGCCGCCTATGTAGCGATAGAGCGGCACTCTCTGATGCTCCGCCGCTGCCTTGGCCACGGCCAGACTGACCCCCAAGGTAGCGTTGGCGCCGAGTCGCCCTTTATTCTCGGTCCCGTCAAGATCCAGAATCGATGCATCGATGGCGATTTGCTCGCTCGCATCGCGGCCTGACAGCGCATCGAAGATCTCGCCGTTGATCGCCTCGATCGCCTTGGTCACGCCCTTACCACCGTAGCGCGCCTTGTCCCCGTCGCGCAATTCCAAGGCCTCATAAGCCCCGGTGGAGGCGCCGGAGGGCACCGCCGCCCGCCCCATGACGCCGCTTTCGAGATGGACATCGACCTCGACGGTGGGGTTCCCACGGCTATCGAGGATCTCGCGGGCAAAGATATCGGTGATAGCACTCATGAAGCGGCTCCGGATCGCATGAGGGAAACTAAGTCAGACAGATAACGTCGAAGTCGCGATCGATCAACGTAGAAGCCCGTTCAAGCCTGTTGAATTCAAGAAATTCGAGCATGACGTTGACAGGGTCTATGGCTATACGATCTTCTGAGCTGACCCAATTACCTTCGGCAGAGGCCGCCCGATGACAGACACCGCACCGCGCCAACCCGCCTTCGATCCGCTGAAGGTTGCCGGTTCGACCGGATCCAGCTATCCCGGGCCGCTGAAGGCAATTGCCGAACATCGGCTGAAACGGCGGCTTGGCAATCACGGCGGATTGAACAATTTCGGCGTCAACATGGTGACCCTGCCACCGGGGAGCGGCTCAGCACTCCGACATAACCATGCCCTTCAGGACGAATTCATCTACATCCTCTCTGGCGCGCCAACCTTGGTTACCGATGCTGGCGAACAGGCGCTCGGCCAAGGCCTCTGCGCCGCGTTCCCGGCCGGCACCGGTGACGGCCATATGCTGATAAACAATTCCGGTACGGACGTGGTCTATCTGGAGGTCGGCGACCGGACCGACGGCGATACCGTCAGCTATCCCGACCACGACCTGGTCGGCAAGTTCGGCAATGGCCAGTTCGTCTTCACCCGGAAAAACGGCGCGACATACTAGTAGTTCGACCGAGACGGATCGGGTCCTCCCTGCCTTGGTCAGACCACACCCCTGATTCAAGCGGTGCAGCTCGTTAACTCGAGAACGGGTTATCTTTGGCCAATTGATCAAAGGCCCGCAGCATCTTGAGCAGCGCCGGCATGTCCTTCAGGTGTACCATATTAGGGCCATCGCTGGGCGCGTTGTCCGGGTCCTGGTGGGTTTCCAGGAATAGCGCCGCAACGCCAATAGACAGCGCCGCCCGGGCAAGGACCGGCACGAACCGTCGCTCGCCACCGCTGGCCCCGCCAAGACCGCCGGGCTGCTGCACCGAATGGGTGGCGTCGAACACCACCGGATAGCCGGTCTCGGCCATCTGCGGCAGCGCTCGCATGTCGGAAACCAGGGTGTTGTAGCCAAAGGTAACTCCGCGCTCGGTCAGCATGATGTTCGTATTGCCAACACCTTCCAGTTTCGCCGCTATATTCTTCATGTCCCAGGGCGCAAGAAATTGGCCCTTTTTGACATTTACCACCTTACCGGTTTCACCCGCCGCGACGATCAGATCGGTCTGCCGGCAGAGATAGGCCGGGATCTGCAGCACATCGACCACCTCGGCGGTCGGCGCGCATTGCCAGGGCTCATGCACATCGGTAAGCACCGGACAGCTAAAATGGTCGCGCAGCTCGGCCATGATCGGCAGGCCCTTGGCCATACCAATACCGCGCTCTCCGGACAGACTGGTCCGGTTAGCCTTGTCGAAGGAGGCCTTATAGATCAGCCCAATGCCGAGCTCAGCGCAGATCCCGGTGAGCGCCTCAGCCATCTCCATCGCATGGTCCCGACTCTCCAGTTGGCAGGGTCCGGCGATCAAGGTGAAGGGCAAATCATTGGCTATTTCAAGGCCACCGACGGTTATCTGATGAGGCGTGGCGACGGTCATTACACCAGCCTCGATTGTTTAATCGCGGCGGCGATGAAGCTGGTGAATAACGGGTGTGGGTCGAACGGCTTGGACTTTAGCTCCGGATGGAACTGCACCCCGACGAACCAAGGGTGCGCCGGGATCTCGATAATTTCGGGCAGGTTTTTATCCGGCGAAATGCCGGAAAACCGGAGGCCGGCCGCTTCCAAGCGGGCCAGATAGGTGTTGTTCACCTCATAGCGATGACGATGACGCTCGCTGATCTGCGCGGTACCATAAATTTCCCGAACCCGCGAGCCGTCCAGCAAATCGCAATCATACGCCCCCAGCCGCATTGACCCGCCAAGATCAGTGTCTTTGCCGCGTTCCTCGCGAACATTGCCGCGCATCCATTCGGTAAGCAAACCGACCACCGGTTCCTCGCAAGGCCCGAACTCGGTGGATCCGGCGCCTTTGATGCCGCTCAAATTCCGCGCCGCCTCGATCACCGCCATCTGCATGCCGAAACAGATCCCAAAATACGGAATCTGGTGTTCGCGCGCGAAGGTCACCGCGGCGACCTTGCCCTCGGAACCGCGCTCTCCGAAGCCGCCAGGCACCAAAATGCCGTGTACCCCCTCGAGGTGATGGACAGCGTCCTCGCTCTCGAATATCTCCGAATCGATCCAATCCAGCTCTACTTTCACCCCATTGGCGATACCGCCATGGGTCAAGGCCTCGGCCAATGATTTGTAGGAATCCAACAAGCTGGTGTATTTGCCGACGATGGCGATCTTCACTCTGCCCTCTGGCTGGGCGACGATTTGCGAAATTCGTTGCCAGGTCGAAAGATCCGGCTCCTCCGCCCCATCCAACAAACCGAAATGCCGGCACACCTCAACGTCAAACCCTTCAGCGTGATAGCGCAACGGCACATCATAGATTGATCCCACATCCAAAGCCGGGATCACCGATTGCGGGCGGATATTGCAAAACAGGCCGATCTTGCGCCGTTGTTCCTCCGGGATTTCCCGTTCAGCGCGGCACAGCAGGATATCGGGCTGAATGCCAACACTTTGCAGTTCCTTCACCGAATGCTGCGTCGGCTTGGTCTTCAATTCTCCGGCGGACGCGATATACGGTACCAGCGTCAAATGCACAAAAAGCGAGCGCTCGCGTCCCAACTCGTTGCCCAGCTGGCGGATCGCTTCGAGAAAGGGGAGGCTTTCGATATCGCCGACCGTGCCGCCAATTTCGCACAGCACGAAATCTTCGTCCTTGATGTCCTGGTGCACAAATTTCTTAATCGCGTCGGTCACATGCGGGATCACCTGAATAGTGGCCCCCAGATAGTCGCCCCGGCGCTCTTTCGAGAGCACGTCCATGTAGAGTTGGCCGGTACTGACGCTATCGCTGCGGCGCGCCGGGACGCCGGTGAACCGCTCATAATGACCGAGATCCAGATCGGTTTCCGCACCGTCATCGGTCACATAGACCTCGCCGTGCTGGAAGGGGCTCATGGTTCCGGGGTCGACGTTCAGATAAGGGTCCAGCTTGCGCAGCCGGACCTTATACCCTCGAGCCTGCAGCAACGCGCCGAGAGACGCGGAGGCCAAACCCTTTCCGAGAGAGGAAACCACGCCGCCAGTGATGAAGATAAAGCGAGACATGGACGAAATTCATACCCCAAAAGATCCGCGCTGGACACCGCTAATCGCACGCAAGATTAGAGGTTAGTCAGCGTAAACTCACTGTAGTATGAAATTTTAACTTATTGATTTTGTTAATTTTTGGCCGGTGCTTGCGGGATCGGCGGAGGCTTCGGCGCGCCGTCGACCTTAATCTCATCGGCGATCGATCCGCGACGCCCCGAATCGGCGATAATCGCCAAACTCAGGCTGGTCACGAAGAAGCAGGCGGCAAGAATACCGGTCGCCCGAGTCAGCAAGCTGGCGGTTCCGCGCGCCGACATGAAGCCACCCATACCGCCACCGCCGCCGCCGCCGCCGCCGATACCAAGTCCGCCGCCCTCGCTCCGCTGAATCAAGATGACCAACACCAAGGCGATCGCAACCATCAAATGTATGGCGAGCAGTACTTCCGTCATCTCAATCCCCGCACGGCAATTGCCGGCTGAAACGCACCGAGTGGATGAACCCCACCAACCGGACGTTTGCGTTGTCGTTTCAAACCTTTCGAGACCGGCCAATCGATCGCTGCATAAGCTCTAAATCAGATCGGCGTCGCTTTATCCAAGACCTGGGCACGCGCCCGAGAGGGGTATGTAGCGCTCGCACCGTTGGATTTCCAGACAATTCCGGCCCCCCGTCACAAACCAAACGCTGGATCACATTACCTGGATCACTTCGGCGCCGCATTGGCGATCGCGATAAAATCCTCGGCGACCAGACTGGCACCGCCGACTAGGGCGCCACTGACTTCCGCCGCCGCCAGGATCGCCGCCGCGTTGTTCGGCTTCACCGAGCCGCCGTAAAGCACCCGCAGCGCACCGCCGTCTCCGGCGATCTCTCGCAGAATGTTGCGGGCATGGGCGTGCATTTCGACAACATCGCCGATCGTGGCGGTCTTGCCGGTACCGATGGCCCAGACCGGCTCATAAGCGGCTACCGTGTTCGCCGCGGTAGCGCCTTCGGGTAGCGAGCCGCGTAGTTGCTGCTCAACCACCGCCGTTGCCCCACCGGCATCACGTTCGGCCTCGGTTTCCCCAACGCAGATGATCGCGATCAATCCGGCCGCATGTGCCGCCGCCGCCTTGGCCTTGACCACGGCATCGATTTCACCGTGATCCGCCCGGCGTTCGGAATGGCCGACGATCACATAACGGCAGCCGATATCCCGCAGCATCGGCGCCGAGATGTCACCGGTATGGGCTCCGGAGGCCTGGGCATGACAGTCTTGCCCGCCCAATCCAAGGCTGGAACCTTCAAGACAGACGGCAACCGGCGCCAGAAGTTGCGCCGGCGGACAGACCACCATGTCCAAGCCAGATTCTTGTTTCATATAAGCCACAAGCGCTGTCGCCAGCTCCCGGGCGTTGGCCAAATTCAAATTCATTTTCCAATTGCCCGCGATCAGAGGTCGCACAGCCATGGCATGCTCCAGGAGGTAATTTCGGGTCGTGTAGCACGGCCCTATCGCCAGACCAAGCGGCACACAGCCTCACACTCACGCAATTCCTGGAGATTCTATGCAATATTGGAAAAAACCGAGTTGCGGCGCGCTTCAACCCGACCGTAGTATGCCGCGCTTCGGTTAGCGTCGGTTGTCGACGCCAAAACTTCGTCGCGACTGCCTTCAGGGAGCCGATTTGGGCATGCTGCAATTTATCCGTTCCAAGATCACCTCGATCTTCATCAAGATCCTTTTTTGCCTGCTGATCCTGAGCTTTGCCGTTTGGGGAATCGGGGACATCTTCCTGGGGAGCCCAACCGGCCGCGCCGCAATCAACGTGGGCAAGATCACCTATAATTCTGCCGAGGTTCTGGAGCAATTCGACCGCGCCCGCCGCGCCATGCGCCTGCCGCCCCAATATGACGAGCTGCTGCGTCCACAGATCCTCAATTCCGTAATCGACTCGCTAACCGAAACCGGGCTTTACGAAGCGGAAAGCCGGAAGCTCGGAATGGCTGCCGGCGACGAGTTATTAAAAAATTGGGTGGGCTCAGCCCCCGCTTTCCGTGACCAACTCGGACAATATAATCCGGACATCTTTCGCCAAACCTTATCCAGGGCCGGTCTGAGTGAGGCGGAGTTCTTTAAAACCCTTCGCAGCGACATCAAACGCGATCAGATCAACGCCGCGATTAGTGGCGAGGCCTCGGTGCCGGACACTCTGGCCGAAACCCTCTTCAACTATCGCGCCGAACGCCGTGTCGCCAATGTGGTGCGCCTTTCCGTCGGCGCGATAACCGATGTCCCAGAACCGACCGGGGCGGAGCTTCGCGCCCATTACGACGCCAGCAAGGCTAACTACATGGCGCCTGAATATCGCAGCGCCACCTATGTCTCGCTAACGCCGGACGAGTTGGCCAAGGAAATTCTAATCCCCGAGGATAATCTGCGCGCCGAGTACGACACCCGCCAGGGCGAGTTCGTTACACCAGCAACACGCGACCTGCAACAATTCCTGTTCGCCGACGAGGCTGCCGCGAACGCCGCCACCGCCGTGCTTACCGGACCGCTTGACCTGGAAGGCATCGCCAATTCTCTAACCGACGCGGCTGGCGCCGATAGCAGCATATCCCTGGGCCAGCTCGCCGCTGCTGATCTGAGCAACGAAGCCGAACGCAAAGCCGCCTTCGAGACCGAACTTGGAAAAATCAGCCCCCCGGTTGAAACACCGTTCGGCTGGAAGGTCTTTTTGGTCAAATCCGCCCTCGAGCAATCAGTACGCACCTTCGACGACGTTAAGGCGATTATCCGTCTTGAGTTAGCCCGAGAAAAAGCTCTCGACGCCCTGTTCGAACTGTCGAACGCCTTTGAGGATGCGCTTGCCGGCGGCTCAACCGTCGCCGAGGCGGCCCGCGAGATCGATGTAACTCTACACAGGCTCGAGGCGGTGAACGCCGCTGGGCGGGGCAAGGATGGCACGTTGGTCGAAGGCCTGCCACCGTCCCCGCGCTTCCTCGCCACCCTGTTCAGCACTGACAAGAGAGCCCAAAGCGGTCTCGTCGAAACCGAAAACAATGGATATTTCCTACTTGAGACTGGTGCGGTGATCGAAACCCGACAGCGCAATTACTCCGAGGTCGAGGCGACCGTCCGACAAAGCTGGACCGGCGAAAAGCGGCTTTCCATCTCCAACACGCTGGCTCAAGCACTGGCCGAGAAGTCCAAGGGCGGCATTGGTCTGACAGCGGCGGCGGCGGAACTGGGATACTCACTGGCTCGTGTCGGGCCGTTCGATCGCTCTGGCGGCGGCCTCGACACCTCTGTGTATCCCGCCGACATGGCGCCGATCGTCTTCGAACTCTCCAAGGCTGACGTCGGCCTCGCGGGGTCCGAAACCGGTACCTCGGTGGTCGAATTAGTCGAGATCATTGGCGCCGACCGCCGACAACAAAAAACCGCCTGGTCAAGAGTGATCAAGCAATTGAATACAGCCGCTCAGCAGGATTACGAGGACACCTATTTGACCAGCCTGCGCGGCCACCACAACGTCAGCATCGATCGCGGCTATATCGACCGGCTTATGGCAGAGTCGCAATGAACGTTCAGCCAACCACTGACGCCTTCTCCGCCACCTATTCACAGGGCAAGCCACAGGTCGTCTGGACGACCCTGGTCGCGGATCTGGAAACGCCGGTATCGGCCATGCTGAAACTGGCCGACGGTAGGGCCAACGCATTTCTGCTGGAATCCGTCGAGGGGGGCTCGGTCCGCGGGCGGTTTTCGATCATCGGCATGCGCCCGGACCTAATCTGGCGGTTCAAGCGCCATCAGGCCGAGATCAACCGACAGGCCAGGATCGACCCTGACAGCTTCGAGCCTTGCTCGGAACCGCCAATGACGGCCCTGCGTACGTTGGTCGCGGAATGCCGGATCGATCTGCCGGCGGCGCTACCGCCCATGGCATCGGGGCTCTTCGGTTATATGGGATATGACGCGGTACGCTTGACCGAAAATATTCCCGACAACAATCCCGACCATTTAGGGGTTCCGGATGGCCTATTTCTGCGCCCAACGCTGATTTGCATCTTCGATCGTCTCGAGGACATCGTCACCATTGTCACCCCGGTCTGGCCGGATCCCGGCCTGTCGGCGGAGGCCGCATTGACGGCGGCGCACAACCGGTTGGCCGATGCCGTGTCCGACTTCCAGCGAAGCCTGCCCTATCGCCGCGAAGGCGCGATGGAGGAAGCTGAGCTACCGGAGCCCAGCTCCAATACGACCCGAGAACAGTTTCACGAGATGGTTGAGAAATCCAAAGCCTATATTCAGGCCGGCGATGCCTTTCAGATCGTTCCCTCTCAGCGGTTCTCGATCCCCTTCACCTTGCCACCAATGGCGCTGTATCGCTCGCTGCGCCGGTTGAACCCCTCGCCCTACCTGTTCTTTTTTGATTTCGGCACCTTTTCGATCGTCGGGTCCAGTCCGGAAATCCTGGTCACCTTGCGCGACGGCACCGTGACCTTGCGGCCGTTGGCCGGCACCCGACGACGCGGTGCCAATGCCGAGGAAGACAAGGCGCTGGCCGCCGAGTTGTTGAGCGATCCGAAGGAGCGAGCCGAGCATCTAATGCTGCTTGATCTCGGCCGTAACGATGTGGGCCGAGTTTCCAAAATCGGCAGCGTCAGCGTGGTCGAACAATTCGTCATCGAATATTACTCTCACGTCATGCACATCGCCTCCCATGTCGAAGGTCATATCCAGGACAATCTCGATGCATTGGACGCGCTGGCAGCGGGCTTCCCGGCCGGAACGGTTTCCGGCGCCCCAAAGGTTCGGGCGATGGAGATCATCGACGAACTAGAGCATTCACGCCGAGGGGTCTATGCCGGTGCGATCGGTTATTTCAGCGCCAACGGGACCATGGACACTTGCATTGCCCTGCGCACCGCCCTGGTGAAGGATGGCGTGATGTACGTCCAGGCCGGCGGTGGGGTAGTCGCTGACAGCGACCCTGAGGGCGAATATCAGGAATCAATCAGCAAGGCGCGGGCGTTATTCCGCGCCGCCCAGGAAGCCGTCCGCTACGCCGCACTAATCGGGTAATCTAGAGCCATTATTTGATTGGTTTGACCTCAGCCAGGTCAATTTGGACAACCCGTTCAGCCGCCCCGTCATTACCGCGTCCGGGCAGCAACGCCGCCGCCACCGAGGCCATGACCGCGACCGTCGCCAGCATCACGAACAGCCAAATGAACCCACCCGTCGTCTCGTAGACCCAAGCGATCAACGGGATCGCCATAGCCGCCACGCCGAGGGCCAGCACGAATTTCACCCCAAACGCAGTCGAACGCCACTTCGGCGGCGAGTAGCGCGCGAACAGGCTGTTCTCACTGGGCGAACCGATGGTGTTGGCGACCACCATGGCCGCCGCGACTGGCAGCAACAACACGCTGTCGAGCATCGCCGCGATCAGCAGAAACGGCGCCTGTAGCATCCAGCAAATCAGGTAGACCCGTTTCAACTCGAACCGATCGGCCATCCAACCACCAACCAGCTGCGCCGCGCCGGAAAAGAAATAAACCGCCGAAACCAGGGCGCCGACCCCCAGTAATCCATCACCGAGATAGTCCGAAAGCCGGGTCTCAAACACCTTTGGCAAGGCAAAGGACGTCGCCTGATAGATCAACCCGGTGCAAGACACGGTGATCAACAACAGAAATGCGCCGCGGCGCATGTCGACTTTGCTGGCCTCGCGCCGGGCCGTGGCGACATGGGTGGCGTCGTCAACCACGCGGCCGACGACGATCAATCCCCAGAGCCCACAGCCCACGACAATACTGATCACGCCGGGCAGGATAAAGGCCGCGCGCCATGACCACAGATCGGTCAGGCCGGCGGCCATCAACGGCGCAATGCCTACCCCCAGACTACCGAATACGCCGTTCCAGCCAAGTGCCTTCCCGCGATTGGCGACCTTGCGCACCACCCAGGCGATGCCGACGGGGTGATAAATCGCGCCGAACAGGCCGATCACCGCGAGGCCAGCGGCGATCTGTAACGGGCTGGATGCAAAGCCGGTCAGCACTGCCCCGGCGCCGGTACCGATGAAGAACACCACCATCATGCGGGACGCGCTCCATTTATCGCCAAGATAGCCTGCCGGCAACGCCGCTGCACCGAACAGCAGGTTGCCAACCAACATCAATCCAATCAGCTCGTAATAGGGCGCGGAGAATTCCGCCTCCAAGGCGATGACCACGGTCGGGTAGATCAGCATGAACAGATGCGAGAAGGCATGCCCACAACTGGAGAAGGCAAGGGTCAGCTGGCTGTTGCGGTCGGGCATGATCTGAAAGATCCAAGAACGGCGCCCGAAGGCGGGAGGATGGAGAGCCGGAAGGGAAAACCGCCAGACGATAACGCCGAACCAGCGCGAGGGAAACAACCGGTCACGGCGGGCGAGTACAGCGAATTGACAGCGGCGATCATCTGGGTAGGATCGGGCTTATGCGCAATACCAAACAGCCCTCCGCCACGAATGATGACGCGGTGCCCGACGTTGACACGGTCGTCGACGATTGCGCACCAAAACCGACTGGGTCGGCGACGATCGAGACTAAGCCCAGCCCGAGGCGGGCGCGGTGGAAGGCCCAGCAAGTATGGTTGCACCGAGGCCTAAGTCAGCCCGGCGGCAAACTACCGCTGTTTGATAAATACGGCCAAACCGTAAGTCCTCGCCTGGTGAAGACCTCTGTTGAGCAAGGTTGGGCCGAGCCCTAGTTCAGCAAGCCCCTAAAGCCGGACTGGCTAGTCTGTAGGTTGACCGAGGCCGGGCGCGGTATCGCCGACTGATTTCGGCGTAGCGCTCAACCCGAGAAATCAACCCGGAGCGACCCCGTCGGGCATTCCCTATCCCCGAATCATCTCCACAAGCAATGCGTTATAGCGATCGGCCGCCTCGTACTGGGTCCAGTGACCAGCACCCTCGAGCACCTCAATACGGGCTTCCGGGCGCTCCTCGCGCAACATCTCGACACGCTGCTCGAAGGCGCCGGCCACCGTGCGGTCCAGTGACCCCCAGATGGCGTTGACCGGCCCCAACATATTTGGCAATGCCTCCAACAGACGCAGGGTTGCCGATATGGGGCGCGACAGGGTCCGTGCCCTTAGCGAGTTAGTCAGTTGGATATGGATCGCCAGCTCACCGACGTTGTCGGGCTCGGCGAGCATCAACCATGCCATGTTGTTACGCGCGGCGTCGCGCAGATCATTCCGCTCCATCTCCGGGTGGATCTTGATCATCATATCCGGTGTTCGGGCACGCGGACCGAAGCCGGCGGCGCCCACCATGTTGAAACTCGCCAGACGCGGTCCAAGCATTTCAGCCACCGTGGCGCCGATCACCGAGCCAAACGAGAATCCAGCGATGTGGACAAGCTGATCATCGTCGACCAAGCTTTTAATCCCATAGAGCACCATCTCCGCCAGCCCGGCAGCGGTATAGGGCGGGCCGGGATCATCACTGGCGCCAAGGCCCGGCAAATCAGCGACGATCACTTGAAACCCGGCAGCGGCCAGGGGCTCGACATTGCGGCAAAAATGGTTCCAGGCGCCGTGACCACCATGCAACATCACCAAGGGCTCACCCTGGCCCCAAATATGCCAGACCATGGTCCCGGTACCGGCCAGGGTCTCCCGGACCTCGGCCCGGCTGGCGATATCAGCGAGCCAACCCTCAGGATCGGCCTCCGCCTCGGCTATCAACGCCTGCATCAACCCTCGCCCGGCTGAAGTTTGCGTGTATAGGTCGGGCTTATCACCATTTCGTTGAGAGTGACCCGGGCCGGCATCTTCATGATGAAGACGACGATCTCTCCCATATCCTTGGATTGGATCAGCTTGGCCCGCTCTTCGGCCGGCACCTGGATCGGGCGTTTGTCGAGAATCGGCGTTTCGACCTCGCCAGGACAAAGCACACAGGCGCGGATGCCATTATTGCCCTCTTCCATGTTGATCAGCTGGTTCAGCGCCATCACCGCATGCTTGGATGCGCCGTAGGCGACGCCGGCGCGGGGTGAATAGTTGACCCCCGCCTTCGACGAGGTGGTGATGATCGTCCCCTCGCCCTGCGGTCGCATCACCCGTAACGCAGCGTCGGTGCAATTGTAGGCGCCCTTGACGTTGACATCGATCACCTCGTCCCAGCCGTCGAGATTATCGCCGCCCCAGGCACGGTCGGTGACGTTGACGCCGTGATTGTTAAACAAAAGATCGAGTCGACCATGCCGCGCATGTATATCGGCGGCCATGACCCGCATGCCCTGGCGATCGGTGGCGTCCCCAGGCGCAACTTCAGCGAGACCACCGGCAGCGCGGATCTTGTCGGCCACCGTCTCCAACAACGCCTCGCGTCGCCCGGTCAGCACCACTTTCGCCCCCTCACGGCCCAGGGCTATCGCCGCCCCCTCGCCAATTCCGGTGCCGGCGCCAGTGATCCAGGTCACGATACCATTGATATTTCTCATACTTGCGATCCCGTTCCATGCAAAACTTAGCGCTTGACCACCCCCTGACCAACGGCCCACTGGCGATGCGAGACGAGAATAGGGGAGCCTCCCTGTGACTTCCACACGGCAACAACGGCTCATCGCAACATGGGACGGCCTTTCGGGCAATGCCCGAGGCTCCCTTTGGTTACTTGTCGGTGGACTTTTCGCGACCGTGATGGTGACAGGCATAAAATTCGTCGGCCAGCGCCTGCCGGTTTTGGAAATTCTGTTCTTTCGCCAGATGTTCGTTTTTGTTTTGCTGACGCCGATCCTGACCAAAGAATTTCCCAGCGCGTTCCGGACCCAGCGGCTGAAGCTGCACCTGTCCCGCTGCGCCATATCGATCGTGGCGATGACCACCGGGTTCACCGCCATTGTCCACCTGCCTCTGGCCGAAGCCACGGCGATCAGCTTTTCTCGGGCGATGTTCGCCACCCTGCTGGCCATCATCGTGTTGAAGGAAGTCGTCGGCATCCGACGCTGGAGCGCCGCAATCATCGGCTTCATCGGGGTACTGGTCATCGTCCGGCCGAGCCCTGAGGGGGTGAACGAATATGCGCTGATGGCGTTGTTCTCGGCGGCGCTAGTCGCCTGCAACCTGATCATGACCAAAAGCCTGACGACGACGGAACGGCCGAGCACCATCATGGCCTATCATGCAGGCGTGCTAACCGTTGCCTACGCGGTACCGTGTTGGTGGCTATGGATCAAACCGACCTGGACCGAGATGGGGCTGATCGTCGGGATCGCGCTGCTGATGTCGATGGTGCAGTACTGCATGATTCGCGGCTACAAAGAGGCCGAGGCCTCGGCTGCACAACCGTTGGAATATGTCCGGCTGATCTATGCCGCCGGGATCGGCTTCATCATTTTCGCAGAAGTTCCAGTGATTTGGACCTGGGCCGGAGCGACGCTGATTATCGGCAGCTCGATCTACACAATGCGACGCAATGCGATGAAGAACGGCGGCAGCGGGTAAAATCGGGCCTTCACTTTACCCCCGAAAATTAACTGTAACCGGGCGCCGGTTTCCGCTGGGCAATGATCTACAGGACCGTCGCATCGTCGAAATCATCTTTGCTCGCGGCTAGAATACTCTTCGCGTTTACCCGATAGGACGGAACGACTTTCGACGCAGAGACACCGCGCCCATCCAGTTTTTGGAGCGAGGTAACGGGTCGAGTTCAAAATGTACGACATCGGGCGCTCGTCGGTCCGGGCGGTCCGTTTGAGGACGTATAGTGGCTTTTTCAGAGCGCTCCCTAAAACACAATCAACCTAGGTAGTTTCCGCGAGCGCCGGCAAGGCTATGAAGCAGACTTATAGGAAAGTACTTACCGGCCGAACCTATCTCGATTTCGTCGAGAAAAGTCGCCGGCACACGGCTGCACAGGCCTTCCAGCTAGTCTGTGAGCATTCCGCCAGCATGCTGATTGAATTACGCTCAGGCATCCGGCTGCGTCCTATTTTTACCAGCGAAACGATCCCCTTTCCGATCTGTGACAAGGAAAATAGCGCCAAACTCATCTATTTTTGCTCCAGAGACCGATATGAGAACAATGATCCAAACGAATCACCGGATAGGCTCCAGGTTACGAGAGCATTGCGTCGCGCACACATCGATATCAGCACCGGCGTGCCGCATTTTGAGGACTGATAAGCCCTATTCTGGCCTTTAGCTGAAGGGCATTCGTATCCTTCTTTACCTCCGCCCCCCAACAACAAACCCCTAGCGTCCGCCTCCACTACCCCTCACCATGTCGACCTGTCATCACCCGCCCCGAGTTTTTCATGCCTGCATCTCCCACCGCATCCCTGATCCGCCGCGCGTCGCACAGCACTGTGTCCAGCATGCTCAGCGACCGCGCCCGCTCAACACCGGAGCACCCGGCTTTACAGGCGGGTGAGCGGATCTGGTCTTTCGTCGAACTCGACGCCCGCGCCAACCGCCTCGCCCGGGTTCTGCTGGAAATTGGTATCAAATCCGGTGATAGGATCGCCGTCCTGTCGGAGAATAGGCCGGAATACATCGAAGCTACCCTTGCTGCCGGCAAGATCGGCGCCATCCTGGCCTGCCAGAACTGGCGGCTAACGATACCGGAATTGCAGCATTGCGTCTCGTTGGTAGAGCCGACCCTGGTGCTAATCTCGTCGCGGCACAAGGCAACCCTGAAAGCTTTGGCAATCGACGGGGCTGCTGTGTTGGAATTCGGACCAAACTATGAGGCCAAGCTCGCCAGCGCCGATTCCTCGGCCTTGGATCAGCAGATCGATCCGGAGGACGGCCTGCTAATCCTTTATACCAGCGGCACCACTGGCCTGCCCAAAGGCGCGCTGATCAGCCATCGGGCCGAGGTAGCCCGGGGCTCGAGCGCCCGTTCGGACTTCGCGGTGATTCCCGGAGACAGTTTCGTGTGCTGGACACCGATGTTCCACATGGGCGGCATGGATCTGGCGCTGATGACCCTACTGGGTGGCGGCAAGGTGATCGTCGAGGACGGGTTCGATGCAGTTCGCCTGGCGGATATCGCCTTGCGCGAGCCGATCGGCTGGCTAGTCGTCATCCCTGGCATGGTCGAGAGTTTTATCAAGGAGATGAAACACCGCAACAAACCGCCTGCCGGCATCCGGTTATGCGGGGTCATGGCGGATCTGGTGCCCGGCCATTTGTTGGCCGAGATCACCCGATTGCTCGACGCGCCTTATGCCAACACTTTCGGGACAACCGAAACCGGCAGCCTGCCGGCGATCGGCAACCCGCTAGCGATTGGTGTGGTCCCCACCAACCTCTCGAAATTTCCCAGCCCGCATTGCGAAATCCGCTTACTCGACGAGAACGACAACGACGTCTTGCCAGGAGAACCGGGGGCGCTGGCGATACGTGGCCCGACCCTGTTCAGTGGCTATTGGCGGGCCGAGGAGACTAATGCCCAGGATTTTCGCGACGGTTGGTTTCACAATGGCGACCTCCTCAAGCGCAACCCGGATGGCAGTTTCGATTTCGTCGACCGGGTCAAATACATGATCAAATCCGGCGGTGAGAACATCTATCCAGCGGAGATCGAACGGGTGCTGCTGACCGACCCAAGGGTGACCGAGGCCGCCGTCGTGCGGCGGTCGGACGATCGCTGGGGCGAGGTGCCGGTCGCCTTCGTCGCCCGCTCCGACGCCAACCTGGAGGCAACCGAGCTTTTCGCCCTCTGCCGGACCCGCCTCGCGGGGTTCAAGCAACCGAAGGACATCCGCTTCCTCGACCATAAGGCTTTTCCGCGCAACATCTCCGGCAAGGTTCTGCGGCACGAATTGGAAGCTTTGCTGAATTCCTAGAGCGCGCTTGCTGTCTCGACAGCCGCGGCGGGCAGCACCCTAAGCCGGGCAGGGTCAAAGCCCGAAAGATCCAAGTTTGCTTCACCATCAACCAATAGTTCCGCCATCGCCTCACCCGTAGCCGGCGCATTAAGAATGCCCCAGACGCTGTGTCCGGTCGCGATATACGCGCCACTAACGCCGGAAACCGGACCAATCAGCGGCAAACCATCCTCGGTCACCGGGCGATAGCAAGCCTGGGTCGCGATGATCTCCGACACTGCCAAATCCGGTGCAAACCGTTCGATCTGTCGCATCAGACCGGCGCTCGGGCCGCTCTCGATGGTGATGTGATCCGGATCGATCGGCAGCGGGTCATGACCACGGGCGCCGCAGACATAGGTGGTGCCGTCGGCACGCGGAAAAACCTCCGGCGAGTCGATCTCGCCCCACTCATCCTCATATTCCAGGAACAAGGCGTGCGGCTTGCTCGGCGGTTGATAGCGAAAAACAAAACTATGGCCCTTCAAACCATGGACGGCCGGCAGGGGTAACCATTGGCAGGCCAGCACCGACCAAGGCCCCATCGCGATCACCACGGCATCAGCCTCCAGAACCGCGCCGTCAACGACTACGCCGGTTGCGCGCTTGCCATCATCACCAAGCCTGACGCTCTCGATGGCGCCCAGGCGCAACCGGGCGCCGCGCGCCTCGGCTTCTTGCATCATCGCTTTGGTAAATTCTCCAGGATGCACTTGCGCCGTTGAGGCTTCGGTGCCAAGCCAGCCATGCACCGCCGTCTCGGGCCCCAGCCAAGGCAGTGTGCACAGCGCCCGATTGCTGGAAAAATCCCGACTGTCGCTGGCCAGAACGCCGAGCGTCTCGAGGCGTCGATAACCCCAATCAGCTTGCAAGGTCTCGGCCAATTCGCCGTGCAACGCGAAACTGCGCCGAGCCAACGACTGCAGCGGCGAGACGTCGCACCAATCCAGCGCCAAAAACCCCCCGGACTTGCCGGACGCCGCACAGGCAACCCCCGACCGCTCGACGACGGTTACCTCGACACCGCGCAAGCTGAGAAAATAGGCGATCGAGGCGCCCATGACGCCGCCGCCGCAAATCACCACGCGCATGGCTCGCCCCCTCGCTCAGTTTGCTATCCGGCCGCCTGAATTTCGCGTCCACTCAAGAACTACCGAAGCAAAAATTCCCGGATGGTCCGGATTTCCAATTCTGAAGTCAGACCGGGACAATGGCCACAGCCTTCAATCGCCAATACCTCGGTGCGTGGCCCGGTGGCTTTCATTTGCTCAACTGTCGCCGAGGACAGCAAAGTCGACTCTACTCCCCATAGGGTCAGTACCGGGATCGAAATCTGGCCCCATTTGCCCCACATCGAAACATCGGAGGCATCGCGGCCCTGGGTGATCCGTGGATCGTAATGCATGCGCCACTTTCCCTCAACGCTGCGCACCAAGCTATCGAGGGCGAATTTCTGCGCGCCATCCGCCGTGAATGGGCCAAAAGTCTTGCGGGTTTCCAGAACGAACTGAACGGCCTCTTCCTCGGTCTCGAAGGTGGTTGCGGAATCCGCGAGGCCCGCATTGGCCGCCCGGCTGGCGCCATTGATAAACGGGCCGATATCGTTTAACACCATCCGCCGGATCGGACTGCCCGGCCGGCCAGCCAGGTCCATCCCCATGATCCCGCCCATCGAGGTGCCTATCCAGTCAATGGACGCGGCGCCGGAGACCGCGATCACCGAGGCGATGATGCTTTGAAAGAAACCGAAATTGTAATCCTCCGCATTCGGCATCCAGTCGCTGTTACCACGCCCCGGCATATCGACCGAGATCACCCGGTAATGATCCGAAAGCGCGGCAGCAATAGTGTCGAAATCCAACCGGTTACGCGACAGACCATGCACGCATACCAATACGTTGGGGTTTTTCGGCTCCCCCCACTCCCGATAGGACAGGCGGTGAAAGCCACCGGACGCCAAAAAAGGCATCATCTGATCGCGATACGTCTCGGTCGTCATCCGATCCCCCGGCTCCATCCGTCATAAGCCTAGGCAGGATCATCGACCAGCCGGGTGGCAGGGTACAAGCACCTTATCGCCAAACATCCGCCTTGCGTTTGTTGACCGCAGAAAACCGGGTGCGGGGCATCATCCCCATGCGCTACCATGGGCCTCCTGCCCCGCCGTTCATCCCCGGAGTTTACCATGAGTGTCGAGCGAGATCTCGCAGATATGAAGTTCGCGATCGGCCAATCGGTTCCGCGCACCGAGGATCCCATGTTGTTGCGCGGCCAGGGCCGCTTCACCGATGACCTGAATCTGCCGAACCAGCTCTATGCGGCGATCGTGCGCAGCTCCCATGCCCATGGAATGATCCGCAGCATCAGTACCGCCGACGCCAAAGCGATGCCCGGTGTCCAGATGGTGCTGACCGGCGCCGATCTCCGGGACTATGGCGGCCTGCCCAATGGCATGACCATGAAGAGCCGGGATGGCAAGCCGCTGTTAAAGCCGGCCCGCCCGTCCTTAGTGTCCGACAAGGTCCGGTTTGTCGGCGACCCCGTCGCTTGCGTCATTGCCGAGACCGCCATTCAGGCCAAGGACGCGGCCGAGGCGGTGGTCATCGACATCGACCCGCTGCCCGCCGTCACCACCGCCCGCGAGGCCGCAGAGCCCGGGGCGCCCGTACTCTATGACAACGTGCCCAGCAACGTCGCGCTGGACTTTCATTTTGGCAAGGAAGAGCTCGTCGCCGAGGCGTTCGCCAAGGCCGCCCATGTCACCCGTTTGGACATCCGCAACAACCGCATCGTCGTCGCCACGATGGAGCCGCGCTCGGCGCTAGCCCATTACGACCAGGACAGCCAACGGTTCACCATGCGGATCGGCTGTCAGGGCGCCTTCGGGATGCGCCGGCAATTGGCCAATCTACTGAAGGTCGAACCGGAGCAGGTGCGGGTACTGACCGGCAATGTCGGCGGCTCCTTCGGAATGAAAAGCTTCGTCTACCCCGAGTATATCTGTCTGATGCATGCCACCCGCCTGCTGAACCGGCCGGTGAAATGGACCGATGAACGCTCCAGCGCCTTCCTGTCGGATCAACAGGGCCGCGACCATGAAGTCGGGGCAGAATTGGCCCTCGACACGGATGGTAGGTTCCTGGCGGTGCGCCTGAACATCCATGCCAATCTCGGCGGATATTTGACCGCCGTTGGCCCCAACATGGCGACCAACAACGCGGTCAAGAACATCACCAGCGTCTATCGCACCCCACTGATCGAGATCAACACGATCTGCGCCTTTACCAATACCAGTCCGATTAGCGCCTATCGCGGCGCCGGACGACCGGAAGCCAACTACTACATGGAGCGCCTGATCGACACGGCGGCGCGCGAGATGGGTATCGAGCGCATCGAACTACGCCGGCGCAACCAGATCCAGCCCGGCGCCATGCCCTATCTGGCGCCCTCGGGACAAACCTATGACAGCGGTGATTTTCCGGCGGTGCTCGAGAACGGGTTGGCCCAGGCGGACTGGAGCGGTTTCGCCGCCCGCAAGGCGGAAAGCAAGACCCAGGGCAAGCTGCGCGGCCTTGGGCTCAGCACCTATTTGGAGGTAACAGCTCCGGTCGAGACCGAGATGGGCGGGATCCGCTTTGATACCGATGGCGGCGTGACCATCATCACCGGCACCCTGGATTATGGCCAAGGCCACGCAGCCCCGTTCGGTCAAGTCCTGCATAGCTATCTCGGCATTCCGTTCGAGAAGATCCGGCTGCTGCAGGGTGACAGTGATGAACTGATCACCGGCGGCGGTACTGGCGGTTCGAAATCGATCATGGCCTCTGGCGGCGCCATCATCGAAGCCAGCGGCGTGGTCATCGAAAAGGCCAAGAAAGCCGCTGCCCATGTTCTGGAAGCGGCGGTGGAAGATATCGAATTTTCCAACGGCACCCTCACCGTTGCCGGCACCGACCGGTCGATTAGCGTTATCGAACTTGCCGCCGAGTTGCGCCAAAGCGGCGCACTGCCCGCCGACGTGCCGGACAGTCTGGACGTGCGCCTGAACCATGGCGGCATCCCTTCGGCGTTTCCCAATGGCTGCCATGTTTGCGAGGTCGAGATCGATCCGGAGACCGGTCAGGTAGTGGTGGCTTCCTATTCTATGGTCAATGACTTCGGCATTCTGGTGAATCCCTTGATGGTCAAGGGTCAAAGCCATGGCGGCGTAGCCCAGGGGCTGGGCCAGGCGCTGATGGAGCATGTCGCCTATAACGGCGATGGTCAGATACTGTCCGGCTCGTTCATGGACTATGCGATGCCGCGCGCCGGCGATCTGCCCAATTTCGCCTTCGGCAGCTACCCGGTGCCTGCGACCACCAACGCGCTTGGCGCCAAAGGCTGCGGTGAAGCCGGTTGCGCCGGCGCAATGCCGGCGGTGATGAATGCAGTGGTCGACGCGCTCGCCGAGCTGGGGGTTGAGCATGTCAACATGCCGGCCACACCCGAACGGGTCTGGCGCATCATCCAAACCGCCCGAGGGCTCTTTGAGGATTCGATGGCCCGATGAAAGCCCCAAGGCAGTACGCGGTGCCGCCGGCCGCCAAAGCCCAAAAGAATATCTTTGGCGTTTTGAACGCGGATTGTGATTTTGTAACTGCCGCTCACGCGATAATAGCCGGAGGCCTAAAACGTCGCAGCGGCCTCGACATCCAAAAAACACTAAGCTCAACTTGGATGAGACGTCGCTAAGAGCGTCCGTGAGTTATCATCCTCTTGAAACATTTTCGACCCTGACAAGAACGGAGACAACGATGCCGACCAACGCGATGATCGTCACCGCGCAACCTGAATCAGCCGAGGCCGGAGCGCGGGTCCTGATGGCCGGCGGCAACGCGGTCGATGCGGCGATGGCCGCGGCTTTGGTCCAGGGTGTGGTCGACCCGCAGATGTGCGGCATCGCCGGGTTCGGCAGCTGCCAGATCATGATGCCATCGCGCAACATCCACACCTGTATCGACTTCCACGGCAAAACGCCGATGGCCGCCACGCCGGACATGTGGGAGGACCTGATCGAGGGCGAGTCCCGCGATGGTTTTGGCTTCGTGTTGAAAGGCAATGTCAACGACCTCGGCTACCAATCGATCACCACCCCTGGCAGCCTCAAAGCCTATGCCGAGGCAATCGAAGGTTTTGGCACCTGGGACTGGCAGGACGTTGTAGCCCCGGCGATCGCCCAGGCCGAGGACGGGTTTCTGGTCCGCCCGCATGTGCATTACTGGTGGACCCACGGCGCCGATCATGGCCGGGTGCAGATCGGTGAGCGCCTCAGCCACTCAAAAACCGGAGCGGACATTTACTTCCGCAGCGACGGCTCAATAAAAAAGATTGGCGATCATGTTCACAACCCGGACATGGCCGAAACCCTGCGCAGGATCGCCAAAGGCGGCCCGGAGATCTTCTACCAAGGCGAGATCGCCGAACGGATCGCCGAAGATATGGCGGCCAATGGCGGCCTACTATCCTATGACGATCTGGTGAACTACAGAACCACCCGGACCGATCCCCTGCGCGGCTCCTATCGAGGCCTCGACGTCGCCACCAACCATCCGCCCGGCGGCGGCGTCATGCTGATTGAAATGTTAAATATTCTGGAAAATTTCGACCTTGCCGGTCTCGGGCACAATTCCCCGGAATATATCCGCATTGTCGCCGAAGCAATGAAGCGAGCGACGGTGGACAAGGACACCCATGTCGGCGACCCTGCCTTCGTCGATATCCCGTTGCAGAGACTGACCTCCAAGGCCCATGCGCTGCAAGCCGCCGAGGCAATCCAGGCCGGCGAAAAAGTCCACGTCCCCCGCTTCGGCCAACCCGAGCCGAAAGACACCACCCATGTCGCCGTGGTCGACGCCAAGGGCAATTGCGTGACCATGACCCATTCCCTTGGAATGCCCTCGGGCGTCATCACCGATGGTCTCGGCTTTATGTATAACGGCTGTATGGCGGTCTTCGACCCGCGTCCGGGCCGAGCCGGCTCGGTTGCGCCCGGCAAGAGCCGGTTTAGCTCAGTGGTGCCAACCATCATTTCGCAAAACGGCACACCCCAGATCGTTCTCGGCGCCCCCGGTGGCACCCAGATAGCCATGGGTGTACTGCAGGCGATCCTCAACGTCGTCGATCATGACATGAGCATGCTGGAAGCGGTGTCGGCGCCACGGTTCTCCTCGACCAGCGATCTAATCGATGTGATGAACCGAATCCCGTCCTATGTGACCAATCACCTGGAAGGTCTGGGCTATCAGGTCGCCCGAAGCGCGTTGACCTTCGGCATTGGCGCCGTGCACGGCATCCGCATCACTGATGGCCTCATGGATGGTGGCGCCGATCCCGGCCATGACGGCGTAGCTCTGGCGGTTACGGTCTGACAAAGCTCATGGAAATCATCGAAGCGGTTCCGCACGAGATAGTCAACATCATCGCCCGACGTGGTCGGATCGGCCTGATCGCACTGGCCACCGATCATGTGATCGACCACGAATTGGCCCGGTTATTGGGCGATATAGCCGGGGTTCAACTCTACACCACCCGGGTATCAATGGACGCGCAGGTGTCACGCGATAGTCTCGCCGCGATGGAATCCCGCTTGGGGCCAGCGGCGGCGACACTGTTGCCTGGGGTGCCGCTCGACGTGATTGGCTATGGCTGCACCTCGGCCTCGGTGGTAATCGGCGAGGGCAAGGTGGCGGCGGCGATCCGCGGCGCCCGACCGGGGGTGCAAGTAACCAGCCCGATCACCGCTGGTCTGGCCGCCCTGTCGAGCCTGGGCGCCAAGCGGATTGGGCTGCTTACCCCCTATGTCGAGGAGGTCAACGCACCCCTGCGCGCGTATTTCATCGACCGGGGCATTTCCATTGAGACCGCAGCGACATTTTCCGAACCCGATGACAACAAGGCCGGCATGATCACCCCGGCCTCGATACGCCGGGCGGTTATCGATCTATTTAAAGGGAAGAATCTGGACGCCGTGTTCATCTCCTGCACTTCCCTGCGCGCCGCCGCACTCGTTCCCGAACTTGAAGCCACACTCGGCCATCCCATTACCACCAGCAACCACGCGCTGGCTTGGCATATGCTGCGGCTATCAGGGGTTAGTGAGGCGGTTCCAGCGAAAGGAAAGCTTTTCGAATTGGCGTTGTCAGCCGTAATTTAACTAATCTATTTAATTAATAAATAATTTTAACTGATTGATTTTATGATATTATTTATTTTTTAAATTAGCATGATTATGAATATACCTTTCCTGTTCCTCTGTCTCGATCGCGCCCGGTCGCGCGCGCCTCACCGTCGCCATCGCTTCGTCCGAACCGCTACCAGCATCGACCAGCAAACGCGCCACAACCGTGCCGCTACGACCAAGCCCGGCAACACAATGAACGAATACATTCTGGCCGAGCCGCAGCCGTGCCAAAATTTCCGACCCCTGTTTGCCCCAGGCCAGATCGAAATTCTCGTCCGGGGCCTCAAGGTCTGGGATGGGCAAATGCAGCCATGCGATGGACTGATCCCCAAGCCAGGATGGCAGAGCCGATGCGCCGCGGGCCTGCAGATCATCGATGGTCAATACCGAGAGGACGAGGTTCGCCCCCCAGTCGGCGATAAGTTGGACATCCCAGGGGGTGCGGGGCAAAGGTCCAAAGCCGAGCAGTCCCGGGAACGCCTTCGTCTCCACTGTTCCGATCGCAAAACTAATCCGCCATCTCCCTAACAAATCTGGAGACTTCCGGAACGATGTACTCGCGCCAACGGCGGCCATTGAAAATGCCGTAATGACCAACGCCTTTCTGCAAGTGGTTGCGTCTACGATTTTCAGGAATAGCTCTGCAGATATCCTGGGCGGCAATGGTTTGCCCGGGCGCGGATATATCATCCAACTGGCCCTCGACCGTCAGCAGCGCGGTTTGCCTGATTGCCTCTGGCCGCACCACCTCGCCGCGCCAAACGAACTGATTGGTGGCGATCCACCGCTCTTTGAAAACCCGGCGAATGGTTTGCAGATAGAAGTCGGCGGTGATGTCCATCACCGACATGTATTCGTCGTAGAATTTTCGGTGCGCGTCAACCGCCTCACCATCTCCCTCGACCAGATGTCGGAACATCCTGAGATGCGCGTTCATATGTCGGTCGGCATTCATCGCAATGAAGGCGCCGAGCTGCAGGAACCCGGGGTAGACTCGCCGGTGCGCCGCCGGATAGTTCCGTGGCACCGTGGTGACGCAGCGGGTCTCAAACCAGCTCATCGAGCGTTCCTCGGCCAGCTCCGCTGGCGCGGTCGGAGCAGCAGCGGTATCGATCGGCCCGCCCATCAAAGTCATCGAACGTGGCTGCACCGGCTCACCCCATTGCGCCAGCAGGGCCACCGCCACGATAACCAGCGGCGCCGGCTGACATACCGCCATCACATGATGGTTTGGTCCCAGTTGCCGCATAAAATCCATGATATATTCGACATAGTCATCGGTATCGAAGCCACCATCGAGTAGGGGTATCGTCGCAGCGTCTTTCCAATCGGTGACGTAGACGTCATGAGCCGGCAACAAGCCTTGAACCGTATCACGCAACAGCGTGGCGTAATGTCCCGACATCGGCGCGACGACCAGGATTTTGGGATCATCACGCGCGCCATCGCGGCGAAACCGCAGAAGGTTGCCGAAAGGTTTATCGAGAATTACCTCCTCGCTCACCTTGACGCGCGCGCCGTCAATCTTCGTCGCCTTGATCTGCCATTCTGGCTTACCGCGTCGCGGCATCATGCCTTCGACCACCTCGACCGCCGCTTCGGCGCCACGTCCGAGCGGTATCGTGTATAGCGAGAGCAACGGGTTTTTCAAAAACGTCATGTCTGACCGCGCCACAGCACGCATTGGCATAAGAAAAGCCCGGTTCGTCTCGTACATGGAATAGAGCAAACGATCGCCTCGCAATGGGTCGGGGAGGAAGGATGTGATCCTGGCTCTTGCGGAAAAACAAGGTATTTAAGGGTTTCGCCACGTTACTTCCACTATATCTCGCGCCGATCTATTTTTCGACCAAGTCGCTTTCAACCTCTCGAATGATCGCATTATTCCAGCGTGGATTGAGTGTCCTTGGCTCGTGGAAGCGTTAGAGGTGACTCTGCTCGTTCCGGGCCGGCTCTAATCAAATAAAAACTTTCCTTCCGTCATTGTCGAAGAAGAGAACTCCGAATGACCGCTATTCGCACTTAGTCAACTCCTATACCAATACCACCTCGAATCTTGTCATGGGCACCAAGTTTTATATTTTAACCTCTAACCGGGGTGCCTTATGTGAGACCTAATTTAAAGGAAGTTGTTCGGCCAGATCAGCGTGCGCCACATATGGGCGACCGGGCTGCCGTCGAAGCCAAGGCCTTCGGTTGGCTGGCGGAAGTTGCGCTCGATGATGCCCGCAAACTCCTCCAGCTCGACATTCATGTTCGGATCGAACGCGTAGAAGTCGTTCATCACCACCTGCATGGCCGACTCGTACCATTTATGGCCCCGGCAATTTTCCCATTCCTGCTTGATATAGTCCGGTGGCACGTAATCCTCACCGTAGGCCATGGCGTAGAGCTTGGGGTATTCGTAGCCATATTCCGGTGCCGGCAGGAAGCGCAGTGCCTGATGGTGCTTGATCGCCCAAGTTACTTCCTCGTCCACATAGGGCTCAACCATCTGTGCGCCCCAATAGCCATGATCGTTGCGTATGAAGGCGACCACCGAGATGTCGTGCAGCAAACAGGCTAGCACCAGATTTTCAGCAATACCCTTGTCCTTAGCCAATTTGGCGCTTTGCATCAGATGGGTCGAGCCGCGCTTGTCCAGCATGAAGCGCAGGCGGAAGAAATCCATCAAGGTCGGCTTTTCCGGCATCGTCGGCAGGCGAGGGTCATCCCCCATCAGCCAGCGCCCCGAGGCGGCGGTCACTCCACCACTGGCGAAGGTGCCGATGCGGCCGATCGCCGGCTGCATAATTTGCAGATCCAGCAACTCCATCATGGCGATCTCCAGGGTCTCCATCTTCTCGTCCTGGCCCATCGTCTCGGTGATGCGTTCGCCGGCCAATTTCTTGGCTTTCTCAAACAATTCAGCGCGGTTCATCGTCAGCTCCCTCAAGGTCGTGTTTCAACCATTGGCGAAGATGATCACATGAAACCAGGCTATCAGGCCATGGACAGAGGCATCGGTGAACGGTCGACAGGGGAGATCTCGCAACGTAGCACTTTTCTAACAGCTCCGCCTTCTTTGCCGCTGCTTCGGGCCTATCCCACGAATCATCAGACTCGCCCCGATCGCTGGTTAGGTCATAGAGCTTACCCTAATCGACCCCGTCATAAAGTGACAGCCGCCGGCGGGCGCCGACAAGAGTGTGTATCCCGGGTGGGCAGTCGATGCCGGGGCCACGCGCTGGTGGTAATATTGCACAAAGGCGGTCTCGCGATGGGTGTCGCTCTCGCCGACCAGCACAACCAGACCAGCCTCGGCGAGGCTGTCCAACACCCGGTCTCTGGCATCGTCTATGCAGGCAATCGTGCCCATGCCATTCAGGTTGGCCGTACCGACCAAGCGTTTGGCTAAGGCTCCGGCGACATGGGGGACGGCTGTCAGTCATTGCGCGAATACGCCTCGGGCCCGGCGTGTTGAATGGATGATACAGGTTGGGAAAGGAGACCATCAGGAAGAGCGGCTTGTACCCGTCCTCGATCCCATCCGCACGCAGATAATCAACCGAGTGCTCACCGATATAGGCGGTGGAATAAAGCTCCTTGGGGATCGCGGTGCGCAGGGCCTGCGGACAAATATAGTCATGTGGTAAGCCTTTTGCCCTTAGTGATGCCGGGCAGCACGTTACCGGCGCAGACAAAAGTCAAGGGAGCCCGGAGCATGTCACAGAAACTCACAGCTGGCGCTGCCATGCCGGAAATCACCCTGCCTACCACCGATGGCGGCCAAGCCCGGATCGGTGGCGTCACTGATCGCTGGAAAATGGTCGTGGTCTATCGTGGCCTTCATTGCCCGATCTGTAAGAACTATCTGGCGAAAATCGAGAGTTTAAAGGATCAGTTCGATGCACTGGATACTGATATTCTGTTCGTCTCCGGTGACAACGCCGAAAAGGCCAAAGCTTTTGCTGACGAAGTCGAGCTAACGCTACCGGTCGCCCATGACCTGTCGGTCGAGCAGATGAAACAGCTGGGGCTGTATGTGTCTGAGCCGCGTCCGAGCGAGACCGACCGCCCCTTCCCTGAGCCCGGCTTGTTCGTGGTCAACGAAAAAGGCCAGGCCCATATCGTTGACGTCTCTAACGCCCCATTCGTGCGCCCGGAACCGGAATTAATCATTCGCGGCATTACCCACATTAAGATGAACGACTATCCTATCCGCGGCACATTGGCCTGAAATCAAGTTCAAGACTGCCACTACCCCCGGCACCAGCGGTCCGGTCGGTCTGGATCAGACCGCTGGTGCCGGGGTTTCCTCATTTGTCGAAGCAGCGTATTCTAGCGGCAATCAGTTTGGCGACTTTCTAGTTCGAGAACCCGCCAGTGTGAAAAGAGGTGTGCGATGACCGTCCAAATGCCGTTCGAGCCGAAGGGAATTATTCCCGCCTGCCTGCTACCTTTCGATGTCGATATGGAGATTGATGAGACACCGTTTCGCTCACATTTGCGGGATCTGGCCGATGTCGAGGGACTGTCGGCGATAACCATTAACGCCCACTCCATGGAAGTGCACGCGCTCTCGTTGGAGGAGCAGGCCCGCACTCTGGATATCGCAATGGACGAGGTTGGCGATCAACTGCCATTAGTGCACGGCGTCTATGCCGACGGATCAGCCAACGGCGCCCGGATTGCCCGTCAGGCCGCTGCCGGCGGCGCCCGCTGTTTGCTGGTGTTCCCGCCAAATACCATGGCCATGGGCGGCCAGATGCGCCCGGAAATGGCGATAAGGCATTTCGAGACCATAGCCGCGGCGACTGACCTGCCGATCATTCTGTTTCAATATCCGATGGGGCCAGGGCTTGGCTATCCGATCGACACCTTGCTTGAGATTTGCCGCCGGGTGCCGCAGATTCGGGCGATAAAGGATTGGTGCAATGACGCCGCGCTGCACGAACGCCATCTGCGCGAGTTGCGCTCACTGGACCGGCCGGTGAACATGCTTTCAACCCACAGCGCTTGGCTGCTCTCGTCCCTGGTACAAGGCTGTGACGGAGTTCTGTCGGGCGCTGGTAGCGTCGTTGCCAATCTCCAGGTCGGGCTGTTCCGCGCCTTTAAGGAAGGTGATCTCGACGAAGCCCGCCGGATCAACGACCGGCTCTATCCAACCGTGCGCGCCTTCTATGAAGCACCGTTCCTCGACATGCACAACCGCATGAAGGAGGCCCTGCACTATCTCGGCCGCCTGCCCGAGGCGCATGTGCGGCCGCCGTTAATGAAGCTCAGCCAGACGGAAATCGCCAAGATCCGACTTTGCATGGATGCGGCCGGGCTGTCATCAAAAACAGTTTACAAGAAAGTCGCCTGACCCATCTGATCGAGCCGATTGAGGCAGATCGTACTGGACCGAACCACTAGCTGGCGTAGTCCTGCGCAGAGCGGTCGAGTATCCGCTTCATCGCGGCGAAATGATGCAACGCCTGGTCGTCACGATCGCCCTGCATCTGCTCAAAAGTGTGTTGCGCCACATCCTGCGGGATCCGCTTCAGTGTCGCGCCACTCGACATCGCGGTGATTTGCGCTCGGCATACCCGCTCCAGGTAATACAGATCGTTGAACGCATGGGCGACTGTCGGGCCAACGACGACGACGCCGTGATTGGCCTGGATCAGAATCCGGCGATCTCCCAGGGCCGCCGCCATCCGGTCCCCCTCGTCTGCCGCCATCGCCAGACCGCCAAACATGTCGTCATAGGCGATCTGGCCGTAGAATTTCAGCGCGCCTTGAACCGCCGGTTCCAACCGAACTCCGTCCAGCATGCTGAGCGCCGTTGCATAACGCATATGGGTGTGCAGCACGCATTTGGCGTGCGGGCACTGCAGGTGAATGCGTGAGTGGATGTGAAAAGCCGTGGCCTCGGGCGGCGATTTGTCATCGACCGGCTGGCCCTGGTGATCGACCTCGACGATGTCGCTGGCGCGAACCTCCGACCAATGGCGTCGATGCGGGTTGATCAAGAATCGGTCGATGCGGCCCGGTGCCAACACGCTGAAATGGTTGTCGACGCCCTCATGCAGGTCCAGATGGACCGCGATCCGCAAAATGGCGGCTAAGTCGACGCGGGCCTGCCAGGCGGCATCATCCTGGGGCCCGAGAGGTGCAGGATCAGCCATTGTTCGGGTCCTTTCCTGTTCGGTAAGGATATCATCGTGGAAATCGGGAAGTTTGGTCGGAGCGACAGGATTCGAACCTGTGACCCCCAAGCCCCCAGCTTGGTGCGCTACCAGACTGCGCTACGCTCCGACACGCCCGAAGGCAGAATTTATCTAAGCCTGTTGGCCCGCAAGCGCAAGGGCGGCGTTGCCGGTATCGGGATCATTTTTCATCAATGCTCTGGTGACGCGTGGAAGCCACTCACAGAATCGGATAGCGTCATCTGACCTTCACGCAGCGGAATTCAAGTGCCCTGTCCGACCAACTTCCAGATGAGGCCGAGCGGTTTTCGACGCTCCTACAACAGGACCTGGACTTGCATCAGGCGGGCCGTCCTCGCGAAGTGGCGACACTTTACACGCCTTGTTTGGCAATTTGCATCCATGCCGCTACGCCGGCCAGCCATTCGATCGGTCCGAGGTTCTACCTCGGGGAGCCGCAACATTTCAGGAATTCGTCGGGGTGGTATCGGAGACCTCATCGGTCCCTACGGCCAAATAAATTCTGCTAACGGCGGGCGTCCAAGAGCTCATTTCTCAGGGCCAGCAGTTCATCAAGTACGCAGGAGAGCTCCGAATGTATCTTGGCGTCCAACCGGCCAATCGCCATCGAGGGCTGCTGAATTATCGGTTCTGGTTCGCTGATTGGTGGTTCGACGGTATCGGCATCCGTCTCATCTTGAAGCAGTTTACCGACGCCATCGCGCAACAGCCGTTGCACGCCCTTGATCGTGTAACCGTCGCTATAGAGCAATTCACGGATCCGCATAAGCAGTCCCACGTCTTCCGGTCGATAATACCGGCGCCCGCCGCCTCGCTTAAGCGGATGAACCTGCGAAAACTTGGTTTCCCAAAACCGCAGAACATGCGGCGGCACATCCAAATCATCAGCGACCTCACTGATGGTCCGGAACGCGGCGGCTGATTTACCGTTTCGACGCCCGTTCATATATGTGCCGGTTTCGACAGCCATGTTCGCTCAATCCTCCTTTAGGGGGAACCGGTTAAGCTCTGATTGATGCGATTCTTCAAAATATGCGACGGTCGAAACACCAACACCTTGCGCGGCAATATAGGAACTTCGTCACCGGTCTTCGGATTGCGGCCGATCCGCTCACCTTTTTGGCGCACCGAAAAACTACCGAACGAGGAAATTTTGACCGCTTCGCCACGGGTCAATGCCGCGCCAACTTCGTTAAGAACCGACTCCACAAGGTCTGCGGATTCATTGCGTGAAAGCCCGACCTCGTTATAGACCGCCTCGCTCAATTGGGCACGAGTGACTGTACTATCTACCATGACCAAACCCCCATCCCACATCGGCAACGTAACGTCTCTCAGGAAATCAGTCAATTATTAGTCAATTACAGGGTTTTGCACCGATTTTCTGAGGCGTTGTCACGCCAAGTCTGGATAACCCATTCTGACCAGACCGGCGCCCCAGGCTAAGCCGCCGCCGATCGCCTCGAACAACACCAGGTCGCCTTGGGTAATCCGACCGTCCTGCACCGCTTCGGTTAGCGCCAGAGGGACCGAGGCGGCGGAGGTATTGGCATGCCGGTCTATACAACAAATGACTTTTTCAGTTGGTAACTTCATCCGGTTGGCCATGCTGTCAATGATCCGTCTATTGGCCTGATGCGGCACCAGCCAATCCACATCCTCCGCCGTCAACCCATTGGCGGCCAGGGCTTCTTCTATAACGCTGCCAAGCTTGGAGACCGCGTGGCGATAGACTTCCTTGCCGACCATCTTCACATGGCCGGTGGTGCCGGTGCTGGACGGGCCACCATCGACATAGAGGATATCTCGCTCGCGTCCGTCGGAGTGCAGGTGGGTGGACAGGATGCCGTGATCACTCGGGTCGCCACTACCTTCGTAGCCGCGCAAGACCACGGCGCCAGCCCCGTCGCCGAACAACACGCAGGTGGATCGGTCTTGCCAGTCGAGAATCCGCGTGAAGGTCTCGGCCCCGATCACCAGGGCGGTGTTCGATTGTCCGGCCTTGATAAAATTATCGGCGACCGCCAGGGCATAGACGAAACCGGCGCAAACCGCCTGCACGTCAAAGGCGGCGCCTCGAACCGCCCCGAGCCCGGCCTGAACCTTGGTGGCGGTCGCAGGAAAAGTGTCATCCGGGGTTGTCGTCGCGACGATGATCAAATCGATCTCGTCGACCCCGATCCTGGCGGCCTCAAGCGCTCTTCTTGACGCGGCAAGCGCCAGATCAGACGTCAACTCCCCGTCAGCGGCCACATGCCTCTGGTGAATTCCGGTACGCTGCACGATCCACTCGTGCGATGTATCAATTTTTTTGGCTAGTTCCGCATTACTCAGAATCCGTTCTGGCAGATACGAGCCGCATCCGATAAGCAGTGAACGGCGCATACTCACGATACCGCGGCCTGATGGTCATTTTCGCCGTCACCTAACGTATGCAGCACCGCTAACTCCTCCTTAACCTTGTCGAGAAAACCATAACGGGACATATCGGCGGCGACGCCAATGGCATTAGCGAAACCCAAAGCGTCGGTTCCACCGTGACTTTTCACTGCAATACCGTTCAAACCGAGGAAGACCGCACCGTTGTAACGACGCGGGTCAAGACGCTCTCGCAACTGACCTATCGCCGGTCGGCACAACAAATAGCCAAGCCGGGTGAAAAGCGTTGATTTAAATGATTCTCGCAGAAAATGACTGAACATCCGAGAGGTGCCCTCAGCGGCCTTCAGTGCGATATTACCGGAGAAGCCATCGGTCACGATGACGTCCACAGTGCCGGCGGTGATGTCGTTGCCTTCAACGAATCCGCGAAAATCCATCGAGGCTTCAAGGCGGCGCAGAATCGCTGCGGCTTCGCGCAATTCATCATGCCCCTTCTGTTCCTCGCTACCAACATTGAGCAGGCCGATCGACGGCCGTGCCAGGCCCAGAACCAATCGAGCGAACATTTCCCCCATGATTGCGAACTGTACCAGATTGTTGGCGTCGCATTCGATATTCGCCCCAAGATCGAGCATGCAGCTCTCGCCGCGCATCGTCGGAAAGAAACTGGCGATCGCCGGGCGATCTATGCCCGGGCACATACGCAAGGCAAACTTAGACATCGCCATGAGAGCACCGGTGTTCCCTGCCGAGACCACCCCATCGGCGGTGCCTTCGGCGACCAGATCGATCGCCAGCCGCATGCTTGATTTGCGCCCAGAGCGAAGCACCACCGAAGGCTTGTCCGTCGCGCCAACCTGTTCATCGGTGTGGAGGATTTCATGATTCGCCGATTTCAGGCGTTTGGTGTTCTCGATCAGCGGCCGCAACCGCGCTTCGTCACCGACCAGGACAAGCCGCATGCCGGGGAATCGTTCAATGGCAATATCAGCCCCGTCAATCACTAGTCCGGGAGCTCGATCGCCGCCCATAGCGTCGAGGGCTAATGTGATCTGCGATGTCATAATTACCGGACGCCGTTACGAATCGTGGCTCTTAGAGCGTGGAGCGCCATTATACCCGGCGAAGCGCCTAGACCGTAACATATTTCGTCAACAGAGCAGTACCCAAACCCCACTTCGGATTTCACTGCTGCCCAAAATCGATTCCAACACGTCCGACATACCTCACCCCCCCGATGATTCGTCGGATGGTGCCCGGCGCCCACGCAGGATTTCCAGTGCCGAAAAAGAGTGCTCCGGGACGTCGCCCTTGCCGCCTCCGGAGGAATAGGTGATAGCGCCATCGTCGAAAGCGCCAGCCTCCAGCAGCACAGGATCCAGCGCAAGCGAAAGATTTTGTGCAACGATCTCTCCCATATCAATAAAATTCTCAGTGACCAATTCCGCGTCGACCTCGTCATCGATCGCGTTTTCCTCAAGGGTTCGCCATCCATCGGGGGTCGCGAAAATCTCGCCGAACTGTTCATTCAACGAAAACCCCATCGCCTCGGCAGCCTCCACACCGATGTAGATGATCTCTGCCTCGATCGCACCCGATACATTGTAAACCCCACTGGAAACCCGGTGTATCTTTAAACTAGCCTCAAGCGCCAAAATCTCCGTGATACCGAACCGCCGGGCCAAGGCCTCGCGCTCCGGCGGCGCGGCAACTACGGTCACGTCTACATCTCTGCGGCTAACCTCATCAAGTCGGATCAGGCGGCGAAATTCCGATGCTGCCGCAGGCCCTTGGTCATCGTTGGTTTTACCTGCCATACGCATCACCATTCGCATTTTCTCAGGAGGAACCATGTCGCTCATTAACCGTCACGGCAAGCTGTCCTCGAAAGCCTTCTCGCCCGCCAAAATCACCGTCAACGGAACGGTTGCGAGGCGATCGTCCACCCGTAGCACATAGTCCGCCAAACGCTGCAGGACAGACGCCTCTGGAGCCTGCTCGCGATAGACGTTCCGCGTCAACGCATCCGCCAACGCCTCCTGGCCCTCGGACAGTCCCTTTTCATAAGCGACGATGCGGCCAAGAAACGCCGAGCCCATTTGCTTTACCCGCTTGCCGACCGACAAATCACCAACGCCGATCTCCCGGAGCGACATGTCCATATCCATGAACATATGGTCAAACAATGCCTGACTGAAGCGACCGGTGCGCGCCGGGTCGTGCTTCAGTCGCCGCAACACCAACATCGCATGCAACGACAGCATGTCGAAACGACCATCCAGCGAATCAGCGACTCCCAAATCGCGATAGAATTCCGGGCGTCGGGATTGCGCCACGATCAACTCATAAACCCGGGCTACGGCCTCATCATCCGGTCCACGCCGAAGCCATGCAAACATTCCAGATCTCCCCTCATCTCTACCGGGCGCCAGCGTTCCAATTCGCAAAGCCTCGGGACGCCGTCAATGTCGAAGTTTCGGCGCCGTTGACGCTGAGCCCCCATCGGACCACATTCGCGGCGTGGCCAGCCGTTTCTCGCTTCTCGTGGGCGACGGATGCTAGGCCCCACGCAACTGCAAGAGCGGTGAACCATGCTCCGAACGCTTCGCCCGATCCCTCACCGCCTCGCCCGGCGGGTGAACCCCATGATCGCTTTGGCACTTGCCGGCTTGCTGCTGTCCTGTGCGCCCAGGATCGACAACCACGGCAACGAGGTCGATCTCGACAATCTGGTCGAGCTCGAACCCGGAAAGACCCGAAAAACCCGTGTAAGTGCGCTGCTCGGCGCCCCTTCCACGGTGTCCGACTATGGTCAGGACACCTGGATCTATATCGGCGGCAAGACCAAGACCGTCGCCTTTTTCCGACCAGAAATCGTTAACCGCAGGGTTGTCTATATCACCTTCGGCGCCGATGGCGTGGTTAACTCTATCGGCAAACTGTCGGAAGCCGACGGGAAGAAGATCGAATTCGTCAGCCGGCAAACGCCGACCGCCGGGCAACGCATCACTTTGTTGCAGCAGCTCATCGGCAATGTCGGGCGCTTTAACGGCGCTGGTGCCGATCAATAAAAAAACGGATGACGGCGGCACAAGGGAAAGGGGCTTCGGGCCACCGCCCAAAGCCCCTTAAAGCCGTTTAGCGAGCGATTAAGCCGCCAACGCCGCCAGTAGCAGGATCGCGACAATATTGATGATCTTGATCATCGGGTTGATCGCCGGACCGGCAGTGTCCTTGTAAGGGTCACCCACCGTGTCGCCGGTTATCGCCGCCTTGTGAGCGTCCGAACCTTTGCCACCGTGATGGCCGTCTTCGATATACTTCTTAGCATTATCCCAAGCCCCACCGCCCGCGGTCATCGAGATCGCAAGGAAGATACCCGTAACAATCGTTCCAAGCAGCATGGCGCCGATCGAGGTGAAGGCAGCAGCTTGGCCACCGATGAACTTGATCACGACATACATCACCACCGGTGCCAAAACCGGCAGCAGCGACGGAACGATCATTTCCTTGATCGCAGCCTTGGTCAACAAGTCGACGGCACGGCCATATTCAGGCTTAACCGTGCCTTCCATGATGCCTGGGTTCTCGCGGAACTGGCGGCGAACTTCCTCGACTACGGCGCCTGCCGCACGACCAACCGCCTGCATCCCCATCGAGCCAAACAGATAGGGCAACATGCCGCCAACGAATAAGCCGACCACCACATAGGGATCCTGAAGCACGAACTTGACGTCCAGCTCCGGGAAATAATGCTTCAGGTCCTCGGTATAGGCAACGAACAGCACCAGGGCGGCCAAACCAGCCGAACCGATGGCATAGCCCTTGGTGACAGCCTTGGTAGTGTTGCCGACAGCGTCCAGCGCATCAGTGGTCTTACGCACATTATCTGGCAGGTTGGCCATCTCGGCGATACCACCGGCATTATCGGTCACCGGCCCGTAGGCGTCGAGTGCGACAACCATACCGGCCAGCGCCAGCATCGTCGTGGCGGCAATGCTGATCCCGAAGATACCGCCCCAGATATAAGCAGCGAGGATGCCTCCGGAAATGATCAACGCCGGCAGGGCACAGGCCTCCATGGAGACCGCTAGGCCTTGAATGACGTTGGTGCCGTCACCGGTCTCGGATGACTTAGCGACACTGCGCACCGGGCGATACTCGGTGGAGGTGTAGTATTCCGTCACCCAGATGATCAGCCCGGTCACGAGCAAGCCGACCAAGGAGCAATAGAACAGCTCTTGGCCAGTGGTCACCACCCCGTTCGACAAGGTGAATACGGTGTCGAAACCAAGTAGTTTCCAGGTCACGATGCCGATGAACACAGCCGAGATGAGCGCGCTCGAGATGAAGCCCTTATAGAGCGCCCACATAATCTTCTTGTCGGCGCCCAGCTTGACAAAAAACGTACCAATCACAGAGGCGATGATACAGACCGCACCGATCACCAGCGGATACATCATCAACGTCGCCGCAGTTTCACCGGTAAAGAAGATCGCGCCGAGCAGCATGGTCGCAACCACGGTCACCGCATAGGTCTCAAACAAATCGGCGGCCATGCCGGCACAATCACCGACATTGTCACCAACGTTGTCGGCGATCACCGCGGCGTTCCGGGGATCGTCCTCGGGGATTCCTGCCTCGACCTTACCGACCATGTCACCACCGACATCCGCACCCTTGGTGAAGATGCCCCCGCCGAGACGGGCGAAGATCGAAATTAACGAGGCGCCAAAGCTGAGTGCCACGAGGGACTCGAGGATGTGGCGCATGCCCGATTCCGAATTCGAATCGTACAGGTCCAACAAAATGAAATAATAGCCTGCGACCCCGAGCAGGCCGAGTCCGACCACCAGCATCCCGGTGATCGCCCCTGACTTAAAGGCGATGGCGAGGGCCGGCTCCATGCCGATCGTCGCTGCCTGGGTGGTCCGGACATTGGCGCGGACCGACACATACATGCCGATATAGCCCGCGATCCCCGAAAGCACCGCACCGATCACGAAGCCGACCGCGACCGTAAGGCCGAGGGTATAGGCAAGGATGATCGTGACGACGGCGCCGACCATGGCGATGGTTGTATACTGACGGTTCAGGTATGCAGCAGCGCCTTCTTGGATGGCGCTGGCAATTTCTTGCATTCTTTCGTTACCTGCGTCGGCCGCGAGCACGCTACGCGCCGCCAGCAAACCGTAAGCCAGCGCAATCAGCCCGCAGACGATTACGAGAGCGAACAATTCGGTCATGTTCGGGGATCCTTTAGTGGTTCAATTGGACACGCGTCTGACTTTTCCCGGACAACGATACTCACCCCCCCGGGGTCGATACTGCTAGGCGTGGGCATGTGGCGACGGCCTTGCGGACGACACCCACGAAATCGCGCGGAACATAGCAAAAAAAACGTCCATGGCAACCGCGCAACACTGATATCGGCAGTTTTTAATCTCCAACCGCTGAAACCGGGTGCAAGAATCGCATCTTCCAGAGCAACATAACGATGATAATGGCGATCATGGGCAGGACGCTAAGATTAACAGCATTCCACCCAAAGAGATGAAAAATCGCGCCGGCGGAGAAGGACGCGACGGCCACCGTGGAGAACACCAGAAAGTCGTTGAGGCCCTGCACCTTGGCTTTCTCAGCCTCGGTGTGGCACTCGCCAAGCATGCTGGTTCCGCCAATAAACAGAAAATTCCAGCCAATTCCAAGCAAAACCAGCCCCCACCAAAACTGAAAGAGCTCAATGCCGGAAATCGTCACCGCAACACAACCGAGCAAGGCCGCGGCCCCGATCATCATGATCCGCAAAACGCCAAAGCGGTTAATCAGCGAACCGGTGAAAAACGAAGGCGCAAACATCGCAAATGCGTGCCATTGGATAACGAAAGCGGCGTCGGTGAACACGAATCCGCACGAAACGATAGCCAGCGGCGTTGCGGTCATCACGAAACTCATTACGCCGTATCCGATCATCGCACCAGACGCTGCGACGACGAATCGGGGCTGACGGACAATTTCCTTAAGTGGCCGGCCGGAATCCTCTTGCTGCTGGGCGGTCTCGCGCGGAATATCGACGAATTTGAGGAAAATCAACACCGACGCCTGCAGCAACGCAACCACGGCGAAACACCCGGCATAGGTCACCGTTCCTAACCCATCGATTTCGAATAGATCGTAGGAACGTTTCGCCAGTTCCGGGCCCAACAGCGCGGAAACCACGCCGCCAGCCATGACCATCGAAATGGCCTTACTGCGAAACGCGTCGCTCGCGGTATCGGTTGCCGCATGGCGATAGAACACAGAGAAACCCATGAAGACCCCCATCAGCACCGACCCGACGCAGAACCCGACAAAATTCCTCTCGAATATCATCAGGACCGCCAACAACGCGCCGGTGACACCAATCACCACGCCGATCGAAAACCCCATCTGACGCCCGACGCGTCGCATCAGCTGCGAAGCCGGCATCGTCGTCAACATCGTCGCGGTGAATTGCAGCGCCAAAGGCAAGGTCGCAAACGCTGGGTCGACCGACAAAGACTGTCCAACCAGGACCGTGACCGTCATGTTCATCGACATCGCCGACATCGACAGCGCCTGACAGCAGGCGAGCAGTATGACATTCCGAACCGAAGGGTCACGCGCAATCATGCCAGGCTCGTTTCACTAATGATTGGAAATATTTGGTCAGGCGCTCAAAAATACTGATGAACAAGAGATCAACGACGATACCCTTGCTGAGAATTTCCTTGGCCTTAGCGAAAAGGCGTTACTCAGCAAATGGCCGCTCATTGACCCCCAGGTTGATACCCAAGGCATGAACGTAAGTGATAAATGCGCCAATAAGCCTCAACAGATTTTCGTTCACTAAATCGGCTTCCTTACTGGTACGCACCTCAAACAGGATGTGAATGATTAAAAACCGATCAACGTTGTCGTCGCGGAAACAGCGGGATCTGCAGCCACTCCAGATCGATCAGCACAGTTTGTTTCGGTCGCTCGTTGGGGTCCGGTATTATCTCTTCCGGGACTTCCATCCTGAGGGTGGTCGGAACTATCACTGGTAGAGCATGCGGCGCGAACAATGCGGTCCACAGACCCCGCCTCCGGCCAAAGCCAGGACTAGGATGATAACCAATTTTATGATCTGTGACCGCTCGCTCCGTCAGAACGGTCCCGCCGGCTCGAATCAGGCATGACGGTACCCCAGTCGGCGAAGCGGCACCAGTCGTCCGGCACCGTCACGAACGGACACACCTTGACCGGCCTCGATCCCGCCGATCCGACACACCGGGGTGCCGGCGAGCTCTGCCTGGCGTTCCACCGCGTCACGCGCCGATCGTGGCGCGGTGAACAACAACTCATAATCGTCGCCACCGCCACAAATATCCTCAACGCTGGCTAGGCCGTCTGCCAACAGCAACCCGGCCGCCCTCGACAGCGGTACGTCCTTAAAGCTGATTTCGCCCGCCACCCCCGACGCCTTGCAGAGATGGGCTAGGTCTTGAGCCAAGCCGTCCGAGACATCCATCGCCGCGCTGGCCCATCCGGCCAAGGCCATACCAAGATCCACCCGAGGGCGCGGCAGATGGTAGCGATCCACCAACATGGCGCTGGTTTCCGAACCCAACCCAGTTAATGTACCCCTTAAGGCTTTTAGTCCCAGGGCGGCGTCTCCAATGGTTCCCGACACATAAATGTCATCGCCAGCGACCGCGCCCGAGCGAGTCAGCACGCCATCGGGGCCCTGCTTACCAAAAATGGTGATCGACACCATGACCGGGCCGGGCGTGGAAACCGAATCTCCGCCAATCAAACCAATCGAGTATTCTTCCTGATCGATCGCCAACCCCGCCGCAAAGCCGCCGATCCACGGGTCCATCGGCGCGCCATCCAAGGGGCCAAGCGCCAGAGAAAGCATGTAGACCCAGGGCTCGGCGCCCATTGCCGCCAGATCAGAAAGGTTGGTTCGAAGCGCCTTGCGAGCGATCAGCTCGGCCGTGTCACCGATGCGAAAATGCACGCCTTCGACCAATGCATCCGTTGACACCACCAAACCGGCCAGCCCAAAAACCGGCAAAACCGCCGCATCGTCGCTCAACTCGAGCGCACCCGGGCTACGCGCGGCCAATGGTTTGAAGAATTTTTCTATGCGGTCAAACTCACCCAATCCCATGGCTAACCCGCCTGATCGCTCTCCGGCTCGATCGACTCGGCCTGGCCCCGGGCGTCGATCAAATCTTCCTCCGGATCTTCGTTTTCTTCCAGTTTTTCGCGCATCACTTGCGCCACCCGATCGAGCACACCGTTTACCAGACCGGCAGCCGTATCGTCATAGAAGGCGTGGGTGACGTCGACATATTCGCTGATCGCCACCGCATGGGGCGTCTGACGATGGCTCAGAATCTCGTGCGTTCCAACGCGCAGGATCGCCAGCAACGTGCTCTCCAACCGATCCACCGACCATCCTTCAACCAAGGTGTCAGCTATGATCTCGTCAATCGTTTCCAAGTCGTTCGCGGTTCCCAGGGTCAATAGCCCGAACAGCGCTTCGTCCGCCCGTCCAAAGCTGGTGGTGTCTTCCAACTCGTTGAAACGATGCGCGATGAACTCCTCGACGATGAGCTCAGCCGGCCGGTCGGTCATTTGCATCTGATAAAGCGCTTGCACGGCGGCCAGACGGGACGTTGTCCGAGGCCGGAGCACTGATTTACGATCTTTTCGGCCTGAACGGTGCGATGAATTCAAACTCGGTACCTCACCTTGAGATCTGTGAGGCAAACACAAGCGATTACCGCGTCCCGACCCTTATTCTTGCCATTGCCGTCGACTGCAGCACGTGCCCAAGCCTGATCCTTGGTGTCGACCGTCAGAATTCCATTACCGATGATAAGACCCCGGTTCAACGCCAATTCGCTCAACCCGCGCGCGCTCTCACCGCAGACGATGTCGTAATGCGATGTCTCACCGCGGATGACACAGCCAAGCGCCACGAAAGCATCGTATGCGGGGCCGTTGCTCCGCTTGGCGGCAATCGAGATCGCAGTCGGGATCTCCAGCGCACCGGGCACCGAGACCCGGTCATAGGTAATCCCCCTGGCTTCCAATTCCCCGACCGCACCCCGAACCAGCTCGTCGGCGAGATCCTGATAGAAATTGGCATCGACAATCAGCACTCTCGTCATGGATTGGGTTCGTCCTGTTCGGGTTGCGTCGAGCGGCGCGCCATGATGGTCAGGCCATAACCTTCTAGGCCAACAACGGTGCGTTGCGAATTGGTCAGCAAAATCATGTCACGGATACCAAGATCAAGCAGGATCTGCGCACCGATACCATAATCTCGAAGTTCATTCTCGCTCCGGCGCCCCTCGGCTTGCGCCTTCAGCATGCTGCGCACCCGATCGGACAGCGCCGTCGGGGTCGGCTCACGGATGATCACCACGACGCCGCGGCCTTCCTCGGCGATTTTTGCCATCGCGGTCTGCACCTCGCCGCCGCCGCGTGATCCAGACTGGTCGCCCAGCACGTCCTCCATCACGTTCAGCGCGTGCATCCGCACCAGAACCGGAGCATCGCTGGTGATGTCCCCCTTGATCAGCGCGATATGCTCGGCGTAGGTGACCTTGTTCAGATACACGATCATCCGCCAATCGCCGCCATACTTACTGTCAAGCATGGTGTCGACCGACCGCTCGACAATGGTCTCGGTCCGGCGGCGGTGGGCGATTAGGTCGGCTATCGTGGCGACCTTGAGATTGTGCAACTGAGCGAACTGGATCAGGTCGGGTAACCGCGCCATGGTCCCGTCGTCCTTCATGATCTCGCAGATCACGCCGGACGGGTTCATACCCGCCATTCTCGCTATATCGACGACCGCCTCGGTATGACCAGCGCGCACCAAAGTTCCGCCATCGCGCGCGACCAATGGAAAGACATGACCCGGCGTGACGATATCCTCGCGACTAAGATCGGGGTCGACGGCGACCGAGATGGTGCGGGCCCGGTCATGCGCCGATATCCCGGTGGTCACTCCCTCGCGAGCCTCGATGGAAACCGTGAAGGCGGTCTCGTGCCGAGTCTCGTTGCGTGAGGACATCAACGGCAGACCCAGGCGTTCCACCCGGGACCGGGTCATTGACAGACAGATCAGCCCGCGCGCATGCATCGCCATGAAGTTGACGACCTCGGCCGTGGCCATTTCAGCAGGAATGCAAAGATCGCCTTCGTTCTCGCGACTTTCGTCATCGACCAAGATGAACATTCGGCCAGCCTTGGCCTCCTCGATGACTTCCTCGATCGAGGACAGCGCGCCCTGATAGACTTCACTCAATTGCTCAGGCGTCGCCATCGCGCGTTGCCTCCACTTGTTCCGTCAAGCGGGCGACGTAGCGCGCCAGCATATCAATTTCAACATTCAATCGGCTGCCCGGGCCCACATCGGCCAAAGTCGTCTCCTCCCAGGTGTGGGGAATAATGTTCACCCCGAACACGTCAGCCTCAACTTCATTGACAGTTAACGAGATGCCGTCGAGCGCCACAGACCCCTTCGACGCGATAAACCTTGATATGCGCCCTGGCACTCGGATCGTCAGGCGCCGGCTATCGCCTTCATCAATGAGCGAGAGTACCGTCGCGACGCCATCCACATGGCCTGAGACCATGTGACCGCCAAGCTCATCCCCTATGCGCAGGGACCGCTCAAGATTAATCCTCGAGCCGACCGACCATGCCCCCAGCGTCGTGTGATCAAGCGTTTCCTTGGAGATATCCACGGCGAACCAGTCTGCCCCCTTGTCGACAACCGTCAGACAGGCCCCGGAACACGCAATGGAAGCGCCATCGCTAATCGTCTGGGTTTCGTAGTGCGCTTTGACCACAGCGCGCAGGTCTCCACGCTGCTCCAACGCCTCGACCGTGCCGACATCGGTGATGATTCCAGTAAACATGGTGATAAACTAGGGCCGCAGACGATAGGTTTCCACCATATCTTCACCGACCGGACGTACATCGATACGTTCGAACCTTGGCGCAGCCACCAGCGCGGCTACTCCCAACGGCTCCACCGCCGCCCTGCCGTCGCCGCCAATCACCATCGGCGCCCGAAACCAAACCAGTCGATCCACCAATCCCGCCGACAGGAAAGAGGCCGCCAGAAAGCCACCAGATTCAACTAAAACGCTAGTGATTCCACAATCTCCAAGCGCCCGCAAAGCTGCGTCCAACCCCACCTTGCCATCCTTCGTCTCGGCAACCCGGGCGACCTCGACCCCCTCCCCACGCAGAGCCGCGGCCGAGGCATCCGAAGCTCCCGCGGTAGTAATGATCATCGTTTTGATATTGCGCGCCGAACTCACCAGAGCACTGTTCAGCGGCGTCACCAGCCTAGAATCCAGCACCACCCGGACCGGCGTTCTCTGGTCCAGACCGGGCAACCGACAGGTCAGTGACGGATCATCTGCCAAAACCGTGCCGGTCCCGGTGAGTATCGCATCATGACGCGCCCGCATCAGATGTGCCAACCGCCGGGCCGGCTCGCCGGTGATCCATTGGCTTTCCCCGTCGCGCGTGGCGATCCGCGAATCGATACTCGCCGCCAACTTTAGGGTCAGCAGCGGTCGACCATCGCGGCCCCGCCGGATGAATCCCGCCAGAGCCGCGCCAGCCAACTCACCGCACACCCCGACGGTAACCGCAAGGCCGGCCGCCCGGAGGCGCTCAAATCCCTGACCGTCAACCCGCGCGTCGGGATCTTGGATTGCCGCGACCACCCTGACCACGCCGGCGGCGATCAGGGCATCAGCGCAAGGCGGAGCCTTACCGTGATGGGAACAGGGCTCGAGCGTGACATAGGCCGTTGCCCCAGCTGCCCCGGAGCCGGCCTGGGCCAACGCCACGGCCTCGGCGTGCGGCCTTCCGCCCGGTTGGGTCCAGCCACGCCCGACGATCCTATTGTCGCGCACTAAAACACAGCCTACCGACGGATTCGGCGCGACCTGCCCCTGGCCGCGGTTGGCCAACCGGAGCGCCAACCGCATCCAGCCTTGGTCCGCGGCGACAGCGTCGGGGGAGCCCTTGTCTGGGATGCCATTGGCTAGCGTGCGCATCAGCAGATCGCCCAGGCCGCTAATCTTCCTCGAAGCGTCCCAGGTCTTCGACAAACTCCTCGAAGTCCTTGGCTTCCCGGAAATTGCGATAGACCGATGCGAACCTGACATAGGCGACCGGATCAAGATTGGCCAGCGAGTCCATGACCATCTCACCAATCACACTGGAGGGGATCTCCGCCTCGCCCATGCTTTCGAGCCGTCGTTGGATGCCGCTCACCATGCGCTCAACCCGGTCCTGATCAACCGGCCTCTTGCGCAAAGAGATTTGCACCGACCGCTCCAACTTGTCTCGATCGAACGGCGCCCGCTTGCCGTTTTTCTTCAAGATCGTCAGCTCGCGCAGCTGCACGCGCTCGAAGGTGGTGAACCTGGCCCCACAAGACGGGCAGAAACGCCGGCGACGGATCGCCGCGTTGTCTTCGGTCGGCCGCGAATCCTTCACTTGCGTGTCGTTATGTCCACAGAATGGGCAACGCATGCCTTCCCCCTCTTTATTTTTCCGACACGTCAACGACGAGCCAGGTTACGCACCGGTTCGATAGATTGGAAAGCGCGCACACAAATCCCGAACCGACTGCAGCACCATAGCCCCAACCTTCGGGTCAGCCTCTGCCCCGCCGGCGATGCTATCAAGAACGTCTCCAATCAGGTCCCCGATTTGAGCAAATTCCTTGGTGCCGAACCCGCGAGTGGTTCCCGCCGGCGTACCGAGGCGCACTCCTGAGGTGATCGTCGGCTTTTGTGGGTCAAACGGCACCCCATTTTTATTGCAAGTAATCCCGGCATGCTCAAGCGCCGCCTCAGCATCCTTGCCGGTTAAATTCTTCCGGCGCAAATCAACCAGCATCAAATGGGTGTCGGTGCCGTCGGAGACGAGATCGACACCCCTCTCGACCAGTCGCGTCGCCAGGGTTTCGGCATTCGCAACAACATTTTCCGCATAGGTCCGGAACGACGGGCGCAAGGCTTCGCCAAAGGCCACCGCCTTGGCAGCGATCACATGCATTAGTGGTCCACCCTGCAATCCGGGAAACAGGGCCGAGTTGATTTTCTTGGCAATGCCCCCGTCATTTGTCAGAATCATTCCGCCACGGGGGCCGCGCAAGGTCTTGTGGGTCGTCGTGGTAACCACATGGGCATGGGGCAGCGGGCTGGGGTGCGCGCCACCGGCCACTAGCCCGGAGAAATGGGCCATATCAACCATCAGATAAGCGCCGACCGCGTCCGCAATTTCGCGAAAACGCTTGAAATCCAGCGTCCTCGGATAAGCCGAACCACCAGCAATGATCAGTTTCGGGCGGTGTTCCTCAGCCAACCGAGCCACCTCTTCAAAATCAATAAGGTGATCCTCGCGGCGGACACCGTACTGGATTGCGTTGAACCATTTACCCGACTGGTTCGGCGGCGCACCATGTGTCAAATGCCCACCGGCCGCCAATGACAGGCCAAGGATCGTGTCCCCCGGCTGCAACAGCGCCATAAACACCGTCTGATTGGCTTGCGCCCCGGAATGCGGCTGAACATTCGCAAACCCACAGCCAAATAATATCATAGCCCTCTCGATCGCCAGGGTTTCGGCGATGTCGACGAACTCACAACCACCGTAATAGCGGCGCCCGGAATAGCCCTCGGCGTATTTATTGGTCAGCACCGAACCTTGCGCTTCAAGCACGGCGCGCGAGACTATATTTTCTGACGCGATCAGCTCTATCTGGTCCTGTTGGCGCCCTAGTTCCTGGCTGATTGATCGAAACAATTCCGGATCGCTTTGTCTGACCGACATTTCAAAAAAGCCAGAGGAATGATCCGCGCTATCTTGTTGGCTTTTATCGTGCGTCGTTATTGCCGTCGTCATCATTGCTTCCGTATATTCAGATTTCGTTTAAGCGGCATTGCTGGCGTCGCCAAGATTGGGCGGCTCGGTGAGTTTGCGCACTCGCCGCGCGTGCCTACCTTCCCCAAACTCGGTTTGCAAGAATACAGTCAGGCATTCCTTCGCCAACTCGGCGCCGGTCATCCGAGCGCCAAGCGCCAGAACGTTGGCGTCGTTGTGTTCCCGAGACAGCCTCGCCGATGTCACATCATGAACCACACCGGCACGGATCCAGGGATATCGGTTCATCGCGATACTCATTCCGATACCGGTGCCGCATACCACCAACCCGATATCCGCCGCGCCAACCCGCAATGTCTCGGCAACTTTATAGGCGTAATCCGGATAGTCGACGGATGCCGGCCCGAATGCCCCTAAATCACGCACCGAATACCCCAATGCGCCAAGCTGCTCGATCAGCCCGGACTTCAGGAGGAGGCCACCATGGTCGACACCTATCGCGACGGTCTTCTTTTCCATCAGTCCACCAGTTCAAGCGTGAGCCAAATTAGGGCGCCAGAGTTCTCGCGTCGACACACATTATATACGGCAATTTTTAGGGATAATGCTAAAAATTGTGCAATCGTCCTCCCTCCCGCTGCACGCACTCAATGCCTCTGCACAATAACGTCATTGGTAATAAGGTGCTTGCCACCCGTGAACGGTTAATTTTAATGGAAACATTTAAATTAAAATAATATTTTAATTACCGTATTATATTTTACACACATTTATCTATTACAGATAATTGACAATTGTTCTTAAGAACAATTTCCTTATAATCAAATATTAAAAATCACAAGCCCAAGCTTGGAAGGCGACAAACGCCTGAAGATGCTGAAACGAAATCTGCGCACAACATACAATATGACCCAGGATGGCTAACCCGAGAAATGGAATTTAGCCTCGGTCGGAGCGCGGTCAAGCGTGGCGAACGACACCCCAAGGCAAGTTAATCTATTGCCAAGCTGACAATTGCGACGCTCCACAGGGAGCGCAATTAACGGTTCACGCGAGCTTTCTGTAAGTGGCCTAAAATCCGAAAAAAGCCGGCCTCGCAAGCTATGGCTGTCCTAGCCATTTAAGGCGGTTTTCCATGACACATTCCAATTTTTAAATCGCACCACCTATCAGCATCGCGCCTTCGCTCATTGGGTTACCGACGATCGAAACTTCAATCATTGCGACCAGGACCACGGCGCTTACCTTTAGATAGCTACCTCTCTGACGAATTCGACGATCACCCCGTTTTCGTTCAGCTTTGACATGATCTACCTCTTCCAGGCGCCCGGTAACGATGCGGTGTTCGCCGCCAAGGACAAACGCCATGCAGCATCGCCGGCACCGAAATCATGGCCGCGGACACCGGAGCGGCGTATATAACTGGCAACGGTCAACATTATTCATAATTTGGAGATTGGGATGAATCCCACATCCGCCCCGGCAACGGCAGCCCCCTCCCCCAAACCAAAACCTTCCAGGCCGATATTTCAGTGGGATGACCCCCTCCTACTGGATCAGCAGCTCAGCCAAGAAGAACGTATGGTACGGGATGCCGCTCGGGACTACTGCCAGGACCGGCTAATGCCCAGGGTGAAACATGCCTTCCGAAACGAGCGGTTTGACCGGGAGATCATGACCGAAATGGGTGAACTTGGCTTTCTCGGCTCGACCATCGACGGCTATGGTTGCGCTGGCGTGAACCACGTTTGTTATGGGTTGGTTGCCCGTGAGGTTGAACGTGTCGATAGCGGCTATCGCTCGGCGATGAGCGTACAATCAAGTCTGGTGATGCACCCCATTCATACCTATGGCAGTGAGGATCAGCGGCAAAAATATCTGCCCAAGCTGACCACTGGCGAGTGGGTCGGCTGTTTCGGGTTGACCGAACCGGATCACGGCTCGGACCCGGGCGGAATGGTCACCAGGGCGCGTTCGGTAGATGGCGGCTATCTGGTTTCCGGCGCGAAGATGTGGATCACCAACTCGCCCATTGCCGACGTATTCGTAGTCTGGGCTAAGACCGATGACGGCGTGATTCGGGGCTTCGTATTGGAAAAGGGCATGAAGGGGCTGTCGGCGCCAAAGATCGAGGGCAAGTTTTCGCTGCGCGCCTCTGTCACCGGCGAGATCGTCATGGACGAAGTCATGGTCCCGGAAGAAAACCTGCTGCCCAACGTGAAGGGGCTGGGTGGCCCCTTTGGATGTCTCAACAAGGCCCGTTTCGGAATTTCCTGGGGCGCCCTGGGCGCCGCCGAATTCTGTTGGCATCAGGCCCGCGACTACACCCTGGAGCGCAAGCAGTTTGGCCGCCCCTTGGCAGCGAACCAATTGATCCAGAAGAAACTCGCAGATATGCAGACCGAGATTACCATCGGCCTGCAAACCTGTTTGAGATTAGGCCGAATGCTGGACGAAGGCACCGCCGCCCCGGAGGCGATCTCGCTGGCCAAGCGAAACTCCTGTGGCAAGGCGCTGGACATCGCCCGGATGTCTCGGGATATGCACGGCGGCAACGGCGTATCGGATGAGTACGGCGTCATCCGACACCTCATGAACCTCGAGGCGGTGAACACATATGAAGGGACCCATGACGTACACGCCTTGATCCTCGGGCGGGCGCAAACCGGGTTGCAAGCATTTACCGGCGACTGAAGATCGAAAAACCGTGATGACCAGCAAGAGGACGGGGTTGATCCCCGACCTCCTATTTGGCGATGCTCCGGCAGGTTACGGCAAGCGCGGCAGTTTCCGGACCGTTGAGTGATTGACCGTTGAATTCAAAGCAACACACGGAAATATCGTAGGGTACTTTCCCGACCAAATCCTGTCCCGACAACAGTTGCGACTACGCCGGCAGACAATGATTTTTCATTACATCATACGTGATCTTGAAGGTGATCTTGTCTGGAACCTTGATCATCTGCGCACCCACGAGATCAGCCGGCGAGACCGGTTACCGATTAGGACCGGCGCCGGGTTTATAGGTCACATCGTCAGCCGGCTTGTGCGTATTCAGTCCGCCGCAGCCCTTGGGTGTGACGGTGATCTCAACACCTTCAGGCTTAACGTCAGCTTTGGCGCTGGCCCGTATATCGGCCTTGGCACCGGTCTCTATCGCCGCTTATGTAACTGTCTTCGCCCTTACCTCTGCCGGCCGCGACGTCAGCGGCAGCAAAAAGAGCCCCCGCCATCAACAGCCCGCTGGCAATGCCCTTCATCCGATCGAATGATTCGGTCACCTTGCCTTCTCCCAATGCCACATTGCGACGTTTAAAGCGCAACATTCATGCCGCAAAACCAAAAATGGCGTGGCCATCGAGCCGGACCTGACTAACCTTCGACAACAATAAAAACCTTTTCGGCGCGCGAGCGTCATAGATGGTCCGAGTTAAGGGAGAAACCCTGGGTAAGGGTCCCGTCACAAGGATACTTGTAGCAAGTGAACATTTAACGGCAAGGTCGGACAGGTCCTTGTTTTTTTGTCCTGCTCGCGCTTCAGAAGGTTGCTCTAAGATTAATCTTAAAACTTTTTCGCCATCTCCCGAAATGAGAATAACTCGGCCTCAATCACCCAATTGACCCCTATCCATAGGATCGCTGCCAGAACCGTGGTCGCAAGCGCCTTCTTCCAAAGATGCGGCTTTTCAGGTGCCCCGGTATCATGGCCAATCTCAACAGTCTCGGCACGCCGCACTCCGAAGGGCAGCGACATGAAAAAAATCCACCACCAAAGCAGTATATAGACAACGATACCGGATGCGATATCCATGTATACCCTCCTCCCTTAGCAAGAACGCTCAGGCCTGTTCAAGCTCAAGCAGGGTGCCGGCAAAGTCCTTGGGGTGTAGAAACAATACCGGCTTGCCATGGGCACCGGTCTTTGGCTCGCCATCACCCAACACCCTCGCACCATTAGCTTTCAGGGCATCGCGCGCAGCGATGATGTCCTCAACCTCGTAGCAGATGTGATGCATTCCACCGGACGGGTTGCGATCAAGAAAGGTTTGGATCATTGAGCCTTCGCCTAAGGGGTGAAGCAATTCAATCTTGGTGTTCGGTAGCTCGACGAAAACCGTGGTGACCCCGTGATCAGGCAGATCCGCGGGAGCACTGACCGTGGCCCCCAAGGTTTGACGATAAATCTCCGCCGCCGCCGCAAGGTCCGGCACGACAATGGCGACATGGTTAAGGCGGCCAATCATCGCTCTGTCATCCCGCTCTCTCCATTCATCCCCGCACCACATGGACCGTGGTAAGCGGACGCTTGCCAAACTCATTGCGAAGCACCCGCCGCACCGCCCGGTACGCCGCCGCGACAACCGCTTCATCGGACGCCCGAGCGCTGGAGGAAAGCCCATCCACGGATTTCCGCACCATCTCGACCAACAAATCGTCGATCTCCTCGGCTTCGTCGTCGTCGTCGGTAATGCCCGTGACCGTCAGCATCGGATCGAGTCGGCAATATCCCTTCTTGTCCAGGATCAACGTCGCGGCAACCGCGCCATTATGCAGAAGTTTACGGCGGTCCCGGATCACCTCGCCGTTAAGCTGCCGCAGGCGCGGTCCATCAACCGCCAGGCTCGACACCGGAACCCAGGAAATGATTTCCGCCGGACCGGGCGCCAAGCGTATGACACTGCCATTGCCAGGAGCCTGCACCTGCGGCACCTGACAATCGTGGGCCAGCCGAGCGTGCTCCGCCAAATGCCGAGCGTCTCCATGCACTGGAATAGCGATTTCCGGACGAACCATCTGATACATCCGTACCATATCGTCATGGGCCGGATGCCCAGAAACGTGCACATGGTGATCTCGCTCGGTGATGACTTTCACGTCGCGCGACATGAACTTGCCCTGCACCCGTCCGATCGCGTTCTCGTTGCCCGGGATCTCACGTGACGAGAAAATCACTGTATCCCCGGCCTCTATGGAAACCTTGGGATGAGCCTGATCGGCGATCCGGGCAAGCGCCGCGCGCGATTCCCCCTGGCTACCGGTACAAATCAACACTAGTTTGTTACGGGGAAAATAGCCCACATCCGCCTCGCTGACGAAGTCAGGGATATCGAGCAGATAGCCATTCTCCCGCGCCACGTCGTGCATTCGCCAAAGTGAGCGGCCAACCAGCGCCACCCGACGGTCATGGCGTCGCGCAGCGACCGCGATGCTATGCAGGCGGGCGACATTGGAGGCAAAACAGGTGACGGCGATCCGGTGCTCCTGTTTAGCGAAAAGCTCGCTGAAGGAGTCGACCAATTCGGCTTCCGATCCGGTGCTGCCGGGAACGTCGACATTGGTCGAGTCGCCGACCATCGCCAAAACCCCCTCCTCAGCCAGCGCTTCCAGCGCCGCGAGGTCGGTCACTTCGCCAACCTGCGGCGCTGGATCGAATTTCCAGTCACCGGTGTGCAATATTGTCCCCGCTTCGCACCGGAGAACGATCGCGCTGGGTTCGGGAATTGAATGGGTCAGGCCGATAAATTCAATGTCGAACGGCCCGAGTGTAACGCTGCCGGATAGTGGCACTTCTATCAACTCAACCTGCCCGACGAGATCGACATCGGCCAGCTTGCGGCGCACCAACGACGCGGTGAACGGTGTCGCGTAGATCGGGCAGCGCAGACGCTCCCAAAGATAAGGGATCGCGCCGATATGGTCCTCGTGACCATGAGTGACGACCAGCCCGAGAAGATCCTCCCGCCGGGACTCGACAAAGCTTGGATCGGGCATGATCACGTCAACACCCGGCGTGGTCTCATCGCCGAAAGTAATTCCAAGATCCACCATCAACCACTTACCGCCATAGCAATAGAGGTTGAGGTTCATGCCTATCTCGTTTGATCCACCCAGCGGCAAAAAAAGCAGCTCGCTAGGGTCGGCATGAAACACGCCATCTGTTTTCATTTTTTGTTACGTTGGTGGATCAACACCAACCCTCTCAAGGTAATATCTGGGTCCACGTGCTGGATCGCATCGGTGGAGGAAAGAAAGATAGGTGCCAGCCCGCCGGTAGCGACGACGAACATCGGTGCGCCATACTCTGCCTTGATCCGACTGACGATGCCCTCAATCAACCCGACATAGCCCCAGAAAATTCCGGCATGCATGGCGTCTTTGGTCGACTTGCCGATGATTCGAATCGATTCGTTTCCTTCCTCGCTATGCACGGGTGGCTCAATAACAATTCTAGGTAGCTGGGCAGCCGCACGGTACAGCGCCTCAAGCGAAAGATTGATGCCTGGTGCGATCACGCCTCCAGCATAGCCGCCGTCGGCTTCAATCACGTCGAAGGTTGTCGCGGTGCCAAAATCGATCACAATAAGCGCTCCGTCATAGCCCGCGCGGGCGCCAATCGCATTCACCACCCGGTCGGCGCCAACCTCATGCGGGTTATCGATCCGGATATCTATGCCAAGCTCAACCTTTGGATCGCCAACCAGCATCGGCTCGATTCCAAAATGTCGACGGCACAGAGTTTTAAGATTGAACGCGGTCTCCGGCACCACATTGGCGATGATGACATCGTCGATTTTTGACAACGGCAGATCGATCAAAGCCAACAATTGAGTTAACCATACCCCGTATTCATCGGCGGTGCGGGCGGTATTGGTCGAGGTTCGCCATGATCCGATGCAGGTTTCCCCCTCGAACATTGCAAAACCAGTATTGGTATTACCGCAATCAATCGTGAGAAGCATCACGCCTCCGTCCGTTGAACGAACCCGACAGTGCCGGCGGCAATCAACCGCACCGCGCCATCCGGTAGTTCGAGCAGCATCCGCCCATCCTCGCCAAGCCCGGTAAAGCGTCCTTGCAGCAGCAGACCGTTTTCATCATCCACTTCCACCTCACGGCCCAGGCCAAAAGCCCGTTCCAACCAAGCGGCACGGATCTTGGAGAAACCCTGCGCAGCCCAAATATCATACCAGTGCGTCAGCGCCATCAGATAACGAGCCCGCACTGCTTCCACCGTGATCGGCCGGCCGGCCAGGAGATCCAAACACGTAGCACCATAGCGGGTTTGTGCGGGAAATGAGGCAATGTTGATCCCGACCCCGACGATGACCACGCCGCCGCCGCCCGTCGCGACCACCGTCTCCAATAGGATACCGCTGAGCTTACGTGCATCGGCCAATACATCATTCGGCCATTTCAATTGAATATCGGTCCCTGGCACTGCCTGTGCCGCAGCCTCGGCCACCGCCAGCGCCGCAACGAAGGACAACTGCGCCCAGGTTTGCGGTCCACCCTGTGGCCCACCCTCCTGACCATTTTGCGGTCTCAAGATCGTCGAGGTGTAAAGATTACCGCGCGGCGAGGTCCATTGTCGCTCGCGGCGCCCACGGCCCGCCCGCTGTTCAGCCGCCTGAACGACTGTCCAGGTTTCAGCGCCAGCCAAGGCGCGTTCCCTTGCCGTCAAATTCGTGCTGTCCAAGACCTCATGGATTTCCAGGGTCACCCGATCCGGGAGCAAACCCGGCCCAGCGCCGTTACCGACCAAATTGATCATTGGCAAGGTTCGTCTGGGTTACGTTTCGACGCCAGGTCACCCGCCCATCAACGCCGCCGCCGCCGCGCCCGCCGCCTCGACAACTGGGCTGGGCACCACGAAAAACAACAGCGTGACCGCGGTAGACACGTAGATCACGAGTCGCAGATCCGTCGGCACCGCACTATCCAACGGCTCACTCGCCTCGTCAAAATACATAATTTTGACGATCCGCAGATAGTAGAAGGCGCTCACCACGCTGGCGATAACGCCGAGGATGGCCAGGGTATAAAGTCCGGCATCGATCGCCGCAAGAAAGACGAACCATTTGCCGAAAAACCCAGCGAGCGGCGGAATGCCGGCCATCGAGAACATGAAGATTAGCAACGCCACCGCCATCATCGGATGGCTTTTCGACAAACCGGCGAGGTCGTTGATCCCCTCGACAAGGCGGCCCTGCTGGCGCATCGCCAGGATGCAGGCAAAGGTGCCAACATTCATGAATAAATAAACTGACATATAGATCAGCACACCACTGGTCCCGGCCTCGTTACCGGCGGCCACGCCAACCAGCGCATAGCCCATATGACCGATCGAGCTATAAGCCATCAGTCGCTTGATGTTGGTCTGCACTAAGGCTGCAAAAGCCCCAAGCCCCATCGAGAGGATTGAGATCACCACGATGATCTGTTGCCATTGCTCGATCAACTCGCCAAACGGGCCGACCATGACTCGCAAAAACAAACAGATAGCCGCGACCTTTGGCGCCACGGCGAACAACGCCGTCACCGGTGTCGGCGCGCCTTCATAAACATCCGGCGTCCACATGTGGAATGGCACCGCCGAGACCTTGAATGCCAAACCAGCGATCAGAAACACCATACCGAACACTAAGCCAACCGGGACGTCACCGTTCAAGGTGCTGAAAATTCCAGCGAGGCCCAAGAAGTCCGTCGTGCCTGCGAACCCATAGATCAACGAGCAACCATAGAGCAACATGCCCGAGGACAGCGCGCCAAGGACGAAATATTTCAATCCAGCCTCAGTCGAACGTAGCGTATCGCGACGGATCGACGCCACCACGTAAAGCGCCAGACTCTGCATCTCCAAACCGACATAAAGCCCGATTAGATCGTTGGCCGAGACCATCATCATCATGCCTACGGTGGCATAGACAATCAGCACTGGAAACTCGAACCGTTGGGCCTGTTCGCGCCGCATATAGTCGCTGGAAAGCACGATCGACAACGCCGATCCCATGAGGATCAAGATCTTGGCAAACTGTGCGAATTTCGAGGTCACGAACATGCCAAAGAAGACCGGCGTATCCGTAGCCCCACCATAGATGAGCACCAGGACCCCGGTGACGATAAGGCTGGCGATCGCGAGCCAGGAAACCAGTCCGGTCGGATCACCCTTGCGGAATACACCGACCATCAGCAAAGCCATCCCAGCGCAAACCAGAAAGATCTCTGGCGTCGCCGGCGCCATCACGGGCACTGTGGTGGGATCCATTGCGTGCGCCTCCGGGCTCAGCGTGTCGCGACGGTCACGCCGCCTTCAAGCAGCGCGACGTTGTAATTAGCAATCAGGTTGTCGACCGACACTGCCATCATGTCTAGGAATGACGCGGGGTATATCCCCATCCAGAACACCAGAATAACCAAAGGTGCGAACACCACGATCTCCCGTGGCGATAGATCAACAATGTTCTTCAAGCTGTCCTTGTCCAAAATCCCGAAGATAATCCGGCGATAGACATACAGCATGTAAGCTGCGCCGAGTATCACCCCGGTCGATGCCAGGGCTGCCAGCCAGGTACTGACCTTGAACACCCCCATCAAGACAAGAAATTCCCCCACAAACCCGCTGGTCGCCGGCAGGCCAACCGAGGCCATGGTGAAGATCATGAATACCAAGGCATAGCGCGGCATCCGGTTGACCAACCCGCCATAGGCGGAGATTTCTCGGGTATGCATACGGTCATAAATAACCCCGACGCATAGGAATAAAGCGCCGGAAACGACGCCATGGCTCAACATCTGAAAGATCGAGCCCTGCACCCCCTGCTCGTTCAGGGTGAACATACCGAGGGTCACGAAGCCCATATGCGCCACCGATGAATAGGCGATCAGTTTCTTAAGATCCTCTTGGGCAAGAGCAACCAGAGAGGTGTAGATCACCGCCACAATGCTAAGCGAGAAGACCAAAGGCGCAAACATCTCGGTGGCTTCCGGGAACATTGGGATCGAGAACCGGAGGAACCCGTAACCGCCCATCTTCAGCAGCACGCCGGCCAGGATCACTGACCCCGCCGTCGGCGCCTCGACATGGGCATCCGGCAACCAGGTATGGACAGGCCACATCGGCACTTTTACCGCGAATGAGGCGAAAAATGCTAGCCAGAGCCAAGGCTGAAGATCCGTTGCAAACTTGAACGCCGTCAGGGTCGGCACGTCGGTGGTTCCGGCGATGAAATACATGGTCAGCATGGCGACCAGCATCAGCACCGAGCCGAGCAAGGTGTAGAGAAAGAACTTGAACGCCGCATAGACCCGGCGCGCGCCGCCCCAGACGCCGATGATAATAAACATCGGAATCAGGACACCCTCGAAAAAGACATAGAAAACCAATAGGTCCAGGGCGCAGAACATGCCGACCATCATGGTTTCCAGCACCAGGAAGGAAATCATGTACTCCCGGACCCGGGTCTGAACTGCCTCCCAACTCGACAGGATGCAGATCGGCGTCAAGAAGGTCGAGAGCAGCACGAAGAACAGCGAAATACCGTCAATGCCCATGTGGTAGTTGATATCGGCGCCCGGGATCCACTCGGCCCACTCGACCATTTGGAAATCGGCCGTGGTTGGATCAAAATTCACCCAAAGCAGCAGTGAGATCAGGAAGGTCGGAACCGTCGTCCACAGGGCGATATAACGCGAATTGCGCGCCACCGTCGCCTCGTCGCCACGGGTGAACAGAATGAACAGAACGCCCGCCATGGGCAGGAACGTCACCAAGGACAGCAGGGGCCAATCGCTTGCCATAAGCTCAGCCCCCGTGCGCCATCAAGTACCAGGATATGATGGCGACCACGCCGATCATCATCGCGAAGGCATAGTGGTAAACATATCCGCTCTGCATACGGCCCGCCCGCCCGGCAAGACGCCGAGTTAGCGCAGAAATACCGTCCGGGCCGAACCCATCAATGATAGCCCCGTCGCCACCCTTCCAAAGCACCCGCCCAAGCTTCATGGCCGGGCGCACGAAGGCCCAGTCATACAACTCATCGAAGTACCATTTATTTAACAGGAATCGGTAGATCTCGCCATAATAGCCGACAATAATTCCGGGAACCTCGGGCCGGTGGATATAGCAATACCAGGCCCCGCCGGTGCCCAGAACGAACATTACCGTTGGCAATGCAATCACCCAAACCGGCACATGATGCGCCGCCTCAATAGTGTTGTTGCCCTCCAGAACCAGCAACGCGCCACCCCAGAAATCAGCCATCGACTCGCCACCGAATGCATCAAAGCCAAGCTTACCGGCAACCAAGGCGCCTGCCGCCAGCACCATCAACGGGATGGTCATCACCAGCGGCGACTCGTGAATATGGTCCTGCACTTCCTTCGAGGCGCGACTAGTCCCAAAGAAGGTAAGGAAGATCAGACGCCAGCTATAGAAGGCAGTCATGCCGGCGGCGATGATGCCAATCCAAAAGGCGTAATTTCCCACCCCAGTATGGCGGGCAAAAGCCGATTCTAAAATCAGGTCCTTTGAATAGTAGCCAGCGAGGAACGGAAACCCGGTCAGCGCCAGGGTGCCAATGACCATCAGCCAGAAGGTCAGCGGAATTCGCGAGCGCAGCCCGCCCATATTGCGCATGTCCTGCTCATCGGACATCGCATGGATCACCGATCCCGCGCCAAGGAACAGCAGCGCCTTGAAGAAGGCATGGGTCAAAAGATGGAAAATTCCCGCCGAATAGGCCGATACACCGCAGGCGAAGAACATGTATCCAAGCTGTGAGCAGGTCGAATAAGCTATGACCCGTTTGATGTCGTTCTGACAAAGCCCGACCGTTGCCGCGAAGAACGCGGTCGAGGCACCGACAATTGTCACTACCATCAAGGTATCTGGGGCGTATTCCATCATCGGCGAAAGCCGCGCCACCATGAACACCCCCGCCGTCACCATCGTCGCCGCGTGGATCAAGGCCGAGACCGGGGTAGGTCCCTCCATCGCGTCCGGCAGCCAAGTGTGCAGCCCAAGCTGCGCCGACTTACCCATGGCGCCAATGAATAGCAACATGGTCAGCACGGTTAGCGCATCGGCGCTGAACCAAAGGAAAGTGATCTCCGACCCGGCCTTACCTGGTACCGCCTGAAAGATTTCGTCCAGAACCACCGTGTCAAACAACAAATAAGTGCCAAAAATCCCCAGCGCAAAGCCAAAATCACCAACCCGATTAACTAGAAATGCCTTGATCGCCGCCGCGTTTGCCTCGGGCTTATGATACCAGAAGCCGATCAACAGATAAGAGGCCAGACCGACCCCCTCCCAGCCCATGAACATCTGCACCAAATTATCCGCCGTCACCAGCATCAGCATGGCGAAAGTGAACAGCGACAGATAGGCGAAGAACCGAGGATTGTGTGGGTCGTGGCTCATGTAGCCGATCGAATAGACATGCACCATGGTCGAAACCACGGTCACGACGATCACCATCACCGCGGTCAGGGTATCGAATTTCAGGGACCACGCCGCGTCGAGCGTTCCGGACTGAATCCAGGTGAAAAGATTAATCGTGGTCGGGTCGTGCTGGATCGCCACGTCGTAAAAGGCGACTAGCCCGAGGACCATCGAGAGCCCCATCGCCCCGCAGGTGACGATATGTGAGCCCCGATCGCCGAGCAGACGCCCTCCAAAACCGGCAACGATTGCGCCTAGGAGCGGCAGGAAGACGATGGCTGTATACATCACCTCCTCACCCTTTCATTAGGTTGATATCTTCGACCGCGATAGAGCCACGGTTACGGAAATAGACGACCAGGATGGCAAGACCGATCGCCGCCTCGGCAGCCGCCACGGTCAACACGAAAAGCGCGAACACCTGGCCGGCCAGATCGCCGAGAAAAGCCGAGAACGACACCAAATTAATGTTAACCGCCAACAGCATCAGCTCGATCGACATGAGGATGATGATCACGTTCTTCCGATTCAGGAAGATGCCGAAAATCCCCAAGGTAAACAGGATTGCCGCAACCGTCAGATAATGCGCGAGGCCGATATCCCACATGGTCAGACCCCCTCGCCCGATTGTACTTTAACGATCTCGACTGTTTCCTCGCGGTTTCGTGAAACCTGGTCGGCGATACGCTGACGCTTTACGCCTTCGCGGCTCCGCAAGGTCAACACAATCGCCCCAATCATGGCTATCAGCAAAATCACGCCGGCCGCCTGAAACAGATAAACATAGCGAGTGTACAGGATCATCCCCAACGCCCGTATATTGGATATCTCGGCCACCACCGGAGCAGACGCCGCCTTGACCAGGGATGCATCGTCGGACACCACCCACGCGCCAACCACAAACGCAAGCTCGGCCAACAAAATAAACCCAATCAGCGCCCCGACCGGCAGGTAATCCATGAAGCCCTGACGTAGCTCGACGAAGTTGATATCCAGCATCATCACCACGAACAGGAACAACACCGCCACCGCGCCAACATAGACGACGATTAAAATCATCGCGATGAACTCAGCCCCGATCAGCACGAACAGGCCGGAGGCGTTGAAGAAAGCCAGGATCAGGAACAATACCGAATGCACCGGGTTGCGCGAGGCAACAACCATCACACCCGCCGCGATGGCGACGAAGGCGAAGGCATAGAACGCAAGCGCCTGGATGATCATGACCTGCCCCTCTGCGATCGTTGTTTCATCTGTGACATGCTCGGCATTACGCAACCTTGCTTTCTTATCGAACGATTACCGGGGTTGGTTAATCGCATCACCGAACCCTCGTGCTTGCTTCGATCAACGATACGGTGCGTCAGCCGCCAGGTTCTGGGAGATCTCCGTCTCCCAGCGATCCCCGTTCGCCAACAGTTTGTCTTTATTGTAGAAAAGTTCCTCGCGGGTCTCTGTCGCAAACTCAAAGTTCGGCCCCTCGACGATCGCGTCGACCGGGCAGGCTTCCTGACAGAAACCGCAATAGATGCATTTCGTCATGTCGATGTCATAGCGCGTGGTGCGCCGGCTGCCATCGGCCCTGGGCTCGGCTTCGATGGTAATCGCCTGCGCCGGACAGATCGCCTCACACAGCTTGCAGGCAATGCAGCGCTCCTCGCCGTTGGGATAGCGACGCAGCGCGTGTTCGCCGCGGAACCGTGGGCTAAGCGGCCCCTTTTCAAACGGGTAATTGATCGTGACCTTGGGTTTGAAGAAATACTTCAAGGTTAGGTACATGCCGGATACCAGCTCCGACAGGAGCAAGGCCTTGCCGCTTTGCATCAAACTCATGGCTTGCCTCTCATCCCGTTTAACCGGCGACCTGGTTCGGCAACCAACCGAAGGAAACCAACACACCCGCCGTCACCGCAACCCACAGCAGCGACAAGGGCAGAAAAACCTTCCATCCCAGCCGCATCAACTGGTCATAGCGATACCGCGGGAAGGTCGCCCGCACCCAGAGGAAGCAAAACAGAACGAACGATATCTTGGCGAAAAACCAAATCGGACCGGGGATCCAGTTGAACGGCGCGATGTCGAAGATCGGCAGCCAGCCCCCCATGAACAACACCACGGTCATCGCGCTCATCAGGATCATGTTGGCGTATTCACCAAGGAAGAAGAGCGCGAAGGTCATCGACGAATATTCGACGAAATAGCCCGCTACGAGTTCCGACTCGCCCTCGGGTAGGTCGAAGGGCGCCCGGTTGGTCTCGGCCAACGCCGAGATAAAGAAGATCACGAACATCGGCAGCAATGGGATCGCGAACCACACGGTGCGCTGCGCCTCGACGATGTCCGACAGGTTGAGCGAACCGGCGCACAAGACCACGGTGATCACCACAAAGCCGATCGACACTTCGTAGGACACCATTTGCGCCGCCGACCGTAGGGCGCCGAGAAAGGCGTATTTCGAATTCGACGCCCAACCCGCCATGATCACGCCATAGACGCCAAGCGAGGAGATGGCGAAGAAGTACAGCAAACCAACATTGATATCCGCCAGCACCAGGCCGTCCCCAAACGGGATCACCGCCCAGGCAATCAGGCTGAGGACAAAAATCAGCATCGGCGCCATGATGAACAAAAGCTTGTTCGAACCGGCCGGCAGGATGGTTTCCTTGACGAACAACTTGGCTCCGTCGGCAAGCGGTTGCAGCAGGCCAAACGGCCCGACCACATTCGGTCCCTTGCGCAGTTGCATGCTGGCGATGACCTTGCGCTCGAAATAGGTCAGATATGCGACCGAGACCAACAACGGCACCACAATCGCCAGAATCTGCGCGACGATGATCGCCGTCGGTAGCACATAGTCGTTCAGGAACATATTCATCGTCCCACCTGCTCCATCGCGACCGGCCCCAGCGTCATTCCTCCGTCCCCGTCCGCTCGGCTTTCGCCGTGACGAAGGTCTCGGTGCACTCGGCCATCACCGCAGAGCACCGGCTTATCGAATCCGTCATGTAAAAATTTTCGATAACCTGGCCAAATGGCGCATCGGAGGTCTCTCCGGCCGTGCCAAACGCCCCCCAACTCGCCGGCTCCACCTGATCGATGGCGCCGAAGCTGCCATGCGCCGCGACCAGGGCCGTGCGCAGGGCCGTAGCCGAGTCATAAGCCAAGGCCTTGCCAACCGCCTCCGAAAGCGCCCTCAAGACCTTCCAATCCTCCCGCGCCTCACCGGGCGGGAAGGATGCCTGCAGCGCTAACTGTGCCCGCCCCTCGGTATTGACGTAAATTCCGTCCTTCTCAGTATAGGCGGCCCCTGGCAGGACCACGTCGGCCCGGTGTGCGCCGGCATCGCCGTGGTGCCCCTGATAGACGACGAAGGCCTTACCCAGCCCGGACATGTCGATCTCATCGGCGCCGAGCAGATACACGAACTTGATCTCGCCCGAGCCGGCGCCGGCGACGATACCGGCGACGCCCTTACCCTCCGCACCGGGCACGAATCCCATGTCGAGGCCAGCAACCCGGCTGGCGGCGGTATGCAGAACGCTGAAGCCGTTCCAGGCGTCGCTGTCTTCGCTCGCCTCTTGGATCATTCCACAGCCCTCTGCGATCGAACGGGCCATGGCCAGGACCGCAGCCCCGTCCTCACGCACCAAGGCGCCCATGCCGAGGATCACCATCGGCTTCTTGGCGGACTTCAGCACCTCGGCGAAGCTATGGCTACCGTCAGCGATCTCGCGCAGGGTCTGCGCACCGGCCCCCAGGGTCTCGACCTTATAGGTAAGATCCGCCGGTGTCCCCACCATGGCGACCGTCAAACCACCCTCAAGCCAGCGCTTGCGAATGCGGGCATTTAATACCGGCGCTTCCCAGCGTGGATTGGTGCCGACCAGGAGAATCGCGTCTGCATCCTCAACCCCGGCAATACTGGCATTGAACAAATAGCTAGCGCGAACCGACGCATCGAGTTTCGCGCCGTCTTGGCGACAATCGATATTGGCAGATCCAACCGAAGTCATCAGCTGCTTCAACGCGAACATCGACTCGGCGTCGCACAGATCACCGGCGATCGCAGCCATGGCCTCACCTGATAGCGCCTTCATCTGTTCGGCAACCGTAGAAAACGCCTCGGGCCAACTGACCGGAACTAACTTGCCGTCACGGCGCAGATAAGGTCGGTCAAGGCGTTGGCGTTTCAGCCCGTCACAGGCGAACCTAGCCTTATCGGAGATCCATTCCTCGTTCACATCGTCATGCAACCGGGGCAGCACCCGCAGCACCTCTGAGCCGCGCGTATCAACCCTAATGTTTGAGCCAACCGCGTCCATCACATCGATGGTCTCAGTTTTCTTCAGCTCCCAGGGACGCGAAACGAAGGCATAAGGCTTGGAGGTGAGCGCACCGACCGGACAAAGATCGATCACGTTGCCGGATAATTCCGAAGCCAACGCTTTTTCAAGATAGGTAGTGATTTCCGCGGTCTCGCCGCGCCCCAGCAACCCCATCTCGGTCACACCGGCGACCTCGGTCGAGAACCGGACACAACGCGTGCAGTGAATGCACCGGGTCATGATCGTCTGGATCAGCGGCCCCATATGCTTGTCTTCGACAGCGCGCTTGTTCTCGGTATAGCGGCTGGAGTGATGACCATAGCCCATGGCCTGGTCCTGCAGGTCGCACTCGCCGCCCTGATCGCAAATCGGGCAATCGAGCGGATGGTTGATCAGCAGGAACTCCATGACGCCATGGCGGGCCTTCTTGACCATCTCACTGTCGGTAAAGACTTCCTGGTTGTCCGCCGCCGGCAGCGCGCAGCTCGCCTGAGGTTTCGGCGGTCCGGGCTTCACCTCGACTAGGCACATCCGGCAATTACCGGCGATCGACAGCCGCTCGTGATAGCAGAACCGGGGAATCTCTGCGCCAGCCGCCTCGCATGCTTGCAGCACCGTGGAGCCCGGCGGAACATCAACCTCGATCCCGTCAACCGTCAGCTTCGGCATTGCGTCCCCCAAGGCTTGTCCCGCGTCCCATTTGGCATTTTCCGGGCGCTCATTCTACAGCCTGTAGGTTTGACAGACTCGCCTTATGTGCCTTGATCCGGTCCTCGACCTCGCCTCGGAAATGCGTCAGCAGCCCCTGGATCGGCCAGGCCGCCGCGTCACCAAGCGCGCAGATCGTGTGACCTTCGATCTGCTTGGTCACCTGCTCCAGCGCGTCGATCTCTTCGTATTCGGCCTCGCCGGTCACCAGCCGTTCCATCACCCGCCACATCCAACCGGTACCCTCGCGGCACGGCGTGCACTGGCCGCAGCTTTCGTGTTTGTAGAAGTAAGACAGCCGGGCGATGGCTTTGACGATATCGGTCTGCTTGTTCATCACGATGACCGCCGCCGTGCCGAGACCCGACTTAACCGTCATCAACGAATCGAAATCCATCAGGATATCGTCACAGATCGATTTCGGAATGCAGCGAACCGACGCGCCGCCGGGGATCACCGCCAGAAGATTGTCCCAACCGCCGATGACGCCGCCGGCATGCTTATCGATGAGCTCCCTGAGCGGAATCCCCATCTCTTCTTCGACATTGCAGGGGTTATTCACGTGCCCCGAGATACAGAACAGCTTGGTGCCGACATTGCGCTCGCGTCCCAAACCGGCGAACCACTCGGGTCCACGGCGCAGAATTTCTGGCACCACCGCGATGCTCTCGACGTTGTTCACCGTCGAGGGGCAACCATACAAACCGACCGCCGCCGGAAACGGCGGTTTCAGGCGGGGTTGACCCTTCTTGCCCTCAAGGCTTTCCAACAGCGCGGTTTCCTCACCGCAGATATAGGCGCCGGCCCCGCGATGCAGAATGATGTCGAAATCATAGCCGGTGCCGCAAGCGTTCTTGCCGATCAGGCCGGCGTCATAGGCCTGATCGATCGCCGCCTGCAGGTTGCCCGACTCGTTATAGTATTCGCCCCGAATGTAGATATAGGCGGCGCAGGCGCGCATCGAATACCCGGCGATCAGACATCCCTCGACCAGCTTGTGCGGGTCGTTGCGCATGATTTCCCGGTCCTTACAGGTCCCGGGCTCGCTCTCATCGGCGTTGACGATCAGGTAATGCGGCCGGTCCCCGACCACCTTCGGCATGAACGACCACTTAAGGCCAGTTGGAAACCCGGCCCCGCCACGGCCCCGCAGGCCCGAGGCCTTGACCAGTTCAACAACTTCCTCCGGTGTCTGCGAGAGTATTTGCTTGGTGGTGCTCCAGTCACCGCGTTTGCGCGCGCCATCCAGGCCCCAGTCGAACCAGCCATACAGGTTGGTGAAGATCCGGTCTTCATCCTTTAGCATTAGCTGTCTCCACCGTCCCGAGGCGCTTCCGCCGGCGCTTCAGCAGCCGGTTTCGGCGGGCGCGGCACATAGGCTGCCTCGGTCTCGCGCAGACTGGTCAACGAGGTCGCGCCGGCACTGCTCTCCGACATGTTGCGCCCTTTCATCGAGCCGACCGGCGGTGGCTTGCCCTGCTTCAGAGCTTCCAGCAACTCAGCCGTCGCGTCGTAATCCATATCTTCGTAGAAGTCGTCATTGACCTGCAAGATCGGTGCGTTGACGCAGCCACCGAGGCATTCCACTTCCAGCAGGCTGAACATCCCATCCTCGCTTGCCCCATGATTATCGAGCCCGAGCTTGTCCTTGATGCATTTCATCATCTCGTCGGAACCGCGCAGCCAGCACGGCGTCGTGGTGCAGGCCTGCAGGAAATACTTCCCGACCGGCTTCAGATTAAACATCGTGTAGAAGGTCACGACCTCCAGCACCCGAATCGGCGCCATGTCGAGTTTTTTGGCCACCGCCTCGATCGCCACCCTGGGCAACCAGTTATCGTGCTGGCGTTGCGCCAGATCAAGCAATGGGATCACCGCACTGGCCTGGCGACCGGCGGGATATTTGGCGATTAGCCCGTCGGCCTTGGCTTCGTTTTCCGAGGTGAATGAGAAGCTATCCGGCTGATTTTCCGCGAAGGCGTGCCCGCTCAACGGTCGATCTCCCCGAAAACAATGTCGAGCGAGCCGATGATGGCGACGGTATCCGCCAGCATGTGCCCCCTGGACAGAAAGTCCATGGCCGAGAGGAATGCAAACCCCGGCGCGCGTATCTTACAGCGGTATGGTTTGTTGGAGCCGTCGGACACCAGATAAACTCCAAACTCACCCTTCGGCGCCTCGACCGCGGTGTAGGTCTCGCCAGCCGGAACGTGATAGCCCTCAGTATACAGTTTGAAGTGATGGATAAGGGCCTCCATCGAGCGCTTCATTTCGCCGCGCGGCGGCGGCGCTACTTTGCGGTCGGTGGTCTTGACCGGACCATCCGGCATGTTTGCGATGCACTGGTGCACTATCCGCAGGCTTTGCTTCATCTCCTCGACCCGCACCAGATAGCGCGCGTAACAATCGCCAGTCTTGCCGACGGGGATGTCGAAATCCATCTCGTCATAAACATCGTAGGGCTGCGATTTTCGCAGATCCCAGGCCTGGCCCGATGCCCGAATGCATGGTCCGGTGAAGCCGAGATTATGGGCTTCCTCCGCGGTCACCGTTCCGATGTCGACGGTGCGTTGTTTGAAGATCCGGTTGTTGGTCAGCAGGCTTTCCATGTCGGCGATCACGGCAGGAAACTTCGCGGCCCAACTGTCGATGTCATCCAGCAGGCCAGCCGGCAGATCCTGATGCACGCCGCCGGGCCGAAAATACGCCGCATGGAGCCGGGAGCCAGAGGCCCGCTCATAAAATTCCATCAGATATTCGCGCTCTTCAAAGCCCCAGAGCAGCGGGGTCATCGCGCCAACATCCAAAGCAAAGGTGGTGATGTTCAGGATGTGGTTAAGGATGCGCGAGAGCTCTGCATACAGCACCCGAATATACTGACCGCGTCTCGGCACGGCGATGCCCAGCAGCTTCTCAACCGCCAGGGCATAAGCGTGCTCCTGAGACATTGGCGCGACATAGTCCAGCCGGTCGAAATACGGGACTGCCTGGAGATAGGTCTTGTACTCGATCAACTTCTCGGTGCCGCGATGAAGTAGGCCGATATGCGGATCGGCGCGCTCGACCACCTCGCCATCCATTTCCAAGACCAGCCGCAACACGCCATGTGCCGCCGGATGTTGCGGCCCAAAATTCAAGGTCAGGGGCTTGATCTGCATCTCTGCCATCAGTCAGCTCCCGATTCGTCACCGGCCACGGCCTTGTCATCGCCCGGCAACAACGATTGCACACCCTCCCAGGGGCTAAGGAAATCGAAGGTCCGAAAATCCTGGGTCAGCGTCACCGGTTCGTAGACTACCCGCTTCACCTCGTCATCGTAGCGGACTTCCACATGGCCGGTCAGCGGGAAATCCTTACGCAAGGGATGTCCCTCGAAGCCATAATCCGTCAACAACCGGCGCAAATCGGGATGATCGGAAAAGAAGATCCCGTACATATCCCACGCTTCACGCTCGTTCCATTCGGCGGCCATGAAAAGCGTACACGCAGACGGTACCGGCGTGTCCTCGTCAGTCGAGACCTTCACCCGCATCCGCAAATTCTGTTTCACACTGAGCAAGTTATAAACCACCTCAAAACGTTGCTCACGGTCCGGGTAATCAACCCCACACAGATCGACCAACGTCTTGAAGAGACATTGGGAATCGTCTTTCAAAAAGCGTAATACCTGAAGCACGGATTGGGGCCGCGTCCGCAGCACCGCCTCGTCGCCAGCCCACTCAACGCCGATCAACGCCTCATCATTCTGGGCCGAGATGTACTCGACCAGAGCCTGCAACGGTTGCGATGCCTTAGCCCTCGACATGGCGGCTCCGAATTCCCGGTGTTGAGCTCGATCGACCGCCAATCACCGCGCGATCGTCCCGGTACGGCGGATCTTCCGCTGCAGCTGCATCAACCCATAAAGCAGGGCCTCGGCCGTCGGCGGGCACCCTGGAACATAGACGTCGACTGGAACAATTCGGTCACAGCCACGCACCACGGAATAGGAATAGTGATAATATCCACCGCCATTGGCGCAGGAGCCCATCGAGAGCACCCAGCGCGGCTCCGCCATCTGGTCATAAACTTTACGCAACGCTGGGGCCATTTTGTTGGTCAACGTCCCGGCGACGATCATCACATCCGATTGCCGCGGGCTGGGCCGAAACACCATGCCGAATCTGTCAATGTCATAACGGCTGGCGGCGGAATGCATCATCTCGACGGCGCAGCACGCCAGGCCAAAGGTCATCGGCCAGAGCGAACCACTGCGCGCCCAATTGAACAGCTTGTCCGCTTGCGCAATAACAAAGCCCTTGTCTTGCAATTCGTCTGCGACCGCATGTAGGACCGCGTCCTGACCGGCCCCTGGCGGAATCGGGCGCAGTGCCTGGTTTGGGGGGATCACTCCCATTCCAACGCTCCCTTTCTCCATTCGTAAACGAAGCCGATGGTAAGAATTCCAAGGAACGCCATCATCGACCAAAATCCGAAAAGCCCGATTGCTCCCAGCGAAACCGCCCATGGGAACAGAAATGCCACCTCGAGATCAAAGATGATAAACAAGATCGCCACCAGATAAAACCGGACGTCGAACTGACCGCGTGAATCGTTGAACGCCTCGAACCCGCATTCATAGGCCGAAACCTTTTCCGAATCCGGTCGTTGCGTCGCGATGATCATCGAGGCGGCAACCATCCCCACCGACATCGCGATCGCGATCCCAATAAAGATCAGGATCGGTAAATACTCCTGAAGAAGCGTCGTCATCGCGTCTCCTGCCCCCCATCCGCCACACCCCGCGCGGCAGTATAAATTCCATGCCACTATGGATACCAGACTCGGTCCGGCTCGGCCACGGTTTGCCGTGCGAAAACCCATCGCCCATCGGATGCAATAAAAGCCTGCCCGCGCGAGGAACTCCAAGAAAACCGACGCTTAAAGCGTATCGTAATTGAGTGTGGACAAGGTTTGTCCAAACGATATTGCATGAATCCGCTCTACGATTAGAAAATAGAGCAGTTTCACCGTCTCGTAGAATAGCTGGAAACGATCTCACTCATTTCGGATCTGCTCTAGCGTATCGTGTTCAGCACCGTAAGGCTCACGGTTGAGATTTTATGTGCCTATTTGGCGATGTCGGGAAAGTGGCGGGAGTGACGGGACTCGAACCCGCGGCCTCTGGCGTGACAGGCCAGCGCTCTAACCAACTGAGCTACACCCCCGCGTTCCAGTTTGCACCGGCCCTTGCGGGAGGCGACCATTTACTAAGCCACCTCGCGGGTGTCAAGCAGCCGCTGTCATGATCGCCAAGGAATATTAAATTTTGATTGGATGGCACCCGCTGTGCTAAAATTGTCTCCGCGAAGAGACCCTGCTCAGCACCGATAGCTACGAAAACTTTTACCGGTCCGCAGATCCGGCCGATGCACAAGCGTCCAGCGACGCCAGCCGGAATGTTGGCATCGAGACTCCCCGTGATCTGCGTGATTACGAGCGCTCACTCGCCTCGGGACGGCTCATGCCGAGCAACCGTACGGATCTTCACGCCCTATACGAATTATGAAATTCTCTCTGGTCAGCAGGCCTGAACACCAATTCCGCAACCTTACCAGGGTCCTGGGCTCGCCGTGTCTGCCCGTGCGCTAACCGCGCCTTTGCCCGCCCCCGCCGTCCCAGGAAGTGGTGGGCGCTGACGGGCTCGAACCGCCGGCCCTCTCGATGTAAACGAGATGCTCTACCAACTGAGCTAAGCGCCCATACCCACCAGGAAAAAAGCGCCGCCACCCATAAGGTGATACGGCGCTTTTCCTACCCGAAACAAACTTAGTTAAGGGCGTCCTTCAAACCTTTGCCCGCCTTGAATTTGGGCTGATTAGACGTCGGAATGTTAATTTTTTCACCGGTACGAGGATTACGGCCCTCACTTGCGGCACGAGCTGCAACACTAAAGGTACCGAAACCAACTAGCCGCACATCATCTCCGCTTTTCATAGCATCAACGATCGCATCAAGTACCGCCTCGACAGCACCACCGGCATCAACCTTGGACAGCCCCGAACCCTCGGCAACCTTAGTTATCAAATCTTGCTTGTTCACTTTTCGCCCCCCGATCAAAGAGAGATAGATTTTTCATTAGACGCGCTTGCCCATTTGGACTGCGGCCACTCTAGATCGTTGCGCTCCCCGGCGTCAATGTCAGTTCGCCCCGGAAACCGCAGAATTTCGCGTTTCGAGACCCATCCCGAAGCCGCCTTCCCATCCGTCCCCGGCCAACCGGCCCGAATGGTCTTGTTTCGGCCGTCGCCTTAATGCGTTACGACCCCGTCGCGCGGGTCTTCATCATCCCCCCCTGGCAACGGTTTCAACTCATCTTCCTCGTTAATCCCAATCGGAACGGGTTGGGTGGTCAAAGCTATCGCAATGACTTCGTCGACCGTCCCCACGGGGTGAATTTTCATCCCCCGCTTCACGTTATCCGGGATTTCAGCGAGATCTTTCTCGTTTTCCTTTGGTATTAGCACCGTGGTCAATCCGCCCCGCAGCGCCGCGATCAGCTTCTCCTTCAAGCCGCCGATGGGCAAAACCCGGCCGCGCAAGGTAATTTCGCCTGTCATCGCGACATCGCAGCGCACTGGGATACCGGTTAGCACGGAAACGATCGAGGTTACCATCCCCACGCCAGCCGACGGTCCGTCCTTTGGGGTCGCGCCTTCCGGCACATGGACATGGATATCTCTGGATTCGATGATCTTGCGCCGAATGCCAAACGTCGCAGCCCGGGATTTCACGAAACTTTCAGCAGCCTGAACGGATTCGCGCATAACATCACCCAATTGACCAGTCGCCCTCACCTTGCCCTTACCGGGAACGGTCACCGACTCGATGGTCAGCAACTCGCCACCCACCTCGGTCCAGGCCAAGCCAGTCACCACCCCGACCAAATCCTCTTCCTCAGTCTCGCCATATCGATAACGGCGCACGCCGGCGAACTTTTCGAGATTGCGGCGGGTCACCCGAACCGACTCAACATTGTTCATCAGGATTTCCTTGACCGCCTTGCGGGCAAGGTTTGCCAGCTCGCGCTCAAGATTTCGAACCCCGGCCTCTCGGGTGTAGTAACGAATCACATCTCGCAAGGCGTCATCCGAAAGCCCCCATTCTCCCTTGCGCAGGCCATGCTGTTCGACCTGTTTCTTGATCAGATGACGCTTGGCGATCTCGACCTTTTCATCCTCGGTGTACCCGGAGATCCGGATAACCTCCATGCGATCAAGCAACGGTTGAGCCATTCGCAAGGTGTTCGCCGTGGTGACGAACATCACATCGGACAGATCGTAGTCGATCTCCAGATAGTGATCCTGGAAGGAATTGTTCTGTTCCGGGTCCAAAACCTCCAACAGCGCCGAGGACGGATCGCCTCGATAATCGTTACCCAGCTTGTCAATCTCGTCCAACAGGAAAAGCGGGTTAGAGGTTTTCGCCTTCTTCATACCCTGAATGACCTTGCCGGGCAGCGAACCAATATAGGTTCGCCGGTGGCCGCGCACCTCGGCTTCGTCACGCACGCCGCCAAGCGACATCCGCACGAAATTTCGCCCCGTCGCCTCGGCAACGGATTTTCCAAGCGATGTCTTGCCTACACCTGGCGGTCCGACCAGACAGAGGATCGGCCCTTTGACCTTGCCGGTTCGTTGCTGAACCGCAAGATACTCCAGTATCCGCTCCTTGACCTTCTTGAGACCATGGTGGTCACGGTCAAGAACGGTTTGCGCCTGCTTCAGGTCTTTTTTAACCTTCGAGCGTTTCTTCCAGGGTATCCCGACCAGCCAGTCGAGATAATTTCGCACCACGGTGGCCTCGGCCGACATCTGGCTCATGTTGCGGAGCTTCTTAAGCTCGGCACTCGCCTTCTCGCGGGCTTCCTTGGTGAACTTCGTCTTGGCTATCTGCTCTTCAAGTTCAGCCAATTCATCGCGCGAATCCTCGGCTTCACCAAGTTCCTTCTGGATCGCCTTCATCTGCTCGTGGAGATAGTACTCGCGCTGCGTCTTCTCCATCTGCCGCTTGACCCGGTTGCGAATACGCTTCTCGACCTGAAGAACGCCGATTTCGCCCTCCATATGGCTGTAAACCTTCTCCAGACGCTCAATTACTCCCTCAATTTCCAGAAGCTCCTGCTTCTCAGGAATCTTCAGTGCCAGATGTGAAGCTATGGTATCAGCCAGCTTGGGCGCATCATCGATCTGATTGACCGAAACCAACACCTCCGGGGGAATTTTCCTGTTGAGCTTGATGTACTGCTCAAATTGCGAGACCACCGCCCGAGACAGCGCTTCTTGTTCCAGGGCGTCGCCCAAGCCTTCCTCGATCGGCTTCGCGTTCGCCTCGAAGAATTCTGTTTTATCGGTATAGCCAATAATCCGGGCCCGATGCGCGCCTTCAACCAGGACCTTAACCGTCCCATCAGGAAGCTTCAGGAGCTGAAGAACCGTCCCCACGGTACCGACGGTATAGACATCATCGGGCGTCGGGTCATCGTCGCCAGCGTTCTTTTGCGTCGCCAGCAGAATCTGCTTGTCGTCTTTCATGACGTCTTCTAACGCCTTTATCGACTTTTCCCGACCGACAAACAACGGAACGATCATATGGGGAAAGACAACGATGTCGCGAAGCGGCAGTACCGCATATGTGGCGTGAGACTCTGTCATCGTCGGAATTGCTCTTTCTTCGCAAGATAACCGCAGGGTGAGCCAACACACCGCGCAATGAAGTAATTAACTGGTCCCGGCACCAACGAGAATCAAGGTCTACGCACCCACCTGATCGACAGACGGATATCTCCGGCCTCACGCGCTGGCACCCACATCCTCACGACGATCAGCATGGACCTTGATTGGCGCCGTACCGTTTTCGACGACATCGGCGTTAATGATAATTTCTTGCACATCGTCCGCGTCAGGCAAATCGTACATCGGATCGAGCAGAATATTTTCCATGATTGACCGCAGACCCCGAGCCCCGGTTTTACGCTGGATCGCCTTGGCGGCAATGCTTCGAAGCGCGTCATCGCGGAACTCAAGCTGCACGTCTTCCATCTCGAACAATCGTTGGTACTGCTTGACCAGAGCGTTTTTCGGCTTGGTCAGGATTTCTACCAACGCGTCCTCGTCCAGATCGTCTAATGTCGCCAGGACCGGCAACCGCCCGACGAATTCCGGGATCAGTCCGAACTTCAAGAGGTCCTCCGGCTCGACGCCGCGCAGAATCTCGCCGGTCCCACGGTCATCGGACGAGCGCACTTCGGCATTGAAGCCAATCGACGACCCCTGGCTCCGGTTGGAAATGAGTCGCTCAAGACCGGAAAAGGCACCGCCACAGATGAACAGAATGTTCGTCGTGTCAACCTGCAGGAATTCCTGCTGCGGATGCTTGCGCCCTCCTTGCGGTGGCACGCTCGCGACGGTGCCTTCCATGATCTTCAGTAGCGCCTGCTGAACGCCTTCGCCCGACACATCCCTGGTGATCGAGGGGTTGTCGGATTTGCGGCTAATCTTGTCGACCTCGTCGATATACACGATCCCGCGCTGCGCTCTCTCAACATTGTAGTCAGCCGCCTGCAACAGCTTGAGAATTATGTTTTCCACGTCCTCGCCGACATACCCAGCCTCGGTCAGCGTCGTCGCGTCGGCCATGGTAAAAGGAACATCAATGATCCGTGCAAGGGTCTGGGCCAGCAGCGTTTTACCGCAACCGGTTGGGCCGAGCAGCAGGATGTTCGACTTCGCCAGCTCGACATCATCACTTTTCTGACCATGCGCCAGACGCTTATAATGGTTGTGAACGGCCACCGAAAGTATGCGTTTAGCGAAACTCTGGCCGATCACATAATCGTCGAGAACCGTGCAAATATCCTTCGGGGTAGGAACACCATCGCGAGACTTCACCAGCGTGGTTTTATTTTCCTCGCGGATGATATCCATGCACAACTCGACGCATTCATCACAGATGAACACTGTCGGGCCCGCGATTAGCTTTCGGACTTCATGTTGACTTTTGCCACAGAAAGAACAGTACAGTGTGTTCTTGGAGTCACCGCTGCTGCTGCTGCTATCGCTGCCGGACTTACTCATGGCGCACCGATCCGAAAATCTTTATCCAGTTTCATGTTAGCCCCCGCTTTCGAGGCCGCGCAACGTCAAACGATCTTATGGCGCGTAAGTGACCGGCTGGTTAACGAGATCGAAACGCTCCCGCCTCCCAATCAACACTCCCTCATATTATCACTTCTTCGCGTCTTCGTCCCCTGCTTCAACAGGTCGTTTCTCAACTACTTCGTCAATCAAGCCAAACGCAAGAGCGTCGGGCGGGGTCAGGAAATTATCCCGATCCATTGCCGCTTCGATTTTTTCCAACGATTGGCCGGTATGCTTGACATAAACCTCGTTCAACCGCGCTCGCGTCGCCAGAATTTCCTTGGCGTGGATCTCGATATCCGTTGCCTGTCCCTGATAACCACCGGAAGGTTGGTGGATCATGATCTTGGAATTCGGCAGGGAATAACGTTTTCCCTTGGCACCGGCGGTGAGCAACAACGACCCCATCGAGGCCGCCTGCCCAATGCAAACGGTAGATACTTCCGGGCGGATATATTCCATCGTGTCGTACATCGCCATACCGGAGGTCACGATACCACCGGGCGAATTAATGTACATCGCGATATCCTTGGTCGGATTATCCGCCTCAAGGAACAGCAACTGGGCGCAGACCACGCTGGAAACCGCGTCGTTAATCGGCCCGACAACGAAGATGATTCGCTCCTTCAGCATGCGCGAATAGATATCGTAAGCCCGCTCTCCACGGTTAGTCTGTTCGACCACCATTGGAATAAGGCTGTTCATGTAGATGTCGACGGGATCGTTCATGGCTCCAGATCTCAGCGAGTGGTCAGGCACTAGGTTTCGATCAGCCAGCAATAACACGTGCGGTGGTCAGGAGTCCTGCTTAACGGCGTCCTCAGCTTTGTCCGTCGCCTCATCGTCGTCGCCTTGAGCGTCCGGATCGGACATCAATTCCTCAACCGTGACTACCTTGTCGGTGACGGTCGCCATTTCTAAAACGAAATCGACGATCTTATCCTCGAATAACGGCGCCCGAAGGCTCGCCATCGCCTGGGCATTGTCCTGATAAAGCTTCATGATCTGCTGTTCCTGGCCAGGATAGCGGGACGCTTCCTGGAACATGGCGCGGCGCACCTCGTCTTCGGTCACTTCAATGTTATTCAAGCGCCCAACTTCCTGCAGCATCAATCCAAGACGAACCCTGCGCTCGGCGAGCTTATGGTACTCCGCTTTGTCCTCGTCACTCAACGACGCGTCGACAGCCGGGCGCTTATGCGCGTCATCGTGGTCATGGTCATGGTCATGGTCATGGTCATGGTCATGGTCATGACCGTCGTCATCCTCGACAGTGGCCGGCTTTACCGCGCGGCAGATCGCCTGATACTCTTGTTCCGCCATAGTTTGCGGCACTTCGAAGACCTCGCCTTCCTCAAGCCTGTCGAGCAACGTCCGCTTCAAGCGGGCCCGCGACGTCTGAGAAAATTCCTGCGCGATCTGGCCGCGCATCGCATCCTTCAACGCCGCCAAATCATCCATACCAAACAGCTTGGCAAAATCGTCATTGATTTCAACCAGTTTCGACTCACGAATCTCGACCATCTTGGTTTCGAAAACCGCGTCCTTGCCGGACAAATTCGGTTGGCCATAATCCTCGGGGAAAGTCACGTTGACCTCCACCGACTCGCCGGCCTTAACCCCGATCAATTGATCCTCGAAACCAGGCAGAAACTGGTTGGAGCCAAGTTCCAGCTGGTGACCCTCAGCGCTACCACCCTCGAACACCTCACCATCAATCATGCCTTTGAAGTCAATCACCGCGACATCGCCACTCTGGCTGGCGCGCTCTTCGGTGATCAGCTCGGAGGTTTTATGCTGCTCGGAAAGCCGCACCATCGCCTCGTCGATGTCCTTATCGGCCGGCTCGGCAGTCAATCGCTCCAAGGTCAGCGCAGAAAAGTCGACGGGTTGGATTTCCGGCATCAACTCGACGCTGAGCTTGAACGCCAGGTCCTTGCCTTCGTCGAATTCGGCAATCTCGATCTTCGGCTGAACCGCAGGACGCAGCCCGCGCTCGTCAAGAGCTGCTTGAGAGGATTCGTTGACCGCCGCTTCAAGAACCTCGCCAAGCACCGCTTGGCCATACCGCTGCTTGAGCATTTTCTGCGGAACCTTACCCGGCCGAAATCCGGGAATGCGAAGCGTTGGCGCCAATTCATTAAGGCGTCCGGTCACTTTGACGTCGATATCGGCGGCTAGGATGACGACCTGGAACTCGCGCTTCAGACCTTCGGTAAGGGTCTCAGTAACCTGCATGACTGTCGTCCGATCCCTTTAGGCGCTCGCCGTCGCCTGTTCTTGTATCATTCACAACCTACTTAAGGACCCGCGTCGCGCGCTCCCACTTCGTCCAACCAGGCAGGCGGCATCGGCTTGGTGCGGGTGAAGGGACTTGAACCCCCACGGCTTTCGCCACCAGAACCTAAATCTGGCGTGTCTACCAATTCCACCACACCCGCTCACGCCCCCGAGACCAAGCGAATTTATCGCCCCGCCTAGACCAGCCCCTTAGTCGGAGGGCATGGCTAACGGAAGCGGCTCTTCGCGTCAACAATCCTTCACCACCAAAACCGCATCAGCCACGCGCCGATGTTCGGATTGACGGCGATTCCGCGACCTCGTGATTAGCCAAATAGGCGATGCTGTTGGTTTCAATATCCCCCAAACGATAGAGATAGTTGATCATCAGACCATAGGACTGACTGAAACCACGCGTTGAAAGATCGCCCAGCCAATTCAGACGCTCCATACGGGCCCCATTGGTCAAGTGGAAGTTCGCTACCGGATCCCGCACCCGGCCGCCCCGCCCCTTGGCGTTCAGCAAATACCGCGCCGCCAGACGGGTCATCGGTTCCTTCAAGGCCTCCGCCAAGGCCTCGTCCGAAAACCAATCCGCCCGGCCCAGCAATTCCGCCAGTATCGCCGAATCACTTGCCGCCTCGGTATGGTCACAAAGAATTTTCCGATCCGCGCTGGAGAGCAAGACGCTCTGCTCATCTTCCATCTGCTCAGTGAGCCAATGGGAGAATCCCGGGATCGGCGACAGCGTCGCAAATGTCTTCAAATTAGGGAAATCCCGGCTCAGAAGCTCAACCACCCATTTGATCAAAAAATTGCCGAAACTGATACCATCAAGCCCGCGTTGGGCATTCGATATTGAGTAGAATATCGCGGTATCAGCGTGTTTCGGATCGGTTTCCGGCGCCGCCTCATCGAGCAAGAGATCAACGCTGGACGCCATCCCGTTGAGCAGCGCCACCTCAACAAAGATCAGCGGCTCCTCAGGCATGTTAGGGTGGAAAAATCCGAAGCAACGGCGATCCGACTCAAGGCGGTTCTTCAAATCGTCCCAAGACTTGATTGCGTGCACCGATTCATAGGCAATCAGCTTTTCCAGCAACACTGCCGGCGATGTCCAATCGATCTGCCGCAGATCCAGCAGGCCGATATCGAACCAGGCCGACAGCATTCTACGCAAATCATCGGACAGCGCGCGGATCGCCGTGTTCTCGCGGGTCATCGTCAGCATCTCAGCGCGAAGATCGACGAGAAACTTCACCCCTTCTGGAAGCGTTGTGAACCGGCCCAACAGAACCCGCCAGCGAGGCTCCAACGCCAGACGGAGGCGAGTCTCGGCGGTATAACGCGCCGCATCGTCCGCCGCCGTCCGCACGGCCTCGATGGCCAGGTCGACCTGGTCGCGATCAACGTCAAAACCAGTCGCCAACCCGTTTAGAAAACGGTGCCGCCCGACACCGTCAAGGCCCATATAGACGCGGCCCAGTTCCGCCGCCCGCGCCCGCACCGAGGCCTCGTCGCCAAGCGCGTCGATACAGGCCTCCATCTCGCGCAGCACCTTGTCCAAATCGTCATCCGGCAGATCGGGACGGGGTTGGCCGGATATATAATGGCGCGTCTGGTCTGACAGATCGCTCCACGCCCGCATCAAATTCGTCAGCGTGCGGTTCAAAAAACTAGGCGCGCGGCCATCAGACATGGTTACGATTCCAGATAGAAACGGTTTCGGTTCTTACGGATGTGGCGAGGCAATCCTGAATGTCATCCATTATTCCCATCTACCCGCAAATGACCCGTCTTGCTCCAAATACAAGTAGGTCAAACGCCGACGACCCTACATCAAATCAACCAATCCTCGGACGACAAATAAGGCAATCGCCCCTGGCCGACTGGACCGTCTCTTCCTCGCGAGCGCTCTCGATAGCCAAGGCGAAATGTCCCGGAAGGTCTTCGGCGAGCAGGCCGAATCCTGCGTTGGTTGCCGCTGCCCCGTTTAACCAGACCGCAGCCGCAACAGCCTCGAAAGCCCGCATGCCCTGAGCCAAGAGCCAGGACCGTGCCGGCCAGGACATCTCCCGTGCCGCCGGTGGCAAGCCATGGCGGTGCGTTGTCATTGATCAGAGCGTTACCGCCGGGCTCGGCAATGACCGTATCGGCGCCCTTCAGGACAACAACAACACCCAATCGTTCTGCCGCCTCCTTCACACGCTCTAATTTGCCTAGATTCAGGAGATCAGGAAACAGGCGCACAATTTCTCCGTCATGCGGCGATATGACCAAGGGGCCATCGACCCGAAACGCTAGTTCTTCAAATATACCATTGAACATCATCAATGCATCCGCATCCGGAACCACGGCCTGCCCGGTCGCCAACGCTGCTTCAACATAGCGCCGGGTGCGCGCGCCAAGCCCAAGACCCGGCCCGACAAGAATCGCATTTCGGCGTGGATCGCTTAACCCATCGGAAAATTCCTCCGAACCGTCACAGTCAAACACCAGCACGCCGGGCAACAATAAAACCATCGCCGCCGTTCATTCCAGGTCCGCAGAAAACGACAGTCGGAGCCGAGGTGAATTTTTTCTGAACGGCCCTCGCCACGCCGAGCCCGGCGGCCTCCATGGGCTCAATACCCGGAATTCCGCCGGCGATTGCCAAACGGTCCGCCTCCGCCATATCCGCGACCCTAAGCAACGCCGATTTACCGGACATATCCATGCGACACTCGAGCCTTTCCATCTCGCCCTAGCGGCGCAACCATGTAATCTTTAGTTCGTGACACGGCTCGGAAGTCGGGACGTTGTGGTTACCAAAATATCTCGCAACCTTACACCTCGGAAGTATTTCCGATCGCCATATCATGAACATTGCATGCAATTTTCCTATAAAGAATTACCCCTAAATGAAACGGCTATGGCTGCTGACCGGTTTTGTTGGCTGCTCGGCCATTGCATGGGCGCCGCCTCGGCAACGGGCCAAGTGGGATTTGAGGCCGCGGTCCGCTTTCATCTACTGTACCGCATTACTGCAGGTTTAGCCTTGGCCCTTGTGCCCCACGTTGGACGCCTCGATGGTCTTACTGCCTGCCTGTTCCTAGCTTCAATCCTATTTTTAAGAATCAATTTACCTGCAAGCGCTGACGACCGTTCGAATGCCGCTGGCCACGATCAGCGGCACCGGCTTCATGGCCGGTACCGCTGATGCTTCGTCTGTGCGGCTAGCGCGCGTCCAGGCCGGCGTTGTCCGGGGAGATAAATCCTCAGGGGGAGTGGGGCGAGTGAGGGGACTTGAACCCCCGACTTCCAGAATCACAATCTGGCGCTCTAACCACCTGAGCTACACCCGCCACGCACGGCGGAATTAGGTACTCGACCGACCTTGCCCCGTCAACTGAAATGGGCAGCCAAGCGCGACGCCGCATCGTCCAAGACCTGATCTTGTTTGGCAAAACGGAGCCGGTTGAATAATTCCGGCTCGACGTCAGGAATTTTGCTCAGCGCCCCGCTCAGCCGGTCACGCTTGCCCCGCATCGAATCGTTCAGCCTGTCAGAATAGCTGTCATCCTGTTTCAGCTCAAACACCACCGAGCGTTGCAAGTTCGGCGCCGTCGTGAAGACCAAGAACTGATGAGCCTTTGACACCGCGTGCATCAGTTTGGCCGATCCGGTCAGGTAGCCGACCTTCCAGCCGATCACCGAGACAATCTTGGGCCATGCCTATCCTGATGGTCCGCTCACACATGCCCAGGAAGCTCAGCAGCGGGATATGTTCGCACCTGTCGAAGGCCATATACTCATAGACCTCGTCGAAGGTCGCGATGGCATCGAACTCCTAACCATACCAACAATCGCCTCGAGTTCCGCCCGGCTATATACTTTCGATGCTGAGTTTTACGGGGTATTGAGCAGCAGTAGCTTGGTTTTGCCCGAGTACACGGCGCGCAACGCCGCTAGATCCACTGACTAATCCAGCGGCCGGCTCGATCAGATCGAAGAAACAAGCCGCGAGGTCCTCGGTCGCCCCAGTGGAGACCATGGTTTCGCTCTGCCAGTCGACATCCAGATCATAGAACCGCTTGACGCAGATCTCGAACGCCAAGCATCGGCGGGTACTGGTTGGGCGGATCATAGAGAAATTGGGAGGCCTGCTCCAACACCGGGTCGGGACCACGGTAATCCGGAAGCCTTTGCCCCAGATTGATCGAAGCAGTCTATATCGCCAGACGCGACATACCTTCGAAAACCGTCGTCCCGTAAGAGCCGGGAATGGCGTTTTCTGGCGTCATTCCAAATGCACCAAATACAACCTAACCCTTACTGGAAGCCGGCTCGCCACTCAGGAAATTAACGCGTTCGGGCGAATGACGTCTCTGACCTGCCACCCGTGGCGGCAACATTGGCGGAGCACCTTCCACACGATTTAGAAAAGCGCTAGGAAAGGCCGACACGGCCTTCTCGCAAGCCGTCAAACCGACTACCCTGGCGCAATCGGGCGGGGTTCCGCCCATCTCGAATCCACTCCATAGCATAGAGGCTGATCGGACCATGTCCTCCGGCAAGCTCTACATCGTACAGCAATTCGAAAAGCAGGGGGGGCGGCTCGGCGCGGGACGGGTGATGCAGTTTAAGACCGCTGAAGAGGCCAGGTCGCGCGCCGACCGCGACGGTGACCGTCTGGGCATTGTCGTTGGTGTCGTCGCCGTCGAGCAGACCGTCGACCTGGACACCGGAGAGATCTTGGAAGAGCCGATAATTTTAGCGCGGCACGGAACCGTCCCTGACGAAGTCGCCGGCAATTAATCGGTCACCCTTCGATGACGGCCCTTGAAAGTCGAGCTTTGATTTTCCTCGTCACCCTGGCGAGGCTTTTCAACGTTCAAACCGACGCTGTGAGCCGGACATCAGCACTGCTGTTCTCTCCGCCATGTGGGGCGCGTCAAGCCTCTATCCAGCGCAGTCGGGTTCACAGATCGCACCAAATGGTTTCCGGAGATGAACATTCAACGACTACCCGGTATTTCCGCGTATCGGTGTCGGCCAAGCAGCCAGAGAATGCGCTAAGGAAGCAACCCCGAGGCAAAAGACGAGTGCGTGCAAACCGCCCAAGAGGCACGAGGCAAAGGCGAATAAGAAAAGAGCGATAAAAAACACAAAAAGAGCCACGATGACAAGGATGACGAACACAAAAAGGGTAAGAAGGATTAACCTGCACGGCCGCCGTCGCTCTTCACGCGTGAAGGCCTTTACCTTGGTGAGCATGCCTTGGAAGTCGACCTCTCCCTATTAATGCCCGTGGAAAAGAGAATTTTAAAGGCCGGACCATACGAATCATGTCATAGGGGGCCTAACGAACGCTCCCGTGAACGATAAAGGTCTTACCCAGCCTTGTTCCAAACCACAAAACACCTGACCCAGGTCGCCGCTCTTCCTTTTGTCCATATCGGCACGGATGTGGAGATTTTATTGATCATGTCGCGCCGGGAACAGCACTGGATCATTCCAAGAGGCTGGCCGGTCGAGGGAGAATCATTCGCTGATACGGCGGCCCGGGAAGCTAATGAAGAGGCCGGGGCTATTGGTAATATCGAACTTTTTTCGGTTGGCGACTACGTTTACAAAAAGCGCACTGGCCAAGGATACCGCGTGCCATGCCGGGTCCTAGTTTACCCGTTACAGGTCACCCAACAACGCTTAGATTGGCACGAGAAGGCCGAACGCAAATTAACCTGGCGCCCGCTCCACCAGGCCGGCAGCACGGTTCATGAAAAGGCCCTGGGCAGCTTTCTCGATGCTATCGCACGGGCCCCCGGCCAACTAATCTCTCTTGAAATGGTTACATCGCGACAAGATTGGAATTCGGGTTAATGCCTCTGTCCAAGCCGACGCTCGACAAAGATCTTGAAAAAATCGTCCACGTCGAAGCCGCCACCCGGTCGCTTTCCAGCGGTTTAGCCTCCCACGCCATAGCACTCCTTTTCCTCGGCGCGGCCGGGGTTTTGGCCGGTATTTATGCCGGGGTCGAAGCCAATACCGCCCTAGTCATTTTCGCCGCGATGCTCGGCGGCTACATGGCCTTAAACATCGGCGCCAACGACGTCGCCAACAATGTTGGCCCCGCCGTCGGCTCGCGCGCGATGACCCTGACGACCGCCCTGGTGATCGCCGCGGTTTTCGAAAGTGCCGGCGCCTTGATCGCCGGCGGGGACGTCGTCTCAACGATCTCCAAAGGCATCATCGATCCGGCGCAAGTCGCCGACAGCCAAGTTTTCATCTCGGCAATGATGGCGGCGCTGATCGCGGCAGCGCTTTGGGTAAATCTGGCGACGGTGATCGGCGCCCCTGTCTCCACCACCCATGCGGTGGTCGGCGGGGTCATGGGGAGCGGTATCGCCGCTGTCGGCTTTCAGTTGGTCAACTGGTCGACCATGGGCGCGATCGCCGCCAGTTGGGTGATCTCACCGATCCTGGGCGGCGCCATCGCCGCGATGATGCTATGGTTCATCAAGGCCAACCTGATTTACCGCGAAGACAAGATCGCCGCGGCGCGGCGGTGGATCCCGCTGCTGATCGCGATCATGGCGGGCGCCTTTGCTTGTTATCTATCGGTCAAAGGGTTTAAACGGGTTTGGAAACCGGACGGCCTGGCGGTTTCGATGATCGGTATCGGAATCTTCTTGCTAGTCTGGATGATCGTACACCCGCTGATCCGCCGGCAATCCGAAGGCATGGAAAACCGTAACAAATCGCTCCGTATCTTGTTCCGCATCCCGCTGATCTGCTCCGCTGCCCTGCTCTCTTTTGCCCATGGAGCCAATGACGTGGCCAATGCCATCGGCCCGCTCGCGGCGATCCTGCACAGCGCTGAATTCGGCGAAATCGCCACCAAGACCTCGGTCCCACCCTGGATCATGGTAATCGGCGCCTTCGGTATCAGCCTCGGTCTGTTTCTCTATGGACCGAAACTGGTTCGAATGGTCGGCGACAAGATCACCAAAATGAACCCGATGCGGGCCTATTGCGTGGCCTTGTCGGCGGCGATCACGGTGATCATCGCCTCGTGGCTCGGTCTGCCGGTTAGCTCCACCCATATCGCCGTTGGCGCAGTCTTTGGCGTCGGCTTCTTCCGCGAGTTCTACACCAGTCGCAACAAGCAGCGGCAAGAGATGATCGGCCAACGTCGGGAGACCGCTGAGACCGCTACCCCACTGCAAGGCAGCGACGAATTGCGGCATCGTAAATTGGTACGGCGCTCTCATTTCCTGACCATTATTGCAGCCTGGGTAATCACCGTGCCGGCGGCGGCAGTTCTCTCGGCGGTAATCTTCCATGCGCTATTGCTGCTACAATAACCGAGAGACCGAACCAAACCCTTTCGATCACCGCCATTTCGCAATATGTTGCACCGCTTCTCGACCTCGCAGGAAAATTCGATGACAATGCTCGCAGATCGCATGAACCATCTGGGCACTGAAACCGCGTTCGAGGTGCTCGCCCGCGCGAACCAGCTCGCCACCGAGGGCCGGGACATCATCAACCTTGGGATCGGTCAACCGGACTTCAAAACTCCGGACCACATCGTCGAAGCGGCGGTGCAAGCGCTAAAGGACGGCCATCATGGCTATACACCGGCCAATGGCATTCCACAGCTGCGCGAAGCGGTTTCGGCAGATCTGAACCGGCGCCTGAGCGTGACCATCGACCCAGCTCAGGTGTTGATTGTGCCCGGCGGCAAAGTCACCATGTTCCTGGCGATGATGATTTACGGCGAATCCGGCGCCGAGATCCTCTATCCTAACCCGGGCTTTCCCATCTACGAGTCGGCGATCCGGTTTTCCGGCGCCACCGCCGTGCCTATTCCTCTAATGGAGGAGAATGGTTTCGCCTTCTCCGCCACCGACGTTCTTTCAAGGATCACTAAGCGGACCCGGCTGATCGTGCTGAACAGCCCGGCCAACCCGACCGGCGGCGCGGTCCCGAAGGCTGAATTCGATGCTCTGGTCGCCGGTCTCGCCAAATGGCCGAATGTCACGGTGATGAGCGACGAAATTTACGGTCAGATGCTCTATGATGGGCGCGAACACGTAAGCCTGCTGAGCTATCCGGAGATCCAGGACCGCCTGATCCTGCTGGATGGCTGGTCAAAGACCTATGCAATGACCGGCTGGCGGCTCGGCTACAGCGTTTGGCCAAAGAACGTCGTCGCCGACGCCGAAAAGCTCTGCGTGAATATCCATTCCTGCGTGAATGCCTCGGCCCAGTTCGCCGGCATCGCCGCCCTGGAAGGACCGCAGGACGCCGCCCGCGCGATGGTTGCGGCTTTCGACGGGCGCCGCCGGGTAATCGTCCGCGAGCTTAACCAGATCACCGGCTTCAGCTGTATCGAGCCGGGGGGCGCATTCTATACCTTTCCGAATATCACGAAAACCGGCATGAGTTCCGCGACCCTGCAGAAGAAACTGCTTGAGGAAGCCGGCGTCGCGGTTATCGCAGGAACCAGTTTCGGCGCCCAAGGTGAGGGGTATCTGCGATTCTCCTATGCAAACTCCACCGAGAACATCCGCACTGCTCTCCAACGGATCCGCGAATGCCTTGCCTAGAAAGCAGTCAGTCTTTATGATTTAAATTTAGGCATTCGCCTCTTTTTTTAGCATTTTTAGACTTGTCAACACCGAGAAAAAACCCTAATACATTGATTTTTCTACGAATACTTCGGCGCCGTGGCTTGGCACGATCTGTGCGAGTCATTAGCGCCTACTCTGGACACGCAACAACGAAATCGGCGAGCTCATGAAGAAGATCGAAGCGATCATCAAACCCTTCAAGCTTGATGAGGTCAAGGAAAGCCTTCACGAAGTCGGCATTCAGGGAATCACTGTCACCGAAGCCAAGGGTTTTGGCCGACAGAAAGGCCATACCGAGCTGTATCGCGGCGCGGAATACGTGGTCGACTTCCTCCCCAAGGTGAAGATCGAGGTTGTCATGGAAGACAGTCAGGTAGAACGGGCGATGGAAGCGATCCAGCAAGCCGCGCATACCGGCCGCATCGGCGATGGCAAGATTTTTGTTTCCCATGTCGAGGAAGTGATCCGGATCCGCACCGGAGAGACCGGAGCCGAGGCTCTCTGATCAACCGACTGATCTTAGGTTCAGGTGCTTTGCCACCGAGCAAAACGACAACGTATACTAAACCAATCTGTCAGGAAGGAAGACCATGTCCGACGTCAGCACAATCATGGAAATGATCAAGGAGCACGACGTCCGCTTCGTTGATCTCCGTTTCACCGATCCGCGTGGCAAGATGCAGCATCTGACTCAGGCCATCTGCACGGTGGATGAGGATTCGCTGGTTGAAGGCTTTATGTTCGATGGCTCCTCTATCGCCGGCTGGAAGGCAATCAACGAATCCGATATGTGCCTGATGCCGGACCTTGAGCGCGCCACCCTTGATCCATTTTTCGCGCAATCGACGCTGATCCTGTTCTGCGACGTGCTTGAGCCTTCAACCGGCCAACCGTATAATCGCGACCCGCGCTCCACCGCCAAGGCGGCGGTCAACTACATGGCTAGCCTGGGCATCGGCGACACCGTTTACTTTGGTCCCGAGGCCGAGTTCTTCGTGTTCGACGACGTCAAATTCGACGTTGGTATGAACCGCGGGTATTACGAAATCGACAGCACCGAGGGCCCGTACAACTCGGCGCGTGACTACGAGGAAGGAAATCTTGGCCATCGTCCGGTCGCCAAGGGCGGCTATTTTCCGGTGCCGCCGGTGGATTCCGAGCAGGACCTGCGCAGCGAGATGCTATCAGTCATGGAAGAGATGGGCGTTGAGGTCGAGAAGCACCATCACGAGGTCGCCCCCTCACAGCATGAGTTGGGCATGAAGTTCGGCACCTTGATCAAGACTGCCGATGACCTGCAGATCTACAAATACGTTGTCCACCAGGTTGCCGCCTCTTATGGCAAAACCTCGACCTTCATGCCGAAGCCGGTCGCCGGCGACAACGGCTCCGGCATGCATTGCCATCAGTCGATCTGGAAGGATGGCCAGCCGCTATTTGCCGGTTCCGGCTATGCCGATCTGTCGGACATGTGCCTCTACTATATCGGCGGCATCATGAAGCACGCCCGCGCCCTCAACGCCTTCACCAATTCGATCACCAACAGTTACAAGCGCTTGGTGCCGGGTTTCGAGGCGCCGGTGCTGCTGGCCTACTCGTCAAGGAACCGTTCGGCTTCCTGCCGGATCCCGCATGTCAACAGCCCCAAAGGTAAGCGCGTCGAAGTGCGTTTCCCAGACGCCGCCAGCAACCCGTATCTCGCCTTCTCGGCGATGCTGATGGCCGGTCTTGACGGTATCCAGAACCGCATCCACCCGGGCGATCCGATGGACAAGGATCTCTATGATCTGCCGCCGGAAGAGTTAAAGGACATCCCGACGGTCTGTGGCTCGCTGCGCGAAGCCCTGGAGAATCTGGACAAGGATCGGGCGTTCCTGACGGCCGGCGAGGTTTTCGACGACGACCAGATCGACGCCTATATCGAACTGAAGATGGAAGAGGTCATAGCTTTCGAGCGGGCCCCGCACCCCATCGAGTTCCAGATGTATTACTCGGTCTGATCACTCATCAGACAGGATCAACGAGGCGGGCCGCTCCCATGGGAACGGCCCGTTTTCGTCTTCGGTCACGATGCCCTCGGAACCACCTTTCAGGGATGTCGTATCGCGGTTCACCTCGATTCAACGGAGCGCCACCCCTCTTTTTGACTCTGATTCCGTGCGGTTATATGTCCGTCATCCCAGGCCCAATTCAGCCTGATAGAAACCAGTCGCCTTCAATCCGCCGCCGGTCAGAACCACGATGGTCACCTCATTGGCGCCGATCCGCCCTTCCCGACATAGCCGATCGAAGGCAGCGGCCGCCGTCGCGCTGGTTGGTTCGGCGAACAGACCGCCACGTGCCAAATCCCGTGCCGCCGCCCGAATGTCGTCTTCCCCGATCGCCACGGTCCCACCATCGCTGCGCCGCAGCGCCTCCAGCAACCACCTCATCCGCAGCGGCCTCTTAATCGTCGTGCCCTCGGCGATGGTCGGGGCAAAACCGGTTTCCGCGTGATCCACTGCACCGACGCTAAATGCTGAATGAATCGGTGCGCAATTGGCCGGTTGCGCCACAAACAACCTGGGCAACCGGTCGATCTCGCCGGCCGCCAACAACTCACGAAACGCCAGGTCACAGCCCAACACGTTACTGCCGGCCCCAGTCGGAATGATAATGTTATCCGGTGCCCGAAACCCAAGATCTTCCCACAACTCATAGCCCAAAGTCTTGGTACCCTGGAGAAAGAACGGATGCCAGTTATGGCTGGCATAAAAGACCGCCTTGGCCATTTCCAGCGCCGCCGCCTCGGTCGCCTCGCGCGGGCCGGGGATAAGGTGGACCTCGGCGCCATAGGCGCTGATCTGGGCGATTTTCGCCGGTGACGTACCCTGGGGCACCAAAATATGCACCTTCATGCCGGCCGCCGCGCCATAGCCGGCGACCGCCGCGCCGCCATTGCCAGAACTGTCCTCCGCCACTTCGTTAATGCCTTGCTGGTGCAGCAACGACATCATCACCGAAGCCCCCCGGTCCTTGAACGAGCCAGTCGGCGCGAACCACTCAAGCTTGAACCGGCCGTCATGGCCGCGAAACTCACGTTGAACCAGGGGCGTGCACCCCTCGCCAAGACTGACCGGTTTGGCTATCTCGATTGGAAACGCCGCTCGATAGCGCCACAGCGATCGCTCAGACCAATCGATCTGGTCGCGGGTGATGCCGGACAGATCGGTGACCCGGAGCGGGGCGCCCGCGTCGGAACACCAGCGCGCGCCAGAAAGAGGATAGGTTTGGCCTCCGGTCTCGTCAATGAGGCACGCCTGATCGCTCATCGTGGCACCTTGACCGTCATTTGCTTGCCACCGCCGCCATACTTCAAATCGATGACCCGGATTGTCGCCTCGCCAATACCGTCCGGGATTATCATCTTGCTGAGATAACGGGCGAACGGCTGCTCGTGCGGATTTGACAGGACCCTGGTGCCGAGCAAGCTGCCGTCCGGAACCACTTCCCGGGAATTGGCATAGTGCCCCCACCCCTGATCACCAGGGCGCATCGACACCTTGAAGCGATAGCTGCCATCACTATCGCGGACCGCCTTAGCCTCGACCACATCGGCCTTCCCTGCCAAGGCCGGAGCGGCGAAGCACCAGCCAGCGAGAATCGCGACCACCACCGAGCGCCAGGGTACCCGCCCATTTCTTGCATCGTTCAACATCGCGCTTCTCCCAAGAACCCGCCGGTCAGATCCCGCCGGTCAGAGCCGAACACGAGGTTCGATCGCCGTTTTGCTTTCTCTATCAAGAGACCACGATAAGATGCCGCTCGCAATCATGCAAAACACAACATATTGTAAGGCCATGTGGACAACCCTACTGCATCGTCCGGCCGCTCGGCCAATTGGGCAAGCAGTTTAGCACCGGAATACGGACGGCATGGCGGATCTTTTCCAGAACACGGAGGCACGAGCCTCGGACGACTACTCGGCCAAGGACATCGAAGTCCTTGAGGGCCTGGAGCCGGTGCGTCGACGACCCAGCATGTATATCGGCGGCACTGACGAACGGGCGATGCACCACCTCGTCGCCGAAGTTCTCGACAATGCCATGGACGAAGCCGTCGCCGGCTACGCCAGCCGAATCGAGATCGAACTTGCCGCCAACATGACGGTCACCATCCGTGACAATGGCCGAGGCATTCCAGTCGACCCGCATCCAAAGTTCAAGGACAAGTCGGCGCTGGAGGTGATCCTCACCACATTGCACGCCGGCGGAAAATTCTCTGACAAGGTCTACAGCACTTCCGGAGGTCTGCACGGGGTTGGCGTTTCCGTCGTCAACGCACTATCCGATCTTCTGGAGGTCGAGGTCGCACGCGATAAGCAGCTCTTCACCCAAAGCTTTCAGCGTGGCCTAGCGCTGGGCGGCTTGAAGAATGCCGGCGCGGTAAACAATCGACGTGGCACGACGATTCGGTTTCACCCCGACCCGGAGATTTTTGGCGAGGCGGCGCGATTTAGGCCCGCCATGATGTACCGGTTAGCGCGCTCCAAAGCCTATCTGTTCAAGGGCGTCGAGATCCGCTGGTCCTGTGATCGAGCGCTGCTTAAAAGTGGCGATGAAACGCCGGACGCGGCGGTCCTGCACTATCCCGGCGGCTTGGCGGATTTTCTTTTCAGCGCCGTTGGCAAGCGCGCCACGATTGGCAATCAGACGTTTTCCGGGGATGTCAAAGGCACCGGCGGCGAGCGGGTGGAGTGGGCGATCGCCTGGCCGAATGATCGCGATGACGGGTTCCTGAATGCCTATTGCAACACCATCCCGACGGCCAATGGCGGCACCCATGAAGCCGGCCTGAGGACAGCGTTGATGAAGGGGCTGCGCGCTTATGGCGAATTATCGGGCAGCGCCAAGCGGATTGCCCAGGCGACAGCCGATGACGTTATGTCCGGCGCCTGCGTGATGCTCTCGGTCTTCGTGCGTGACCCGCAATTCCAGGGCCAGACCAAGGAAAGGCTGGTCAGCCCGCAAGCCACCAAGCTGGTTGACCAGGCGGTCAAGGATCATTTCGATCATTGGTTGTCCGCCACGCCGGAAGTAGCCAAAGCCTTGATCGACTCTATTGTCGATCGGGCCGAGGACCGTTTGCGACGGCGCCAGCAAAAAGAGGTCAGCCGCAAGTCGGCGACCCGCAGACTACGCTTGCCCGGCAAGCTCACGGATTGCAGTCGCAGCGGCGCTGAGGGTACCGAGATCTTCCTGGTCGAGGGTGATTCCGCCGGCGGTTCCGCCAAGCAGGCCCGCAACCGCGCAAACCAGGCGATCCTGCCTCTGCGCGGTAAGATCCTCAACGTCGCCAGCGCCTCGGTCGAGAAACTACGTGGCAACCAGGAACTGAATGATTTAGTCCAGGCGCTGGGCGCCGGCTCCGGGGACCGCTATGACGAGGCGGCGCTGCGTTATGAGAAAGTCATCATTATGACCGACGCCGATGTCGATGGCGCGCATATCGCCTCGTTGCTGATGACCTATTTCTACCGCGAGCTGCCCAAGTTGGTGGAGAATGGCCATCTCTACTTGGCTCTGCCGCCGCTGTATCGCATCACCCAGGGCGGCAAGACTCTTTATGCCCGCGATGACGCCCATCGCGAGGAGTTAGTCGCCCAGGAATTCACTGGTCGCGGCAAAATCGAGATTAGCCGTTTCAAGGGCCTCGGCGAAATGCCACCGGCTCAACTCAAGACCACGACCATGGACCCGGAAAAGCGCACTCTCCTCAAGATCCGCGTGCCCCAGAAAAGCGCGGGTGTAATGCCGGATCCGAAGCAGGAAGAAGAGCAACAGAATCTCGACACCATGGTCGAGACCCTGATGGGCAAGAAACCAGAACTACGCTTCGCCTTCATCCAGGAAAACGCCCAATTTGCCGGCGAGTTGGACGTATAAGAAAGGGCGACGGCGCGAAGTTTCTGCCAAGCCTATTCGGCCGAGCTGACCCCCGGCGGCGGTTTCAGGTGCTGTACCTTCGGCATCACCTCATTGGCCAGCATGCCGAGCGAGCTGTGCCAAGCCTCGGCCTTATCGGCATAGTCGAAGCAGAACACCAACAAGCTGCCGAATCCGCCGACATCCTCGTAGACGGCCTCAATCTTCTCGGCCACGGTCGCCGGTGAGCCGACGAGCCAGTTATGCTTGGCGCAGTATTCCGCCGTCACGTCGCTATCCGTTACCGTTTGGTCATGCTTGAGGAACTCAAGGAATCCAAAATTTGCCAACAGCGGCAGGAAATACTCGTTCATCATCCGGCCCATCGGGCCATCAACGGCAAGCTTCCAAGCCTCGGCATCGGTTTCGGCGACGAAAACCTCGCGCACCATACGCCAATCCGCCCGATTGGCCACCCGTCCACCACGCCGGGCGCCTTCTTCAACCGCCTCCCAATGGCTACCTACATAGGCCGGATTGAGGTTTAAGCTCATCGGGATATAGCCCTTCTCTCCGGCCAGCTTGAGCGTGTCCGACCCCTTGGAAAGTCCGGCGACGCCGATCGGCGGATGCGGCTTCTGCAAGGGGTAGAGATGCGGCTTCAGAAACCCGAACATCTCGGCCGGCTTGCTTATATGCCAATATTTTCCCTGATGATCGAATTCCTCCTCATCACCCCATAGGCGCAGGATGATCTCCAACGACTCGCGGGTCATTTCGCGGTTCTCACCGGACATACCATCGACATTGAACATCGCCCAGTCCGACGGCAGACCGCTGGCCGCGACCCCAAAATTCAGCCGTCCCTGGCCAAGGTGATCCATCTGTGCCAGTCGGTTCGCAAGTTCGGCGGGGTTATGGTATGGCAGCAGGAAGCCACCCGGACCAAGCCGAATATTCTTGGTCTGGCGAAATCCCTCGACGACCATAAAATCAGGCGCCCCATGCGGCTCCCACGGCGCTGTGTGATGCTCGCCTATCCAGCCCTCCTCGAAGCCTAACTCGTCGGCCCAGCGAATATTTTGCAGATCGAATTCATAGCCCTCACGCAGGTCTCGCTCCGGCGGGTGAGACGGCATCGTGAAAAAGCCCGTGCGCATAACACTCTCCATAATCACGGTGGTTACCATTCAGGCATACGAGCCTCGCATACCGATCAACACCGCATCAAGCGCCAAGCCATTCCCAGGATCGCTGTCAGCACGATGGTGATCGCACACGCCTTGCCAATCCCACCGCCACACCCGACGATGTCAGCAACCCACCTTTAACAATTCGGACCGGAGGCAGACCCTTGGCCGCACAGAATACGACCGGAACCGCATCCGGGAGCACCGCGCCGTTTTACGCATCAATTGGCCCCGTGCTGACCCGCTATGACGCGGATTTAGCAACCGGGACACTGACGGCGCGCCAGACGCTGAGCTTCGCGCTCGATATCCAATACGCCTGGCGGCACCCGAACTTACCAGTTTTTTATGTGGTGATCAGCAATGGTGGTCCGGGCAAGACCGGCAACCAAAATCAACTGGTCGCCTGTCGGATCGATGCCGGTAGCGGCGATATTGGGCCGTTCGGGCAGGCGCGGGATCTGCGGTGGAGACCGCTGCATCTCTCTCTTGACCGACAGAACGCTCATGTCCTGGTCGCCTACAACAACCCGAGCGCTGTCACCGTCCATAAAATCGGCGATGACGGCGCCCTGGGCGATCAGGTGCGGCAGTCCAGCGATCTTGATGCCGGCATCTTCGGCCATCAAGTCCGGGTCACCCCCGACGGCGACGCGGCGATCCTAGTTTGCCGTGGTTACGACGCCGAGGACGGCAAGGCGGAGCAACCCGGCGCCCTCAAGGTTTATGGCTATGCCGATGGCACGCTCTCACCGCGCGCTTCGATCGAGCCGAATGGCGGCTTTGGCTTCGGCGCCCGCCATCTCGACTTCCACCCGACTAAGCCCTGGCTATTCCTTGGTGTTGAGCGGCAGAGCGAGCTGCATGTCTTCGCACTGGAAAACGGGTCGATCTGTCCCAAGGCTCTGCACCGAATTTCGACACTTAAAGGCCCGAATAACGGGCCGGCGCGCCAGGCGATGTCAGGTATTCATTTTCATCCCAACGGCAAGACCCTCTATATCTCCAACCGGGCATATGGGCGGCTTGAGAGTTCACTGGGACCGGCGGCGCCGGAAGGTGAGGACAGCATCGCGGTTTTCGCCGTCGATCAGAATACCGGCCAGCCGGCCGCCATCCAGCACGCGCCAACCCATGGCCACCTGCCCCGGACCTTCTCCATCGAGGCATCCGGCCGGATGCTGGTGGCGGCGAACTCCGAGGCGGCTCCCAAGGTCAGCGCCGATGGCGCCGAGCGCCAAGCGCCGCTCAGTCTGGTCACCTACCAGATCGCTGGCGATGGCACCCTCAAGGAGACTGGAATGATCGAGTTTCCGGAACAGGATCAACTGTTGTTCTGGGCCGGATTTCTTTAAAGGGACGCCTGTGTTCTGGGCCGGATTTCTTTAAAGGGACGCCTGGCCCGTGCACTCATCAGCACGTCGATGAAGATTCTTAACCTCTGGGCTGGCCCAAGGCCGCCTCGGGATAGTAGAAAACAAACCTCACAGGGGAGCCTATCATTCCATGAGCATCAACGGAAAAGCCTATATCGCCGGGGTGTATGAACATCCTACTCGCAAGGCGGTGGATAAATCACTGGCCCAGCTGCATGCGGAGTCCGCGCTTGGCGCGCTCGCCGATGCTGGGTTGAGCAAAAACGACGTCGACGGCTATTTCTGCGCCGGTGACGTGCCCGGCCTCGGCGCCCTATCGATGATCGACTATATGGGGTTGAATTTGCGCCATATAGACACGACGGAAAGCGGCGGCTCATCTTATCTGATGCATGTCGGCCACGCGGCCGAGGCCATCGCATTGGGCAAGTGTTCGGTGGCGCTAATTACCTTGGCCGGTCGGCCTCGTGCCGAGGGAATGGCGACCGGCACGGCGCCGCGTAACTATGGAAGCAGCTCGCCCGACGTGGCGTTCGAGTTCCCGTTCGGCCCCACGGTGGTCAACATGTACGCCATGTGCGCCATGCGCCACATGCACGAATATGGCACCACGAGCGAGCAACTCGCCTGGATCAAGGTCGCGGCTTCGCACCATGCTCAGCACAACGAGCATGCGATGCTGCGCAACGTGGTGACGGTCGAAGAAGTGGTGAGTTCGCCGATGATCTCCGACCCGCTGCACCGGCTCGATTGTTGTGTGATCAGCGACGGCGGCGGCGCAATCATCGTAACCTCGCCGGAAATCGCCAAGTCGCTCAAGCGCCCGCTGGTCAAGGTGCTGGGTGTTGGCGAGGCGCCGAAGGGGCAGATGGGCGGCAAGGTGGATCTCACTTATTCCGGCGCCCGTTTCTCTGGCGCGACCGCCTTCGAGGAGGGCAAGGTCAAGCCAAGTGACATGAAATACGCCTCAATCTATGACAGTTTCACTATCACCGTTCTGATACAGCTTGAGGATCTCGGGTTCTGCGAAAAGGGTAAGGGCGGCGCTTTCGTCTCCGACGGCAACCTGATCGCCGGCACCGGAAAATTGCCGTTCAACACCGATGGTGGCGGGCTCTGCAACAACCACCCGGCCAATCGCGGCGGCCTCACCAAGGTTGTAGAGGCCGTGCGTCAGCTACGCGGCGAAGCGCATCCGGCAGTGCAGGTCGCCAATTGTGATCTGGCATTGGCCCACGGCACCGGCGGTTCGCTCGGCACGCGCCACGGCGCCTCCACCGTGATCATGGAACGGGAGTAAGACTGATGAGCGTCAAGCAACGAATCTTCCCGACTCCCGAGTCCGATCCCGATACCGAGGCCTTCTGGGCCGCGGCAAAGACTGGCAAGTTGATGATCGGTAGCTGCAAATCCTGCGGCGAGAAGCATTACTACCCAAGGGGCATGTGCCCGCATTGCGGCAGCAGCGACGTCGGGCTGGTGCAGTCCTCCGGCAAGGGCCAGATCTATTCCTACAGCGTTCTGCGTCGGGTCGACCCACCCTACGCCATCGCTTATGTGACCCTGGACGATGGGCCAACAATGATGACCAACATCATCGAGGCGGACCTCGACGCCTTGTCGATCGGTCAAAAGGTGGAGCTGAAATTCTCCCCGACGGCTGATGAAGACGGCGCCCCGGTGCCAACGTTCAAGCCGGCTTGATCATGGGCTAACCGAGTCATTACCAAACGCCCCGGCATTATCCGGGGCGTTTTGGTTTCACCGACCGGAAGTTTTCGCTCGGCCTTTGCCATGCAGAGTCGCGGAAAAGACCAGCGGCGAAGGAAAACGCCGCCCCGGCCTTTCCAGGTGCCGGGATCCGGAGCATCATTCACTTTACTGAGACCGATCGGGCAACCAAGACGTTTAGGGATATGGCCAGATGATTTCGACGTTGATGAAAATGTCCGCCGCCCGAAAAGCGGTTCAGCTTCTGGGCGGGGCAGAAAAGGATATGGAGGTTCTTATCCTGCATGACCCGTTGACCACCGCCAATGTTGAGCCCTTGGCGATCGCCGCCGACGAAGTTGGCGCCAGGGTGACAACGATGCAAATGACCCCCAGCAAGTACCACGGCAAACAACTGTCACCGGTGGTCGGCGAAGCGATGAAGGCCACCGACCTGGTTATCGGCCTAGCCTACCAGAACATCGCCCATACCCAGGCCCGTCTTGACGCCCAACTCTGCGGCACGAAAGTCATGGTGTTGCCTGAATCCGATAGTGATAATTTCTTTCTGGCGGCCGGTTGGGATGCCGACTTCACGGCGCTTCGAGCGGAAATCGACGCCGTTGCGGCTGCGCTCACCAAGGCCGAGCGGGCGCGTGTCTGGTCAAAGGACGGAACCGACATCACGATGAGTATCGCCGGGCGAGAAGGCCGCTCACTGAACGGCTTCGTCAACACTAAGGATATTTCAGCTGGCTACTGTCTGGAGTCGAGCCTGGCCCCGGTCGAAGGAACCGCCGAGGGGCGGATCGTGGTCAATGCCAGCATCCCCGGCGTCGCGCTGATCGAAAAACAATTTGTCGAAATCATCTTTGAAAAAGGCCTGGCTGTTTCCATCGAAGGTGGGCCGGAGGCGGTGAAATTCCGGGACCTGCTCGCCAGTTTCAACGATCCCAACGTCTATAATTTGGGCGAGCTAGGCCTGGGAATGAACCCCAAATGCAGCCTAGACGGCACCATGTTGAGCGACGAAAGCGTCTATGGTGGCTTTCAGCTTGCCTTAGGCACCAGCGCCTATATCGGCGGCACCTGCAAAGCGGCGGCCCATTACGACACGGTCATTACCGACGCCTGCCTTGAACTTGACGGGGAAAAGGTCTTCGAGGGCAATCGTTTGCTGATCCCCTACTAACACCAACCTGCATTGATCATAACTCATGCGCCCAATCCCGCCGCCCGATGGACATGATCTTCAAGGGTTGCTTGATCAACTTGCTCCAGGTTTCGCAACTGAGCGTGACGATGCCGTCGTGTGATTTGAAGACCCTATTTGATAACCAATTGTCCCGCATGAACCGCTAGATATTCTCGACGGAATTGAGTTCCGGCGGTCACGGCGGCACCGACAGGCCAAATTCTTTATACAGTCAGTGCACCAGGTCCACCCAGCACCAACGGACCACCTCATGGATCGCCGGGAGCGGCCCGCTTTCAACCAACGACAACGGCTGACGCTGTTCATCATTGAGCCTGCGTAGCTTAACAGGCGCCTTACGGTCGATCAGATCCGTCCGGTCCGATGGCATTGAAGCAAAAGACCCAGTCCCGGATCACCTGAGGGCCAACACCGTGTAAAGCCCCCGTTCTATGTACCACTTTCTGATAGAGTCTTGGGCATCG
>Ga0209501_10000102_pt1 | contig 107788 bp, 96 predicted proteins | sample ArcticOcean_MG_C_4_FD_187434 | JGI IMG/M metagenome (GOLD analysis project Ga0209501, IMG submission 187434) | Marine microbial communities from western Arctic Ocean - ArcticOcean_MG_CB4_134 (SPAdes) (version 2) | ecosystem: Environmental > Aquatic > Marine > Oceanic | place: Arctic Ocean... | reverse complement strand
ATGGACGTACCATTCTCGCGTGTTAAAATCTGAAATGGCATCTATAAGAGGACAAATATGGACTATTGCAATGTTTGGTCATATTTCAACAGCTATCGAGGCTCTTAAAAGTTGAATCAAAGTAAGCATTATGACATGGAGGAGGAGGAAACGGAATTGCAATCTACCTCTCCCGTGAAAATCCCTCCACCTACAGTTTTACAGGTTTTGCCCGCGTTGCTAACCGGTGGGGTAGAAAGGGGAGCCGTGGACATTGCGGGTGCTATTGTTGACGGTGGAGGGCGAGCAATAGTTGCATCAGCGGGTGGACCAATGACGCACGAGCTTACTCGCCTTGGTGCGGAGCACGTGAAGTTGCCTGTGGACTCTAAAAATCCGTTTATTATGTGGAGAAATATAAGGTGTCTCGTTGATTTGGTGGAAGCAGAAAAAATAGATATTATACACGCTCGGTCTCGTGCGCCAGCCTGGAGTTCATGGTTTGCTTCAAGGCGCACTAACAAACCCTTTGTCACCACTTTCCATGGTACTTATGGAAATAAAAACCAAATAAAATATTACTACAACTCGATAATGACCAAAGGCGAGGTGGTAATTGCAATATCCGGATTTATTGCTGGTCATATCCACCAAAATTATGGCGTCCCAACGGCAAGGATAACAGTGATTCCGAGAGGGATAGATCTTGGGAAGTTTGATTTAACCAGAATAAGCAAGGAACGTGTAGTTAACCAAGCAAAAAAATGGCGTCTACCTGATGGGGTCCCAGTCATTATGATGCCGGGCCGCTTAACTCGCTGGAAAGGGCATTTGATTTTAATAGATGCCATCAAAGAACTCGGACATAAAAATTTTCAGTGTCTGATAGTAGGATCCGATCAAGGCCGAAAAAATTATCGTCGCGAACTTGAAAATGTAATTAACCAATACGGATTGGCAGATGTCATCCATATGATTGACCATTGTGAAGATATGCCGGCGGCATATGTGTTATCGGATATTGTCATTTCGGCTTCAATTGAGCCTGAAGCTTTCGGTCGAGTGGTTGCTGAAGCCCAATCTTTGGGTCGGTTGGTGATTGCAGCCAATCATGGTGGTGCACGGGAGACAGTAGTCGATGGTGAAACGGGGTGGCTAACGCCGCCGGGAGATGCAAAGGCTCTAGCGTCAACAATCAACAGGGTCCTGGTACAAACTGCAAAGGAACGGCAAGTGTTTTCTGAACAGGCCATACAACATATCCAAAACAAATATTCTAAATCAAATATGTGCAACAAAACACTTGAAGTTTATAATACACTCCTGGGACCCAAATTTTCTAAACTAAGTTCTCCAAGTTAGTCGTGAGCCAAAATATTCTCGTCATAAAACTAGGTGCTCTCGGTGATTTTATTCAGGCAGGTGGGGCCTTTTCAGCAATTCGAGCACACCACAATAGGGCATCTATAACCCTTTTGACATCTATGCCTTTTGCGGATTTTTCTGCAAAGTCCCCTTGGTTTAACGAGGTGTGGGTTGATAAAAGGCCAAAAATTATTGACGCGGTTAGTTGGTTCGGTTTTAGATCCCGGCTTCGTGACGGCGGATTCCAGAGGGTATATGATTTGCAGACTTCTGATCGAAGCAATTTGTATTTCAAATTATTCTGGCCAAATAAAGCGCCGGAGTGGTCAGGGATAGCCAGAGGATGTTCGCATCGTCATTCGAATTCGAACAGGAACTCAATGCATACTATAGACCGTCAGGCTGAGCAATTGGTTATGGCAGGTCTTGCTCACCCGCCTAATCCAGACTTCTCATGGGTAAACGGTGATATTTCCCGTTTTCAAATACGGACCCCCTATGCTCTCTTAGTTCCAGGTGGAGCTGCTCATCGACCCGCCAAACGCTGGCCCATTGAATATTTTAAAAAGCTGGCGTCTCTATTAGAGCGTGAGGGTATTCAACCCATAGTAATTGGAACACTTGCAGAGGCAGAAATTGGGGATAAGATCACCGATGACCTAGAGGACGGACATAATCTAGCTGGCCAAACATCTTTAGAGGAATTGTTTGTACTTTCTCGACGAGCAACTTACGCGATCGGCAACGATAATGGTCCAATGCATTTGTTCAGCGCCCAAGGTTGTCTTTCAGTGGTTCTCTACTCTGCCGCCTCAGATCCAACCCTTTGCGCGCAACGCGGCTCAAAGGTTACTATTCTGCGTCGCCAAGACTTGGCGACATTATATGTGGAGGACGTTGCAAGGGTTTTATGGAATACTCAGTCAGCTTGACAAAAACACTGGTATTACTGTTATAAGGAACGCTGTGGTGACAAAATGCCTAGCTATTGCGGTGAGAGAGCAAGCGTGACATCTTCCGAGATAATTGTATAAAATTTTTGTCCCCTCCTGGTTGAATTGGGAGGGTTTTTTTGGTTTTGAGTCTGAGATAAGAATATGCGGAAATCGTTGCAGGAGCCAAAAATTATTAAATTGACACTTCCCGATGGATCTATACGAGAATTTCCTATAGCCGTTTCTGGATTAGAAATAGCTATGGCAATTGGGCCTGGACTTGCCAATGCGGCTCTAGCCATACGTTTTAATGGTGAACTTCGCGACTTGAAAACGGAAATTTACGAAGATGGTGAATTTTCCGTGGTAACGTTAAAAGATGAAGACGCTCTTGAACTAATCCGTCACGATACAGCTCACGTTCTAGCTCAAGCCGTGCAGGAGCTCTTCCCAGACACTCAGGTTACAATCGGCCCCACTATTGAAAACGGCTTTTATTACGACTTTGCTCGGGAAAATCAATTTTCATCAGATGATTTCGAGGTTATTGAAAACCGTATGGTTGAAATTATTGATCAGGATTTGCCGATAGAGCGCAAAATTTGGAATCGTGATGAAGCGACTAATCATTTTTTATCAAAGGGTGAAGTTTATAAGGCAGAGATAATTAACGATTTACCCGAAGATGAGGAAGTTTCTGTTTACCGACAAGGTAATTGGTTGGATCTTTGCCGAGGGCCTCACCTTCCTTCTACTGGTAAACTGCCAAAAGCCTTTAAAATGATGAAACTAGCCGGCGCCTACTGGCGCGGAGATTCCAACAATGAGATGCTACAGCGTATGTATGGGACGGCTTGGTCTGACCAGAAACAGCTCAAGGCCTATCTTCATATGCTTGAAGAAGCGGAAAAGCGTGACCACCGCCGCATCGGTCGTGAACTCAATTTGTTTCATCTGCAGGAAGAAGCAGCGGGAGCTGTTTTTTGGCATCCAAATGGTTGGACACTTTACCGCACTGTTCAGTCATATATGCGTATCAGGCTTGAGAGATCTGGCTATGTGGAAGTGAATACACCTCAGCTTGTGGATAGAACTCTCTGGGAAGATTCCGGGCACTGGGAAAAGTTTCGCGAAAGTATGTTTGTTACTGAGGACGAAGAGAAAGTGCTCGCAATCAAACCGATGAATTGCCCTTGCCATGTGCAGATATTTAATCAGGGTATTAAGAGTTACAGGGATTTGCCATATCGTATGGCCGAATTTGGCTCTTGTCATCGCAATGAGCCTTCAGGGGCGCTACATGGATTGATGAGGGTGCGGGCTTTTACCCAAGATGATGCTCATATTTTCTGCACAAATGACCAGATTACGTCTGAAACTAAAATATTCTGTGACCTGTTGATGAGTATTTACAAGGATTTTGGTTTCGAGGATGTGATAATAAAATATTCGGATCGACCTCAGGTTCGAGCCGGAAGTGATGAGGTTTGGGAGCGTGCGGAATGCGCGCTAAAAGAGGCCGTTGAGGCTGCAGATTACGATTACGTGCTCAATCCCGGAGAGGGTGCTTTTTATGGTCCCAAGCTGGAGTTTGTGTTGCGAGACGCGATTGGTCGGGACTGGCAGTGCGGCACACTACAAGTAGACTTTGTGCTGCCGGAACGGCTCGACGCCAGCTATATTGGTATGAATGGAGAAAAACACCGGCCCGTGATGTTGCATCGCGCAATTTTGGGATCTTTTGAACGGTTTATTGGTATACTCATTGAAAATTTTTCTGGACGATTTCCACTTTGGCTGGCGCCGCTACAGATTGTAGTAGCGTCCATTACGGATGAGGCGGCTAGTTATGCGGAAGATGTGGTGGCAGCCTGTCGAGCAGTGAGCTTGAAGGCTGAAACCGATGTTCGTAATGAAAAAATTAATTTCAAAGTTCGTGAGCATTCTGTTGCTAAAGTCCCCGTAATTTTTGTAGTAGGCGCCCGAGAAGCGACCAACCGTACTGTTTCGATACGAAGATTAGGCGGCAAAGAACAAGAAATTGTTGCGCTCGCTCAGGCAGTTGATACACTGGCAATGGAAGCAGCTATGCCGAGCCTTTTATCTGATTAAGTGATGAATGCTCAGTTTAGCAGCCATTATTTAATGGGAGAAAGACCTTCATCTCTCTAAGGGAAGACAATAAGGCGCGATTTCAAGATCCCCGGTCCCCTTGGAGAAGAGGGCTAGAACAAGGAGAGAGTTAAATCGCAAGCCCAGTTACGAACGCCAAACCCAAGAAGGCCGGTCCGGCGGTAAACGAAGACATATTATCATCTCAGGTTAGACTTATCCGTTCAAGCGGCGAGAACGTTGGTGTCACGGATACCCAAGAAGCTGTTCAACAAGCTGCTGCTGAGGGATTAGACTTGGTTGAGATCTCACCCAATGCCCGCCCTCCAGTTGCTAAGATTATGGATTACGGCAAATTCAAATACGAAGCTCAAAAGAAAAAAAGCGAAGCTCGGAAAAAACAGAGCGTGATTATTGTCAAGGAAATCAAAATCCGTCCAAATATTGAAGAACATGATTACCAGGTCAAGATAAGATCTATGAATCGGTTTTTTGGAGATGGGGATAAGGTTAAGGTAACATTGCGTTTCCGCGGCCGAGAGATGGCTCACCAGGAACTTGGAGCTAAATTACTTGAACGGGTTCAAGAAGATCTCGAGGGGATTGCAAAGGTTGAACAATTTCCCAAGATGGAGGGTCGCCAGGTGACCATGGTGTTCGCGCCACGGTAAACTAGTGGGCCTGGGTGACAGTCACAGGGACGCAGGCGTCTGGTAAATATTTTAGTTCAATTGACATGGACTTTGCCGCTACCTTGAAAGGGAGTGACCTAGGGTTTTAATGGCTACGGATTACTATAAATCAAGTTTGTAATAGCTCGTTGGATTAATTGATCCAGCTAAATCTACACCTGTTCAAAAGGGCATACTCGGTTATCTAGTCTCTTCCATCTAATTAGAGCTACTAATCCCTTGTAAACGTAGTCCCAATCTCTTATAAAACCGCGCTTCAGAGAGCGGTCGGGCAGGGCGAGGTGTACAAGTAAACGCCCTGGGCAGCCTACCTGCTCAAATAGTTTTTTCGAATCCGAAAAAAGATAACAAGAGGATCTAAAATGCCCAAAATGAAAACCAAATCCAGCGCTAAGAAGCGATTTAGAATGACAGCAAGCGGAAGGGTTCGCGGATCCTTCGCTTTTAAGCAACATAATCTGCGCAAACGATCCACAAAGATGAAACGTCAGAACCGCGGCACTCGAATGCTTGGCAAAGCAGATTCCCGAATTATCAAATCCTATATGCCTTATAATCGGAGTAACTAGGCATGGCACGAGCGCAAGGAAAAGTAGCTAGCCGTGCGCGGCGCAAGAAAATAATTGCCCGCGCCAAGGGTTTCCAAGGTCGTAGTAAGAATAACTTCCGGCTAGCAAAGCAACGGTCTGAGAAGGCAATGCAATACGCATACCGGGACCGCCGCGTGCGTAAGCGTAATTTTCGGTCTCTCTGGATTCAGCGTATTAATGCGGGGGCACGGTTGAGCGGTCTTACTTACTCTCAATTCATGAATGGTTTAAACAAAGCTGGGATTGATCTTGACCGTAAAGTGCTGTCTGATCTGGCGGTTAGTGAACCACTTTCATTTAAAAGTTTGGTAGAACAAGCTCAAACCGCTCTCTCCAAGTAGATTGCATATCTCTGCGAGTTACATTATTCCAGGCTGGAGATAGTGGTCGCCAGTTGTTTGCACTGTCATGGAACACAAAGAGATGGAAGACACCAACAAACTTAAAGATGAAGTTGAGAGTGCCGTCAGTAGGGCGGAAAATTTAGACGCGTTGGAAGCCATACGTATTTCTGAACTTGGTAAGAATGGGCGCATAACCCTTCTAATGAAGGGACTTGGTCAATTAGAACCAACAGAACGGAGGCTGGTTGGTAAAAAATTAAATGAACTAAAAAATACAATCCTTGATTTGATCGAAAAGAAAAACCGGGTTCTTGAAGGTTCTGGGATAGAAGCCCAGCTTGCCGAGGAGACGATAGATATTTCACTCCCTGTCAGACCTCAACTAACCGGATCTATACATCCAATCAGCCAGACTATCGATGAGGTAACTTCTATTTTTGGTGAGATGGGCTTCAGTGTAGAGGAAGGGCCAGATATTGAAGAGGACTGGTACAACTTTACCGCACTCAATATTCCGCCCAATCATCCCGCCCGTCAGGAACATGACACTTTTTATTTGAACGCAGAAAAGAATGGCGAACGTATGGTACTTCGTACGCACACGAGCCCGGTTCAAATCCGTACTATGCAAAGTACCAATCCACCCATACGTATTATTGTTCCTGGACGAACTTACCGGTGCGACCACGATGCGACCCATTCACCAATGTTTCACCAAGTGGAGGGATTGTTAGTGGATGAGACAACCCATATGGGGCATTTAAAGGGTTGTTTGATCGAGTTCTGCCGAGCCTTTTTCGGTGTTGAAGATTTGCCCGTTAGGTTCCGCCCCAGCTATTTTCCTTTCACCGAGCCTTCTGCAGAGGTGGATATTGGCTGCACATTTGATGGTGGAACACTAAAAATGGGTCACGGTGATGGCTGGTTGGAAATTTTGGGTTCCGGCATGGTAAACCCAAAAGTACTAGAAAACTGCGGTATTGATTCTAGTAGGTACCAAGGATTTGCATTTGGAATGGGGATAGAACGCATAGCCATGTTGAAATATGGTATCCCGGACCTTAGGACATTTTATGATTCTGACCTCCGTTGGCTCAGGCATTATGGATTTCAGCCACTGGATGTACCTACAGTTGTAGGGAGAGCTTCCAAATGAAGTTTTCCATGAAATGGTTGGAGCAAGAGCTCGAGACTAATGCTTCCTCACGGGAGATTGCCGATAAACTCACCATGATTGGCCTTGAATTGGAAAACCTGGATGACCCCGCTGATCGCCTAAAGGAATTTGTGGTTGCGCATGTGGAGAAAACAGAAAAACATCCCAATGCGGACCGGTTGCAAGTTTGCCAAGTCAACAATGGTAGAGAGATTGTTGAAGTAGTATGCGGAGCACCAAACGCACGCGCGGGTATGAAAGGAGTATTTGCTGGCAATGGTATGTATATACCCGGCACCGATCTCACACTGAAGAAATCTAAGATTCGCGGTGTGAATTCCAATGGTATGTTATTGAGTGAACGGGAAATGGGTCTTTCTGACGACCATGAAGGCATCGTAGAATTACCTGACAAAACTCCGGTTGGTATACCTGCTGCAGAAGCAATGGGCCTTAATGACCCGGTATTTGAAATTGGAATTACGCCAAATCGTGGTGACTGTCTTGGCGTTAGAGGTATTGCCCGTGATCTCGCGGCAGCTGGCATTGGTAAATTAAAACCGCTTGAAATTGAACCACAAACGGCAAGTTTTCAAAGCCCAGTCAATGTGTATTTAGATTTTGATGAAGAGAATAGGTATTTATGCCCATATTTTGTTGGTCGTTACTTTAGGGACATAAAGAACGGGGATAGTCCACGATGGCTCCAAGAAAAATTATATGCCATTGGACTTCGGCCAATCTCCTCTTTGGTAGACATTACTAACTTGCTCACCTTTGCTTACGGTAGACCCTTACACGTTTTTGATGCCGACAAATTAGAAGGTCATATCCATGTGCGCTTATCTAATCCGGATGAGAAAATTCTTGCTCTTGACGGTAAGGATTATGTCTTAGATGACAGCATGATAGTAATATCTGATGAAAAAATGGCAGAGGGGTTAGCCGGCGTAATGGGAGGAGAGAGGTCGGGTTGCACCGCAAAGACGACCAATGTTTTCCTCGAGGCAGCATACTTTGATCCTGTCAGAACAGCAATGACTGGTCGAAAACTGAACTTACAATCCGATGCTCGGTTCCGGTTTGAGCGTGGTATTGATCCAGCCTTCCAATTGCCAGGAGCAGAACTGGCCAGTAAACTAATACTCCAAATTTGTGGTGGTGAAGCCAGTGAAATGGTCATCGCGGGTGAAATACCGAATGTCAGCCGCAAGTATTTCTTGCGGGAAAGCCGTATTAAAGCATTGGGAGGCGTTGATATTTCCCGCGAGGAAATTGAGCGCATTCTTACCGTTCTCGGTTTTCAGCTACATAATAGAACTGGTGGCTGGGATTGTAGTGTCCCATCTTGGCGCCACGATGTTATGGATGAGGCCGACCTGGTAGAAGAGGTGTTACGTATTAACGGATTTGATAATATTCCATCAGTACCATTGAGGCTTAACACACCGATTCCTTCAGGAGCTGTCAACTGGTCTCAAGAGCAGCGTGCATTAGCCCGACGAGTATTGGCCACTCGCGGGATGACGGAGGCAGTCACTTTTTCATTCTTACCCGGAAAACATGCTGACCTATTTGGGGGGGGTTCTGAGGCTTTGAAGTTAGTAAACCCTATCGGTCCCGATTTCAGCACCATGCGCCCTTCTCTCCTTCCTAATCTAATTTCTGCGATAAGAAAAAATGCAGATCGAGGGACAAACGATAGTGCACTATTCGAATTGGGACCTCAATTTTTAGGTGAGACACCGAGTGACCAAGTCATGGCCGTTTCCGGGGTTCGGGTTGGAAAAACAGGGCCACGTAATTGGGCAGAAACACCTCGTAGTTTGGATGTATTTGATGTCAAAGCGGATGTGATGGATCTTTTATCAAAAATTGGAGTGCCTGTGTCGAATACGAAGGTATCGACGGAAACACCTAAGTGGTACCATCCGGGTCGATCAGGGTCAGTTCAACTGGGACGAGAAATGGTCCTTGCCTATTTTGGTGAAATACACCCTACCATAGTCAAAGAGTTAGATGTGGATGACAGAATTTTAGGATTTGAGGTGTTTCTGGATGCTCTTCCATTACCGAAAGCAGATAAAGTTTTGTCCCGGAATAAGTTAGAACTCTCACCTTACCAATCCGTTGAACGAGACTTTGCGTTTATTGTTGACGAAAATATAGCCGCAGAGGCGGTAATCAATGCAGCACAAACAGCCGGCAAAAACCTGGTCACGGAAGTGCGGATTTTTGACCTTTTCTCTGGAGGCGGAATAGGTGACGGAAAAAAATCCATCGCCATCACTGTCGTGATGCAGCCGATCAAGGCAACGTTAACGGAGACTGAAATTGATGGCGTTTGTAATAGAATCATCGCAAACGTTAACGAGAATACGGGTGGGGACTTGCGGTCATAGATTTTCCCTAACTAGAACCTTCAAAACACAGAAAATGCAAAAGTAATTTGGAGGAATATTAATTTTGATAGAATTGTTTTCTATGATTTAAGATCGATCACTACTTTTCCTTTGGTGTGCCCGCCCTCTACGTGTTTGTGTGCCTTGGCGACGTCTCTTAGCGGGTAGGATGCATCAATCTCAACTTTAATATCTTCTGATCTGAGTAATTCGGCAATCTGGGCAATTTGTTTACCGTTGGGCCGGACTGATATGAATTGGCCATTAACGTTATAGGCAGCGGGTTCCTCCGGTGAAACGGGCCCGGTAATGGAGATAAGATGCCCGCCTGACTTCATGGTTTGGTAGCTTTTTTCCCGAAGATCGGGGGAAATCATGTGGAACACGACGTCAATATTTGACAACACTTCCCAATAGTTGGTCGAGGTATAGTCAATCACTTTTTCGGCACCTAAATTAGTGACGAAAGCAATGTTTTGGCTAGAGGTGGTAGAGGCAACGGAAGCCCCTTTCCATTTTGCCAATTGAATGGCTAAGTGACCCACCCCCCCTGCCCCCGCATGGATGAGAACAGTTTGATTTGCCAATAACTTAGCGGTGTCAAATAGGGCCTGCCAAGCTGTTAAGGCAGCTAATGGTATGGCGGCGGCTTCAATATGTGAAATATTACGGGGCTTTCTTGTGAGTTCGTTGGCAGGTGCCGATACAAATTCAGCGTAAGCATCAGCGAGTTCTGGAAAGCGTGGCATACCAAAGACTTCGTCACCAACTTTAAATTCTGGGGCTTTTGACTCCACAACCACGCCGGAGATATCCCACCCCAGAACGATTGGAAAATTAGTTGCCGTCCAAAAGTGGCTAACCCCCTGGCCTATTCTTGTTTTCAAATCGATAGGGTTGACACCGCTGGCATAGACCTCAATCAGGACTTCTCCAACGCCGGGAATTGGTAAAGGACGCGCTTCAATTGTAAATTGATTGGTGTCACCAAACTGGTGAATTACCGCGGCTTTCATAGTTTCATTCATGTAAGCCTTCTAGGAATTTTTGGGGTCGTGAAACTCTTCATAATGGGGGTAGGTGTTGTTCATATACCATGTGTAAAACTCGTGGTATGACTCAGTTGGATATTGTGGAGGGTTATCTGGGTTAGTACACGTGGGCAAGCATTCGCAGGTTGGTTCAAATGCGGTATTAACAAATAACGCAATTGAATAACGGTCTACATCCCGCGGCGGGATTACCCTGTGTGGAGTTGCCCGGAATCGATTATTGCTCCACCGCTCCAAAAATTGTCCCGTGTTGACAAGGATTGCATCATTCATTTTAGGTGGGCGAAACCATTTGTCATCTACATCAAGTATTTCCAGCCCGTCTACAGCTGCTTGGGGTAAAAAGGTCATGAAGCCAGTATCGGCGTGAGGACCAAGTCCAAACTCGTTATCGCCGAGTTCTGGCACAGGAGGGTAGTGTGACATACGGAAATATGTGTAGTTATTTTCAAAATAAGGGCCAAAGTATTCTGAAGGTAGTTCTAAAGCTGCCGCCCACAAGGGAAGCATCATTTTACCCAAACCAGTCAAAGTTTCTATATATTCAGTGACGGTTTTTTTGAAACCCGGAAGGTTGTCTGGCCATTGGTTCTCGCTATAGAACCTTTTTCCAGCTCTCCTGTGCGGATTATCTTCACCATATTCTGAAGCAAAAACCATTGTCGCATTTGTATCAAATTTGGTGTTTTTGTTATAGGTTGAATGCTTAACTTTGGTGGCACCTGGAACAATATAGCCTCGCTGGTTTTGGTTAACTAAAAGCGCGGTTTTATCTTCGAATGGCAGATCATGAAAACGTTTTGATTCAGCAAATATCCGCCCAATCAAGTCTTCAGAAATGCCATGGTTGATCACAAAAAAGAACCCGACATTCTCGCAAGCTGTCCGGATTTGTTCGGGCAGGGTACCTAGTGAGGAACCGCCACTTGCTAGGTAGTCACCTAGATCAATTCGTACCAAATCCCGGTATTCCGTGGTAGTGGCATGAATGCCTTCACTTATTCCTTCTGGCATGGTTATAAACTTTCGTCAGTTACATAAAAATATTGGGCAATAATTTGGTGTTAGTATTCTATAATGGGAATTTAGCCTGAATTTGGTACCATTCGTCAAGGTAAAGGATAGGGAATCAAGATGATAGATCTATGTTCAAAATTAGCCGATGTACAAAGGCGGCAGTGACAATAATTGCCGAAATGGGTTTTTCTATTGAAACTGTGAGCTTATCCAAGACCAAGGTTGTCGCCGGTCAACCTATACCTTCGACATACAAAACCGAATCACTTTTCCCGTGGTCTTAGGTGTTCATAGGGGCAGTAATTGCTTTGTTGAAAAACAGGTAGGAAGCGGTTCTGCATTATAAGGGAGAAGAAGAATATTCATATAACACAGTTATTTTCCTTGTAGTTTTCCTGAGAGCTTGAGGCGGAGTGCATTTAGTTTGATAAAACCTTCTGCATCACGTTGGTCATAGACTGTGTCTGCCTCAAAAGTGACAGTATCTTGATCATACAGGCTGTTCGGAGATTTTCGACCCAACACGATTACGTTACCCTTATATAGCTTGAGGCGCACAGTACCATTAACGTGTTTCTGGCTTTGGTCAATTGCGGCTTGGAGCATCTCACGCTCTGGCGCAAACCAAAATCCATTATAAATTAGCTCCGCATAACGGGGCATGATTTCATCTTTTAGGTGAAGTGCTCCCTTATCTAGGGTTAGGCTCTCGATGGCCCGTCTCGCCGACAAAAGAATAGTTCCTCCTGGCGTTTCATAAACACCCCGGCTTTTCATTCCTATAAACCTGTTTTCGACAATATCAATACGACCGATACCGTTAGCACCGGCCAATTTATTAAGCTTGGTTAAGATGGTTGCCGGGCTTAATGGTTCACCGTTTATGGCTACGGGATCACCGGTTGCAAAAGTAATCTCTATGATACTAGGTTTATCAGGAGCATTCTCTGGAGAAATTGTACGGTTGAACATGTCTTCATCCGGTTCTCTCCAGGGATCTTCAAGGGCCTTCCCTTCGAAGGAAATATGCAACAAATTAGCGTCGGTGGAATAGGGGGGCTCTCCACCCTTATCTTTTGGCACGGGGATTTGATTTTTTTCCGCGTAAGAGATCAGTTTAGAGCGTGAGTCCAAATTCCACTCCCGCCAAGGGGCTATTACCTTGATGTCGGGTTTAAGGGCATAATATCCAAGCTCAAACCGCACCTGGTCGTTCCCTTTGCCAGTCGCGCCGTGGGCGACTGCATCTGCTCCCACTTGTTTTGCAATTTCTATTTGACGTTTAGCGATCAGCGGCCGGGCGATAGCAGTGCCTAACAAATACATTCCTTCGTAAAGCGCATTACCCCGTAGCATTGGGAAAACAAAGTCCCGTACAAATTCTTCCCGTAAGTCTTCAATAAAAATTTCTTTCACACCCAGCATTTCGGCCTTCGATCGAACCGGTTCCAACTCTTCACCTTGGCCTAAGTCGGCGGTAAAGGTTACTATCTCACACTTATAGGTGTCTTGAAGCCATTTTAATATTACAGATGTATCCAGCCCGCCTGAATAGGCTAGCACTATTTTTTTAATATCTATCATTGAGTCCCGGTGCCGACATCACGGTATGCCTTTTTGGGGGGTGTTAAATAAGGTCGCGGAGTATATTCAAATCCTAAATCGGGGCAAGACAAACCATGGATAACATATTAACAAGAAAAATGGATGATTGAACATACGAGGGACAAAATAATAGCCTGATTATTTACTGCCTTCGCTGACAGATTACCCGCACAACGCGGCGGTCTTGAATGGCAGCCTTGGCAAATGAGGGGTATTTTTCCCCGGTGAGCTCCGAGATCACGGGACGGTTTTGACTTGCTGCTGGGGAATTATTCCCGCTCAACCGGATGACGTGCATTAATTTGCTAGGGCGGGAAGTAAATATGCGTCCGCGTCGAACGCTGGCGGCGCTGTTTATGCCAATAAGGGCGCCTGTACGGTCCACTACTGCTCCACCACTGATCCCGCCTAAGGATCCGGAAATATTTGGGATGCGGGTTATTTCTGCCCAAACCAGAAGGTCTTCAATGGAATTTCTAGACCGTCCTCGCCGAACCTTCATTCTACCGATGAAGCGGCTGTAAACAGCGCCTGGTTTTCCGGATGGAAAACCAATATGAAAGGCGTCTCCTAGATTATCACCGCGAGTGACCAACTTGAAAGGTCGACGACTATAGTCAGTTCTAGGAGAAATTATAACAGCAACATCGGCATGTGGGTGTGTAACCACTTTTGTTGGGACCAGATTGGCGGGTTTACCGTTTTTAACACCAGCTTGCAGAATTATTTTTTTGCATCCCTCTACGACGTGTTTAGCAGTGAGCCATACACCATTTGGGTGGATTGCTAATGCGGATCCGACGCTATTTCGGGATTTTGATCTGCGACCCCTTATAAGGCCCTTTCGCGGGATCGGATCGTTGTAACCTGGAAATTCATTTCTCTTAGATACAATCGTCTCTGAACCCCAGTTCTTTGTTAATTTTACCCAAACCCGGGGACCCTTCTGACGTTTTAGTGGTTTGATTTTAATCTTATTATTTTCGATTTGCGAGTAACTGGGGTTCCTTCGTTCTTCTAATAGATCATCTCCGGTCGCCTGTAGATGCCGGAGCATTAGATTAGCAAAAAAGAACAAAGCAAACCCTAAAGAGGTTCCGACTGTAATATAAATCAGATATTTTAGCTTCCTTAGCATTATGTGTTGTTCGTCTATTGTTTTTTAATTCTATACGCTGACGGCTGCAGCGTTGATTAAGGAAATACTAATCTTGATACCAAACATGGTTATAGCCGCGCTCATCTCTCCACCTTCAATCCGTTGGGGAAGTCCCTTAAGAACGAGATCGGTAATTCGGTAAGCAACTAACTGTAGGATTATGGAAACTGCCCCGTAAATGAGGATGTCAAAGGCGTTGACACTACCTGCCATCGCTACGGAGAGAGGAATTCCCAGTCCAATTAGAGCTCCGCTTAAAGACAATGCCGCAGCCGAGTTTCCATCCTTGATTAGTGCAATATCATCGTAGGGTGTGACAAACACATAAATTACAGCGCCACATCCTAGCATAACAAGCGTCAGAGAGAAGTGGAGGAGGAGTAGCGGGATACCCGATAAAAAACTCTGAATAACAACGTCCATGGCAATTCCGACCTATACTTGAAAATTGAACAGTATACTCTTATTAGGGTGTTTACTATAAACGCATCCATTGCAGCGGCGTAGCGACTCGGGCAGACTATTTTGGTGGGATACGTTGATATTATTCTTATAATTGTATGCGCTTTGCTATTCGCCGTGCTTATCGGTGTCCTGCGTTCACAGAGATCCGGTAACAAACTCTATCAACGCTTGACGCAGTTAGGAGAGGTAACGGGGCAGTTATCCCACTCTCAGGCTGAACTATCGGGAAAGTTCCAGCAAAACCAATCGTCAATGAATGAACGTTTAGAAGCGCTTTCCAAGGGCCTCGGTGAGGGTTTCACGCAGCAAACGGAAAAGACGGGAAAGACGTTGAAGGAGTTGCATGAACGGCTTGCAGTGATAGATTCCGCCCAGAAAAATATAACCGATCTCTCCAAACAAATGGTTGGCCTTCAGGATATCCTATCTAACAAACAAGCTAGGGGAGCCTTTGGAGAAATACAGTTAAACGACTTGGTCTCAAGTATTCTACCACCTTCGGCATACAGTTTTCAGGAGCAACTTGGTAACGGCACTCGCGCCGACTGTTTGCTTAGCTTGCCTAACCCTCCTGGACCCATTGTCATCGACTCAAAATTTCCGCTTGAAAGCTATCACGCCCTCCGAGACGCTAAAGATGAGGAGCAAAAACAAAAAGCTCTCCGGGCACTCGGAGGCGCAGTAATCAAGCATGTGCATGACATTTCCGAGAAGTATATTGTGCCCGGCGAAACAGCTGAGTCAGCCTTGATGTTTTTGCCTTCCGAGGCTGTTTATGCGGAATTACATGCCAGTTTGCCAGCTGTTCTAGAGCAATCATACCGTGCGAAGGTTTGGATAGTTTCGCCCACAACACTCATGGCGACCCTAAACACTATTCGTGCGGTCCTAAAGGATGTTCAAATGCGGGAACAAGCTGACGTAATTCAGGTAGAGGTCTTCAAGATGATAGAAGATGTCGGTCGCCTTGATGATCGTGTTGCAAAACTCCAGCGGCATATGGGGCAAACGGATGATGATTTGCGTCAAATTAGAATTTCCACTGATAAAGTGACAAGGCGAAGTGAACGTATCACCGAGGTGGAAATGGGGGAAAATATCGACACGAGTGGCATTACGGAGACACCGAAACCCCGACTAGTGGACGATATTTAGTAAATAAAAATTCTTTACACTGGAAACTACTTATTTTGACGTAAATTCATTTACATCCAAGTTTAATAGTTTGGTGGCATTGCCACCCATCACCAGTGCTTTATCTTCATCACTTAGGTTCTTCACCGAGTTAACATGGCCGACTGGATCGGTTTCAGCCATGTCATAGGGATAATCTGTCCCCATGACGACGTGGTCAGCACCCCAGACCTCAATCATATGGCGCAGTTGGGTTTCCGTGAACACTACGGTATCAAAAAAAAGTTGATTTACGAATTTTGACGGTGGTTCTGAAATTTTTGTCCTACAGTCGTCCCTCAGCCGGAAAGGATGATCAAATCGGCCATAATAGGCTGGTATATATCCACCGCCATGGGCAACGCAGATTTTCAGGCCTGAATATTTGTCGAGGTATCCATCGAAGACCAAATGACCGACAGCAAGTGCCGATTCCAGTGGGTGCCCGATGGTGTTGCGAAAGTAATGATCATCCATTCGTTCTTTGTATGAGGTCCCGATGGGATGCATGAAAATTAACGTATTGAGATCTTCAACACGTGAAAAAAATTTATCTAGACCAGCTCGGGTTAAGTCCATACCTTGAACGTTGGTAGATATTTCGACGCCTTTAAAGCCCAGTTCATTTATACAGCGCTCCAATTCCGCGATAGCCAGGTCACAATTCTGCAAAGGGACCGTGCATAGTCCGACAAAACGATCTGGATGACTGGCAACTACCTCAGCAACTCTGTCGTTAACTATTTTACATGTATTGCGAGTAAAGTCTGCGTCGTAATCGTAATTGTAATGGAAGGGCGACGGAGAGACCGCCTGCACATCTATACCTTGTTGGTCCATATCCCTTAACCTTATTTCTGGATCGGTCAACTGTGGAAGTATGGATGCTTGCTGCTCTTTATTGATTTTTGTTGTCAGGGGATTTGTATCTACCATGGAGCGTCCGGTGTAATCGGGGGAGAGAGTTTTGAGCATCTCGTCAGCTTCCGGTACATGTATATGGCAATGAATATCGACGGTGAAATGCTTTTTACCATTGGTGACGGTTTCTCCGTGGCCCTCGTTTGCCGGCGCGTGCGCTATATGGTTCTGGTAAAAGTGTCCGAATGGTGAGCACTTGAAAAACATTTTAAATCCCCATATTGAGTTATGATTAATAATCTTGATTGTAAAACTTAGAAAGGCGGTCCCGTGCTTTAGGTTTTTAGACCGATTAATTAATGGTTACATGAAGCCCTTAAGCAACACAAAACGCGCAATTTTTATCAAAAGCCGTGTCAGTTTAGTCGGCGAGAGTTTCCTCGGCCAACTTACGAAACTCATCATCCTTCATTAAGCGCTTATGGATGAGACCCCAATCTTTGACTTCCATAAGCACTTCCATAGCCTGTTCTTCAGAAGCCTTTATTTGGAATTTATCAAGGAAATGTTTAACGTTATCAATACCTGCACCTTTGCCTATTACCACCTCTGGTTCAGACTGGCCCACTAGGCTTGGGCGGAATGGAACAACTTCTGTTTGATGTTCCTTCCCACAATTCAGTAACCAAGTAGCAATAATTCCTGATTCGACTTTAAATAAATCATCTCCGACGATGGGCCTGTTTTTTGGCACGATAGCTCCAGATATCTCGGCAACCATGTCAGCTAGGGGTTTTAACTGCTCGGTCTTAATCCCGATATCTATATTATACAGGGTCAGGAGTGCCATCACGGTCTCTTCCATCGGGACATTACCTGCACGTTCACCCAAGCCCAAGACTGTTGATTGTACAACCTCGACGCCTTCAGACAGGGCCATAATAGTGTTGGCAATACCGAGACCAAAGTCCATGTGGAAATGAGCTTCTAAAGGTATATCAGGGAAACGGGCCTTCATCGTGCGGACAAAATACTGCATTGCATGGATGGAGGTAGCACCCATGGTGTCGACTAGTGCAAGGCCATCCATGTGGCCTTCAACTCCGACACGCTCAATCAGATCGCAAACCCATTTAAGATCTGATCGGGTAAAGTCGATAGGGAAAAATACTACTTCTAGTCCCTGGTCATGCGCGTATTTAGTTGATTCAATGGACAGGTCAATCGCCCTGTCGAGCTCCCAACGGTACCCCAGCTCGATTAAATGCGGTGACGCAGGCACTTCCATAATGACGCCTTTTACGCCAGCATCTACGGCACGTTTTACATCATCAACCATACAGCGGGCAAAAGAATAAATCTTTGGGCCAAAATTTCTTCTGGCAAGTTCCTGAACTACCTTTGCATCATCTTTAGAAACGACAGGCATGCCCGCTTCGATTCTATGGACGCCGGCTTCCGCCAAACCTTCAGCAATGCGTATTTTATCATCATAATTAAAAGCCAGGCCGGCCTGTTGTTCGCCATCGCGGAGTGTGACATCGTGGATCAGTATTTTTTCGGGGAAGTTCCACTCAGCCGTTACTTCGGGGGCAAAATTCCAGGGGCTGGTATGCCAGTTTTCGGTTTTCCATGGTGTGTCCGTCATTAAAAGTTTCTCCTTGTAAACCGTCTCAACTACATGGGGGAGCAGTTAGCAGAAAACGTCACTGGATAATTAGACTTAGAAAACAACTTTTTTCAAGCGGCGGCGAACATACGTAACATGAAAAGAGGTGTCAAACGTTGGGATGTGGGGGTTTGGTTACCCCTTAGTGTTAAATAACATAAAAAATCAGGAGTTGCTCAAGTCGCCGTATACCCGCCATCGATAAGTAGATCAGTGGCAGTAACAAAAGACGACTCATCACTGACTAAAAATACAGCTCCTGATGCTATTTCCTCCGGATAACCGAGACGACCAAATAGGGTAGAAGCATTCTTGTGTGCTTCTTCTTCACTGGGCCATTGTTTGAAAAACCGTTCATCCGCGGTTGGGCCGGGAGAGATGGTGTTGGCTCGGATATTTTGGTATGCGTGATCTACAGCAAGAGCTTTTGCAAGGCTGAGTAATGCGCCTTTTTGAGAAGAATACCACGCACGGCCAGGTTTCGGTGCGACGGCTAGCTGTGAAGACATCAAAACTATACTTCCAGCCCCATCCGAGGCCATTAATGGTATCGCGTGCTTCAAAAGCAGAAATACACCTGTGAGATTGACGTTGATCGAATTTTGCCATTCCTTGAGGGGTAGTTCTGTAACAGGGAGGTAGGACACGTCCTGGATAGCGCAGGAGACGACAGAACTTAGTCCACCCAGTTTATTTTCAGCAGCCTCCACTAATGAGATAGAGTGACTTTCGTCTGCCATATTGCCAATCACCGCAATCGCCTTCCCCCCATTGGCTTCAACTCGAGAAACAGTTGCAACAACCGCGGGTTCACTAATATCCGCACATATCAGTTCCGCGCCTTCCTTGGCAAAGGCAATGCAGATTGCTTGTCCGATACCACCGCCAGCGCCAGTAACGATAGCTTTCTTCCCTTTAAGGCGCATGGATCCCTCCCAGAGTATTTTTTTCTATTGGTTGACTAAACTGTACATGTTACGGCTGCAACCTGTTTTAACTATTGTTCTAGGTTGATATAGGTATCTTGATAAGCTTAGAGGGGAATATTGTGTCCAATTAGTATTGATACTGACCTGTCGTAAGCTTATTCCCAAATTTGTAACGAGGGACTTGCGTAATCACATGGCTATCTTGCCTATCATCATTGCTCCAGATCCACGCCTTAAAGCAGAGTGTGATCTAGTAGAGAAAGTGACACCAGAATTGGTCAAGCTTACGGATGATATGTTGGATACCATGTATGACGCTCCAGGTATCGGTTTGGCCGCACCACAGGTTGGGCGGCAACAGCAGATTATAGTGGCAGATGTATCCAAGCAGGAAGACGTCCGGGACCCTTATCAGATGATCAATCCGGAGATTTTGTGGACGTCAAAAGACTTTTTTAGTTACGAGGAAGGCTGCCTTTCTCTACCGGAACAGTATGCAGACGTCATGCGGCCCAAGCAGGTAAGGATAAGATATTTGGATAAAACCGGTTGCTCGCAAATTATAGAAGTAGAGGATTTACTTGCCGTTTGTCTGCAGCATGAAATGGATCATTTAAAAGGAATATTGTTTGTGGATCATATTTCAAAGCTCAAACGCGACTTGATTATGCGCAAGCTGCGAAAGATGAAAAAATTAGAGAAGAAGGGCAAGTGACCTTCCTAACGTTCCTATGAACCATCCTCTAAGGGTTGCATTTATGGGCACACCCGATTTTGCTGTACCTATCTTGAGGGCGCTGGCGAAGACGGGTAACCAAATAGTGGCAGTATACTGTCAACCGCCCAGAAATGCTGGCAGAGGTCAGAAAATGCGCTTATCTCCTGTCCATTCGGAGGCCTTAGAGCAAGGGTATGAAGTCCGTGTTCCAACTGATTTGCAAAACAAGAATGTCCAGGAATCGTTCCGAGGTCTAAACTTGGATGTGGCTGTAGTTGCTGCCTATGGTTTGATTCTCCCTAAAACCATCCTGCGCGCACCAATCAACGGTTGTCTTAATGTTCACGCATCACTTTTACCCCGGTGGCGTGGTGCGGCACCTATCCAACGGTCTATCCTAGCAGGCGACCGTGAAACAGGCGTCACAATCATGCAGATGGACCAAGGTTTGGATACTGGTCCTATACTTATTAAGGAGCGGATTCCGATTACGGCGAAAACGACGGGTCAAAGCTTACACGATCAACTGTCTGTTATGGGAGCAGGCCTCATCATTGAGGCACTATCTGGGGTAATCTCAGGGGTGCTTAAGCCTCTTCCTCAGCCGAGACACGGGATTTGTTATGCCGTAAAGCTTGATAGAAATGATGGCTGCATAAATTGGAAAATGACCTCACAGGAGATTGACCGTCAGGTGAGGGCTTTCTCAGCTTCACCCGGTGCATGGTTTAAATACGGTGAAGACCGGATCAAAGTACTTAAATCAAAACCAGTAGATGGATCTGGGGTGCCGGGTCTTGTTCTTGAAGGATTAGTGGTTTCTTGCGGCGATGGTGTTTTGCAGTTGGAGACCGTGCAGAGACCCGGAAAAGTACCGATGGATGCAACAGAATTCTTGAACGGATATGATATCCCCCCTGGTACTATCTTGGTCTAGGATGAGTTTATGACCCGATATAAGATTATTCTCGAATATCATGGACGTGCCTTTGTAGGGTGGCAGCGCCAGGCTAATGGATTAGCTGTCCAAGAAGTAATAGAGAACGCTATAGAAAAATTTTCTGGCGAGAAAGTTGTCACCCACGTCGCCGGTCGTACTGACGCGGGGGTGCATGCTATTGGACAGGTCTGTCATTTTGATTTAGAAAAAGAAACGGACGGGCGCACGGTGCGTGATGCAATTAATTTTTATGTTAAACCCCATCCCGTATCAGTTTTAGAGTCAGAACCCGTGGATAATGAATTTCATGCTCGTTTATCCGCTACCAAAAGGATTTACTTATATAAGATTACCAATCGCCGAGCACCTCTTGCCGTTGAAAAGGGCTTTAGCTGGCACATCCCGCAGGAGCTGGATGTGGATGTTATGAATGCTGCTGCTGAGACCTTGATTGGAAAGCATGATTTTACAACTTTCCGGGCGGTTGGTTGTCAGGCGAGTAGCCCCGTGAAAACGCTTGATTATTTGGGAGTTGAAAGAGACGAGGGGCTAGTTTTGATTTCTGCCCGAGCACGGTCATTCCTTTACCATCAAGTCCGTAATATGGTGGGCACCCTTAAGTTGGTTGGATTAGGTAAATGGACAGTGGATAACGTGGCCGAGGCACTAGCGGCACGGGACAGGGCAAAGGGTGGTCCCACGGCACCACCGCATGGTCTTTACTTAACTGAGGTAGTTTATTGATGGTGCTTTTGCCTAGATATTCTGCCAAGCACGCTATCCCCCTATCTTGGGTAACGGGAGGCTAGACTGGAGTTGATCAAGTAGCTCCCCAAGGAGCCTGTTTTAAATGACAATCCGCTACCAACAGTATGTTTTCTTGTGACAAAATACCTTAAGAGATAATCGTGCTACTAAACAATTTTAAATATTTGTATCAGTAGGATAGAGCGTAGATACAAATAGAACTAGGATATTTCTTGGATTGTGAATTTCTTAAAAAATTTTTCCAGCATCATCTTTTTTATAGCCTTGGCATTCAGTGTTTTCCTGTTGTTGGCTCCCATGCCTTCGGGAATGGCACCAAAAGTGTTGCCGGCTGCAGCTGTGGTTTTATTAGCCGTGGCGCTTTGGTCAACAGCCGTGGTTCCATCGGCATTGGGATCAGTAATATTCCTTTTTGCTGCAGTTGTCCTGTCAGTAGCGCCAGCATCAATTGTTTTTTCAGGTTTCTATGCCGGTGCAACTTGGTTGGTTTTCGGTGGGCTGGTTGTTGGGCTCGGGGTCAGGCGCTCCGGGTTAGATGTTCGTTTGATCAACACCCTATTAAAACGTCTCCCTTCATCCTATTTAGCTATAGTTTACGGCATTTTTTTTGTGGCCTTCATATTAGCTTGGGTAGTCCCTTCGGCAACTGCCCGGGTAGCACTTTTGGTGCCTATCGTTCTATCTTTGAATAAAAGACTGGATTTTGAAATAGGATCGAAGGGTCATAACGGTTTAGTGCTAGCCAGTGCCATGGGTACTATGACCCCCGCATTTGGGATCCTACCGTCAAATGTTCCGAACATGGCCTTATTTGGCGCTATTGAAAGTATTCACGGTATACGCATCGCGTATGGAGAGTATTTATTTCTCAATTTTCCGGTCATCGGTATTGGGGCTGTTTTAATCTATCCGCTTGTAATTTTTGTTTTGTTTAAAGACCAGCCTAAGCCAGCCCTCGGAAGTGAGGTGACTAAATCCTGGAGTATTGGTGAGAAAAAGCTTCTGATTATAGTGATGGGGGCACTCGTCCTCTGGATTACCGATACTCTACACGGTGTATCGCCAGCATGGATAGCGTTAGGCGCAGCTCTTATATGCTTGCTCCCGAAGTTAGGTTTGCTAGCTCCGGGATCTCTAGGTAAAGAGATAGATTACGGTCCCATGTTGTTCGTGGCGGGGGTAATTGGTTTAGGCGCAGTTGCAACACATTCAGGTTTGGGAAAAGTAATTGCAACGTCACTCCTGGAATTTGTGCCCTTAGAACCTGGGGCAGATGGAAGCAATTTTTCCCTGATTGTGTTGATTGGAACGGTTGTAGGTATATTTAGTACAATGCCCGCCCAGCCTTCAATAATGGTGCCGATGGCATCAGCCATGGCGTCGGCGTCGGGTTGGTCGTTGATGAGTGTTCTTATGGCGCCTGTGGTTACCTGGATGATGTTCCCATTTTTCTATCAGGCTCCACCGGTGGTATTGGCCGTGGCTTTAGGTGACCTAAAAATTTGGTGGGTCATTCGAATGCTCTTAGTCTACATGATCATGAGCATAATTATCTTGTTACCAATCCATTTTTTATGGGGACAATCTCTCGGGTATTTTGTTTCAGGCTAATCTAGTATAATTTAGGCCGCCGCACTTGGGCGAGAGTTTACTAAGTTGTACCAGCGTAATATATTTTTTTTGTCTTCCGGGCATTTCAACCCAGCTCGGCTTGCAAAGTCGAGACTTACCTGGGCAGTAATGTCTGCGATAGTATAATACTCGCCCGCCATATATTCACTGTGGCCAAGACGTTCGTCTAACAAATTATGGAAGTGGGCAACCCGTTTTTCCCCCCTTTCGGCTAAAGCCGGTATCTGGTCGAAGTTTACGACCCCGGTTAATCCGCGGCCCCTCATACGTTCAATTGTATTACGCAGGTATTCTGCTACCGCTAGAAAACCATCCCACTCCATACGGTGTTCCCACATGGAGATGACACCTTTTTCCTTAGAATTTTTGCCAAAAAGTGGGGGTTCTGGATAGGCCTCTTCTAGGTAACGACAGCATGCTATAGCTTCGCTGATGCAGGTGCCGTCGTCCAGTTGTAATACCGGAACAGTGGCCCAGGGATTGAGCATTAAAAAATCTGCCTCAAGATGGGCTTTATTTGGGGTGTCAACCGGGACTGTCTCATACTCAATCCCTTTTTCAACCAAAACTATTCGTACCCGCCGTGGACTGGGAGCACCGTTGACGTCGTAGAATTTCATGAGTTTACTCCACTCTATTCTCAATAGAACCAATTGGTTCAATGGTTACTTTAACCACATCCCCTTTCACAAGAAATTTTGGAGGATCAAAGCCGATGCCTACACCTACAGGAGTACCAGTAACGATAATATCTCCAGGTAATAAGGTAATACCCGCAGAAATTGTTTCAATCAGTGTAGGTATATTAAAAATTAGTGCTGAACAGCTTGAGTCTTGTCTTAGCTTTCCATTTACCTCGGTTTTGAGATGAAAAGTGTCAGGATTGCCTGCTTCTTCTCTTGTCAGCAACACAGGTCCCATAGGACAATAACCGTCCAGGCTTTTGCCTATGAACCATTGTTTGTGCTTATGCTGAAGTGTTCTTGCAGTTACATCGTTCGAAGTGGAGTATCCATAAACATATTGAAATGCATCAGCTTTTAAAATACCGCGTCCAGCTTTTCCAATTATGACGGCTAATTCACCCTCATAATCAGTGGAGTGGGTGTTATCCAGATAGGATGGAATGGGATCAAAGGGGCCGCTGACGCTGGTAGTTGCTTTTGTAAATATTATGGGGTCTTCAGGTACGGCAGTTGTTCCAGACGTAGCATCGAACCCGGAATCATGAAATTCTTGAGCGTGTTCATGATAATTTCGACCCACCGCCATAATGTCACGTCGAGGCTGTGGGATGGGTGCTTTTAAAGTTACCTCAGAAAGGTCAAGAAGAGCGTGATCTCCAGCGGTTTTAATAGCCTTCGCCGCTTGGTTTAATCCAGATTGCCCCAATTCAATTAATCCGAGCATAGTGGTGGGTAGATTTGACGCGGCTTTTGAAAAGTCCGTAATAGTATTAGTTTTAGGCTCTAGAGCTCCAATTGCATCTGTTCCGCCTTTGTTGAATGTAACCAATCTCACGATTTATAAGTCCTACTACTTAATTTTAATAATAATACTGTTAATAGTAAAAATATTTACGGCGACATTCGATTGGAGGGCACAAGATGCATTTCAATTTTCGTTTTGATGTCATCCGTTAGTGGTACTGATTTTCTAGCCTTCATGTCAAAGCGGACTTCAGCGGTTGTTTGGACTGCACATAGTGTTCCGCTATCTGCCTCAAACATGCGTTGTTCATGGGTCATGCTTTTGTTGCCAACTTTAATCCAACCACCCTTTATGACAATTAATTGCCCCACAGTTATTTCATGGATGAAGTTGATTGAAATATTAGCTACCACGATACCCATGTTCTCCCGCATCAATTCCGACTGTTTTATTCCGATAAGGTTCCACATTTGAAACCCGCCATCATCGAAGTACTGGGCGTAAAACCGCACGTTCATGTGACCATAGTGATCGCAATGTTTTGGTAAAACTACACTTCGGTAGGTTTCAAACCAATCTGATGTTATCTCAATCATGGTCCAAAAACTTTAGAAGTTGGGAAAAATATTATATTAGCCATTGTCTGCTTGCACGAAAGTGTAAGACTAAAAAGTAATCGAAAAGAAAAACTATATGGAAAACCCTTTTTTAAGTTCTATTGGCCTTTCTTCAAATGAAGTTGCTTCGAAGAAGTTTAATTTCGATTGAGCCGGTAATTTGCATTCAAATTTAGGCCATAAGCATAGTATCGGTTACCATATTAAGCATTATCCATACTCCCACATCTAAAACTACTATGCCACTAGCAACAAAACCATTAACATCAAGCGCTGTCTTGGCTATGAACCAGGTGTATGCGAGGACCAGGCAAAGTAGAAATAGATTAATAAGTTCAGCGCTGTGACCCTCAAATATTCCTAGCTCAAAAAATATAGCGAAGGGGAGATAAACAGAATTCTGGATTACCGATGCCCAGTTATAAGCGACGATAAACCCAAAAAACCGCTTTCCCCTCTCCAAAGCTTGGACGAGGTAATAGACAATCAAAGGAAACAAAAACCAGCCAATGGTGTATGCAATAGCTTCTATGGAAACAAAACGGAATGCCGTAGCATCAACGCCGCCATTTTCAAACCTAATCATCATCAAGAGAAAAAAAATTGGTGCCACTAGTGCGGCAGCAAAGAACGATAACCAAAAGCCATCGAGAGATGAATCAAAATAAGCCATGCCATTTCGATCGGCCCGGGCCAGGCGATAAGCGCCATACAGGGCGGTCGTTAAATGTGTTGCGGAAATCATTGGCAGAAACTAATTAACACCGAAATAGTTCTTAAGTGTGGTCGTATAAATTGCAGTAAGAGCTTCCAAATCAACTAGTTCAACAGATTCATCAACCTTATGCATGGTTGCGCCAACCATGCCAAACTCAGCTACGGGACAATAGTCTTTGATAAACCTGGCGTCGGAAGTTCCGCCCGAGGTGCTTAAAACGGGAGTGCGACCAATGACTTCTGTAACTGCACCAGATAGTACGGCACTTAGTTGGCCGGGGGGTGATAAAAAGGCTTCCCCAGATACCTTGGTAATTAGATCATAACTGCTATCAGTTTGGTTGGTTACCATATCAAATTCTTTTCTAAGCCAACGTTCTATATCAGTGGCCTTGTGCAAGTCGTTAAAGCGCACATTGAAGGTAGCCCTGGCCTTTGCCGGAATTACGTTAGTTGCTGGATTATCTACGTCTATTGTCGAGACTTGTATGGTGGAGGCTTGAAAATGGTCGGTGCCTTGGTCCAATTCCTTCGAAGTGATGGTTTCGAGCATCTTTACAATGAGATGGATAGGATTATCCGCGAGGTGGGGATAGGCTGTGTGGCCTTGTGTTCCCGAGACGATTAGGTACCCGTTTAAACTACCGCGCCGTCCAATTTTAATCATATCTCCGAGTTCGTTAGGGTTAGTTGGCTCACCAACCAAGCATGCATCCAGGACATCACCTTCTTCGGTTATCCACTCTAAAAGTTTTTTTGTTCCATTAATGGCTGGCCCTTCTTCATCACCCGTGATTAACAGGCTGATGGATCCTTTGAAGTTGTTATCTTGGGTATCAATAAATCGTGAGACTGCGGCGACAAAACAGGCGATTGCCGTCTTCATATCTGACGCTCCACGGCCACATAGCATCCCTTTTTTAATTTCCGCGCCGAATGGATCTACGGTCCAAGCTTCCAAGTCACCAACCGGCACCACATCCGTGTGACCGGCAAAACAAAAGTTTGGTGATGAATGACCAAACTTTGCATAAAGATTATTAACATCTGGGGTGTCTGCCGCGCTAAAGCTGACTTGTTTGCACCTAAATCCCATTTCGCTCAGGATATCCTGCAGAACGTCTAGGGCCTCACCGGTATCCGGGGTGACACTTGGGCATTTAATTAACGCTTGGGATAAATTAAGGGGGTCAATTGTCATAAGTGGCTATCTTTAATAGGGTACTAATCTCTCAAAAGTTCGTTTATAGATGTTTTAGCTCGTGTTCCTTCGTCAACCCGCTTTACAATAACAGCGCAATATAGGTTTGGTCCTTTAGAAGCATCAGGCAAATCCTTGCCTGGTAGGGAACCGGGTACGACAACAGAGTAGGCTGGAACCCGCCCAATGAACACCTCGCCAGTGTTTCGATCAATAATTTTTGTTGATGCTCCTATAAATACGCCCATAGAAAGCACCGAACCTCTCTCTACTAATACCCCCTCTGCAACCTCCGACCGAGCACCAATAAAGCAATTATCTTCAATAATTACGGGATCAGCTTGCAAAGGTTCCAGTACACCTCCTATACCCGCCCCTCCAGAAATATGGCAATTCTTACCGATCTGGGCACATGAACCAATCGTTGCCCATGTATCAACCATGGTACCGTTGTCCACGTAGGCTCCCAAATTGACGAAGGAAGGCATCAATACTACACCAGGGGCAATGAAAGCAGAACGTCTCACTATGCAATTGGGGACTGCACGAAATCCGGCCAACTCAAAATCATTGTCTGTCCATCCCGAGAATTTTGAGGGGACTTTATCCCACCAAAAGCTATTTCCTGGGCCGTTTTCAATGGTGACCATGTCATTAAGTCTGAATGACAATAATACGGCTTTTTTTAACCATTGGTTGACTATCCAACCTGGTGTTGTCTTTTCTGCTACCCGTACCTGACCCGAATCCAGAAGTTGTAGTGCATCTTCTATGGCTTCTCGGTGGTCTCCAGTCGTTCGTGGTGTGATTTCTTCCCGAGACTCCCAAGCAGCATTGATAATAGCTTCGATATCGGTAATTGACACGGTTCCGATTACCTTTCTTGGTTAAAATAAATTATCTTAGAGGGCGGGAAGATGGTGTACCGAATAGGTGGTGTCAATGGCCACACTTTCTAAAATTTTGTCACTTCGGTAAGCCAAGGGGCCAAATTATTGGTCGTAAAATCAGGTTTGGTAGTTTCTGCGTCAGCATGTGCCCAAGCTCGGTCTGTTTTTACCCACACGGTTTTCATCCCCATATCCGCTGCTGGCTTTAGGTTTCTGACAATATCTTCCACCATAACAGATTTTTCTGAATCAATTTTGTATTGTTTTACAAAGCGCTGATAAACCAGGGGGGTTGGTTTCGGTATAAAATTAGCGGCAACAATATCAAAAACATCTTCGAAATGATGTGCGATTCCGAGCCGTTCTAATACTTTTTCTGCATAGCTAGCCGCGGCATTCGTGAAGACAATCTTCCGTCCGGGTAGTTTATCCAGAGCCCTTTCCATCTGATCATCTCGTATGATAGCTGAGAGGTCTATCTTATGGACATACTCCAAATACGGAATTGGATCCATTTTATGGTTCTCCATCATCCCTCTGAGCGAAGTCCCATGTTCTTGGAAGTAGCGTTTTTGAACCTTGTGGGCTTCAGATTCACTAGTTTTCAGAAAGTTTGCGATATAAGAGCACATACGCTCATCGATCTGATCAAAAAGATTAGCTGACACAGGGTAAAGTGTATTATCCAAATCAAATATCCAGGTCTCGGAATTTTTTAGTTCGCTTGGCTGCATGATCTAGTTTTCATGGTTGTAGAATAACATTCAAAACGGGTCTGTTTGAGCTATGGAGTAATGAAAATGAGTTGCAAAAGATTAAGCCTTCCCGCCCGACAGGGCTAGTTGGGACTAATTATCCCCTACTTATAAGTGTTCCGACGCCGTGGTCAGTAAATAGCTCTAATAAAATTGCGTGGGCAACACGGCCATCTAATATAACAGCTGCATCAACACCTTTCTCTACCGCCTGTAAACAAGTTGTCGCTTTAGGTATCATCCCACCAGAAATCACGCCATCGTCCATAAGTTTATAAGTTTCTTTTGAATTGATCTTTTCAATGAGAGTGTCATCGGCGTCTAAGACACCGGCTACGTCGGTGAGGAGTAGTAGACGTTTTGATCCAATGGCGGCAGCAATGGCGCCAGCTGCCGTATCGGCATTAATATTAAATGTCTCTCCCTTAGGCCCAAGTCCAATAGGAGCAATCACAGGGATCATATCTGATTTCTTAAATACCTCTAATACATGAACGTTTATCTGATCTGGTTCTCCTACAAACCCCAAGTCTAAGACTTTTTCAATGTTGGAGTCGGGATCTCGTTTTGTCCGCTGGATTTTGGAGGCCCTTATTAGATTACCGTCTTTCCCAGATAGGCCTATAGCTAAACCACCAGCTTCGTTAATAGCAGCGGAAATCTGTTTGTTGATGGCCCCTGCCAGAACCATCTCTACCACATCTACGGTTTCGGCATCCGTTACCCGAAGTCCATCAATGAAGGACGACTTTATCTTCATGCGTTCTAACGTTTGGCCAATTTGAGGGCCGCCACCGTGGACAACTATTGGATGAATACCAACTTGCTTTAATAGCACGATGTCGTTAGCAAATAGTTGTGCAAGATTATTATCTCCCATGGCATGTCCGCCAAATTTGACGACAATAGTTTGACCCGCGTAACGGCGCATGAAGGGCAATGCTTGCGACAATATTCGCGCCTGAGAACGTGATTCTTTTGCTGTGTTTTGGATGTTTTTGTTCATGGTGCTGAACTCTACCGTACCTTGCTCTTTATCGCCAGTGCAGCGAGCTCCGCTCGTAACTGACTAATGCCTAAGCGTTTTATCGAACTGGTTACCATAATTTCAGGATGCGCAGCAACGTGACGTGATAAATCGATATTTGTGCGTTCGATCAGTTTTAATAACAGGCTTTCTTTGGTCTTGTCACATTTTGTCAGGACCACCTGATATGAAACTGCGGCTTCATCGAGTAGCTGCATAGTATTCTTATCTGTTTCCTTTAGTCCATGGCGAGAATCAATCAGCAAACAGACACGACGAAGCTGCGGCCTACCTTTTAGATAGAGCCTTATTAGTTTGTTCCATTCTTGAACCAAACTTTTGGAGGCCTTAGCGTAACCGTACCCCGGGAGATCGGTAAGCATTAGCCTCTCTCCTAGATTAAAGAAGTTGATTTGTTGCGTTCGGCCAGGTGTGTTTGAGATCCGAGCTAATGTTTTACGTCCTGTGAGTGAATTTATAAGGCTGGACTTACCCACATTAGATCTTCCTGCGAATGCTACTTCATTTAGCTCGCTTAACGGCATCGACTCTATAGATGTAGCTCCAACTAAAAAGGTGCACTCTTGGGCGAATAAAATCCGCCCATCCTCTATGGCTGGATATTCTTTTTCATTAAAGCTGCTAGAATTACCGGGATTGACCATGATGGCAGTCTTTATACTATGCGGGATTTTGGGGCCATGTAATATTCGTCGGATTATCCGTGAGAACACGGATAGTTAGGAAATTACGTGCTTTTACCTTTTTTCTGCGTCTTGGGCGTCGATTTTCCGCCACCAATGGCCACACCGGCGCGACGCATAATAACGTATTGCTGTAGAATAGAGAGTGCATTATTCCATGCCCAGTAGATTACAAGCCCTGACGGGAAACGGGCTAGCATAATTGTAAAAACGAAGGGGAGAAACATGAATATCTTTGCCTGGGTAGGGTCTGGCGGCGGCGGATTAAGTTTTTGTTGAAAATACATAGTTGCACCCATGATGACTGGCCAGATTCCAATCACCATGTACTCTGGGGGTGTCCAAGGGATCAAGCCAAATAAGTTAACAAAGCTCAGTGGGTCAGCAGCGGATAAATCTTTGATCCATCCATAAAAGGGTGCATGACGGAGCTCAATTGTAACAAACACAACTTTATAAAGGGCGAAGAAAACCGGGATTTGGGGTAAGATAGGTAAACAACCCGAGGCTGGGTTCGCCTTTTCCCTCTTGTATAAAGCCATCATTTCCTGATTCATTCGTACCCTATCCTCACCAAATCTTTCTCTCAATTTAAGCATCTCTGGCTGCAACACTTTCATCTTGGCCATGGATTTGTAGGATTTGTTGGCTAGGGGGAAAAAGACTATTTTGATGCAAACCGTCAAAAGGAGAATTGATAAACCCATATTGCCTAGGATATTTGTGAAATATAGCAGGGCAAAAAAGAGTGGTTTGGTTAGCCATTCAAACCATCCCCAGTCGATTGCCAGATCAAATCGACTAATTTGCAATTCGTCACGGTAATCCAGAATCAACTGGGCTTCTTTAGCGCCGGCAAATAATTGGCTAGTGGTTTCATCCTGCGAGCCCCCCTTCAGAGACATGCCTTCGCCTCGGAAGTCGACTTGGTAGTGATCAATTCTGTCCCGTACCGAGTCTGAAAATCGTGTGTAGTTGTCTAACTTTTGGTCCGGAACCAAAGCAGTTAGCCAGTATTTGTCAGTTATTCCTATCCAGCCGCCGGTAGATTTTTCATTTGAAATAATTTTTGATTTTGAATCCTGAAGGTCATCGTAATCTACTTCCTTCAATATCCCATTAAAAACGCCTAACAAGCCTTCATGTAGGATGTAAAAATCAAGGACATCCGGTGTTCCCCGTCTAACGATTTGGCCAAAAGGGAACACAGTTATAGGCTTATCAGATTTATTGGTGACCCGCTGCTTAACATTAAACATATAGTTTTGATCAATGGATATTATCTGTTGAAAAGTGACATTTGACTTGCTGCTCCACGTAAGGGTTACGGGCGTTTCGGGGGTTAGTTTCCGCCCATCCGCCGTCCAAGTGGCGTCAACCGGCGGCACTTCGGTATCTTCGGAAATCCAGCCATAATAGGAGTAATAGGAATTATCTGTTCCAAATGGTTTCAACAATGAAACACGTGGACTGTCAGGCTCTATGGTTTCCCGATAATCCTCCAATGTAAGATCATCAAACCTAGCACCAACAAGGGAAATTGATCCGGTTACTCTGGAAGATACAATTTTCACCCGCGGTGCTGCCTCTAGAATTTTGTTAGCTATCAATTTGGATGTAACTAAAGGTTGATTAGGCGCAGACAAAGAAGACTGACCAGACGCATTTGGTGCTGTAGGCGGTTTTGGGATTTCAGCGTTAGAAGGTGCCTTGGGTGATGAGCCGCTTTTGTCAGAATGCTCAGGCGGCGGCATTGTTTCTGAAAGGTAAAACTGCCAGCCCAACATAATGGCGACGGAAAGGACAATAGCCAGTAAAAGGTTTTTTTGTTCCATATTTTTCAGTTTGGTGTTGGGATAGTCTTCTAGACGTTACTTTCCTGGATCAGCAGAAAGATTTGACTCTCCGATATAGCCTTGGGCGTCCCCAGGTGCAACACACTTTCCAGTAGTCCGAATATTTATTCCTTGCTTGACGTTATGATGGGGAGGTACGGGATCAAAGCCCGACGTTCCCCAAGGATGGCATCGGGATATTCTTTTGATTGTCAGCCAAATGCTTTTAATAGGTGCATGGTTTTCAATGGCTATAAGAGCGTATTGGGAGCACGTTGGATAATGGCGGCAGTGTCCTGAAAATAATGAGGAAACGAAGAGTTGGTATCCCCGAATAAGTAGCCATAGCAGAAAGGTTGATAATTTACTTATAATATTCAATTTACGTCCTCGACAGTATCTTTCAGATTTTCGACCTGAGCATCCAGTTTCCGGAGTGCCCAATTCATATCCGATACCATAAAATCAAATGGTCTATCAAAGGCATTCTTTCTGCCTATTAATACGTAGTCTCTATTAGCCCTTGCATAGGAAGATATAACTTTCGCTACTAGAGCTCGGAGTCGCCGTTTCACCCGGTTACGTACTACAGCACCACCAACTTTCTTGCTAACCGAGTAACCAATACGGATATTCTCATGTGTGGCTATTTCTCTTTCTTCATAATTATGGGAGCGCACCTGAAGGATGAAACCTGGAGTAACCCACTTCCTACCTTTGGCTGCAACTTTCAAAAACTGTGGTCTATTTCTTAATTTTCCAAGAACAGTGGTCATGGCTATTATGCCAAGAGTTGTTATGTGAAAGAGAGAGTTAAGCAGATAGTTTTTTCCGTCCCTTTGCTCGTCTCCTTGCTAATATACGGCGACCACTTGGGGTTGCCATACGAGACCGGAATCCGTGCCGATGTTTTCGCACAAGGTTACTAGGCTGAAAGGTGCGTTTCACTGAAAGACTCCAGAAATTTCTTAAGGTTCCGCGACAGGCTCGCTATATACGGTTTAAACTGCTGTTAGTCAATTAGCTGTATATCGGTAATTTCATACGTACCAACGATTGTTTGTCGAGGTGTCGTGGGATTAATCTCCAATCGGCAAGCCCTCGCGCCTTGGGTCAACTCCCCCTTCGAGGCCTTCTTTTGTGATGGCGATTCCGTGCAATCCGCTCACCATACTACGAATTCGAACTTGATGCCCCCGTTGTTCAAGTGCCGGTTTGAGTTTGACTAACGGCGTTCCTTGTTCAATATCCGTATAAGAGTTTAGATTTACGAAATGGGGTAACTCAAATGCTGTTTGAATATTCATTTTCCAGTCAAGAACCGCAATAATACTCTTCGTAACATAGCCTATAATTCGAGATCCACCCGGCGATCCAAGTGCAAAGACTGGCTTCCCAGCGTTATCAAATATTATAGTTGGCGCCATGGATGAACGAGGACGTTTGCCGGGCCAAACCGAATTTGCAACAAATTTGCCATCTTTAATTGGATTGAAGGAAAAGTCTGTTAACTGATTATTCAACAAAAACCCCCTGACCATAAGGTGGGAGCCAAAGGGATTTTCTATTGTTGTCGTCATTGAGACTACATTGCCACTTTTATCAACGACTGTAAGATGAGAAGTTGACTTACCTTTCAAAGACTCATCGGGGGCAAATTTTTTAGTTAGGTTCTGGTCTAGTTTGCCGGAAGCAGCTTTTCCAATAGATCGGTCTATTTTGATAAGTTTAGATCGGCCAATCAGGTATTCCGGATCGATCAACCTTCCAACGGGAATGTCTAAAAAATCAGGATCACCGATGTAATGGTTTCTGTCGGCGTAAGCTAGGCGGCTGGCTTCAGTAATTAAATGAACTGCATCAATTGAATTAGGCTCAATTGATGCCATCTCGACACCTTGTAACATACCCAGAATTTGAAGAGTGGTAACACCACCAGAGGTTGGGGGTGGCATTCCGCAAACAAACCATTTCCGGTATGGCATACACAGGGGGTCCCTACGCTTGGCTATATAACCTGCCATGTCATTCATTGTTAGACGTCCCGGATTGATTTTTGAACTCTTCACGGCGTTAACTATGTCTTGGGCAATGCGGCCGTTATAGAAGGCATCAGCTCCTGACTTGGAAATTGTTCTAAAAGTTTTAGCTAAAGCTAAATTGGTTAGGCGGCTTCCGATCATTTTAGCTTTTCCATTCGGACTAAAAAAATATTGTGTCGTTGCTTTAAATTTTTTCAGATGCCGATCCCTTAACACCATTTTATTGAGCCGAGGAGATATACTAAAACCGTCTTCAGCTAACCTAATTGCTGACTGAAACAGCGCCTTCCAAGGGAGTTTACCATGTTTCTTATGTGCCATCTCTAGCATACGTAATAAACCCGGAACACCTACCGACAAACCACCCGGAATTGTTTCGTGAAATTTAAAACTCTTTCCGTTGGGATGTTGGAACATGTCTGGAGTTGCGCCCTGAGGAGCAACCTCTCTTCCATCATAGGCGTCAATATCTCCGGATTTCGAGGTAAAGTGCAGCAAGAATGCCCCACCGCCAATCCCCGAAGATTGGGGTTCCACCAGATTTAACACCATTTGGATAGCTATTGCGGCATCAACGGCAGTCCCACCCGCACGGAGTATATCGTGGCCTGCCCGTGAGGCATAAGGGTTGGCTGTTACGACCAAATGTTTTTTAGCTTTTACTATTGGCCTAGATACTACCGTTAGTTTTGGACTATCGGATAATTTTGGCTTGGGAAGGTTATTAATTGAATTGGAACGGGTTTCACTGGTCGGGGACACGGTTTGACATGCTGACAGAAATATTGAAGCTGCTAGCAGTCGGATAATTAGGCGCGAAGAGAACGTAAAAAAGTTCATTATATTTTCCTCATGCTGCATGATTCAAACTCTAATTGTTAAATACCTATCATGCTAAAATACGTGCCTATTTCTACTATAAATTGGTTTTATATAACAAATTTTATTAACGATATAAGTTCGTGTTATTTGGGTAAGAGGCCTACGTCTATTGATCTATTTGGCTAAACTCATAGTACGTTTAAGGTGTTGGTTGATATTCAAAATGACACTATAGCTAGAGATTTTCAAACGAGTATGGTATGTCACCGCCCTTTGATTTGGAAGAGTACGGAATGATCCGTGCGGGTTAGTGTGTTGTTCTTGAAATAGTCAATTATACTTGCCCAAAATCACCATTCGAATATTCTTGCCTATATTTCGAGCTCAGAGCTTGTTCATTGGAGCACGTGTTGGTTGGTAAAAAATGTTGAGGATTATAAAATAATCGTAAGACTAATTTGATGCTAAAGTCTTTAGAAATTATTTGTACCATTGACGAACTGCGTACCAAGATTGCGTCCTGGCGAAAGGATAAATTAAGCATTGGTCTTGTCCCTACAATGGGCGCCCTTCATGGCGGGCATTTATCTCTTGTTGCTCGGTCAGAGGCTGATAATGACCGGACCTGTGTTACTATTTTTGTTAATCCCCGGCAATTTGGCCCGGGAGAAGACTTCAAGGCCTATCCTCGAGATCATCAGGCAGACACTCAAGCGTTGGAAGATTGTAAAGCGGATCTCTTATTCGCTCCAAGTGTGGAAGAAATGTACCCAACAGGAAGTGTCACAAGTGTTTCTGTAACAGGTATAGGTGACATATTAGAAGGGGAGTTTAGGCCCGATTTCTTTAAAGGTGTCGCTACTGTGATTACTAAGCTGTTTTTTCAAGTACTTCCGAACAGGGTCTATTTTGGGGAAAAGGATTACCAGCAGCTTTGTCTTATTGAACGTATGAAGTCCGATCTCGATATACCCGTTGAAATCATCGGGTGTCCTACAATTCGTGAGCGCGATGGACTTGCGCTATCATCGAGAAATACTTACCTAAATAAGGAGCAAAGATCAGTTGCCCCAGGATTACATCGCATTCTCATTGAAACGGCAGAGCACTTCCATACGTCAAATAATAGGAACCAAGCGATTTCTAAAGGAAAAATAGCCTTGATAAAATCTGGGTTTACAAAGGTTGACTATATTGCAATTTGTGACCCAGCCACATTAAATCAAGCGGAGCAAAATACAGGATCCGTAAGAGTATTAGGGGCTGCATGGCTTGGAAGAACACGATTGATTGATAGCATTGAATTGTAGTGTATCACACGCTTTGAGCTAATTTTTTAATTGAGATGCCTGGTGTTACGATCTAGTTACAAATAATTTTTCTAATTTGGTTTTAATTTCCTGAAGTTTTCCTGGCGACTGGAGTAAAAACTAGTGCTAGTGCCGTGCAAATAAATAACAGTGAAACAAATTCACGCCAACCAACGGTTTCCCCCAGAACTAGGCTTGAGCTGACCACTCCTATAATTGGGACTAGTAGAGTTGAGATAGTGCAAATAGAGACGGGTAACATTTCGATCACTCTGAACCAGACAAACCAGCACATGATAATAGGGCAAAATAACACGAAGATAGTAGAACCAGCCGCTGCTAGGGAATAAGTTTGCCAATCGGGGTTTTCAAGGATCAAGGCTAAGATCGTAATGGGTAGTCCGCCAATGACTAACTGCCACCCCACGAGGGAAAGCGTGGAGATACGCCACTTAATACTCTTTTGTACAACAGTACCGGCACCCCAGGAAAAGGCTGAGGCTAACATGAAAAAAGCACCAGCCGGCGCAAGTTCTAGGATGCCAAGCTCCCCAGATAACAATACACCAAGCCCGCACATGCCAAGAACAAGTCCAATTAGTTTACTGGGTGTCGATTTTTCGCCAATAAATAATATACTCAAGATCACGGCCCATAGGGGCATTGTATAGGCGATAATGGAGGCTTGACCGCCACCCAGAAGGCGTATTCCAAACGCACTAAATACGTGCCAGAGGGTAATGTTTAAAAATGCCGCTAACGTGATTTCTCGCCACTGCCCTTTTGGAATTCCAATCTTAAATTTAAAAAGGAACCCGAGGCCAAATATAGTGAGGGCAGCAGTCGGTGCAATTAGACCACGAAATGTGAATGGTGGAATTTCAGCAAGAGCAATTTTCAGGAATGGCCATGAAACACCCCACCCGAATATAGCCACCGTCAGCAAAATGTACGCCTGTGCTGTGAGGCCGCTATTCTCTGGATGAGGTATCATTGATGGCTAGATTAGTTAATGTAAAGTTGTAACGACACAAAATACCTAGCATTTGATGGTTAGCGCTACAAACCACAAAGACTAATACCTTGGCTTGGAGAGGATAGCTTTTGGCTTTAGTATTTTTTGGGGTAGGCCCTCTAGTTTAGGTAGAGATGTACCTCGGCGCTGGTCGCGCGCGCTGTCCGCTCGGACAAAGACACCCGGTCTGGCGAGAGGCCCATACGTTGCAACGATCTAAGTACATTTTCCGCATTGCGGCGCGCCTTGTTTCGGTCAACAGCAAGTTTGGCTGCTCCGCCTAAATTCGGCGCTATCGCTACCAGAGAAAAAGTTGAACCGGGGCGACGTTCAAGGACCCGGCTGACAGCGTTGTATAGTGCTTGCTCATATGCCACATCCTTACGGTCAAAGCGAATTACCACCAACGGGCGACTACTAATTGATCGTTGGGTTCGGGGCCCGACAGAGTTTTGTCTGCCAGAAGCGACAGCGTCAAGGGCGCGGTTAGTAAGACTGGCCCCCATGATTTCGCCAGTTTTGATTGATTCAGATAGCGTGTTCAAGTTGCTACGTTCGGTCGCGACAAAATTAGTGTGACGTTGAATATCCTCACTTAGTTCCTTTAATACACGCTCAACTAAAACAACAGTTCGATTTACTTCATCTTCTAACATGGCAAGTTTTTGGTGGTCTTCATCCATCGCTCCAGAAACACGGAAGGCCGCACGAGTGTTCTCTGATAGGAACGCTGCCAAGGTTGAATCAGAGGTGACCTGAGAGGTCAATTTATTCATGGACCCTATGTCCTCGCTGATACTATTTAATAAACTCAGGGCGGTATTAAATCTTTGCACCAATACCGGGTTCCCAGGGGTAGTCCCGACTTGAAGACGTGAATTCACGACGGCAACGGCACGCTGATAACTTTCTGCGCTTTGGACGCTATTAGCTCGAAGTTGTTGAAGATTAGAATTATTTCTGGACACATTGATTTGTAGACGGCGCAATTCTTTCCGTAACTCACTAACTTTACTGCCTACAAAGGTACCAGAATCAGCGCCGTTATTTGCCGGCGCATTTTGAGCTAATCTTGTAGGCGCTAGTGGGGGTGCGGGGGAGGTTTTGGCCTCAGAAGCTTGATCATTTTGGGCAGATGAACTGGCCCCAGCTGGGTCTTCACCTGTCAATGTGGGTAGCAAGGACTCCGCAGAGAAGGAACACCCAGAAATTAAAACCGCAACACCGACAACTATAGGACAAATATTTTTGAGGACCATCCCGACGAAATTCCTATCACAATTAAATCCAAGCCACTGGAACAAGCAAGCTAACCTCTGCAACTAACAATTCGTATACATACACTTAGATATATTACTTAACTATACGTTAAACCTCAATCAAGAAAAAACCCCAGTCAAACTCCAAGAAGAATCCTAAAACAAACCATATTAGAAGGGTGTCTTGAACTTAACCCGCCATTTGAATAGTTTTGTCCCTCCTTTGGCGCCCGTAGCTCAATTGGATAGAGCGTCTGATTACGGATCAGGAGGTTGAGGGTTCGAGTCCTTCCGGGCGCGCCATTTGCTGTAGTCACATACAATTTTTTAAGTCACACATTAAATTTGTGGTGTTTTTGTTGAATCAAATTATTTTGGGGAGGATCTAAAAATATTGATATGCATGTCTCAATGGTTGATGGTATTCGGCTTTCGCATCACAGAAGATCGTAGGATATGTCATTCTGCTACAGCAATCTTTTCAAAACCCATTCCACCTGACCTCACAATAAAAGCAGAAATTTTTTCTACACCCAGATTCTTTTTTAGATTTGTGAAGTAAAAGGGTTTTTCACCCCGCTAGGTTCCGGGCAGTGTCAGCTAAAATATTTATGAGCCCGCGGGTGAAGGGGTCCGCATCTGATAGTTTCTTTGTAAAGGTTTTTTGATCTATTTCGAGCAATTCTACTGGGCCGTTGATAGCTTTTGCGGACGCCATCCGCGGACTATTATCTATCAAAGCCAATTCCCCAAACATGGCACCAACATTTAGGACCCTTAGTGAAACTAAACCCTCAGGGCTTTCTTTGAGAATTTCCACACTTCCTTCTGCGATGATATAAGCCCGTTCGCCCGGTTCATGCTCTCGAAAAATAAAATGATCTCGTTCAAAACGTCGCCGGCCAACATCCGCAAGGCGGTTGTTAGCCCTTGTGAGGTCATTCCTCGGAATATCTGTCATCTAATTTCCACATGATGGGCTAAATTTAGTCATTGTTTACAAATAAATTATTAATATTCGCTTTAAGCCGGTAATGACATCGTAGAAAGGAATGGGTTCGGTCGTCAATGGTTTGTTTGTGGGTATTGGAAGATGGGGTGACAGTTCATGGGACACATCGTACGAATAGGTTTGGTCTCGATCTTGTTCATAATCAGATGTTTGTATCTTGTAGTTTTGATAAAATAAGACAGGTATCCACTTATGCAACAAGAATGGGTTCTATAAATTTTAATCTTTGGATGTTAGACAGCGGCGCGTAAAGGATATAAAGCCTCAAAATAGCCCGAATGACTAATCTAGCTTATAAACGGAATTTCGCGATTATCGCCCACATCGACCACGGCAAGTCTACCCTGGCTGACCGTTTGATTGAGATCTGTGGTGGATTATCTAACCGTGAGATGAAGGAACAAGTCCTCGATTCGATGGATATCGAGCGTGAGCGAGGTATCACCATTAAAGCTCAGACGGTGCGACTAAACTACAAGTCTAAGGATGGAGAAAACTACGAGTTAAACTTGATTGATACACCGGGCCACGTCGACTTCTCTTACGAAGTAAGTCGATCGCTTGCAGCCTGTGAGGGCTCACTGTTGGTAGTAGATGCTACGCAGGGTGTCGAAGCCCAAACGCTAGCCAACGCGTACCTGGCAATTGATGCAAATCACGAAATTGTGCCCGTTCTCAATAAGATCGATCTCCCAGCCGCAGAGCCGGAGCGTATTAAGGTCCAAATAGAAGAAGTGATTGGTCTTGATACATCAGATGCCATAGAAATTTCTGCAAAGACGGGCCTCGGCGTGGCGGATGTGTTGGAGGCAATGGTAAACCGATTACCGGCGCCAGAGGGAGATGAGAACGCGCCATTGAAGGCGCTATTGGTCGACTCCTGGTATGATCCCTACCTCGGGGTTATGAGCTTAGTTCGGATCTACGATGGATCGATAAAAAAAGGTATAAAGGTACGCTTTATGTCATCGGGGGCAACCTACCAGGTCGATAATGTAGGCGTCTTTACTCCCAAGGCAACCCAAGTATCAGCGCTTACCGCTGGCGACGTAGGGTATCTGACGGCCTCCATAAAAACTGTAGCTGAAACACCCGTGGGAGATACGATTACCGATGATAAGCGCCCAGCTTTAGAGCCCCTTTTTGGTTTTAAGCCATCGGTACCCGTGGTGTTTTCTAGTCTTTTCCCTACTGATAATGCTGAGTTTGAGGAGTTACGTGAGAGCTTGGCTAAGCTTCGGCTTAACGATGCAAGCTTTATCTATGAAGCAGAAACTTCGGTAGCCCTGGGTTTTGGATTCCGCTGCGGGTTTCTGGGTCTCCTCCACTTGGAGATTATTCAGGAGCGATTAGAGAGAGAGTTCGACTTAGATCTGATAAATACGGCACCTAGTGTAGTCTATCGACTTCAAATGACAGATGGCGTGGTGCGTGAACTGCATAACCCGGCAGATATGCCGGAACCCACGAAGATAGTGTCAATCGAGGAGCCCTGGATAAAGGCGACCATATTGGTCCCAGATCAACATCTGGGCGGTGTGTTGTCCCTTTGTACTGAGCGACGTGGTGTACAAATCAATCTTACGTATGCCGGGACCCGGGCATTGGTAGTATACCGCTTACCCCTTAATGAGGTAGTGTTTGATTTTTATGATCGCCTCAAATCCACTTCCCGTGGTTATGCCAGCTTCGACTACCAGATGGATGGTTATGAGCAATCAGATCTTGTAAAGGTCTCCATCCTTGTAAATGGTGAACTAGTAGATGCGCTGGCATTTGTTGCTCATGCCGGACAGGCAGAAAATCGTGGTCGCATCATTTGCGAACGACTCAAAGATTTAATTCCACGCCAGCTATTCAAGATTGCTATTCAGGCGGCGATCGGTGGTAAAGTTATTGCCCGGGAAACCGTCAGAGCGCTGAGGAAAGACGTAACTTCTAAATGTTATGGCGGCGATATAACCAGAAAACGCAAACTCCTAGAAAAGCAAAAAAAGGGAAAAAAACGCATGCGTCAATTTGGTCAGGTAGAAATACCCCAATCAGCTTTTCTTGCAGCCTTGAGGACGGGAGACGAATAAAAAGGTTGTATTTGAAATTCTATTTGTCGTGATCATCATTTTGGATCGGTTCGGATTTGTTTTCTGGTGAGCGGACGAGATTAGGCTCTGGGGATATTTGTTTCTGAACCTCTCCAGGTAAAACCTTCTGTTCATAATGTACTTCAGAGGGAATATCTACGTCACTCGGCATATCTATTATTTCGTTTCGAAAATCGGCTAAATCGGATGCTCCTCCCGGCTGTTCTACAAAAGCACCGTATTGCACTCTGTCGTCGGGTGGATTTAGAGGGTCGTATTCTTGAAGAGGTTTATATCTGGAGGGTTCTTCAGAGTTCTCCAATTCAGCTTCTTTAGCCGCGGCTAAGACATCTTCATAAGTGTTATAAGCGAGTTCCTCCTTGGTTGCTTCCCCACCGACGGGAATTTGCCTATATTTCCAAACAAGCATGGCCCCCGGCAGTCCTATCAGGAACCACCCCGGGAAGGCGAGTATACCGAGTAAAAACGGATCCCAAATTAGTGGATGTAAATAGTTCTGAATAAAATTGGCTATAGGCGGCAATAATGTAGGTGCCAAGATCTCCAGCACTTGTTTGGCTTCTAAAATACCAAAAACACCTGGTTCGCCGGACAGACCTCTGGCAGCGTTGCCAGCTGCCGCAAAAACAAAAGCTCCCAACAACAAAAGCACACCGATGTTTCTTTTAAATTTCATAGATCAGAGTGTAACAGGCTTCGCATCTCTGAAATAGGCTTGTAGGTTTATAATTTGAGATATTTTAAAACCATTGCTGTCAAAGTGGTCGTCAGGTAATTTGTAGAAGCATAGTCCAGTGTGGCTAGCTGTGGAGGGGTGGCCGAGCGGCTGAAGGCGCACGCTTGGAAAGCGTGTATAGGGTTTATAGCTCTATCGAGGGTTCGAATCCCTCTCCCTCCGCCAATCCTTTTTCCAAAAGACCGCGTTTTAACTGGTGGGATGTCATTTGTTCGACGTGCCTGACGGCTGTTGCGCCAAATTTTTGTTCCAACATGGTGAGATAGGCGGGATTGGTGAAGTATTTGTCGAAAGCATGGTCTCTGAATTCCAGAACTTGGATGGCGCTCAATGATTTGGTCGGTAAAGGGAGCGTTTCAAAACCAAGTTGAGAATACCCGATCCAGCCGGGTCCGCCCTCATCATCCGGGAGCGGCCATTTCTTTGCCTTGGCTTCCTCGTAAAGCGGGGAGCCGGGATAAGCCATGGCACAATAGAAATTGGCCCATTCGGTGTTTAGCTCCATTGCCAGACCTAATGTTTCCTCCATGCTTTCTTGGGTATCATCGGGTAGGCCAAATATATAATTCGCTCCAACAGCGATGTCATGAACCCGCACCGCATCCACGGCGCTATAGATCATTTCACTGCTAAAATTACCTTTAGCCATACCATCGCGGACGAAACTGCTGGCCGATTCAATACCCAGACCCAACCAATTAAATCCTGCTGATTTGAGTTTACCCAACATGGATTCCCTAATGGTGTCGATCCGTGCGTAGGCCCAAATGTTAAGATTGTAATCACGTTCAATTAATCGCTCACAAATGCCCAGCACATGCTTCTCATTCAGAACAAACATCTCGTCGGGTATTTTGATATTTTTTATTCCATAGCTTATTACCAACTCATCGATCTGAGCCATGATGTTATCTGGGCTCCATCTACGGATGCCGTGGCCGCCGAAAGGTGCATTTATGCAACAGAATTGACAGCGGTAGGGACATCCCAAGCTGGTCTGAATAGAGGCGTAACTTCCGCGGCTATCCAGATCATGAAAGCAGTGCCAATTATGAGCCCGGTATCGGCTCATATCCAATAGTTCCCAAGCCTGTCGCTGGAGAACGCCATCTAGATCGGTGATGTTTGGCGCCGGTTTCGTACCAACTATGGCACCTTCATCGTTTCGGTACCATAAGCCGGGAACGATGGAAAAGTTGCTACCTTCTTGGATCGCTTTAATCAACCCACTGATTGTGTAGGGGCCCTCACCTTGGCACAAAAATGTATAGGGCTCTTCCACGAGAGTCCGAGTCGGTAATGCCGACGGATGCGTCCCTAACACTAAGGTCAAAACATCGGAAATTTTATTGAGTTCAGCGCAGGATTTTGATCCTGCCGGCATGCATTGGGTGGAAGCGGACGGCTGCTGGCCATATATGCAAAAAACCGCCAGCGTGGGATGTAACTCCGCAATGGCACGCGCAGTTTCATCGTGCCTCAGCCCTTCGGCCTCAGCATCGATTATGGTGACACTGAAGCCTTGGCGCTGAAGAAAAGAAGCGATCAAGCCCGACCATACCGGCGGCTCGATGGCGGCAAGGTCATTCGACAACCCTTGATAGACTTCAAGCCGGCTCGGTGGCGTTACCATGACAACATCAATGGCGGTCATCGGTCGCTCCCCATGAAAGCAACAAGATCTAGGTCCAAATATTCCGACATTGTGGTCAGTTTTTCAATCAGTATCTCTTTAATCTTGGGCTCCAAGCGATCTAAATAAGGCGCAGCTGCTTTTAAAGTTTCTTCCGAAAGTCCATGATGATCCTGATCAGACCACTCAACCCGACTGACAAACAAGGCCCAATTTCTGATGATTTCAACCGCTTTTAGATCGTTCCCTGCGCGGCGCTCCAAGTCGACGCCAAAGGGAAGCAACTCACTCAAATAAGGCGGGTAAAATTTAATCGCGCGGTAGAACCAATCGAGGCTCTCGACTGGGTCAACATTCCATAACGCTTTGGTTAACAAACGAGCGGCGGGAAAATGACCGGGACACAATGTCACTGCCTGCTGCAATTTTTCAATCCCTTCAGCTGTATTCTCATTTTGCAACAAATTAAGCGCCAGATAAACCAGCGTAGTTGCCAGAATGACTGATCGAGATTTTGGCCCCGAAGCGTGTCCGGATTGTAAATCGACAATAACCGAACGAAAGTAAACTTCATACGGCATGACATTGCTAAAGGCATGAATGAGGTGTGACAATAGCTTTTCCCGGGCGACATCCAGATCTCCATCCTGAATGGATCGTTCGAGCCAGTTAAAATCTTCGAGCGCTCGGGCATGGTTGCCTCGCATCCAATGAAATCGCCCGCGATTAAAACGTAAAGCAATGGCATTTGGATACCGGCCAACAGCAATATCAGAGACCTTCTCGGCCAACCGCAGCGCTCTGTCATCTGTTGGAGCGCGGTAAAATAAGTCGATAAAACCGTTCGTCAATATTACGAGATCAGTTCGGCCGCAGTCAGGGTCAAGGGCGAGCTTTACGAAATGATTAATCTCCAATTCATCCAGCTTTGCAAAATGACTAAACTTCCAATCGCAGGGTAGGCGGTGTTTGAGAGATAAATGGGGTGTTTTGTTTTTGGGCGCCGACATAAAATTTGACTGGAGCAGTGCGAATTTAGCCAACCGAAAATCGCGCTCCGGCGGTTCCAGAAAAATATCATCGATTTCAGACTTAATGCCTGGGGCATTCTCATTGAAAAGCATCGTCGCAACATCGCACCGCGACAGTGTTTCATCAATAATTTTCCCAAGATTACTTTCAGAATAGGTTTCAACCGTGAATGCCGATTTTATAAGCAGCAATCGCGCCGATATGTTTGCCGATGCCAGAGCCTGCGTTCCGCTACGAATCGCATCAATGGTTCGGGTTTGGAAGCCTCCTGCGAACCGGCAATAGGTTGGTACTAATCGAGATCGGCTGGTCATGGTGGCGTAGGCGTCGGCATCCAAATAGCCGTCGTAAAGTTTGACTTTGAGCTCTGGATCGCTCGTGATCGCCAACTGGTAGGCGAAACGCGCTTTGCCTGTCATATAGGGTCTGAATAAATGGCCGGTAAGAATGACATCGAATTCTTTGGCGCTTACTTGGTCGACGAAGGGTATTGAGTCAAGTAGTTGAATGTGGCCCGGAAATGTAACGACCCTGGCTGGATAGAGATGGCTTAACATATTCCGCTCATGACAACTGCCGCAAATAATCAAGTCAGCACGGCAAAGATCAGCATATTGGACATTAATCCCAATATCAGGATCGCCACAATAAAACACTGTTGTGGCGCCAGTCTCAAAAACATCAGCTGGGAGGTGCTGACCAAATGCACCGAGTGATAATATTAGATCTGGTCTAAATCCTGGCGGGACCAGCGTGTCGATCGACCGGGTCCAGTTATTTTCGCTAGCCTTCAAAATTTTGATATTTACGCCGGTTGTGGCTATTGAGTCCGTCACACCTTGCAGTGGGACCGGCACGACAATCAAAACGTTGTATTGCTTTTGGGTTAACTTTGAAGCGAAGGTTTCTGCCGCCGCCTGCCAATTTTTATTCTCAACTTGGTCGAGCAATGCGGTGGCGCGCTCGTTATCCATCTGCAACCAATGCCCGTAGGCTCGGCAAATGAGAGCTACATCGCTTGCGTCGTTGAAATCCTTAAGCGCTGCTAATCCTCTATCAATTGCGCCGCACATAACGAGAGAACAGGCAAACAATTCAGTTTTGTTTTCGCGATGGCTCATAATTAAAGCGCATTCATAATCTCCAGCCGTAAAAGCCTCCTGAGCCGAGCCATGTCGGCGCATGATGGTGTCAAAGGCCGACAGTGCATCAATATCCGATGATGAAAATCCATCGATGAAAACTGGCGAAAGGCCTGTCATTTGCCAAGGATGTTTTTGACTTTTGCAACAATACGTTCAGGCTGAGGCGATATGTTTTCCAAATTTTTTGCAACCCCTGATGAGCGGTCTTCGAGCGCAAGGGCATGAACAGCGATCCCCGTCTGATGGGTTAAATCATAGGCAATCGAGCGTGAGGCACCGCACACTTCAAATCCAGAATCAAGAACCAAACCATTGCCACAAGACTTTAGCGCCCCGATTCCAGCTGCTGGTATGCGCAATGGTTTCAACCAAACCAAATGAATAAGATTTACACCAACGCCTTCTTGACGCAGCTTGGCCGCAGCGTCAACGGCTTGAAACCGGCTGGCCGATGCCGCGAAAATTGTGATCTCTGCACCATCGTCATATTGGTCGGCAAGTTCCTCGCTATTGCGGTAGCTGATACGATGTTCACTGACGAACATGGGATCATCATGATCCATGAAATGAGCCCAAATTTCCTGATACTCACAGGGTGTCATAGGAGCAACAACAGGCAATCCCGGCACGTACATAAAAGGTGCATGATGAGTGCCCGAATGCACCGGGCCCATAGAATTACCTTCATCGCCAGACGCACGAATGAATAGGGGACAACCATAACCAAAAAGCGCCTTAGTCTTGGCCGCATGATTGATGATTGGGCTGGCATTTAGCCAAATTAAGCTTTGAAATCTAAGAATAAAAATTGGCCGGCGGCCCGTTAACGCAGCGCCTACGGCAATACCCGCGCCTGCAATATCGGTCATCGGCAATTCTTCGATGCCTTTTTCCTGCGCCGGCACGGTATTTTGCACCCAGCCAACCGCGGACAAGCATTGACCGAGAACCAGCCCATTATTATCGGCAATATGTTGCCGTGTTAGCTCGCGGATTGTATCTGCAACCGTTTCGCCCATAATTCCTCAGTTTTTACTTTAGCGTCGTCTTCGATTTGCTGTGCTTCTGCGGACAATCCAATTTTCACCATGACGTCTTTTGTCAGTTGGAAACGATCCCATTCAGGCGGGCCATCATTTCCTGTTCCAGCATGCCACGTATCACGGCACGTTTTTATATTCATCAAAGCTGGTCGGCCTTTCAGCCGTCCTGCCCAATGAGCGATCAGCCAAGGATCATCCGTGATTTCGATGGTTTCTAGTCCAAAGGAGCCCGCCACGTCGGTTATCTGCCAATTACGTCGCGTTTTGGTCGGCGTCAAAACCGATAGGTCATTATCCTCACAAACAAACAGTATATTAAGATGCCGAGATGCCGCAAATCCAAGGGCAGCAAGGACATAGTCTTCTTCGGCAGCGCCATCGCCAAAAAAGCATGTTATTTGATCACCCGGGTTGGTGAGCGCAATTCCTGCGGCGACAGGGACTTGGTCACCAATCAGCCCAACATGGCCAATAATCCGATTATCAATATCATGGATTGGGGGCGAACCAGCCATGCCGCCTCCGCACCCACTCGGCAGGCCTAGAAACTCATCGACCAGCGGCTCCGGCGCGCCGCCAAAACTTAAATAGGTAGCGTGTGCCCGATGCTGGCCTAAAACCCAAGGCTTTATGTCACTCATAGCAGCGGAAATTCCGGCAGCAATACTTTCCTGTCCTAAAGACAAATACACCAAACAGGTGACGTGTCCGGCATCCACTTCTTTTTTAACCCGGTGTTCAAAGCTGCGCGAAACGCACATGCGGCGAAAAAGATCACAAGAGTATTCTGCTGAAAACTCACTTTCCAAGCCTTCTATGCATCCTAATGTCGCGGTACGGAGACCTGTTGAATAAAGCTCAAATTTTGTCATGGTTCAGGGAGGTTCCAAATCCAGCTGAATTCTAGTTTTTACTATACCGACTAATTACTAATAACAACTAGACAAATTGCTCCAAGGGATACATGAGGTGCCATAATTAATATAATTTTGTTAATCTGTGTTAAAGAGAACCTTCCTTTTTGGTTGTAGATGCTAAATTGTTTTTTGTTCACCCTAAATTGCTGGACAGTTCAGGACTATCGGCAGCTTAGATAAATGAGCAAAACACGGCGTTACCGGTCTCTTTGCTTGACGGAAAGGGTGCATCAAAATTAGGATTGATAACTACAAGAATGAAGAAACATTTGCACATAACTAGTCGTAAGAAGAATAAGGGGTCAGCGCTAGCCCGTCGCATAAAGGGTTTTTCTGAGATGCGGCGAATTTTCGAACACGAGGCTCCTAGCCCATTGATTGCAGTTCACGCGATCGATAAAGAACTCCTGAAACACCTACAGGACACAGTTGCAACCTATGTTTCAAAGTCTTTGCCATTTGATGGTGGACCGCTTGAGGAGAAAAACTTAATTAACGCCTATGAGGAGTTTGAAAAATCTATCCTCTGCTTGACGCCTAACGGCATAATTGTTCCAAAATGGAATACGACATTAGAGTTTAACAGTGTAGTCAAAGCCTTGATGAAGATTATTGAAAATTTAGGTATCAGTGCATTTATAAAATCTTGGTACATTCCTTTGAATGTGCGAATTAAGTTTGGACATGTGCACAAAAAAGATCTCAAACGGGCGCACGCAACCGAAACCACTCACTCTGACAGTTGGGCGGGACTATCTTCAGAAAGTGTCAATATTCATATCCCTCTTTTTGGTGATACGTATCATAACAGTGTTCATTGTTACGACCCGCCTCTGACGTTTCAGGAAGATTGGTTGGGTCCCCGGCTTTCCTATGATGAAGGAACTGAAATAGTTAAACGTTATAAACCAATCGATTTTGTGTGCCCAAAGGGTAGCGTCATGATGTTGGATACTGCAACCTTGCATTCTACCAGGCGCTTACCTGGATGTGGTTCGCGAATTTCACTTGATGCTGCTTTCGTACTGAGAAAAGAGGGCTCTGACGAAAATTATGACGGTATTCATCCAATGAGAGAAAATGAACACCTAAGTCCAGAGAAAATGTTCCTTATAGGGGAAAAATATATGTTTGTATTTAGCGATTCACCCGATGAAATAGTAACTTCAGATGATAGGTTTAAGCATGCGGCAAATTTAAAATTAACGCGCATATTAGAATAACTAAACTCTCTATGGAATAAATTGTTAACCTCCATATTTCAAAGAGTTAGTAGGTTTTAATTTGTTTCATCTCAAGGGAATACCATTATTAATCCTGTTTCCAGGTCGGAACTGGTGAAATTGAAAAATTCATCTTAATAAGCCAACGTTTTAATCTATTTGTAGCGTCCGCATATTGATTGTCGCTCAAAGCGCTGTAGCGCCATGGATTTTCTACTTTAGGTGCAGAGTTGGGCTCGCCCTTTAGGATCCCGAGTCCTTTATCTATAGTTTCAATATCGGATCTTGAGTGGGCGTTATCTCGGCGTTGTTGGTTTCGGCGTTTGATTGCCTCGTGTTTGGTTCTCTGATGCACCGCATTAATCTCTTCATTGGTAAGGTCAAACCCAAGATAATTGGCAATCGTTAATGTGCTAGCCAAAGGTTTGTTTAATATGTCCGAAAACTGTAGGAGAAGCGAATGAGTGTCCATTGCAAACAAGTCAAAAAGTCGCAGGGAGGCTTCAACCTTCGAAAAAGCAACTTCATAACCCTTCCCATCAATTCGCATACCGGACGCGATTGCATCTCGTGGGTCTCGGTAGGTGTACACGTTTTTTGCAAGGCTATTTAATATCATCTGTACCGATCGTTTGCCAAAATCGTGTGACATGAACATTGTAACACATTTTTCATTGCCAGCGGATTGAGATGCTTTCAGTGCGATTGATAAGCATGTATCTACATAAGTGTCATCTTCTCCAAGATAACCATTCGTTACATACTCTGGCGGCACTCGTAGCCCCACGATATATTTACATGTATGATATGACCAGCAAGACGCGCTTCGGGTCATTCCCGAGCAAAATATTACATAGGGATAGTTCTTCATGTTTGTTACAAACATATCACAAAATTTATAATGTTAGGACACTATTCAGCTTGAGTAATTACATGAAATCTAAGACGCATGTTTAATTACTTGAGAAAGTTAAGTTTTTTAATAGTTTTATGATTAGGTGTGGGGCTTAAATGCTATCAAAAAAAGGACCCCCTGGCGCGTATCTTAGACTAGATGAAGGACAAATAGGTACTACCTAAAAATAAGGATATACCCATATTGACAAAACTGGTCACAATCGTTTCATCGCAAACATCCCTCGGCTCTGGCCATTATTCATCGCCCTATGTGTTATATAATCCGTATAACTATAAGGATAAGCCGGCGGGCAACCCCTGTAATAACAGACGTTACGGTTTGCAAAATTTAGATGATTGTTCCGGCGTTTAGCACATCACATGGCATGATCTCCAACGTACCCATGGCTGTGGGCTGTTGCAGGAGGTGGGCCAATTAATAGGCCACAGCACCGTAACGGTGACGGAAAAAAACTATACCTTCTTTAATGTCCATAAAATACAGAAAAAACTGAGAAGAGGTTTCCACAAACTGATCAAGAAAAAAGCAATGTTGAGGGAATTAGTAGAACGTATGGATACCGAACATCCTTTAGCAGCCTTATTTCTTGGTATTATAGAAGAAAAACTACGCAATCCCGATAATGCTTAAACCTTTTATGAATTAGCGCACCGCGGTCTTGCCGCCTGAGAAAACTGGCGCCAGCGTTTTCAGGCTCTCGGTATAGCATTGCCAGAGAAAATACTGTTTTGACGATTTTGAGTTGATCACTTAATATTATAGGACGAAAAACATCAACCCACTTCGCGTTATGCCGATGGTGTCATCGTTTGATAGATATTATACAATAGGACGTCACGGCTACGATGTTGGGCACAAAGTGGCTCTACCCCGTGGAACGATGTGGTGGATTTGACAAAACCGAATACAGTATTTGGCACGAATTGTAGCGTCTTTACCCTCGTAAAATCAGCAAAATTGTAATGAGGTCCCCCTTCACATTTGAAATCGGGATTTTTTGGTATATAGAGGCTTGTCCCCAATTCAGGCGATTTGGGGTTTTCCGGCAAATAAAAAATCAGGCTGACGACTTTCTGGTATGAATCGGTGTGCGGACCGAGACTGTAACCGGGCCAGTCCCGGCACAAATATGCGTTCGGCCAAATGGAAAGAGACGTCTTTTCTGCGAACCGCATCTTGATATCTCTGTAAAAGGGTTTAACCAGTTCCTCCATGAAAGCCCGTGCCAACAGTTTACGGGAGAGCGTTATCCAAAACGGTCGGATAGCATCGGGCAGATTGGCCAGGATGGGGGCCTCAAGGGATACAATGCCACGTTCTTTATATGCACCCGAAGTTACCAACCCAGTCTCGCCCGCAGGCGTGTAGGCATCGTCGTCGGGTAAATTTGCCAATAGTTCTTTGTAATATGCACCGGGAAATACGGGACATGCTTCGAAATGAGGAAATGGGTTTTTCTTTAAACCCGCATCCTTTATTGAGGTCAAAATATGACCAATTACGTCATCAACCTGGCCATTCATAGATGGGACGCCTTCATCAGGTAGGGGTTTTGGTGGGTTCTTTCTATTATGCCGCGTTCTATCTCACGTCGCTCCACTGACGCAAGTTCAAATTTATGTCGTCACCACCACAAATTCGTGCAAAACTTCTTATCGGAACCAGTTGTATCGAAGATTTTACATGACTTTCGACGAAGAACTTATCTGTGCAGTTGTCACGCCTGTTGGTCCTGGACACGACACCATATTCGACGAGTGCACCGCCTCGGTAAAGGCTGCGTACGCGAATAACTCGGGTGCTTTTAATAAAATTGAACATCTCAGGATTGACGATCCCTTAGGTAAATATGGTGCTGGGAAGGCGCGGGATGTGGGAACTCGAGAGGCAATATCACTTGGTTCGGACTGGATTTTTTTCTTGGATGCTGACGATGTTATGACGCCCAATGCGTTCGAATTAATAACCCCCTATTTAGACACCTATGATGCGGTTTGGGGAGCGGTATGCCGTCTTCCCGTCGGTAGAGATAATGCGCTAATCGAGCACACGGCGGCACCGGTTTGTCAAAATCTCTATAGCATATTCAATGAAGGTCTCGATGTCTGTTTGACAGAGAGCCATTTTATGAGGGCATCAAAAGCGATTAGTGTCCCATTCGGAAGCGGGGATAAGGGTATTGATTTTTTGCACCACGCCTTCGCCACTTGGAGAGATCATCGGTGTGTGAAAATTTCGAGACCTTTCGCGGTAAGACGGGAAGGCAAGGCGTCGGACAACACCCAGCATATCTCTGCCGATACGAGGGCAGAAGCGGTGCGTCGCATGGTAACTGACTGGACCTTTAAAACACGTCCCGTGGTTTCCTTTTCGCATCAAAGCGAGGATTTTCGCTTCCGTTTCAACGGTGCAAACAAATACCAAGAGCGAGCGTGGCTAGATGGAAAATTCTGGGAGGCCGAAGAACTCGATTATCTGACGGCAGTTCTTCCGCCGCACCCAGCGGTCATCGATGTTGGGGCAAATGTTGGTAATCACGCTGTCTATTTTGCCCGTTTTCTTGCCCCGTCCCATTTGAGATTGTTTGAGCCGCATCCTGAGGCGGTTGAAGTTTTAAAAGATAACTTGAAGCTCAACGGCGTAAGCAATGTGGATATCGAAGAAGCGGCTGTTTCCAAAATGGTGGGAAGGGGGAGCTTAACAAAGCTGAAAAATAAGGGGCATGGTGCTGGGTCGTTGTACAAAAATGACTCAGGAAACATTGTTGTAACCACTCTTGATCAAGGGTTCAATCGTGCCGTCGATTTGGTAAAAATTGACGTTGAGGGTGGGGAGCGCGACGTTCTTCTTGGCGGAAAAAAACTTTTGAAGACATCCCGGCCCCATCTTCTGGTCGAAATAAGTGACGAAAGGTTTTGCGAGATCGAATATATTTTGTCTGAACTTGACTACGAGGTCGGCGCGGTTTTTCCCTACTTCGGAATTTCAAACGTTCACTTTTCGCCAAAGGGGAAAAAGAGTGGGTGATGATTTCCTAGACACGCCAATTCAAGCAGTCAGAGCCCGGAGTTTGGCGGAACTGAAAGAGAAGTTTGCAAACGCCGAAGCGGCGATGGAGGCGGGTGACTATGGTTTGGCGTTAGTCATGGCTGGTGATAGAGAACCGGAAATTTATGCTAGTGCTCTTACTCTCTGTGGCGCAATTGATGAGGGGCTTTCCCTCCTCGATAATTTAAAAGCCGAATCTGTTCATAGTCGCTGGGTGCGTGCGTACGCAGCTTGGACCAAGGGGGACATAGAAGTTTCAATAAGGCACCTCTCAACGCTTCGAGGGAGTCCTAGGGAACCTGCGGCGTTAAAGTTGATAGAGTTGATAAAGCGCCGACCCTTAGAAATCGGCGTTTTTTCTACGATCCATCATCCGGGTGCTGAAGCACTTGGGTCCAACGATGACTTTAACATTCGTAAGTTCCGCCTCGCCCCCGAGCAAGTGGGATCGGCGATGGCCGAGCTCGGAGGTGATCTGGATAAACATTTCGATTTTATTATTAACCTTGATGCCTATGGAGCACATTTACCGTCAGATTTCCACGCCTTGGACGCGCCCAAAATTTTTTACGTCTTGGATCACGATGGTTTGATTTCGACCCGCCATTTCGATATTGCACGAGCCGATACGGTGATAGTTACTGGTTCAAACGAACACGATGAACTGGAGCGTGTGTATTCGAGGCGGGTGTCTTCCTTTTTGGGATACGACGTTTATCAATCGGCGAGAGATTATGAGCCTCCGCTCGCTCCGGAACCAAATGAAATTGACTGGGATATTTTGGTAACTGGTCGTACCTTTACTCCGTATTATAACGAAAAAGCGGTTACCATGTTTGCTCTTGCTACGCTAGAAGATCCGGAATTGAAAATTTGTGTTGTGCAAGGTGTTCTTCCTTGGGCGGATTATCGGCGTGCATTGCGTTCCTGTGCCGCGACAATTGTTAGTAACCGTATGGGGTCTATTTTTTCGTCAAGAGGAGCAGAAGCGTTGCGTTTAGGGTGCCAGGTTCTGCATTTTGATGGTGAAGCTTGTGCCAGCTTGGCTAAATTTATGGGAGGTGGTGTCCATAGTGTTGAAAAAAATGATCTTGCTGGCGCGATTTGTAAAGCGCGAGACACTTGGAAAAATTGGGCAGAAGATCGATCACGTAGCGGTGTTCGACATAATATCCTCGATGTATTTCCCAACTCCCCAGAGCGTGAAATTCGTTTGATCAAATTTGGTATTTTTGAAAATGCACTCAATCCCGGGCAAAGTCCGGATAGCTCTTTACCGGCGGCTACCTGGGTGCCCGCCGAACATCAGACTTATTCCTATAACGATGGGCTAACAGTGTTTACGCGAATTGCGACTATTAATTTAAAAGCACCCGATAAAACGGCAGTTCATCTCAATAACGCTGGTGCGGCGCTGACATATGCCGCGTTATTTCATGATGGGACAGGAAAATTTCTGCAACGGGCTTTAGCCGTTTACGAGACAGCAGTCGCAACTTATCCCGACCATCTGGTTTCTCATTTTAATCGAGGCAGGATTTTTTGGTTGGCTGGAAAGAGGGATTTGGCAGTGAAAGAGTTAATCTGGGTAGCTGATATGGCGGCGGATGCGACTTTCGATCCCTCGGTCGAAACCATACTCTCTCATCGCATTCATAATTTGAACGAGATGTGTCCCTATGGTCATTATTGGCGTGCGGCTTCCGAGGCAATTGCGGTAAAGGACGAGAGTTTTGAGAAGCCTCGCCGCATCATCCAGGCAACGGCCTCTGCATATCTGGCCCAGGATTGTTTTGAGAGGGGAGATTTTGATGGTGCGCGAATTCAGGCTTTGAAGGCAACGCGACTTTTCCCCGATCATTTTCCAGCGCTAGTTCTTCTTGCCCGCACAGATCTCGAATTGGGTGATTTTTATGAAGAAGGCGTGGCTGCATTTCGGCGCGCCTTCTCGGTATATCCCGTTATCATCAATAACTATCTGAGTGTCGGGGTTGCCTTAGAGGAACAGGTGTCGTCGCCAGAGAGAGCATTGCATCTGGTTAGGCAATGGTCGTTGTTCCGTCTAAGAGTCCGCACCGAAAAGGGAGAACTATGGCCGGCATCAGGCGAGACGATTGAGACCTTTGAACGCTATTATGAAAATCTTCCTGCGTGGATCCGCGCCCGCATGACAAGGGAAGGTGAGGCGATCCAAGAAGACGAAACAACCATGTCCTTTGAGCAAAAGATGGAAAAAACCCGGTATACGATCGCGCCTTATCTGAAAGAGTACGATGGTATTAAAATGTATTGGCAACCATTTGTGATGACTCAAACCACGCCCGATTACCGCTCGGATGTGGTAAATACCGATTCGCTCGGGTTTCGTTATTCACGTGATCAAAATGGCAGGGAAGTTCACTTTGACAACTCAAGAGATTGTAAAGTGAACTTATTTGTCGGCAATTCGACCGCGTTTGGGGTCGGCGTAACATCGGATGAAAAAACGTTACCCTCACTTCTGGCTAAATCCACCAAGGAGACATGGCTTAACCTGAGTTTCCGAACGCATACCATTCGCCAGAACTTCATCACCTTCTCCAGCGTTCGTGATCTAATCGGTCCGATTAATAACATTGTGCTATTTGCGGGCGCTACGGACTTGCTCATTTATTTGATAAACAGTCTGCTCCCAAAACCATGGGGAACATTCTATCATTACGCAAACTACTTCGAAAAATTCTACAATGTTCCCCCTGGGTTTCTCTCACGTATTGAAAACCACTATCGTGAAAGGAAATGTATAGTCGACCAGGTGCGGCTTGATTTGTCGAACTGGAAGGTTATGGCCAGCGGGTTGGGCGCCCAGTTATTATTCGTGTATCAGCCTATCGCCGAGCTTTCTTGTAAAAAGCAAAGTGCCGAAGAGATCGCGCTTTACGAGGCCATAGAGAATAGTCCGCACAACCCATACAGTGGGGATTTGAAACTCTCTTTCTTTAAGGCCAACAAGTGGTTCAGAGCCGCGCTTAACGAGTCGTGCGTAATACTTGACATACCATACCTAGATGCCAACACGTTTAACGCCGGCGGGTCCTACCACGGTGAATGGCTGTTTACGGACCCATTCCATCTCAACGACAGGGGCAGTGAAGTAATAGCCGATCTGATTACTGAAATGATATTAAAGAGTCCGGAACCAGAGAAAAAAAAATGAAAATGAGGTTTCTACTCCCGCTACTTATTTTGTTGGGGGGGTGTTAAACAGTTTCGATATTATAAAACCTCGTTTTACGATTGATCTTGGACTATGAATACAAGAGGTTCTATCGTGCATTACAGAAAACGGGTTTATGAAAAAGGTTAGAAAAGGAAAACATCGCGCGACAAAACCCAAGCGTCGTATAAAATCCAAGCCTCAAAACAAGTCTCGGGTGCATTCGACGTACCTTAATGGGGAACCGGTAGGGAAATCCGTACAGAGTTCGTTGGGCGCCAACAATCCTCTGCAAACACAAACAGAACGGTTGACTTTGGCCGCGGCAGCTCTCGGTCGGGGGGATCCACATTCGGCCTTTGATATATGCCGCGAGATATTGACACTTAGCCCCTTTGACACTGGCGCACTCAACCTAGCCGGCGTTGCCGCATTTCAGGCGGGATTGGCCGCAGAAGGGTTAGAACTTTTGCAAAAAGCAGTGTTGCAATCTCCTCAAAATGCCGAAGTACAAACTAATCTTGGCAATGTTATGGCCCATTTAGGCAAGGAAAGCGCTGCAACGTTAGCCTACGAAAAAGCTATGCAGGCCGATCCAGATTATGCAGAAGCATTTTTTAATTTTGGTATTCTAATGGAGGGGAGTGGTCAGCCAGAAAAAGCTATTATTGCTCTCAATAAAGCCTTGGAAAAGGAACCTCACCACGTCTTGGCGCTGCATGGTCTCGGCAATGCATTTAAAACATTGAGCCGATTAGAAGAAGCAAAATCCGCCTTTCAGGCCGCTCTCAAAATTGACCCATCCTTGTCTATGGCGCGCACGAATTTAGCAGCGGTACTTCACGAAATCGGGGATTTCAAAGGTGCAACTGAGGAAAGTCAAAGGGCAATCAAAATAAATCCTGACCTCTACGAGGCTCAATATAACTTGGGAACCGCCCTTCAGGAACTTGGCCGTCATGATGAAGCCATTACCGCCTATGAGCAGGTCCTAATACGGCAACCAAAACATGCTGCTGCTGCTATGAATATTGCCTATGGCTTGCAGCAGATGGGGCGTCTAGATGCTGCCTCCACTGCTTTCGAGAGGGCCATTGCCATTGACCCAAGTTTTGCCAAGGCTTATGTCAATCTTGCAGATCTTCGGCTACAACAGGGAAACCCCTTGGCGGCTCTGGTCGTTTGCGATGGTTTTCTTAAGGATAACCCGGGGAAACCTGATTTACTGGCTTTTAAGGCTATGGTACTTGGCGATGCGGGTGAAAAGAAGACTGCCGCAGACCTAATTGATTATGATCGCTTTCTTAAGGTTCAAAGTATTAAGCCGCCAGAAGGCTATTATGACCTTGCTACGTTTAATGCGGCATTGGGAGCGCATGTCTCTTCCCACCCGACACTCAACTATGCGCCTCAGAGCCATGCTACGCGCGCTGGGCAGCATTCTGGTGAATTACTGGCGGAACCAAAGGGTCCGTTCGCCAATATGGAAAAGTTAATTTTGAATGCTGTCGACAAATACAAAAAGAACGTTGAAAGAGAACCATCTCATCCATTCCTTGGCGCGCAACCCGAAAAAATGCGATTGTCCATTTGGGGGGTTATTTTGAGGGCTGCGGGCCATCAAATTTCCCACATACATCCAGCAGCTTGGCTAAGTGGTGTTTATTACGTGGACGTCCCAGCAATTGTTGGAGAAGAAGTAGGGAAGCAGGCCGGTTGGCTGGTACTGGGTCGTCCGCCGGATCATTTTCACAACTCTAGAGATGCAGAAATTAAGGCGATTAGGCCTGAACCGGGTTTGATGGTGTTATTTCCGTCCTACTTCTATCATCAGACAATTCCGTTCCATACGGATGAGGTAAGAATTAGCATCGCCTTCGACTTAATTCCAGAATGATCATTTGGGTTGTTTTAAATACGAAAAAATTTTCGTAAAAAAATAGGAATAATATCTCATTAAGAACGCCTCTCAGAATGTATAAAGATCACTAAACCGGGGGGTGATAAAGTTCAGTATTTGGAGTTTGGACATGGTCACTGCTTAGTCTTATTTGTGTTCAGAGGGGGGATAACCTAGTCTCCTCTGACTATGCCCGGAAATTAGAACCATGGAGTAATAGTTTTGCCTGAATTCTGGCTCGATTCTGGTTATAGGCTTCTCGACCGCACGATGGAAGGTGAGCTCGAGGTTACAGATGATTTTCTGAGAGCCTATTTTATGCGGCCGGAAATTGAACCAGTCGGTGAATCTTGTGACGTTGAGCGTACCCTCCACGAAAGTTTGATGATTGAACCACGACGAGACGTATCCCCTGAAAAGATTGAGGCGCTAACCGACCCTGATGCCCAAGATAATTATCGCGTTTTGATAGAATTTCGGAATAAATTAATTGAGGCAGGGACTTTGGAGAAATGCTACATCACCATTTTCCAGTCGCCTAATACTCAGACACCGCCCCTATTCATCAATCAACTTGTCCAGATTATATTACGTAATATTCTTGACGGTTCATCGGATGCCCTAAAGGTGAAAATCGCTGAGATTTTTTTCCGGGAACAAAAAATTTCACTGAATGACGGCAACGTACTGGCAGCTGATGCTGAAACTATAAATATCCTTTCTGAAAACAGTGGTTTTGGCGCCCTTGGGCAACTGATTGTTGAGGCGGGTGCCACGCCTAGAACGATGGAAATGGATGTGCTTGGTCGAGAAAATTCGGATATCTATTGGGAACGTCCTAGCCAGTTTGATACGGCCGTGAGCCTAAACAATAATGGCGAAGAAATTGACGCTTTGTGTCGTGTTATGGAGGGCTGGATTTTTCATTTCTACAAAGCGAATGTCACTATCCAACCGATGGGCGAAATTAATGATGATAAGTGGAAGTGGCATATAGGATTGGACGCCGTGTCTACGCAGATTCTTAACGAATTATACAGTGGAGAGGTGCTAGACGAAATCACCCAAAGGAAACTTCTGGGGCTTTTCAAAATGGAGTTTGAGGACCAGGAGTTGATAAGGCCAGATATTGCTGGCCGTCCTATTTATCTTGGAATGGCGGTCAACGAGGATAATATTTTACGCTTTAAGCCACAAAATCTCCTGACAAATCTGCCCTTTTCGAACAGCGTGTGAAAATTGAATTTGCAATCAAATGAGGATAGAAAATATGGATGACGAACAACTTAACATGAATATCCGAAAATATTTGAAGAAGGTTGGAGTAAACTCTCAACGGGAAATAGAGGATGCGGTGCGTGATGCCTTAGCCAACGGCCGTATCAACGGAGATGAGGCTCTGGCAGTGTCTGTCACCCTTTCGGTTAAAGAGATTGATCTGAGCGTCGATATTGATGGCGAGATTAACCTAAATTAGACTTCGTCTTCTGAGCGGTCCAGTCCCTGCTCTTTAATAAAATCGCTGGCCTCTTCACGCAATTCATCCCGTTCCTTGAGATAATCCTCGGCTGTGCGAGTTTTTGGTCTTGGAGCACCAGCCAGCGGCGTATTGGGTTCGTCAAATATATCAACGACACGGCAATCGGGGCACATTTTAATCCGATCTAATGCGTTTTCGTCCGAAAACATAGAGTGACCCGTAAGTTGTTCGACCATTTTAGAAATTGATGACTTGACGCCGAAGGGTTTACCGCACTTGACGCATTCAAAGGGATCTTCCTCCTTAACTATCTTCGCAGATCGACCTTCATCGGTAAAATTGTATCTTGGTTTAAGGGTGATCACAGATTCCGGACAGATAGTTTTACAAAGACCACATTGAACACAGTTGGTTTCGGTGAATGTAAATTGAGGCGCGTCGGGATTATCTTTAAGTGCGCCGGTAGGGCAGGCGGAAACGCAAGACAAACAGAGCGTACATCCGTCGGTATTTACTTCAATTGTACCAAAGGGGGCTCCCGTTGGTAACGCTACCAAGTCCACGGGTGAGGGAGCATGTTCATGCAGATGGTTGACGGCAAGATTGACTATTTCCCGTTTGCCGCCCATCGCTATAAAATCTCCTTTTGCCATGGGCGGGAGGTCAAATTTATCGTAGAGGACTTCCGCCAATGCGTCGGGGTCAATTAGATCAATAATTGATACCCTATTCTCACCGTAGCTTAGTCCCGATGATATGGCTTCGATTAACTCAACTTGTCCCAGAAGGCCATCCGTTTCGCCGACATTCCCTGGTCCCGTCAGGATGTATATTTTTTCGGCTCCATACCCCAGAGCTACAGACATAAAATCAAACCCTATTTGTGTCACTTCGTTTACGGCAAATGGCAGAACATTGGCTGGTAGACCACGTCCCATCCGTGCCATTACGGAAATCATGTCTTCCCCATGGCGAGTGTCATGGACTAGTAAAATCGCATTTTCTCCGCCTGTTTCAGAATAAGTGTCGAGTAGTAATTTCAGGCGCTCGTAAATGAAGTTTCCAGCGGGCAATTCATACTTGGCGGCTCCGGTGGGACAAACGCTGGCACAGCTGCCACATCCTGCACAAATATAGGGATTTATCACCACCTCGTCATTTCCGGATGTAATCGCACCGGTTGGGCATACGTCAAGACAGCGGGAGCAACCAACTTGTGTGCTGCGGGCGTGGACACATATTTCCGGGTCGTATTTTATGTATCTGGGCTTTTCAAACTCACCCACTAGATCGGTAATTTCAAACAGTGCTTTTTGGACCAGCATGGGATTGCCGATATCGGGATGAAAATACCCATCCCGTTTCTCGGGAGCAGTTACCAACGCCTCGTCCGTCGAAACATCAACCACTAGATCGGCGTTTAATTTAACACCATCCGTCTTTTGTTGTCCCATTTCGAAGTTAGTTCTTGATGAGACTTGAACCGGTGCGTATTTATCGACTATCGCCTCAAAAGCCCCTAAGTGTCCCGATAATGACGAGATAGTACCAACAAACACTGGGAGATCCATAAGTCGGGGCGGCATTACGTCCTTAGTGTCTTTTATTATACAGGTGACGTTTAAGCGGGAAGATAGTTGCTTAGCTATTTCTAGTGCAATTTCGTCATCACCGTAGACTAATACCGAGCCCTCAGAGGTCATACTGACACTGGTTGCTAAGGGAGCGTCCAGAGTGGATTCGGTGAGCAAGGCTTTGATTTTTGGCAACGAGCCCTTCGCATCATCAGACCATCCTGCCCTTTCCCTGATATTGGTGTACGAGACGTTCGTGCTGGGTTCAATCTCGGCAGCTTTTTCAATAAAAAAGGGTGCTTCTTGAGTGCACGCGACGACCATCGGTTTGCCTTCTGAGACGGATTTGGAAAAATTTTCTATTTGCGATCGGCAAAGATGAGTATTAATTTCTAAATCCATTCCCTTAAACACCTTAGACAATGCCTTTTTGTCGAATTTAATTGTTCCCTCACAGTCGCAAACAAGTACATTTTTATCATTTATCTTCATTGCCTTAATTCCTAAGCTTAGGTGAAATGGTTTTTAATTAATTTTTTTATAAGCCGCGGCATTGGCAAAAAATGTTTGTTTGCCACTAATCCGAAAATCATTGATTGCCGCTTGCCCGTCATTGGAAATTACCCACCCAATAAAGGCTGACGCCAGGGGTGCTTTAACGTGCTTGTGGCGGGCTGGATTTACCATGGTTATGCCGTATTGGTTACGCATTGACGGATCACCTTCAAAAAGAACAACTAACAACCCCTTGTTCTGAAATGCCATCCAAGTGGATTTGTCCGTAAGTGTGTATCCGTTTATAGAACTAGTTAAATTTAAGGTTGCTCCCATTCCTGAACCCGCTTCACGGTACCACTTGCCGCTTGAATTTACTAAATCGACAGGTATCGTGCGCCAGAATTCAAGGCTTTTTTTGTGCGTTCCGCTTTCATCCCCCCGAGATACGAAGATTGATTTAGTTGCCGCTATTTTTTTGTAAGCCTCAACCACGTTTTTGGCCTTTTGAACGTCGGCTGGATCATCTTGGGGTCCAACCACTATAAAGTCATTGTACATGACGTCGTATCGTTTAACACCAAATGCATTCTTAACAAATTCTACCTCTGATATTTTATGGTGTACAAAGAGAATGTCAGCGTCTCCCCTCTCCGCTACTTTTATGGCTTGACCCGTTCCCACACCCAAAACCCTCACTGAAATTCCAGTCGTTTTTGTAAATTTAGGCAAAATGTTTTTGAAAAGGCCAGAATTGACCGTTGAGGTAGTAGACGCAACAACAATAAAGCCATTTGTGGCAAAGGCATTAGTAACTGATAGCAAGAGTGAGAAAGCGACCATGGCCAGCGACCGTTTAAACTTTAACAAAAACCCTGGGAATAGTCTCATTTTTGCCGTCGTTCCTTCAATTGTTCGGGTGGTTTTAACTCTTGGCGGTTCCACCATAATAGCTCACCACGCATAAATGATTGTGCCAGGTCATTGTTTGGCTTTTCAAAAAACTGACTCGCATCAGCTTGTTCAAGTAAACGTCCCCTATATAAAAACAATACTTCGTCCGCAAGTCGCTTGGCCTGACCTAGATCATGGGTCGACATAATGATTTTAGTTCCAGACTTTTTAATAGCACCTATAATATTTTCTAACGAATGTGTGGCGGCAGGATCGAGAGCCGCAGTGGGTTCGTCCATGAACAAGACCTCTGGATCAAGAGACCAGGCTCGCGCGACAGCTAATCTTTGTTGTTCTCCAACTGACAATAATCGTGCCGGAACTTTGGCCAGACGGGACAATCCTGTATGCTGCATTATATTGTCTATCTTTTGAGTGCGCTCCGCCTTATTAATTCCCCGATACTTGAGACTATGGCTGAGGTTGGCAATAACGCTACGCCTAAGCATCACCGGTCGCTGGAATACCATCGCTTGATAACGCTGGGGGGCGCTGACTTTGGGTCCACACCAGTCGACGGTTCCTTTAGACGGTTTAATGAGACCGTGACAAAGTCTCAATAGCAGACTTTTGCCTGCTCCGTTTGGGCCTAGTATTACGGTCAAAGAACCAAAATTAAAAGTAACACTCAAGTCCTTAATCAAGCGCATTCCGGCTTTTTCATAAGACACATTTTTTAATACGAGGGGCAAAATACGAGCGGATTTGTTCTCTACGTTGTTGGGAAGAGTTTCGTTGGTCGAGCTATCCATGTCGCTTCATTGCCGCGTCATTGATAATAAATGCTGCGGCATTCACACTTAATGCCAACGCAAGCAGGATGATCCCGAGCCCTAGAGCCAGTGCCAAATCTCCCTTGCTTGTTTCGAGAGCTATGGATGTTGTCATTACGCGGGTAACATGATCAATATTTCCGCCTACAATCATTACTGCTCCTACCTCTGCACTTGCGCGGCCAAATCCGGCTAATATGGTTGTAATCAAACTGAAACGGCTATCCCAGAGTAATGTTGTCACGGCCCTCCAAGGCCCGATACCAATTGAGCGGAGATGTTCAGCATATTCCTGCCAGAGGTCTTCTGTAGTTTGACGTGTTAGCGCTGCGATGATTGGGGTTACAAGGCAGATTTGTGCGATGATCATAGCAGTTGGCGTATAAAGCAAACCCAGCGTACCAAGGGGTCCGGAACGCGACAATGTCAAGTAGACGATAAGTCCAACGACCACGGGAGGAAGCCCCATCATCGCATTAAGGATTACAGCGATTGCGGTGCGTCCGGGAAATTGGAATACGGCAAGGGCAGCGCCTATTGGTAGGCCAATCAAACAGGCAATGGCTACTGCAATAATACTTACCTGTAACGATAGGAGAACAATCTCTGCCAAGCCGCTTTCAAAGTTAATAATCAATGCCATCGCCGCCGCAAAGGCATCTCTAATTTCCATCAACCTTTTCCTTCCACCTAAAGTTTCCAGGTTTTATTCTTACAGATATTATACTAGCATTTCACATAACTTGGTTTGCTTACAATACTTGTATTTTTTCTCAATATAGGAAGGTAAGGTTGGTGAACCAAATGTGACTTGAAGGTCTAGGAGATAAATTAAGTGCCCATTCCTGAAACAATGAAAGTTGGTGTAGTTATCGAACGTCGAGAATCTGACAACCAATGGATCGATCACACGTGGCAAGTTGTCTCGTTGATCCCAGGTGCACCGGAGGTAGACCAAACGAATGAAATCGGGAGAGGTCAAGGGTGGGTTCAATTCCACGCTGCCACTTTACCTTTAGAACTTTTCCGAAAAGAAACGGAAGGTTACAAATATAACCTGTCACTCGACCAGCCTTCAGTTTTTGTTGTTCTAAGAGACGACGATGATGACGGATCAAATGAGGTCATTCCATTTATGGCAACTGTTTGTCCCTACGAAGCGCAGGATTACATGGATAGCAGCGAGGAGACGGTGCAATCCGTACCTATGCCAGATACCGTAGCATCTTGGCTTGCAGAGTTCGTTGAGACCAATCATGTTGATGAACCATTCAAAAAACGGAAACGCAAGGCTTTCGATCCGAGGAAAGAAGGGTTTGATAAGCCGCCACCCAGGGTATCCAAGAAATGGGATCGATCTAATTATGAATGATCAACCTGAAAATGATGGTGAAGGGTTTGTCGGCAGATGGTCTCGCCGAAAAATCGAGGAAAAAGAACCGTCAAAAGACACAAAAAGTGAGGTTTCTAAACTGGAAGAGAGTGCTCCCCTGGACACAAATTCAACCCTGGATGAGGGCGATGAGGAAAAAACTAATGTTGATGATCTTCCCGATGTTGAAACCCTCAACGAAAACTCTGACTATACGCCATTTTTGAAAGACGGGGTTCCCGAAAAATTGAAGCGTGTGGCTTTGAGAAAATTATGGAAAAGCAATCCAGCTTTTGGTTTTATTGATGGTTTAGACGACTATGATGAGGATTATAGTGCGATCGGTATGGTCGCCCAGGAAATTTTTACCAACTACAAACCAGGTAAAGGAATGGTCGCCCCGGATGAAACTGAGGAAGAAATTGACGAGGCTGTAAAAGCAGAAGGCGAAGTTGAACCCGAAGAGGAAGCCCGCGATCTGGATGAGATAGAGGCCGAGGAGGACGAAGTTGCGGGCAATGAAAAGAGTGTCGAAGAACAAAAAGCCGCGGTTTCTGACGATATCGCAGAGGCAGAAACGGGCGATTTAGAGAAGCCAATTCCACAAAATTCTAAAAAAGCTAGTCAATAACGATCTTGGGTGTTTTTTGAAAGGTATTTAATTTCTTTAAATTATCTTGGAGCTTCCTCGCGATGTCCATATAGGCCTGTGCATGGGGACTGCTGGCCTTGCTGATCACTATTGGGCGACCGTTGTCCGAGGTTTCTCTTATTCCAATATCCAGGGCGATTTCACCGAGAAAGTCTATTCCAATTGTATTTCCTAATTTTCTGGCGCCGCCGTGACTGAATATATCCGATCGTTTGCCGCATTCCGGGCAAATAAAATGGCTCATATTTTCTATGATACCCAAGATAGGTACGTGGACCTTGCGAAACATATTGATGCCCCTACGTGCATCCATAAGGGCAATATCTTGGGGCGTCGAGATAATAACTGCACCGGCGAGTTCGGTTCGTTGTGCCAGGGTTAATTGCGCATCTCCTGTTCCCGGTGGCATATCTACAATTAAAATGTCCAAAGGCGCCCAAATAACATCATTGAGCATTTTCTCTAGAGCACTCATTACCATAGAGCCACGCCAAATCATGGGGTCATCCTCTCCCACGAGGAAACCCATCGACATGCACTTGACGCCATAGCTTTGTAGCGGTTGGAGGCGATTTTCTCCAATCGATGATGGGTGTCCGTCGACACCCATCATACGCGGTATGGAAGGGCCATAGATATCGGCATCCATGATACCAACTTTGTTTCCCAACCTCGCTAACGCCATTGCAACGTTCACAGCCGTCGTTGACTTGCCTACACCACCCTTACCCGATGCGATAGCGATTATTTTATCAACACCTTCTGCGCCTAATTTTTGGTCTCGGGTTTGATTTGCCGTTTGTGTCTCGGCATCTTTTCTCTCTTCTGTGAGGACGGCGGTGACGTTTTGAACTCCGGGAACACCACGAATTGCCTTTTCACAGTTTTTACGGACGCCTTCCATCATCTCTATCTGATCCGGGGTGGTTTCGATAGAAATATTTACGATACCATCGCGTACAACTAGTCCCGATAGGAGTTTTAGCGAGATAATATCTCCCTTCTGTCCAGGAACGGGAACTTCCCTTAATACCTGCTTAATCGTGTCGTCAGAGAGTTCATTCACGGTTTGATACCGGTGTAAAAGATACAGCGACAGTTGCTACTTACTAGAGGCCCTGATAATTTTCCAGAATTTTTATATTTTATTGTTTTGATGTGGTCTTTATATCAGTATCCAGCGACCTTGTAATGATACTAAGGAATTGAGGGTTATTATGTTAAGGCAATTTTGGATTTTAATGCTGGCCTTTTTAGTCGTCCTTGCCGCCCCAAATGCCGGAAATACAACGTTTAATGGCCATGTCAGCATTGTTAATTCTGTCGCATTTTCATCGAACGGGAACCTGGCTTTATCCGGAAGCTGGGACTGGACCATGCGGCTCTGGGACCTATCTACGCATAAGCCCATCCGAAAATTCAAAGACCACACCCTAAGTGTCAATGACGCTGTGTTTTCACCAGACAGCAAAATGGTTTTATCGGCCAGTGCAGACGCCACCTTAAAACTTTGGAAAATATCTGATGGTAAACCGTTTCGCACTTTCAAAGGTCACACCGGTATGGTGACAGCCGCCGCCTTTGCACCAAACGGAAAATTTATACTTTCGGGAAGCACCGATAAATCGCTGATTCTTTGGGATTTGGAGTCTGGCGCTATCATCCGGCGGCTCCTGGGGCACCGGGGACCCGTCCTTGCGGCTGTGATATCGTCGGATGGATCTTCCGCAATTTCGTCCAGCTACGATGGGACACTTAGGCGTTGGAACCTGAATTCGGGGCAGACTGAGACAATCTTTGAAGGTCATAGGTTCAATGTAAATGATGTCGCGCTCTCAAAAAACGGTGAGATAATGGTGTCGGGTAGTGTCGATGAAACTGTCAGGATTTGGGACGTGGCAACCGGGCGAATATTAAAAACCCTATACGATCATGAGGGTTTTGTGGCGTCTGTTGCAATTACTCCTGACGGTAAAAGGGCTCTTTCAGCGGGGAGGGATAGGATTGTCAGATTGTGGGAAATAACATCAGGAAAATTGATCCATTCAATGAAAGGGCACGAAAAAGCTGTCTGGAGTGTAGCTTTTTCGCCAGATGGAAAAACGGCGTTATCTGGTGGGGGTGATGAAGTCCTGAGACTCTGGGATCTGTCGAGCGGATTGGAAATTTCCAAATAGGTGTAACCTGTTCCTACGGTACCACAATCGTTTTCATGTAGGTAATTAGTGCGCGACGGTCGTCAGCCTTGGATAGCCCATTGAATGGCATTCGGTTATTAGGGATCATTTTATGGGGAGCCTTTAAATACGTATCCAGTGTTTTGTTGGTCCAGATGAAATCTGCGGTTTTCCAGGCTTCGGAATAGTCGTAATCGGCTATCGCACCAGCCTTCCGGCCGAACATTCCATATAAATTGGGGCCAATTCTATGTCCTTGATGCTGATTATATGTATGGCAATGTACGCATTTTTTAAATAATTTTTGGCCACGCTGAACCAGCGTTTCAGCCCCTAATGCTGTATAATTCAAATTTGTAATTAATATGACCCCGGCTACCACGAAACAAAGGAAACCTGATAAATGGTGGTACTTCAGAGACATAGCGTTCGATCCATAAAATCAAGAGATACATTTTGCATAATACCCACAATAATTATACTGAAAGTTTTTATCCCACAATAGGTCTAAATTTGTTTCTATCGGTAAGTGTAAGAAGCCTATTGTATCGATTGACACCCAATTCAAGACGCGGTAGAGTTTTTCTGAGTTTACTATAAAAATAAAAAAACAAGATTTAGAAACTGGATCAAGGTGTAAAAAAGGGAGCCGCTGTGGAGGCGATACCGTTATCCCCTCAATTCGATGTCTCTGAGGAAGAGCTTTCTAGAGCTCGCCTTTATCGTTTGTTGTCGAGGCTTCTCGGGGCGCCTGCGGATGACGAGTTGCTCCTGTTTCTGCGAAGCTTGAAAGGCGATGACAGTCCTCTCGGACAGGGCTTGGCAGCGTTGTCGGGGGTGGCGGATAGGTTGAGTGTTGAAGAGGTGGCCCAGGAGTTCAACGACCTATTCATTGGCGTTATAAAAGGTGAGTTGCTGCCGTATGGTTCCCATTATTTGACAGGTTTTTTGAACGAGAAGCCTCTGGCCGAGTTAAGGGACGCTATGAGCGAATTGGGGATAGCGCGATCCGATGCAGCATCTGAGACGGAAGATCATATTGCCTCTTTGTTTGAAATAATGCACGGCATGATTATGGGCGATTACGGGAAGCCCGTTTCTTTAGCGGATCAGTTCAAGTTTTTTAAGGATCATGTGGAGACGTGGTCAATAAAGTTTTTTGAGGATTTGGAAGCGGCAAAGTCGGCGCGCCTGTTTATGTCGGTGGGGCTGATTGGTCGTTTGTTTATGGAGATTGAAGGCGAAGCTTTCAAAATTGCGGCTTAAAAGCCGGCGTTTGAATTAAGGCACACCGCCCGTGACACATTGGAATGCGGGCAAAAAAAGGAGAGAGAGTATGAAAAATAAAAAGAGTAAAACATCTGGTGCGCGCCGGGAGTTTTTGAAAACTGCTACCCTGGGTGTCGGAGCTGCTGCGGTTGCTGGAACACTTTTAAAGGGTGACGATGCCAAAGCTAATGCGCCGCTCAAAAGCCTGGAAGGTGCAGGCTACAGTGAAACAGAACATGTTAAAAAATATTACGAACTGGCTCGGATGTAGGTGTTTGGGGATCGTCCGGGTAGAATATTGACTGAATACTTAATTGTGACATTACAAGCTTAGGAGAGGCAGATGCTCATAAAAAAATCGAATGGGGTAGTGACAAGTAGCCGCTTATCAAAGGCGCTTGCTAACTTGACTGGGGGGGCTGTTGACAGACGGACTTTCCTGAAACGGTCAGGGTTAACGGCGGGAGGCCTTGCAGCCGCATCGGTGCTATCCTTGGGGCGGGTAAAAAACGCGGAAGCCGCGAGTGCAGGTTCCGGCGATATTAAAAGAATTAAAAGCGTCTGCACCCATTGTGCGGTTGGCTGTACAGTGATTGCAGAAGTCAAGAATGGCGTTTGGATTGGCCAAGAGCCTGGATTTGATAGCCCAATTAACGCTGGTGCACATTGTGCCAAAGGGGCCGCAGTCCGGGAACATGCTCATGGGGAACGTCGACTCAAATATCCGATGAAGCTAGTCGGTGGAAAATGGCAACGTATGAAGTGGGATGATGCCATTAACGAAATCGGCGACCGTATGCTGAAGATTCGTAAAGAGTCAGGACCTGATTCTGTTTACTGGCTAGGCTCGGCAAAACACAACAACGAGCAGGCGTATCTTTTCCGTAAGTTTTACGCGTTTTGGGGTTCTAACAACGGTGATCATCAGGCACGTATTTGCCATTCAACGACGGTTGCTGGCGTTGCCAACACGTGGGGCTATGGTGCGATGACCAATAGCATGAACGACATCCAAAATAGTCGTTCGATATTGCTCATCGGTGGAAATCCCGCCGAGGCTCATCCCGTGTCTCTGCTACACGTATTAAAGGCAAAGGAGCAAAATAATGCTCCTTTGATCGTTTGTGACCCGCGTTTCACACGAACTGCAGCGCATGCCGATGAGTATGTGCGTTTACGCTCCGGTACGGACGTGCCGTTGGTTTGGGGCATTCTCTGGCACATTCTCGAGAATGGATGGGAAGACAAACAGTTTATTCGCCAACGCGTTTGGGGGATGGACCAGATCCGTTCCGAGGTTAAAAAGTGGAACCCGAAAGAAACCGAGCGGGTCACTGGTATACCGGGATCGCAGTTACAACGTGTGGCAAAAACCCTCGCCAATAACCGTCCCGGCACCTTGATTTGGTGCATGGGTGGTACACAACATACCACCGGTAACAACAATACTCGCGCATACTGCATACTGCAGCTGGCCTTAGGGAATATGGGTACCGCAGGCGGCGGCACCAATATCTTCCGAGGTCACGATAATGTGCAGGGTGCCACGGATATGTGTGTGTTGTCACACTCACTGCCTGGTTACTATGGGCTCGCAGCGGGTTCCTGGAAACATTGGGCAAGGGTCTGGGACGTTGATTACAACTGGTTGTTGAAGCGGTTTGCTTCCAAAAAGCTGATGTCATCGAAAGGCTTCCCGGTGTCACGTTGGATTGATGGTGTTCTTGAAGACAAGAAGAACATGGATCAGCCTGACAACCTCAGGGGAATGGTTTTCTGGGGCCACGCTCCGAACTCGCAAACTCGCGGTTTGGAAATGAAAAAGGCCATGGAAAAACTCGATACGTTGGTCGTAATAGATCCGTATCCAACGGCGACTGCTGTGATGCATGATCGTACGGACGGTGTATATCTCCTGCCGGCTGCAACACAGTTCGAAACCTATGGGTCGGTAACCGCTTCCAACAGGTCATTACAGTGGCGTGAGACGGTGGTCGATCCGCTGTTTGAATCCAAGACTGACCATGAAATCATGTACCTGTTCGCTAAGAAGTTCGGCATGGACAAAGAGATGTTCAAGCATATCAAGGTGACCAAGAACGAGCCGTTGATTGAAGACATCACCCGCGAGTTCAACGGTGGTATGTGGACAATCGGTTACACAGGCCAGTCACCGGAACGGTTGCGTTCGCACATGACCAACCAGCATATGTTCGATAGGAGAACGTTGCAGGCCAAGGGTGGACCTAACAATGGTGAATTCTACGGATTGCCGTGGCCGTGCTGGGGTACGCCGGAGATGAAGCATCCAGGAACTCCAATCCTCTATGACACCTCCCGATCGGTGGCTGAAGGTGGATTGAATTTCCGGGCCCGCTTTGGTGTACAGCGTAATGGCGAAAACCTCTTGGCTGAAGGGTCGTATTCTGTTGGCTCTGAGATCAAGGATGGATATCCGCAATTCTCGATGGCTATGCTCAAGAAGCTGGGCTGGGATAAGGATCTAACTGCTACGGAGCGGGCAGCGATAGCAAAAGTTGCCGGTGATAAAACCAACTGGAAGACCGACCTTTCTGGCGGCATTCAGCGGGTTGCCATCAAACACGGTGCGGCGCCGTTCGGTAACGCTAAGGCGCGGGCAGTGGTCTGGACCTTCCCGGATCCCGTGCCTATTCACCGAGAACCTCTCTACACGTCAAGACGTGACTTGGTTGCCGATTACCCAACCTACAAGGATACGAGAAACTACCGTCTTCCAACCTTGTACGCGAGTATTCAAGCCAAGGACTTCTCTAAGAAGTTCCCGACAATTCTCACATCGGGTCGCTTGGTAGAATATGAGGGTGGTGGTGATGAAAGCCGATCCAACCCATGGCTTGCTGAACTCCAGCAGGAAATGTTTGTTGAGATTAATCCCTTCGATGCAAACAATAGCGGCATCCGTGACGGTGGTGCAGTTTGGGTGCATAGTCCTGAGGGTGCGAGGATCAAAGTAAAGGCGCAGGTCACCGAGCGCGTTGCGCCCGGTGTGGCATTCCTGCCTTTCCACTTTGCAGGTCATATGCAGGGCAAGGACCTGCGTGACAAGTATCCTCAAGGGGCAGATCCATACGTCCTGGGTGAAGCCGCAAACACGGTTTTTACCTACGGATATGACTCGGTAACTCAGATGCAGGAAACTAAGGCATCCCTGTGTCGTATTGAAGCAGCGTAAGGAGAAAAAAAATGGCTAGAATGAAATTTATTTGTGACGCCGAACGCTGCATTGAATGCAACGCTTGTGTTACGGCTTGTAAGAACGAGCACGAAGTGCCATGGGGTGTGAATAGGCGTCGTGTGGTGACCCTCAATGACGGGGTGCCAGGCGAACGTTCTATATCCGTAGCATGCATGCACTGCTCGGATGCACCTTGCATGGCTGTGTGCCCGGTGGACTGTTTCTTGCAGACAGGAGATGGGGTAGTCCTCCACTCTAAGGATCTTTGCATTGGGTGTGGTTATTGCCTGTATGCCTGCCCATTTGGTGCGCCTCAATATCCGCAGGCCGGCAATTTTGGCAGTCGGGGGAAGATGGATAAGTGCACCTTCTGCGCTGGAGGTCCCGAAGAAGACCATTCATCGGCCGAGTTCCAAAAATATGGCCGAAATAGGTTGGCGGAAGGAAAGCTGCCTCTTTGTGCTGAAATGTGCGCTACGAAGGCCCTTATCGCTGGAGATGGCGATAAAGTGTCGGACATCTATAGGGAGCGCGTTGTGGCTCGAGGCTTTGGTTCCGGTGCTTGGGGCTGGGGTACGGCCTACCAAGCAAAAGGCGGCGGCGCCAGGCGCTAAAAGCAGGTTTTGTTCGGGTTTGTTAAATTGACTTGGGCGATTTGAAACAAAAGACCCGCAGCACTTTGTGATAGGTGCTGCGGGAACTTTTTGGCGTGTGTCTAGGGTATCGTTTGACGAATATTTCAATTAGAATACGTCTGAACGACGTGAAGGAAGGACGTTAAAATGATTATTACGTCAAATATTAAAGATATGTTGGTTTTGATGTGTTTAAGCCTTGTCATGATTCTGGCAGGTGACTTGACCTATAATATAGCGTCAGCACAGCAGACATCTGCGGAGGAACAAGTTATTACGCTACCTCCGCAAAGCTCGACAAATATTCTGTCGTCTTCACCTGGTTCCAGCGTTCGGCCTCCCGCTAGCCAAAAGTGGGGTGCACCGGCAGACGTTCCGACAACAGTGTTACCTCAGGAGAGTGACCCTACGGTATGGGGATTAATTCGACACGGTAGAAAAGGTTCAGTATCAATCCCTAACCAAAGAGCCGGGTTGCTAGTTCAGTCGCAAGGGCAAGACTGGCGCGCCTTCCGAAACGACTCTATTTTTAAATTTGGTGGTTGGGTGTTATTAGGTATAATTGCGGCCCTAGTTGTATTTTTTCTTGCGCGCGGGAGAATTAAGATTTCTCACGGGCGCGCGGGGACAACCATTCTAAGATTTAAAACTATTGAACGGATGACCCATTGGTTGACGGCTGTTCCATTTGTTATTTTAGCGCTAACAGGCCTTAATCTAATGTATGGTAGAGAGTATATTTTACCAATAATAGGACATGAAGCATTCGCGGATATTACTATTGCCGGAAAATGGCTCCATAATTTTATGGCCTTTGCTTTCATGTTGGGTCTTCTTTTGATGGTGGTGCTTTGGGTCCGTCATAACTTGTGGGATAAATACGACTGGGGATGGATCCGGGCAGGCGGTGGTATTTTTTCTGACGATGTACATCCTCCAGCTCGTAAATTCAATACTGGTCAGAAGGTCGTGTTCTGGGCAGTAATTCTAGTTGGTGCGTCAATTTCATATAGTGGCCTTGCACTCATGTTTCCATTTGCAATGGAGCCGTTTGCTGCAACATTTACTTTCCTGAATAATTTTGGAACAGAACTTCCTACACAACTTGAGCCGATTCAAGAAATGCAACTTTTACAAACCTGGCATGCAATTGTCGCTGTAATTCTCATCGGTCTAATTTTTGCCCATATTTATATAGGTTCATTTGGGATGGAAGGTGCTATAGATGCTATGTGGACTGGAGAAGTGGACGAGAACTGGGCTAGGGAACACCACGCCGCCTGGGTCGCCGATTTGAAGGGTGAACCAGAACCCGAGCCTTTGTCATTCGAAGCCGTTGGATCAACTGAGAAGCCTTCTCATGATTAAGAAAAATCTGATACTGATCATCTACTTACCCGTATTGGCTTTAACAGCATGGATAGCCCAATTGGCAGTTTCTTCGTCTGCGAAGGCAGCGATGACCCAATCGCAAGTGGCGGCGGCGACTGAGAAATCATATGATGTCCGAGTGTTGAAGATTCACGCTGATAAGGAAAATGGAAAAAGCGTTTTCCGCGTGAAGGTGATGTATAACGGTGGAGATTGGAATACGGCCTTCCAGGTGAATACCATCGTAATAGACGCGGAAACCGGGGAACGAGTTGCGCAGTTTAAACACCAGTCAAGTGGTCGTTCACTGCCCGGTAATTACGATTCTATCCCCAATCGACAGCCACCTGATGCTTTACGCAGATACATTTGGAGATAAAGGAAAAAACCTCGTGAATTCATTTATATATAGTTTGGTTGCCGTTGCCGCGATAACTATAGTAGCTTCGGTGGTTCTTGGTGGCATTGATTTAAGTTCAGCCGACGTGTTCCAGCTAAAAGATAGCGTCCGTCTTTAATCAGAACGACCTAATAAAGAGTTTTTGTAGAATAGATCTTGCCGTAATATTTTTGCGTTACGGTCGATACATAGGTTTTCTGAGTTCAAATAATTGACTTGGCGCGAGTTCGAGAATTGGCTAGGCAACCACCGACACCATTTTGCTTACCCCGAGGTTATACTCGATCCGCCACAGACGTATAATGTTTGCCCCGTGACGTAGCTATTTTCAGGGTCGGAGAAAAATAATATAGCTCTGGCGACGTCTTCGGGTTTGCCAATACGACGAACCGGAAGGCTGGCAGCAATTTTAACCTGTTGTGCACTGTCTTTTTCAACTAACCCCCAAAATTGGTCGGTTAATACTGGGCCAGGAGCAACCGTATTGACGGTGATACCAAATGGAGCGAGTTCCAAGGCCCAGGTACGTGCCATACCTATGATACCGGCCTTACTATATGAATAGGCAGAGCGGGTCTCCAAGCCTACAGATGCCCTTGAAGAATTAAAAATTACGCGACCAAAACCATGGTCTTTCATAAAGGGTACAAAAGCCTGCATCAAAATAAGAGCAGAACCGGCGTGAAGTTTGGTAAGTGTGAGAAGGTCATCGCTATGCATATCCTCCAATAAGTTTGGCAGGATAATGCCAGCATTGTGGATCAAGTGAGTAATGTCCTTTTCCGTGGCCAGGTCTTTAGCAAACTGTCGGGTTGTATCTTCGTCCAAAAGGTCTAACTCGATGTGTTGAAACTGCACATGTGTCCACTTCGGCTTATGTAACCCGACTGAAACGACCTTATATCCAACTTCGAGCATCATTCTACTGGTGGCTTCGCCGATACCACGACCTCCACCAGTTATCAGAGCAGTCAGATTCTCTTTCAATTCAATTATCTCACATTATATAGATTAGTTATGGAATTAGATGAAAAGTTGGATATTACGGTGTGGTGAATCGCAATTTACGAGATCAACTCTCTTGAGTTTAATTTTGAGTCTTTTATCTTCAAGGATTAAGGAATGCTTCATCCAGCCGGCATATAATTCCTTTTCATCATTTCTACTTTCAACATAGTGAAATGGTGTGAATACCCGGTAGTCATTATTAGTTGCGTCAATTTTATCAACGCTTGGTATTTGCAGCAAGTGTTGACACCGACTTTTTGGTAACTGTGAATAAGTCCTCTTTCCTGACAGCCGCATTACCCTGGTTTTGAGTAAAAGTAGGTCTTCGTACATCAAGGACGTTGTTAACTTCTCTTCAGTTTGACCAAATTCAAGTGGCATCCAATAAATTCCATCTTCGGTAAATAATTCAAGCCACTCTTCGTATTGTTGCTCATCAAGCATTCTGGCCTCACGGATCACGAAATCCACCAAATCAACTTCTGTCAGGTTCACGCTTGTACCCCTGATTGATCACCAACCAAAAACATAAACTTTTTCCAGGCGCGAAATTGATTACGCATTTGTGCTTCCGTAGTGCCGGGAAACTCTTCCATCGGAGCGACCCCCTCTTCCCCAAAGTAGTGTCGTTGGAAATTCATCCATTGGTTATTTGTGCAGTGAAGACCCTCTTGGGCGCGTTCATAGACCTCTGCATCATCGTGGCCCACAATTGACGTAGGAGCATTAATAAGACGATTGTACATTGCTGTGCGTTCAAGAAGCATGTCTGGGGCTCCAACCAAGCGGAAAATCCACGATTCAACGAGAGTACGATCAGCAGCTAAAGGCTTAAATAGCCGTAATGTTTGAATTGGGCCTTTAACCATTAAGTTTGGGAAATAAACAGTATTATGCCTGTTTTCGTTTAAAATTTCTTCGGCACGTTCTTTCCCGTAAGCTTCTTTCATTTGGTCCACATAACCGGAGGTATCCGTATAATCAGAATGTATTGAAAAATGAACACCAGTATGGCCATGGCCGTTTTGCCAGGTGCGGATCCCCATCTTTTCATAGAAACTGTAGGGAGAGGTGAATGGCACAATACACTCAACCGCCATGGGGGTTGCATTGCTATTCGATTTCATATCTTCCCAGATCTCCTTTACAACTCCAGCTGATGATTCATGAACGACCATTGGATGGAAGGAGTCGGTTTGATTTTCAACTAACATTTTCCAGTTACAGTGATGCATATACCGAAGCGGGTTGCCTACAACTTCAAGACGCCCCTCCGGTGATCTATCAATCATATTGTCAATGCTTGATAAGGAATCTCCAAAAAATTCTTCGAACTCGATCCCACCATCTTGAAGCTTCGCGAAAACAAACTCACGATAGACACAAACATTAGAAACTGCCGTCATGCCCTTTGAGGCGAAAGAATTTTCAAAACTTACGTCTTCATATCCATCCCTCACCGGAACACCTAGTAGTGTACCATCCGTTCTATAGGTCCATGCATGGTAAGGGCATCTAAATGTTTTACCCGTATTGCCATGAATATCAGTGACTAATTTGGTTCCGCGATGGGCGCAGCGATTATAAAGGACATGTATAGTTTCATCGGTATGTCGCACCATCAGAACAGGCTGGTCTGAAATTGTGGTAGAGTAGTAATCGCCCTTGTTTGGAATTTGGCTGGCATGCCCTACGTATATCCAGGTATTGCGGAAAAGATGATTCATTTCCAGTTCATAGACGTCCTCAGCAATATAAACATCGCGGTGCGCCTCGTCGTCGGTGACCAGATTGAGGACTGATGATGGATTATCGAGATAGGACATGGCCCCCCCTGCATCTTACAAAAAGTAGAAAAATAAGCGTAGCTTAGTATTTTTTATTGAGCAAGGTTATGAGGTGAGCAAGTACCTATCTAAAGGTTGGCAATATAAATTAAGAACTATGGATATATCGAAAATAAGGGTGTTTATGTTCTCCTCGACATAAGTTTTCAGAATAAAATACAACAAGATACTTCAATGAATTTTGACATAAATATATAGTTTCTAGCCTGAAAACTCTTAAATTTTTGACCCATACCAAGGCTGATGGTAAACTTTTTATCTGGATTTAGGAGATTAATTGATGTCTCGGCTCAAAGTTAATGGTCGTAGTTATTCAGTGAACGCAGCGCCGGACACGCCGTTACTGTGGGTTTTGCGCGAAGATTTGCAGTTTGTTCGGCACCAAATTTGGGTGCGGACAGTGGACACTGTGGATGTTGTACGGTGCACCTGAACGGTGAAGCAATGCGTCCCTGTCAAATCCGATTGGGTAACGATCCTGATACTTTCAGGATCCAATTATTCATAATTCATTTCTCAGAATTCTGGTTAAATAATACTTGAAGAGTAATTATATTTAATGTCTCTAGTAATAATAATTGGAGGGGTGGCCGAGCGGCTGAAGGCGCCGGTTTGCTAAACCGGTATAGGGTTTATAGCCCTATCGAGGGTTCGAATCCCTCTCCCTCCGCCAAATAAGCTAAAGACGTAATGATAAATAATGGGTTTAATTAGGCGTGATTAGCCATTCCCCACCAGTGTTCCGTTTAAAAATTCTACTTGAAAATTATAAGACATCCTACCCACTAACTAACTTCAATTTAGTTCCTCTTTCTGTCATCATCCGTACTGATACGACTGTTGCCATTTCTAAAATAAGGTAAACTAGGAATTATGAGTAGTGCGCACCTTTCCTTCGAGCAACAGGCGCTAGCACTACAGAAAGCCTTGGACATTGGTCTGCAGCACCATGCTAAGGGCAACTTCTCGAAAGCTAAATACATTTATGAACAGGTATTGAAGGTTGATCCTAATCACGCGGAAGTTCTGCATCTGCTTGGAGTGATTGCTCATCAGGTGGGAGAAAACGGCCGTGCCGTTGAGCTAATTACAAAAGCTATCGCGATCCACCCCGATTATGCTGAGGCCCACAGTAACCTTGGTAATGCCCTCCAGGATCTAGGAAAGTTGGATAAGGCCATTACTAGTCACCACAAGGCTATCGCTCTCAATCCTAACTTAGCTGAAGCGCACTACAACCTTGGTATTACGCTTCTAAGTTTAGGGAAGCTAGATGAGGCCATAGCCAGCTACCGTAAGGCCCTAACCAGGAACCCCGATTACGCTGAAGCACACAACAATCTTGGTGTAGTGCTTAAAGAGCAGGGCAAGCTGGTAGAAGCGGTTTCGTTTTATCAAAAGGCCATCGCCCTCGCTCCGGATTTTGCCGAAGCGCACTGCAATCTTGGCAATGTACTCAATAACTTGGGGAGATTGGATGAGGCTATTGTTAGTTACCGTGAAGCCGTAACGAGGAACCCCGGTTACGCCGAAGCACACAATAATTTGGGTGTTGTACTCAAAGAGCTGGGGAGGCTAGACGAGGCTGTTATTAGTTATCACGAGGCTATAAGTCTCGATACCAGCTACGCCGAGGCGCACATTAACCTAGGCAATACGCTCCACGACCTGGGGAACCTAAATGAAGCTGTGGTAAGCTACCAAAAAGCTATCGACATCAAGCCCGAGCACGCCGAAGCGTACAACCACCTCAGCGTTACGTTTAAAGAGCTAGAGAGGATAGATGAGGCGGTTGTCGGTTACCACAAAGCCCTCAACATTAAACCCGGCTATGCTAACGTACATTTCAATCTGGGAAACTTGTATCAGGATCTTGGGGATCTCGAAAAGTCAATTGCCAGCTATCAGAAGGCCTTATCGATCAAACCCGACTTTGCCGAAGCGCATGGTAATTTGGGTGTAACGCTTCATAGCCAAGGGAAGTTAATGGAATCCGCAGAAAGACTGTACAGTGCTATTAATATCAATCCTGATTATAGTGAGGCCCACACCAATCTAGGCAATATGCTTCAGGATATGGGCCACCTTAACGAGGCGTGCATCAGATTCCAAAAAGCCCTCGACATCAATCCAAAATTTTTTACCGCTTTTTCAAACATGTATCTGTCTATCCCAGCGTTATGCCACGATATACTGACAAAGCAGATAGAGATCTCCTTTATTGAAGAGCTCATAGATGCTCTCCCGACCCCACCCGAGCCGGATATCCTTCGTTTGCAGTTAAGATCCCTGACAGGCGGGGGTACCGAGGAGGCCTGGAATAACGTTGTTGGCAATATGCCGACCATACAAAGCGAAACTATTGTCAACGACAATAGCATCACACCGCCTTCGATCATCAGGTCAGATCGTTCGTCACCAAGAAAAATGGTTGCGCTGCTTCACTTTGGTCGAAGCGGGTCGGGGTATCTGCACAGTCTCCTGGATGATCATCCCAACATCTCGACGCTGCCGGGGGTCTACATGAGTGGCTTTTTTGGCAGGGAAGTGTGGGACCGGATCAGCGGAAAGGGGTTCCAGGAGATCCCGGAACGATTTTCATCTCTGTACAAGGTTCTTTTTGATGCCCGCAATCCTGAAAAAATACCCCCGGCGTTTATCAGTGACACCCACAACAACAAGTCTGTGGGAGAGAAGGAAGGTTTTGTCAAAATGGGGCCAAACCAGGACACGCCCCTGACCCTGGGCCGGGGGCAGTTTCTGGAAAACCTGGGCGAAGTTATAAGTGGCCTTGAGGATATTAATCATGGCCAGTTTTTTGACGCCATACATCATGCATATGAAAGGACCCTTGGGAGCGATTTTAGCACCAAGAAACTGATCTTCTATCACTTGCATAAGATTGATCCTTACAGCATGGCGAACTTTGTGAAGTATTTTCCTGGCGCTGAATTATTAATGATCATTCGGAACCCTCTTCAAAGTTGTGAGTCCTGGGCTCTAAAGCCATTACAGAGTGATAAAAACAATAAATATAAAGCTTATCAAAGCATTGGGAATAGAATTTCATCAATGTTGATGGACTTCAATATACCGGCGTTTCAGACACAGCCTTCTGTTGCCGTGCGTTTGGAAGATATCAAGGAGCATCCAAAAGAGACAATGCGGGGACTATGTGCGTATCTTGGTATTGAGGAAACGGCGTCGTTATATAATTCGACCATGCAGGGACTGAAGTGGTGGGGGGATCCAAGCAGCAGTCTGTTCGGGAAAACGCAAACCCAGTATGACGAACACACAGATCCCATCCGCACGAAAACAGGCGCACTTTTTACTGCTGCTGATCAGTTTATACTCAATACGCTCTTTTACCCGTTAAGCGCCCGGTTTGGGTATGTTGAAAAAAATGAAAGGGCCTTCAAAAACAATCTACAGGAAATACGTCCCCTTATAGACACCCCCCTGGACTTTGAGCAAAAACTGGCTGAAGAATTCCTGCCGGACTATCCGGAACTGGAAATGACGGATGCATTTAAATCTCTCCATGCTGTACTGGTGGGGTTATGGCACCTACTAGATGAGCATGGTACATATCCCTATTTGATGAAGGCACTCCCAATAAAATAAGTATATCATAATTAATAGAAAAGTATGATAAGACCACCCTTTTGAGTAGATATATCGATGTTAAGGGAGGATTTGGCATATTCCCTAACTCAAAATGAAGTGTGAAAATTGGAAGGAAATTGGATATGCGTGCGATCCGGGTAATCGAACAATCGGAAAGCGCAGAATCTCTTAAACTTGAATTAGTGGAGATTGATCCGCCCATTCCCAGTGAGAAAGAATGCTTAATCGAGGTTTTTGCAAGCGGAGTAAATCCTTCAGACGTAAAGGCGTTATTAGGTAAAATGCCTTACCTCACCTGGCCGAGAACACCGGGACGGGATTATGCCGGTGTAGTGATAGAAGGGCCAAGCGAATATATAGGAAAAGAGGTGTGGGGTACCGGTGGAGACCTTGGGATGAAAAGGGACGGAAATCACGCACAGTTTGCTCTAATCGATGTGGTGGGAGTGAGGGAGAAACCCAAAAATATTTCCATGCTTGAAGCAGGTTCAATCGGGGTCTCCTGGACGTGTGCTTGGCTTGGAATGGTTAAGGGATCACGTGTACAACAAGGTGAGACGATCGTCGTATTTGGTGCAAATGGTAAGGTGGGCGAGGCTAGTGTTCAAATAGGTTCTGGTGTTGGTGGACGAATCATTTCTGTGGAGCGAAACCAAGATGATTATTTGGGCCACGCCTCAGGAAAGGTGGAGGTGATTAACCTTTCTAAGGAAGCCAATATTCAAAGTGCAATCATGGACCGCACAAATGGGCGCGGAGCAGATATAATAATGAACACCGCGGGAAGCCCATATTTTGAATTAGCTAATCAATGTCTAGCTAAGGGAGGGCGTCATATAATTATCTCGACGTTTATTGAAAAAAACGAATTTAACTTACGCACCTTCTATAGAGGTAACCATACTTTGGTTGGTGTAAGCAATATGGATCATGATCATATTGAGTCTGGTGGTATTTTAGAAAATCTGCGGGAGGGTTTTGAAAATGGCACTTATAAACCCTATCCCATTAAAAGCGACAAGGTCTTTGGGTTAGATAATGCAAGGGAAGCTTACGACCTGGTTTTGCAGGATGTAACTCGCAATAGAGTTGTCATAAATCCGCAATATTGAAATGCTAGAGTTGAATGAGATCATTCCATATATGGATTGTAGTTTTACTCAAAACGGGTTAGCGCGATTTTTAATATGTGTTTTCCGGCATTAGCTACACCTATGGCGGTTAATATCGGAATTAACGGCTTTGGGCGCATAGGACGTTTAGCATTGCGTGCGGCTTGGGCTTGGCCGGAGGTCAACTTCTTACATATTAACGAAGTTAAAGGCGGTCCTGCTACTGCCGCTCATTTGCTTCAATATGATTCCATCCATGGAAAGTGGGGGCATGAAATTACAACGGTTGAAGGGGGTTTGGTAATTGATGATCGTAACATAACGTTCAGCGAATTTAATATGCCGAGTAATATCCCATGGAATAGTCTCGGTGTAGACGTTGTTATCGAGAGTTCTGGAAGTTTTCGGAGTATAGACCAACTTCTACGACACCTTGATAATGGAGAAAAAAAAGTAATAGTTTCTGCACCTGTAAAGGAAGATGTCCTCAATATTGTTATGGGGGTAAACGATCACCAATATCAACCCCAAATTGATAACGTAGTAACCGCTGCTTCTTGCACTACCAATTGTCTAGCACCCGTAGTGAACGGTTGTGCATGAAAATCTTGGAATATTGCGCGGGAGCATGACCACGATCCATAATGTAACCAATACCCAAGTAATGGTGGACGCTCCGCATAGCGATTTACGTAGAGCCAGATCTGGCCTGAATGCGCTAATTCCAACGACTACAGGGTCCGCAATAGCGATTACACTTATCTATCCTGAATTGGTCGGAAAACTGAATGGGCATGCAGTTCGTGTTCCTCTTTTGAATGCATCTCTTATTGATTGTGTTTTTGAAGTTTCCCGTGCTACGACCCCTGATGAACTTAATCAGTTATTTCGCGATGCCGAAAAAGGTGAGTTAAAAGGCATTTTGGGGATTGAAGATAAACCCTTAGTGTCCACGGATTATACCAATGACCCTCGTTCTTCAATTATAGATGGACCATCCACTATGGTCGTGGATGGTACCCATATTAAAATTTATGCTTGGTATGATAATGAGTGGGGGTATGTGAACCGTATGATGGAACTAGCTAAAATGGTGAGTAGCTATTTATAGGACCGGTTTGTGAATAGTGAATAAAAACGATCTTCGCACCTATATAGCGGTAACTGGCGCCTATTGGGGGTTTACCGTCACTGATGGCGCTCTACGCATGCTGGTTCTTCTTCATTTTAATACAATGGGTTTTTCACCTCTGGACCTCGCATATTTATTTTTACTTTATGAGGCAACGGGTATTTTTTCCAATTTTTTTGGAGGTTGGATTGGATCAAGATTTGGCTTACGAGTAACGCTATTTGCAGGCCTAATCACACAAATTTGTGCTCTCATTTTATTATCTGTGGTGCAACCAGATTGGCTAGCCTCTTTTTCCATTATCTACGTAATGTTGGTTCAAGCTCTCAGCGGTGTTGCAAAAGACCTCACCAAAATGAGTTCCAAAAGCGCAGTTAAGTTTGTCATAGATGAAGAAGATCAGGGGTTGTTATTTAAATGGATTGCCATATTGACCGGCTCAAAAAATGCAATGAAAGGCCTCGGTTTCTTCTTAGGCGGTATTCTCCTTCAGTTTATGGGCTTTGATGTTTCATTATGGTTAATGTCCGCACTGTTGGCGGTAATCCTCGTTATAGCCTATGGTTTTGTTAAAGCGGATTTGGGTAAGGCCACTAAAGAAATCACACGTCGGGACCTGTTTGCTAAATCCCGTGAAATCAATTTCCTCTCGGCGGCAAGAATTTTTCTCTTTGCTTCAAGGGATGTCTGGTTTGTTGTAGGTGTGCCAGTTTTCCTCTACAGCCAACTTGACTGGTCTTTCAATCAAGTAGGAGTTTTTTTGGCTACGTGGGTTATCTTCTACGGCATAGTGCAGGCGATGGTACCAAGAATTTTTTCTGGTGTTACGAATACTCGTGCTAGAGCCATAAATGCAAAATACTATGGTATGTTATTAGCATTTATCCCTCTAGGAATTGCGATTGGTATGTCACCCGATATTTTATATATGGGGGGGGGTGAAGGTGTTAAAAAGTTTATCCTTGTGGGGGGCCTGTTTTTGTTTGGGATTGTTTTTGCCATTAATTCATCAATACACTCATTCCTTATTGTCGCTTACTCGGATAGTAATAAAGTTGTTTTAAACATTGGGTTTTATTACATGGCCAATGCCCTTGGCCGATTGGTTGGAACGCTACTTTCAGGTCTGGTTTTTCAATATTTTGGTCTCTCAGCTTGCCTTTTCGTTTCGACGATTATGGTTTGCCTTGCAGTCCTTTTGACAAGGCCCTTGGAAAAAGAACTATCCTTGACTGACCAAGTTGCATGAATAAATCAATCACATTTCATTTATAAAGAAACAATCCTTTAAAACTACAGCACCGTAATTTTAGTGACGTTTCTATTTTGTTGCCTGTATAAGTGCCATGACCAGCACTAGAGACGGAAAGAACCAAATGAAAATCTTCGCCAACAGACGAACAAACGCCGTCAAAATTATACCTGTAAAGAAGATCGGTTTTAAAAAATGGATGGATGCTCAACCAGTATATGTGAAGAGGTGGATCAAGACGGTTGGCTTTGACGGCGCTGCGAGAAATACTTGTCTAATTCCCAATAACGACGGCTCCTTGGGCAAGGTCCTTTGGGGAGTGTCCGATATACCTAATATTTGGGACAGCGGCAGTTTAGCCCGGGGTTTGCCACACGGTATTTACACATTTGAAGGATTTAATGATGCCAAGACTTCCACACTGGCGGCACTCGGCTGGGGTCTTGGAGCATACCGATTCGATAAGTACAAAAAGTCTTTAAACCTAAAAACGCTACTTCAATGGCCTGCGGCCTGTGATCGGAAAATTGTAGAACAAACACTTGAGGCTATTTTTCTGGTGCGAGACCTGATTAATACTCCAGCCGAAGATATGGGTCCAAGTGAGTTAGAAAAAGCTGCTCGCACTCTAGCAAAAAAATATCAGGCGAAGATCAAGGTGATTAAAGGCAAACAATTGTTGACAAAAAACTACCCTGCTATCCATGCCATCGGTCGCGCCAGCGACGATGAGCCCCGATTACTTGATCTTACTTGGGGTAAGCCGACACATCCTAAAGTCACCTTAATTGGCAAAGGTGTTTGCTTCGACACCGGTGGGCTAGATATCAAGCCGGCATCGGGGATGAAGCTCATGAAAAAAGACATGGGTGGCGCTGCCCACGTTTTAGGCCTTGCCTCTATGCTAATGTCTAGCCATTCAAAGGTTTGGTTGCGAGTATTGATCCCAGCGGTCGAGAATAATATTGCGGGTAACGCAATCCGTCCGCTGGATATCATCCGTACTCGTAACGGAAAAACCATAGAAATCGGACACACCGATGCAGAGGGGCGCGTAATATTAGCTGATGCACTCTCCGAAGCTGCGCGTGATAACCCGGGAATTATAATTGACTTCGCAACGCTTACCGGAGCTGCTCGGGTAGCTCTTGGAACGGAATTACCCGCTCTATTTACTAATGACGACGAGTTTGCAAAAACCCTGCTAGCCTCCGGCATCTCTTGTCAGGATGAATTATGGCGGCTGCCTCTTTGGTCAGACTATCGGGGTCAAATCAAAGGCAAAACAGCTGATTTGACTAATTCTGCGGAATCAGGTTTTGGAGGAGCAATTACAGCGGCTCTTTTCCTGCAGGAATTTGTTGAACCAACAACATCTTGGGCGCACATCGATCTGATGGCCTGGAATACAACGACAAGACCTGGCCGCCCAGAAGGCGGCGAAGCTATGGGTTTACGAGCAGTTTACCAGGCAATACTCGTTTGGATAGGAAAATAGATGCCCCATGGGGGCTCTATGCTAAAAATTCAGCGGACACGGCTCCTAGATGATCAAGTTCGATAACAGCCTTATCCCCTGGAGAAAGCCATTGTGTTTTGACTAAGCTTCCAAGTAGCACAATTTCACCTGCGCACAGAAAGGTCCCCCGGGCAACTTTATGATTAGCAAGCCAGGAAAGTGCCTCAAAGGGGTGGCTTAAAATATCGGCGCCTTTACCGCTCCCTACTTCAATTTTATTTACCATCATGCGTCCGGCAATCTCAGCCAAGTCAAGGTGCTGCCATTCCTCGATTTCTTCACCCAACACACAGGCGGCCTGAAAAAAATCATCAGCAACCATCGTCTCTAAGTCGAGTGCCCGGAAATCTTGGTATCTGTTATCTACTATTTCAATTGCACTCATACAGCTTCCAACACAGTCAAATACTGAGCTTTGGGTATAGGGCTCTCTAGATGGTGGGAGATCTTTAGCTAGCCGTACTGCAATTTCACATTCAACGCCAACCTGATAGTAAAGGTTTGAAGGTTGTGAGACGCCAAGTGAGTGTACTGTACTTTGAAAAATACTTCCGGAACACGGATGAGGGATCTTCATATAATCCTGCATGACCTTTGACGTGCAGCCGACCTTATGACCGACCTGGGGGCCTAAGCCGAATTTAGTAAGGGCTTTATTAAGAGCTTCCTGTAAATCGTAAGCCTCATTTAGCCCAGATGGTTTGCATTGAGCGGGCAGACTTTTAAATGGGCCGGGCTTCAAACGGTTTTGCATGAGTGCTAAAACAGCATTCTCAATAGCAGGGGTGTCCATAATCAGGGCTCCATTTGTATTAATTATAAGTCACATTAATTTTCTATTTGAACAATATATTTGGTTAAACTGAGAAAGTTTGAATGTATATCTTCGACAAAACATAGAGAAGAAAACCAGTTTAAACGAGCCCACTTCGCCAGTCCCAGATAGAGTTAAATAGACTAAGAAATAGTTATAAAATATTAATCGATCAAATTATTAATGGTAATGCTATTTGTTTTTAAACAACAAACAAGAAAATCTTTATGATTGTAATCTCACGGACAGGGATGGCCACTATATTGATATACAAGGCCTTGCAGTGTAAAATTTGGAACTGTATTTGAAATGAATAAATTAACCCGCTAAATTATGCTCAAACAACAAAATCTGATAACTATAGCCTTGTTGAGAAGAATTTAACGAATACTCCCGATTGGAGGAAGTGCACATGCATGTTTTTAAATTGCAGGACGAACAGGAATTTGATTCCTCACACCATGTTGAAAAAATACTCGCTAAAATAGCGGGTGGTGATGCTACTATCGCCTGTTGGGAACCGCAACAGGTGAGTCCCAACCACTGTCATCCTGATGCAACAGAGATCTATTTCTGTTTTGAAGGAGGAGGTGTAATGAATACTCCAGAGGGTTCTGTTGACGTAGTTCCAGGGGCTTTCGTGGTTCATCCACCTGGAGAACTGCATGAATATGTAAATGGGACTGAGCGCACCCTTCTTTTTAGAGTGCGTTACGGAACTGATATGGCTGCGAAGGTAAAAGACTGGCCGAGCAACAAGAAATGGGAACCTGCGAATGAAGACGTGGCATATTTTAGGAAGTGACACAGAAGATATCGAAGACGACCAACCATCCTGAGAATTGGAAGTTAGGCTAGTTTAAAATTCAAGTTTAGTATTTGGTGATACTGAATTACGAATGTTAGTTTCTTCGTAATCCCTAGGTTAGGATTTGAATATGACGTTATCGTAACTGGTGACCAAAATTTAGTAGCTCTCGAGATAGAGTATAAAACCTAGAAAATTTACCCAAGGTAGATAGGGTTTTAAAAAATATTTTAGTTTTCTAATCCCATAGCCTGCCGCCCTGCTGAAGTTCCGGCGATACGGCCAAATACCGAACCCGATACCAAGCCGGACCCACCTGGGTAATTAAAATAAAATATACCACCAACCAATTCGCCTGCCGCGTACAGATTTGGGATTGGCTGATGTGAGGTATCTAACACATTGGCATGTTCATTTATTCGCAAACCACCAAAAGTGAAAGTTATTCCGCAGGTGATGGCATAAGCCTCGTAAGGTGGCGTATCTAAGGCATTAGCCCAATTAGATTTTTGAACATCATTACTTTGAGAGTGGCGACCATCCTTGATATTAGGGTTGAAAGGTGTGTCAGTGGCGACCGCAGCATTGAATTCAGTAACAGTTTTTAAAAAAGAGTCGGGGTCGACACCATCAAGTATTTTTGCCAGATCCTCCAATGTTTCGGCTTGGACTTTTGTGACTTGGCGGATACGGTATTCATCCCGAAGCAGGTGCGTTACTTTACTATCAAATACCTGCCAAGCAAAATGACCAGGTTGTTCTAATACAGCACGGCCATAGCGCACATAAGTATAATTTCGAAAATCCGCACCCTCGTCAACGAAACGGTCGCCGTTAGCGTTGACAATGATGCCAAAGGGGTAGCTGTGCTTCTGAAAATTGTCTCCAACAGCTAGGTCCCCAAACTCAGGTGCGTTGCGATCCCAGCCAACAGAATGTGCCCCTGACCAGTTTCCATAAGGCATCGCACCTATATCAAGCGCCATTCTGATGCCATCACCCATATTAAATCTAGTTCCGCGAACCTTTGCTAAATCCCAACCTGGTCCCAGGCATCGGGTTCGCCATTCGGAGTTAGCCTCAAACCCTCCGCATGCAAGAATTACGCTCTTGGCGAAAAGATTTTGTGTTTTACCTAATGTACGACATACCACGCCTTCCACCTGATTTCCGTCGGTGATCAGTGCATTTGCAGGGGTTCCAAATCGTATCTCAATATTATTTGATTTGGCCGCGCCCATAAGCGACCCTATCAGGCCAGGACCCCCACCTGTTGCCTCGATATGTGCCCCACCCCAGAACTTGAACTTGCCATCTACCTTGAAAGCTTGTCTCCCATAAGCGGGTAAGAACCGAACCCCATGGGAACACATCCAGATGCCCGTTTCATGCGCGCGATCAACCATTATTTCAAGAAGATCAGGGTTTGCCCGGTACTGGGTTACTCGCGCCATATCATCAAAGAACTGGTCCCGGGTATAACTGCCAAAATCAACGTTGGTTTTTTCCTCTTCCGATAAGTCTGGAATAATTTGTTCCAACTCTTCAATGTTGGCGTAAGGGATACGAAATAACCCTGCCGTGTAACGGCTGTTACCACCAGACTCATTCTCTGGTGCGGCTTCGAGCACGATTACGCTGGCACCATTCTCCCTTGCAGAGAGTGCCGCGCACAATGCTGCATTCCCTGCGCCGATTACGATAACGTCCGCATCTTCCTTTGCCACCGTAAAGCTTCTCCTTATTATTGTTGTCGTTGGTTGATAAACTTAGGCGTAATCCTTGGTGTAAGGTAGTAAAGTCAAGACGAACAGAAAAAAAATTCAGAAAAATATAGAAAAGCCCAAATTCCGGGTTAATTAAAGTTTCGATTTTAACATAATTATTTCAAGGTTAGGAAAAAGATGGGACTACTATCGGGATTTTGCCGACGTGTTTTTATTCAGTTTAGATGTTGGAGCGTGCACGCGAAACTAATAAGAAACTAATTTTTCTTCTTCCTCTAGAGCTAACCGGGAGTTAACTCCACGCCATTCTGTGCGCATGCAGCAGTAAGTGTATTCTGTAACAAACACGCTATAGTCATGGGGCCGACGCCACCTGGCACCGGGGTTAGTGCACCCGCAACCAGTTTAACGTTGTCGTAGTCCACGTCACCAACGAGTTTAGATTTTCCTTCCTCATCGGGGGGCAACCTATTGATTCCGACATCTATAACTATGGCACCTTTCTTCACCCAATCCTTTTTAACCATTCTGGGGCGACCAGTTGCAGCTACCAAGATATCTGCACGAGCACATTCCGCGGCTAAATCCTGAGTGCGAGAATGGGCGATAGTGACAGTACAGTTTTCACGCAGTAGAAGAGATGCCATAGGTTTGCCTACAATATTGGAACGCCCTAGGACAAGGGCCCGTTTGCCTGAGAGATCCGAGCCCAAGCTATCTTTTATCAACATCAGGCAACCGAGGGGCGTGCAGGGAATGAGCCCGGGAGCACCTGTAGCGAGCTTGCCCACATTGAAAAGATGAAAACCATCGACATCTTTAGCGTAATCAATTTCGGCCAGGATAGTCTGTTCATCAAGTTGGTCAGGTAAGGGAAGCTGAACCAGTATACCGTTCACAGATGGATCAGAATTTAGCCCATCTATAAGCGTAAGAAGTTCTTTCTGGGAGGTGTCCGTGGGTAGTTTGTGCTCGATACTTTTCATGCCAGCTTGGGAAATCATTTTTTGTTTATTGCGGACGTAAATTTCACTGGCAGGGTCGGAGCCAACCAATACCACAGCTAACCCCGGGGTTAGGTTATGAAGTTCTTTGAGTTTATTTACTCTATCAGCTATTTCATCTCGAAGTTTCTCAGCAAAGGCCTTCCCGTTGATCATAAATGCGTCTGCCATTAGTTACCTTTCCAAATAAACGTTTTTATTGGCACGTCTCTTAATCCAGGCTGTAAGAACTGGCTCAACTATTTGCCTGTCTTTCGCAATCTCAATAATTTTTTCTGAGTGGTCGCCCCTTTGATGATACTCAGAGATGACTTCGGTAATTTCCATTCTGTAGCGAGTAATTTAAGCAAGGCGGTGTTGGCCTTGCTAGCTTCAGGTGTAGCGGTGACTGAAGTTTTGATAACGACACTACCATCAGTTTCATGGGCTAGACTTACGATTGAATTTTGAGAAGCCTTAGGTATTAAACGAACGATAACGCGGAATTTATCATTTACATTGTAAAAGAGGTTAGAAGGTAGCACCATATTCATGCAGCAGGTTTCGAAGAAAAACGATTAAAAGGATAACAATCACCGGTGAGATATCAATGCCACCTATATTAGGCACCCAACGTCTTAAGCTTCCTAAAACTGGTTCAGTAATTCGGTATAAGAAATTACCGACCATACTAACAAATCGGTTATGGGTATTGATTATCCCAGCATACGTCAGCCAACTCATTACCGCGACGATGATAATACACCACATGTAGATGCCGAGGATATTGTCAATTAGAATGAGTATAGAATACATAGATGAAATCCGTGATTACTGACTGACCTAAATAATATTGGGGAAACCTAACGTTAGCTTGGATACAACGCAAGATTGAAGAATTTTTGTGTTATATTTGCATTCCTGAAAATAATTTTTATTTATCAACAAAACATGACGGTAAAAAGGTGTGATTATTAGTATTGCGGGGATTGGCGTGATTAAATATTGTGAACAAGAAAATTATTGATTTAGTGTTTAATTGAGATGGGTGGAAAATAATCGCCGTGTGACTGATACGTTTATTTGATCGTGTGAATACAGGTGAAGATTCTTGTTGTGACAACGATTTAGATTTAGAAAGGTCACCAACAAATGTGGGGCAGTAGCTCAGTTGGGAGAGCACCACGTTCGCAAGAGAAAGTTCGCATAGATTCGGTAACAAATACAGTAGGTTATAACAACTAAAATCCTTATGTGAACGATATGTGTATTTCCTAGTGTGAAAGAATGTGAAGATTCTTGATAGGACAACCTACTAGTTTATAAAGGAGTCCACCAATTGTGGGGCTGTAGCTCAGTTGGGAGAGCACCACGTTCGCAACGTGGGGGTCGTGAGTTCGAATCTCATCAGCTCCACCACTCTCTCAATGACGCTTTGTTGAATGCCTGGTTATTTTTCCCAATAGAGATAAAAGTTGGTCTGGCCACTACCGCACGTTCTAACCCAGAACATTTGTTGAATTGGATAAAATTCTCCGGGGAACATGGCGGTCGAACCGCCAATTAACTTCAATTTTTTCCAAACTCGGAAGAATTATTGGGACCAAACCTCACCGGAATTTGATATCTATGTAATTTGGGAGTCTATTGAATATTGTGTATTAAAAATATTAGGGGCTTCATTTTACGTCACGCTGATCGGAAGTTTTTTTTAATTGGACGTAGAATTTGGCTAATTTCACTCGAGCTTCACCTGCGGTAATCTTTCTGTTTAATACTTTCATGGAAAGGTTTTTGGCGTGTAGAAGGTATAATCTTACAAGGTCGCTGTTTTTGTATTGCGATAGGAGTTTCCAATCATCTTTCACGGTTAACTGGAGACATTCGACCATCATAGAGAATTTTTGATGCTGAGTTTCGCAAGATTCCTGGTATTCAGATAACCCGGGTCCGGAGCATGATGCCAACGCAAATAGCATTGCAGCTAAAATGGATCGTTTCATATGAACGCTCCTTAAGTTTTAAAACAACAAAAAATTTTAGACCAAATAAAGGAGACTGATCAATAGAAATAGTTAAAACTGGGATGCTATTCCCTCTATTAAGAAAGGTCCATTGGTTGCCGGAGAATAACAGGATGACGCTTTTGGATTTAAATATCCCACTAAGGGTAGCAACTGAACACAAAATGGAACGTAAGAAGTAGCTTAGATCCTAAAATAAAAGCCCGACCGATAATTTGAAGAATTCCTAGTTACCAGTTGTGTGGTGTAACATTCTCTGAAGTTCATAAAATTTGTTACGATCTTCAACCCCAAGATTTTTCACCTTACTCTTTTTCACATCCACACGCATTTCATTTAACTTCTGGGTACAAGCCGAAATGCCGAAAACTACAAAAAAAACTCGTTTGATTTTTTCCAGGAAATTACGCAGCACAGGACATGTCTTGCCCACAGCACATTGGCGATTTTATTTTTCCGTGGTCGTTGGGGCATTTGGAAATTTGCACTTTCGTACCGTCGTCCTTTGTGAGAACATCATCCACAAGCGGGGTATCACATTTTGCACAGGAAGCATTAACGGCCATTCCACATTGGCTGCATTCATAAGTTGCCACAATAAACTCCTTAATAAAATCTGACATTAACCATGAATCTAGACTATCAAATGGATATTTGCCAATGGAAACATTTGAATATTTGATCATCTAAATAATTTGTAAATTCAGTTAGACCTCATTAAGTGTGAAAATACCTCAGGATAGTTCTATTTGGGGACGAATGTTAATTACGCCGACTTGGGAAGGTTTGCGTTATAGTTATTTTCAGAAAAGGCGTCATGAGAGTATTTTATTCATTTATATTATCATTTTGGATATTTTTAGCCTCGACCAGTGGGATAGTGGGTCTCTATTTCTGTCTCACTACTGGAAACGCCACTGCCCAAGGAGTAGGACCTACACCGGGAATCAAGGCAATTATTCAAAGTCTCAGCCCTGAGGAACGCGCGAACTTCTTTCTGCTAAGCCGTCAGGAACGGCGGGCTTTTATAAATAAACGCCTGCCACGGCGACATAAACCAGGCGGAGAAGTTGGTGTCTTTGGTAAAGAACGTCAAAAAGGATTTCGTCACTTTTCTACAAATGATGGTGGGCAAACGTGGACTATGAATTTTAGTCCAGTAAAGAGTATGTCAACCAGGGGAGGCGTCGATCCTGAGGCATTCCTGGGATTGGATGGAAAAGTGTAGATTTATTACTTTGGTTCTAACAACACTAAAGGAGACTCGGCACGTAACCAGCCAGATGATACCTGGAGAATATTTCTTGCAAAGTCCAATGACCAAGGTGCAACGTTTGTTGAAAAAGGAATTTCATATCAAGAACGACGTGGCCTAACTGATCCTTTCGTTTTGCAACTGCGGAATGGCTCATATCGAATGTATATCTCACGAGGGGCAAGTGTCTTCAGTGCATTCAGTAATGACGGAAAAGAATTTACTGTTGAGAATGGAACGCGTGTTCAAGATGGTAAAGGAGGTGTTCCTGGTGCTCTTCTATTGGAGGATGGTTCTACCATCATTTTTGTTTGTGGTCGTGCCGGGATTTATAGATCGATTTCGAAAGATGGCCTTGAGTTTGATGATTTTGAATTAGTATTGGAGGCACCCAACGGGAAAATGATTTGTGATCCAAGCCCGGAGAAAATCGGAAAAGGCTCATACGTGATGGCGTATAAGGAAAAACCGAAAGATGTTAGGGGCCCACGTCAGGATTATGTTAAAATAGCAACGAGCAAAGATGGCCTAGAATGGCAAAAACTCGAGGGTGTTGTTGGATCGGGTAGTGTTCCTTCATTATTGGTTTTGGGTGAGAGGCATTGGAAAATTTACGTGTTTGGGCCTCCACCTCACATGGGACCAAAACCTCATTAAACGACGTGAATAAACGGTTATTTCGATGTTAATTCTGCCGCTCTTCAATTTTTCGGACACGGGCTTGGGCAGTCCTTGCTTTTTCTGTTTCGCCAAGAACCTCATAAGCCCGAGCTAGTCGTCGCCAACCTTGGATGTCGTTAGGTTCATCCTTAAGTCTATCGGCTAGCCTTTCCACCATGGAGCGAATAAATGCCATGCGGTCTTCTCCCGACATCTTCTTGGCGGCTTCAACGTCTTCCCTCGTGGGCCCAGGTACATTGTCCAGAGGAGATAAAGTCTGTAATTTTTGGGAGGCTTGTTTAGAAGGTTTCAGTGTTGGTTTGATCTGTGTTAAGTTAATGCCACTCACTTCAACAGACTGATTCATGCGTCGCCGTAATGTCGGCATCCAAGGCGCATCTGCGTTTGAAATTGTCATTAAGTTGACCCAGTTTTGCAGTGCAGCTTTGTGTTTGTTTTGTTGAGATAGAGCTAGTCCCCAATAAAAAAGAGATTTTGGGTCTCTTTCGTTTGCCTTTAGAGCCGCTTGAAGAATTGTTTTTGACTGATCGGTAAATTTTGTTCCGTTCACCATGTAAAGGGCTTCTACATAGGAGGCAGCTACGTCTGGTCCTGCTGGTGAGAGGGTATAGGCGTGGGAAAATGCTTTTGCCGCATCGTCCCATCGTTCCAACGTCATATAAGTACGTCCAAGCAACATCCAACCGTCCAAACTTTTGGGACGGTTTTTCATTTTGTTAGCGAGGTTTTCAGCTAGATTATTAAGTTCAGGTTGTTTCGATATAATTCCTTTTTCCCGAGCTGAAGAGGTACCCTTGGCGCTTATCTGGCGTGAAGCAAAGGGGAGATCCTCTTTGTCTGGGGAACCAATACCCGCATAAATTCCATATGAGGCTATAGGGATGAATAAGATTAACCCGATGATCACAGAAATTTGAGGTTTTTGCCTTCCCTCCAGTTTGTCTTGTCTTTCACTGATGGGTTTCAGCCTTTTCAAGCGCCTCTCGATCTCAGTCCGCATTTCACCGGCTGTCTGTTCGTTCAGTAGTCCTCGATCTAAGTCACGATTCACCTCCGCCAATTGATCCCGGTAAACCATCATCTCCTGATCCTCTTCCACTTCATTTTCACGGCGCAATAAAGGCAGGAGAAGAGCGACAAGGGATATGGCAAAAAGTACCGCCGTTGAAAACCACAGTACCACTATATTTCATCCTCATTTTTTGCGGCAGCGGTTTGACGCCAAAAATAACGGATCAAACTGAAGACGCCTATAAGGGCAAAGATCAATGGTCCCAGCCACAATAGGGCGGTTATAGCTTTAACTGGTGGTCGAAGTAATACAAAATCTCCATAACGGGAAACCACATAATCAATGACCTGGTAGTCCGTATCTCCCATAATTAATCGTTCACGGACGAGAATACGGAGGTCACGGGCGAGGTTTGCATCTGAATCATCGATAGATTGGTTCTGACATACCAAACAGCGTAAGTCTTTGCTGATGTGTCTAGCTCGTTTCTCCAAAAGTGGGTTGTCAAGAATTTCAGAAGGATCAACAGCGTAGGTGGCAGGAGGGAACGACGTCGTCGAAAGCGCGACAACAATAAAAAAGAGAGCTAGTGATGTGAACTTCATTGCATTTTCAGTTCCTGTACAATGGGCCACACGGTCTCATTCCATAATGCTTTGGTGATGCGACCAGTGTGTTTAAAGCGAATTACCCCTGTCTTATCGATTAGGAAAGATTCTGGCGCCTTAGTTACGCCGAAGGCAATTGCTCCTCGACTCTTGGGATCGTTTCCGACCAAGGTATAGGGATTTCCATGTCGTTTAAGCCACGCAGGACCTGCCATCGGGTTAGGTTCCTGCCAATCGATGCCAAATATGGGAACTAATTTCTTTTTTGAAATATTCATGAGGAGGTCGTGTTCGAGGCGACAGGCTTCACACCAAGATCCAAAAACATTTACCAATGTCACCTGACCAAGAAAATCCAGGTTCGAAAAGCCTTTTTTTTGGCCTTTAATTGGCGGCAACTGAAACGTGGGCACCGGTGTATTAATTAAGGCCGAAGGGAGTTCCTGTGGGTTCCGCCCTAACCCCATAGCGAGATACGCTGCTAAAACAGCTAGTATCCCTAATGGCAGAAAATAACCAAGTCTCTTCATTTGTTGTTCTTAATAATTGGTTGTTGGGTCTATGCCGTTACGCCGCCGGGCACTTTGCGTCCGGCGGATGCACCGACGCGATGACGGCGGTCACTGAGACTAATACCCGCTCCTAAGACCATGAGAAACGTCCCAACCCACATCCAGGATACGAGTGGATTGAAATAAAGCCTTGTGATGAAACCACCCTTTGCATCGGGATCTCCAATTACAGCATAGAGATCTCCGAGAAAGGTGGAATAGATGCCGGCCTCGGTTGTAGGTTGACGGCTAACAGCATAAATACGTTTTTCTGCCTCTAGGGTAATATTGAAAGATTGTTTCCGTCTTACATCGAATACACCACGTGAAGCCAGGTAATTGGGCCCCTTAATATTTTGGACATTCCTGAGAGTGAAATTAAAGCCACTGATGATAACACTGTCGCCGGGCTTCATGGTTTGTATGGCTTCTACACGCCAAGCGCTTGAAGCTGTCATCCCGGCGATGGCAAGCGCTAGACCGGCATGTGCAAGGGTCATTCCCCAGCTTGAACGCGGCTGATGCCTTATCCTGCGCCAAGTATCGAAAAATGGTATGCGGAATAATTGAATACGATTAGCAAGCTCAGTTAGTGTTGAAATCAACAACCATAAGGCAAGCCCAATGCCAAAGGCAGCCAGTACAGTCGCTTTATCAATCACAAACCAAATAGTGACGGCACCTATAGAAGCGATAGCCGCGGCAATTTTTAGATTTTGGAGAGCAATAATGGCGTCACCCCGCTTCCAATTGAGGAGTGGTCCAATCCCCATTATAAGGATCAAAGGTGTCATCAAAGGAACAAAAACGCTGTTAAAGTAAGGTGCTCCAACGGATACCTTCCCGAGATCTAAAACATCTAGAAATAACGGATAAAGGGTACCTAGTAGAACCGATGCCGCTGCTACAGAGAGCAGAAAGTTGTTCATGAGAAGCCCCCCTTCCCGGGATATGGGATGAAACACTCCAGAGCCTCTCAATACTGGGCCTCTCCATGCAAATAATGCAAAGGCCGATCCAACACTTACGACAAGAAGCCCCAGTATGAAGACACCCCTAGTAGGGTCGGAAGCAAACGCATGAACAGATGTTATTACACCAGAACGGACTAAAAAAGTACCCAGCATACTCAAGGCAAAAGCGATGATTGCCAAGAATATAGTCCAGCTTTTTAAAGAATCCCTTTTTTCCAAAACGATTGCAGAATGAAGGAGGGCCGTTCCAGCTAGCCACGGCATAAAAGAGGCGTTCTCGACCGGGTCCCAAAACCACCAACCACCCCACCCTAATTCGTAATAGGCCCACCAGGAGCCAAGTGCTATTCCACCGGTCAGAAAGCCCCAGGCCGCTAACGTCCAGGGTCGAACCCAACGGGCCCAGGCAGGATCAACGCGCCCTTCAAGTAAAGCCGCAACTGCAAATGAGAAGGTGGTAGAAAAACCGACGTAACCCAAATAGAGAAGTGGAGGGTGAAAGGCTAAGCCCGGATCCTGAAGTAATGGATTAAGGTCTTGCCCATTTATAGGGGCCGGAATTAATCGTTCGAATGGATTCGATGTAAATATTATAAATAGTAGAAAGCCGAAGCCCAGTAATCCTTGGATGCCGAGGACCCTGGCCTTAAGGGTTGGACGGAGATTATTACCCCAGATTGCAACCGCCGCTCCATAGATAGCGAGAATCAATACCCACATAAGCATGGATCCCTCATGGTTGCCCCATACGCCACTCACCTTATAGAGCATGGGTTTTAGTGTATGGGAGTTATTCGCAACCAAATTTACAGAAAAATCAGATGTTACGAAAGCGTGGGTCAGGGCGGCGAAAGCAATTGCCAATAGCAGAAGTTGGAGCAAGGCCGCGGGAGACCCTAATGCCATCCATGCCCTATTATTTGTGTTTGCGCCAAAGAGTGGAAGCGTAGCTTGAATGGCAGATATACAAAGCGCCATCACCAGGGCGAAGTGACCAATTTCAACAATCATAATACGATATATTACTTTCTTGTAAGTTACTCATATATCTAATCTGATTATCGGGACTTTGCATCCCCTTTCCATTTACCAGATTTTTTGAGAGCTTCTGCAATCTCTTTGGGCATATATTTTTCATCATGTTTTGCGAGGACTTCCTCGGCAAAAAACCTGCCGTCACGATAATTACCTTGAGCCACGATGCCCTGTCCCTCCTTAAACAAGTCCGGTAAGATTCCCTTGAAACTGATAGAAACCGAGGTTGTGAGATCGGTAACATTAAAGGTGACAACTGGGCTCCCGTTTGAGCGTACTACTGAGCCAGCTTCAACTAATCCGCCGAGACGCAACCGCTGTTCGGACCTAGGTTGTTTTTGTACAATTTCCGTTGGGCTGTAGAAAAATACAATGTTGCCTTCAAAGGCCATGAGAATTAAAGCAACTGCGCCAGCCAGAGCCAGCATTCCTGCAGATATAAGTGATAGGCGTTTATTTTTTCGTTTCATTATTTATATCTTCAGCAATTTCCAATTTTATTTCATGGCTATTTTGTGTATGCAATTCTTTTTCGGTGTGTCTCAAAAACCGTTGGCTGTGAATTAAGATGCCGGCTAACAAAATAGCCGAAATACCAAATGCGGGCCAAATAAACTGCCCGTAACCACTCATACTCATGAAGTTAGTTAGCTGATTCATTTTACACCGGTCTCTGGTTAGTGTTTTGACGTATGCGGATTGCTCGGATTTTGCTAGAATTGATTTCCGCTTTTACTCGTATTGAGAGGGTCCAGATATAAAATGCGGTATATCCAATAGCCATTAAAAGGAGGGGTACCAGCATGCTGGAATGTATAGCAGGACCATCAAGCTTCACGATACTAGCTGGTTGGTGAAGAGTATTCCACCAATCAACAGAGAATTTTATGATAGGTACATTGATCCCGCCTACGACAGCCAGTATGGATGCCGCTCTGGCACCTCGAGATATATCATCAAAGGCGTCATAAAGTACCATGAAGCCTAGATATAAAAAAAATAGAATTAAAACAGAAGTTAACCTAGCATCCCAAACCCACCACGTGCCCCACATGGGTTTGCCCCATAGTGATCCAGTAGCAAGGGCAAGAAAGGTAAAAGTGGCACCAATAGGAGCTGTAGATTTTGCGACGATTTGCGCAACAAGATGCCGCCAAATTAATGCTGCCGCACTTGAGAAGGCCATGACAGTGTAACAGAACATTGCCATCCATGCAGCAGGAACGTGCACGTACATTATACGAACCGTCTCACTTTGTTGGTAATCGGGGGGAGAAACAAAAATCGAGAAATATAACCCCACCCCCAAGCATATAACAGTCATAGCCATGGCCCAAGGCTGAAGCATGTTACTAAGCCTTAAAAAGCGTGTCGGATTGGCAAAACGGTGCATCTAGTCCATCATCTATAAAATTGAAATTATTTCATTTATCTGCTGTAAATTGGGAATATTCAAAATCCCATTTTGTTTCTGGTCACAATTGAGTAGTTGAGAGGTTTCTATAGCGATAAGTTGTCCAGGTTAAAATACTTAATAGTGCATACTTGTTGCCATACTGCCTTCTTGTCATATTATTCCACGGCCTGCCGGAGAGCCGCAGCACTTGCCCAAGGGCTGAGTGCAAACGCACCCAAAAATAAAGCACCTAAAAGAAGTAGTTGAGGCCGCACCGGCAGATCCATTAGTGCAGCGTCAACGGCACTAACGCCAAAAATCAATACGGGGATGAACAGAGGTAAGATTAGAAGAGATATTAGTACGCCACTCCGCCGTGATCCTAGGGTCAGAGCAGCACCGATGGAGCCAATAAGACTTAAAACAGGTGTACCGAGTAAAAGGGATAGTATCATTACCCAAAGCCCATTTGGTTGCATATGAAGGAATATTCCTAAAAGAGGAGAGATAATGATCAAAGGCAACCCTGTGGTTAACCAATGGGCAAAGACTTTTGCTAGAACCAATATCTCTATTGGATGTGGGGCAAGCACTAACAAATCCAGGCTACCATCATCGTAGTCGGTTTCAAAAAGGCGGTCCATGGATAACATTGCAGCTAGCAGGGCTGCCACCCAAATTATTCCTGCACTTGCCCGGCTTAGGATTTTCTGTTCCGGGCCGATGGCCAAAGGGAATAGTACGACCACCACAACAAAGAATATGACTATCATCAGGCTGTCACTTCCTTGGCGTAATGCCAGCCTGAGATCTCGTCGAAGGAGAGATAAGAAAGCACCCATATTTCAGTTTTCAGCGCGTAAATTTTGTTGGGTCATGTGTAAATTCAGATAGATCTAATATTTTGCAATTTGTTAGATTTGTTTCATGGGTAGCCATTACCACCATACCCCCTTTCCCTATGTGGGAGGAGATTAATTTTTTTAAGCACAAAGAGCCGGCTTCATCTAGTGAGGTGGTTGGTTCATCTAATAGCCAGAGAGGAGAACCAGTGGTGTTAAGTCTAGCTAAATTCAATCGCCTTTTCTGTCCGGCAGATAGGAAACGTGCTGGAAGATTGGCTAAACTATCAAGTTCAAAGGCTTCTAAGGCGTAGTCTACAGAATAGTTTTCCATCTCGCTATCGTACAGCGCTGCCCAAGTTTGTACATTTTCCCGAACGCTTAGATCACCCTTGACGGCATTTTGGTGGCCTACATAGTAAATATTACCTCTAAAAGAATCCGTCACCTTTGAAATCCTCTCTCCATTCCAAAAAAAATGACCCTCCACAGGGTGCATTAATCCAGCCATCATTCTTAACAAACTCGATTTTCCGCTACCATTAGGGCCTGTTAAATAAAGGATTTCACTTGCGGTAACGGAAAACGCCAGTTTTTGAAATACAATACGCTCAGATCGGATACATGTAAGAGCAGTGCCAGTAAAGTTCGCCATAGATACAATAAACGAGGTCAGAGCCTTAATTTCCAGCCCTATCTGAAAAAAAGTTCTTAAGGGTAAGAGGAAGAGATGGAAAATAATTCTTTAGTCTTTATCTTGGATAGATGTTTGCAATTTTTGAGTGTTCTCAAAATAATCACATAAGGGGTAGGTTTAAAAATATAATATTCAACTGGGTTAGTTTGCACCTAACCACTCACTGTTTTATTGTTGGTTTAAGTTTAGGTGGCTTCAAACATTTTTGTTAAGGAGGGGTTTCTTATGCCCGTGACCGGTCATGACAGTCTTGGAACGCGCCGTATTTTAAAAGTTGGCGGAAATTCTTATGACTATTTTAGCCTCGAAGCAGCTTCGAAAGCGGGGCTTGGCGACATATCAGCACTTCCGTTCTCCCTAAAAGTGTTATTTGAGAACCTTCTGCGGTACGAAGACGCCTCTACCGTTACCGTTGATGATGTGAAGGCACTGGCAGATTGGGGCAAAGAGAAAAAATCGAATAGGGAAATTGCCTACCGCCCTGCTAGAGTTTTGATGCAGGATTTTACTGGTGTTCCGGCTGTTGTTGATCTGGCAGCTATGAGAGAGGCTATGGTCGAACTTGGTGGAGACCCAAAGAAGATTAATCCGTTAATCCCAGTCGATTTGGTAATAGATCATTCTGTTATGATTGATCATTTTGGCACCGCCAATGCCTTTAAGTCTAATGTTGATATGGAGTTTGAGCGCAATAACGAAAGATATGAATTCTTGGCTTGGGGTGCCAGCGCATTTGATAATTTCCGGGTGGTACCTCCTGGTACGGGTATCTGTCATCAAGTTAACCTTGAATACCTCGCGCAGACTGTTTGGACGACTGAGGAAAATGGTTCAACAATTGCCTACCCTGATACGCTGGTTGGCACCGACAGCCATACAACTATGGTTAATGGCTTGGCGGTTCTTGGTTGGGGTGTCGGCGGTATTGAGGCGGAGGCAGCTATGTTGGGCCAGCCTATCTCAATGTTGATCCCCGAAGTGGTGGGGTTCAGAATGACTGGATCTTTGAAGGAGGGGACTACGGCAACGGACCTGGTCCTTACCGTGGTTCAGATGTTGCGCGAAAAGGGGGTTGTAGGCAAATTTGTGGAATTTTGTGGTCCGGCGCTTGAGACATTAAGTCTGCCTGACCGTGCAACACTCGCCAATATGGCACCTGAGTATGGCGCAACTTGCGGGATATTTCCTGTTGATGAAGAGACAATCCGCTATTTGAAACTTACCTCACGCGATTCTAAGCGTATTGCGTTGGTTGAGGCCTATGCAAGAGCACAGGGTATGTGGCGGGATTCTTCTGCGCGCGATCCGGAATTTACTGATACACTTCATTTGGATATTTCCGAAGTTGAGCCATCTCTAGCCGGGCCAAAACGGCCGCAAGACCGTGTGCCCCTTTCAAAAGCGGCGAGCGCATTTGAAGATGCTCTTAAGCTTGTTGGTGCTGGCAAAGGGCCCGTTAATGCCGAAGAAAATAAATACAGTATTGATGATGGTGATGTAGTAATTGCGGCTATCACGAGCTGCACAAATACCTCTAATCCGTCGGTTTTACTTGCGGCCGGACTTCTCGCGCGTAAGGCATTAGCAAAAGGTTTAGTTGCTAAACCGTGGGTAAAGACCTCACTCGCGCCGGGCAGTAAGGTGGTTAGCGATTATCTTGAAGCAGCCGGAGTGCAGGAAGATCTCGATGCTTTGGGTTTTAACGTTGTAGGATATGGATGCACTACCTGTATTGGTAACTCCGGTCCATTGTTAGAACCAGTAGCTAAAGCGATTGAAGAGGCGGATCTTGCTGTATGCGCTGTTCTATCCGGCAACCGCAACTTTGAAGGCCGCGTACACGCGCAAGTTAAAACTAACTATCTTGCATCACCTCCACTGGTAGTAGCTTATGCTATGGCAGGTTCCATGAAGGTTGATCTCTACAATGACCCACTTGGCAAAGATAAAGAAGGTAATGATGTATTCCTTAAAGACATTTGGCCATCAAACGAGGAGATCCGCGATGCTGTCTCCAGCTTTATCCAACCCGAGATGTTTGCTTCCCGCTATGGCAAGGATGTTTGGGAGGGGCCGGAGCAATGGCAGATTATAAAAACCAGAAACGTTGGTGGGGATATTTATCCCTGGCAAAACGCTAGCACATACGTGAAGTATCCAACATTTTTTGAAAACATGGCTGAGGAACCTAGCAATCCTGAAGATATTCATGGTGCTCGACAGCTAGCCCTCCTAGGTGATTCGGTAACAACGGATCATATTTCGCCTGCAGGATCCATTGAGGGGGATAGCCCAGCCGGCAACTACTTGACTGAACGCCAGATTCGCAAAACGGATTTCAATTCTTACGGCTCTAGGCGGGGTAACCATGAAATCATGATGCGCGGAACTTTTGCAAATATTCGTATACGTAACGAGATGGCGCCAGGGACAGAAGGTGGCGTAACAATTCACTATCCTTCAGGTCAGCAAATGCCTATCTATGACGCGGCTATGAGATATGACGATGAGGCTGTCCCTCTGGTGATTGTTGCCGGCAAGGAGTATGGAACCGGTTCCTCCCGCGATTGGGCTGCAAAAGGAACTCGTTTGCTAGGCGTGAAAGCCGTGATAGTAGAGAGTTTTGAACGAATTCACCGTTCTAACCTAGTCGGAATGGGAATTTTACCATTGCAATTTAAAGATGGTATGAGTCGTGAAACACTGGGGTTTGACGGATCAGAAGTAATAGACATTACTGATATATCGCATGGAATTAAGCCTCGTATGGATGTTAGTTGTCGGATAATACGGGTAGATGGTACCCAAGAAGACATAAAACTTCTTTGCAGAATCGATACCGCTGATGAAGTAGAATATTACTGCCACGGCGGTATTCTCCAATACGTTTTGAGAAATTTGAAGGCGGCTTAATCCTCTATTGAGGGTGATGTATTTATGGAAGATGTTAAGGGTGGTGTTTTAACACGACAATATAGTGTCCTCCGACGGAAGCAACCTGGCACGCAAAGCTTGCCTGCTGGGAATAACGTAATTTTATACGGATAATGTGTCTAGTTGCAGAATAATAACAAATTTGAATGATCTTGAACTAAATTGTGAATGGTTAACCTTAATGGGTGTCCATCTTAGAATTGGTTGTTTGAATGCCTGAGTTCTGCTGCAGGTCTTAATGAGTAAACTAAGAACCATTGATGATATCAATGTTGCCAATAAAAAGACGCTTGTCCGTGTAGACTTTAATGTGCCCATCGAAGATAGACATGTCTCCAGTGATGCCAGAATTAAGCAGACAATTCCAACGATAGTCGAATTACTAAAGAAAGGTGCCAAGGTAATTTTGGCAAGTCACTTGGGTCGTCCTAAAGGAGAGAAAGTACCAGATTTATCCCTTAGTATTATCGAGCAAACCTTACGCACCAATCTTCCTGGTGTTGAAATAAGTTTTGTTGCCGATGTCGTGGGAAGTGCTGCTAAATCGGCTGCAAATAAACTTGCTCAAGGGCAGGTTTTGCTGCTTGAAAACCTGCGTTATGAGGCCGGAGAGGAAACAAATGATCTTGGGTTAGCTACTAAACTGGCAGGGTTAGCAGATATTTATGTTGGTGACGCCTTTTCATGCGCTCACCGATCTCACGCTTCTATTCAGGCCGTTGCTAAACTTCTTCCATCAGTGGCGGGACGTTTGATGGAGAAAGAAATTGGAATATTAAGTCGAGTACTTGAAACACCAAAGCTTCCACTCGCCGCCATCATCGGAGGCAGCAAAATTTCTTCTAAACTGGGTGTACTCAAAAATTTAGCCACTAAGGTTCAATATCTCATAATTGGTGGCGCCATGGCTAACACATTCCTCTATGCAAAAGGGCACAACGTTGGCACTTCCCTTTGTGAGGTGGAAATGACGGAAGTCGTCAATGAAATTTTGGTTAGTGCTTCAAACCATGATTGCAATGTCGTTATTCCAATCGATGTGGTCGTTGCAAAGGCGCTAGAAGAAAATATTGAGACCGAGAATGTAATGGTCGAACAAGTGCCTCAAGAGAAAATGATACTTGATATTGGGCACGGAAGTATTAAAAAATTGGGAGAAATTTGTGAAATTTGCCGCACCGTAATCTGGAATGGACCCCTGGGAGCATTTGAGGTGTCACCATTCCATGTGGGTACTATAGCGGTCGCAGAAAAAGTGGTAGAGTTTACACGTGCCGGTAAATTAATGAGTGTTGTTGGGGGTGGTGATACTGTTGCAGCGTTGGAGCGGGTAGGCGCAGAAGATGCCTTTACATACACAACGATGGCTGGTGGAGCTTTTTTAGAATGGCTTGAGGGAAGAATTTTGCCAGGGGTGGAAGTTCTTGAGGATTAACATTAATTTTAGGTATTTTTTTTAGCTATTTGGTTTATTTGCATCACTAGGTTTGATTTTCTCTAATAAACCATCAAGCATTCCACGCAAATGTTCTGATTGGTGCAAAAGCATTGTAGCTGCATCCAGCGCGTCGTTGGATGCTTCGGTGGCAATTTCGAGAGCCACCTGATTTACCTCTTGGATGGTTTGGCCCACTTGCCGAATGGCTCGGATAGCACGCTTCGTACCGTTTTGTAGCGTATCTAAATTATCAGTAACAAATTCGTTGGGGTTTTGTCGTTGATTTCCATCGGAAGGTGATTTAGGCCGCGATATCACCTCATCTGGGACATCAGACCCCGTTTCATTAGTTATAGCAGTTTGAACAGCTAAAAGGCTCATGTGGTCATTAATAGATTCCAGTAGTAATTCGATGTCTTTAATTTTCTTTAATGCACCTGATAATCCGTTAATCATCACATCACACCGCTCTGCATCCCTAGCCGCACTAGAGGTACTTTGGCTCGTTTGGGCTACTAGCTGGCTTGCTTCAGAAATTGGCGTAGATTGCAACGTTCCATCCCGCCCGTCTTGGTTCTGTTGAGTAACCTGTAAGTCTAAAGGTGTGTCTTCGAGTACTTCAGTTTCTTTCAACTTTTGGCTAGGTTCCGGCGGTGTAGCGTCTGAATTTAGAATTGGCAAATCAGAGAAAGTCCCTACATTTAATTCTGCTGTTACATCATCTTCTTGGGTGGTTTGTTCTGCTGTTTCTTCTATTGTTAGAGACTCCGGATTTTGATATTCGTTACGCTGGTCAGCATCTCGAAGATAATACTCCAGTTCTTTTCTTAATGTATTTGCTTCTATCATGTTTTTCCGAAAGTAGGTAAGTGCGATTGCTACTTCTCCGGTTTCATCCTGGTTCTCTATAGCAGGGATAGTTACAGATTCGTCGCCTCTTGCTAGCTGCATAGCCGCTTTTGCAAGGTATTTTACTGGACGCACTATGCTACGCATTAGGATAGTGCCTACGAGGGTGAACAATACTATAATGAATGCTGAACCCC